>Ga0307308_10000976_pt1 | contig 11076 bp, 10 predicted proteins | sample ER_DNA_195_FD_194501 | JGI IMG/M metagenome (GOLD analysis project Ga0307308, IMG submission 194501) | Bulk soil microbial communities from the East River watershed near Crested Butte, Colorado, United States - ER_DNA_195 | ecosystem: Environmental > Terrestrial > Soil > Floodplain | place...
TACTCAACCGCCGCCCTCGCGGAGGCGAACGCGAGGCGGCGGCCGGAGCACTCCCGGCAGCGGCTCACCGGCCAGGCGGTCGGAGCACCGCAGCGGTCGCAGAGAGGGGGTCGCAGCAGCGGCAGGCTCTCGCGGCAGCCGGCGCAGAGCTGCTCCCCGCCCGCAGCGCACACGACGCAGCGAACCGGCAGCAGAATGTCGAGAAAGCTCACATCACACCTGTCCTCACCTCCTCAGGCGAGGGTAGGCGTCAAACCGTCACGTGTCTGTAACGCAGGTGTGCCGAGTGTGTGCCGAAGAATCCACAGCCCGACGGCCGCCGGCCCGCTAGCTCGAATCGCCCCCGAACTCCCGGTCAGCCTCGGCGAGCGCCTCCGGGGTGCCGACGTCCAGCCAGCCGCCCGGCACACGCCAGGCGTAGACCGGCGTCCGCGGGTAGAGCCACTCAACGAACCGGCCTGGCTGGTCGGGGTTGTGCCCCTCCGCGAGATACTCGGAGACCAGCGGCAGGACGCCTCGCGGGTAGAAGTAGAGCGCGATTCCGGCAAGCGTCGAGGTCGGCCGCTCGGGTTTCTCCTCGAAGGCCGTCACGCGCCCGTCGGCATCGACCGACACGGCGCTCAGCCGCCCCATCGACGCGAGGTCGCCGACGTCGTACACCGCGATCGCGGCGGCGTCCCGCTCGCGCGCAAAGCGGACGAACCCGTCGAGCCGCTCGGTGAAGAGGCTGTCACCCGCCGCGACGAGCAGGTCTTCCTCGCCCTCCAGCGTCCGGACGACGAGATCGAGATCGCCGATCGCGCCGAGCTTGTCCTCGTCCGAGGTCGTCCCGTCGTCGACGACCTCGATCGGAACCGGATAGTCCGCCTCTTCGGCCCAGGCACGGAAGCGCGGCGCGAACTTCGCGTTGGTCACCACCGTTACCGCGTCGACCTCATCCAGCGGCAGCTGGCCGAGCAGCCGGTCGAGAATCGGCCGCCCCGCCACCTCGAGCAGGTGCTTGGGCCGGTCCAGCGTCAGCGGATGGAGCCGCGTGGCGTAGCCCGCCGCGAGGACGACCGCCCTCATGCCGTGATCCCCGCCGCAAGGCTCTCGGCGTACGGCCGGCGATGTACGCCATGCTCGGTGACGATCGCCGAGATCAACTCGGCCGGCGTGACGTCGAAGGCCGGGTTGCGCGCCGCGAATCGCGTGGAGACCTCGCTCGGGTCGCGTTCCTCGATCGGAATCTCGGCGCCTGTGGGCGTCTCGAGGTCGACGGTCGAAGTCGGCGCGACGACGATGAACGGCACCGCGTGGCGATCGGCCAGCACCGCAAGCGGATACGTGCCGATCTTGTTCGCCGTGTCCCCGTTCGCCGCGATCCGGTCTGCGCCGACAAGCACGCAGTCGACCTCATCCGCCGCCAGCAGCGAGCCGGCCGCGGCATCCGCGACCACCGTGTGCGGGATCCCTGCCGCGGCGAGCTCCCAGGCGGTCAGCCGGGCGCCCTGGAGCAGCGGCCGCGTCTCGTCGACGAACACGTGCCGGACGAGGCCTCGCGTCCACGCCTCCTGCAGAGCGCCGAGCGCAGTGCCATGCCCTCCGGTCGCCAGCGCCCCCGTGTTGCAATGCGTCAGTGCGCGGCTCCCGGGCGCAACGAGATCCGCCGCGTGCGCGCTCATCAGCCGGCAGCGTTCGACCTCCTCCTCGTGCAGCTCGCGCGCCCGCGCGGCCGGGTCGGAAGCCGACCGCACCTCCTCCAGCGCCCAGGCGAGATTCGCCGCCGTCGGCCGCGCGGCGAGGAGCACGGCACGCGCCTCGTCCGGGTCCTCCCCGCGCTCAACGGCCACCGCGTACCCGTAAGCCGCGGCGACTCCGATCGCCGGAGCGCCCCGCACGGCCAACTCGCGAATCGCCTCGGCCACCTCGGCCGCCGACCGGCACTCGAGCTCGACCTCCTCGTCGGGCAGCCGCCGCTGGTCCAGCAGCACAACGCGGCCATACTCCAGCCGGACGATCCGCTCAGGCGCGACCACGCCGGGAAGGACGGTTAGGTGCCCTCGTCCCAGGAGGCGAGGTACTTGGCCTGCTCGTCCGTCAGCTCGTCGATGTCGATGCCCATCGTCGCGAGCTTGAGCCGCGCGATCTCGAGGTCGGTGTCTTCGGGCACCGGGTAGACGCGGCGCTCGAGGCTGGCGGCGTTCGCGACCAGGTACTCGGCCGAGAGCGCCTGGTTGGCGAACGACATGTCCATCACCTGGGCCGGGTGCCCCTCGGCGGCGGCGAGGTTGACGAGCCGCCCGTCCGCGATCAGGTAGATGCGCCGGCCGTCCTCGAGCCGGAACTCGTCGACGAACTCCCGCAGCGTGCGGGTTTCCTGCGCCAGCCCCCGCAGCGCCGGGATGTCGATCTCGACGTTGAAGTGGCCCGTGTTCGCGAGGACGGCGCCGTCCTTCATCCGCTCCATGTGCTCGCGCCGGATGACGCCCTTGTCGCCGGTCGCGGTCACGAAGATGTCGCCCGTCTCGGCGGCGCGCTCCATCGGTAGCACCTCGAAGCCGTCCATCGCGGCCTCGAGCGCGCGGAGCGGGTCGACCTCGGTGACGATCACGTGCGAGCCATGGCCCTTCGCCCGCATCGCGACGCCGCGGCCGCACCAGCCGTAGCCGGCGACCACGAACTTCCGCCCGGCGAGCAGGATGTTCGTCGCCCGGATGATGCCGTCGATCGTCGACTGCCCGGTGCCGTAGCGGTTGTCGAAGAAGTGCTTCGTCTTGGCGTCGTTCACGGCGATCACCGGGAAGCCCAGCGCGCCGTCGCGCTCGAGGGCGCGCAGCCGGATGACGCCGGTGGTCGTCTCCTCGGTGCCGCCGACGATGTCGCCGAGCTGCTCGCGCCGGTGCGAGTGGAGGACGCCGATCACGTCGGCGCCGTCGTCCATAGTGATCTGCGGCTTGTGGTCGACAGCTGCCTCGATGTGTTGGTAGTACGTGTCGTTGTCCTCGCCCTTGATCGCGAAGACCGAGATGTCGTAGTGCTCGACCAGGGCCGCGGCCACGTCGTCCTGGGTCGAGAGCGGATTCGACGCGCAGAGGACGACATCGGCGCCGCCGGCCTTCAGCGCGCGCATCAGGTTCGCCGTCTCGCTCGTCACGTGCAGGCACGCCGCGATGCGGTAGCCGGCCAGCGGCTGCTCGCTCTCGAAGCGGTCGCGGATCGCCGCCAGCACCGGCATTTGCCGGTCGGCCCACTCGATCCGGTTCAGGCCCTCGGCCGCGAGCGCGAGGTCCTTGACGTCAAAACGCCGTGTCGTCGCCATCGTCTGGAGTCTAGTCGGAGGTTCGCCCGTAGCGGTCTTCGAGCCGCACGACGTCGTCGAGCTCCGGCGTCGAAACCTCGAGGATGGTCGTGTCCTCGATCGCCCGCAGCCGGTGGACGGTTCCGGGTGGGAAGTGGAACGACGCTCCCGCCGCGACGACCTCGGTGTTCAAGGCACCCTCCCCCGCCGCTCCCAGCTCGAGCTCGGCGCGGCCCTCGAGCACGTACCAGGCCTCGTCCTTGACCTTGTGGAACTGCAGGCTCAGCGACTCGCCCGCGTTGACGACGAGCAGCTTGCCGGCATAGCTACGGGTGACGGCGAAGATCAGCTCGTGGCCCCACGGCTTGTCCACCTTCTCCAGCTCGGTGGCGAAGCGGTCGACGCCGTCGAGGTTCGGCGACGTCACGTGGTTGTGATCCGGCATGGGCCGGGCGAACCTACCACTACGGCCAGCCGGGATTTGCGGCCAGGTGCTCCTCGGCCAGACGCAGGTCCTTCGGCGTGTTCACCGTCAGCCAGAGGCCGTCGTGCCTGAGCGCCCCGAGGCGGCCCTCGCGGGCGAGCTCGGGAAAGGCCGTGGTCTCGTGGTCGCCGCGCTCCGGGAAGCGCTCGAGCGCCTCGTCCCCGAGGACGTAGACGCCGCAGCTCACCCACTCGTCCAGCCGGGGGGCCTCGCGGAAGCCGGTGACCAGATCGCCGTCGAGCTCGACCACGCCGAACGGCGAGCGCAGCGGGACGACGGTGATGGTCGCCGCCGCGCCGCTTTCGCCGTGCAAGGTGAGCAGCCGCGTCAGGTCGACGTCGACAAGCTCGTCCCCGTTCAGGGCGAAGACGTCGCCGGGCTGGCGGCGGGCGCCGGCCGCGAAGCGGATCCCGCCGCCGCGCCCGAGCGGCTCCGGCTCGCCGACCGCCACGACCTCCGGCCCGATCCCGCCGAGAGCGGTCTCGAACATGCCCTCCTGGCCGGCCGCGCAGCTGACGAGCACGCGGACGACGCCTGCGGCCGCGAGCTGCTCGACCTGGTAGGCGGCCAGCGGCCTGCCGCCCACCTCGACCAACGCCTTCGGCCGCCTGCCCGCGGCGTCGCCAAGCCGCTCGGCCTTGCCGCCGGCCAGGATGATCGCTTCCACTACGCCTCTTGGCGTTCGGGCTCTTCCGTCTCCGGAAGCGCCGCGAGCGGCGAAGCCGCGCGGCCGATGCCCTCGTAGGTGAACCCGGCGGCGCGAGCCTCCTCCGGATCGAGCAGGTTGCGGCCGTCGACGATCACCGGTGTCCTCATCGCGTCACGCGCCTCCGCCGAGGCGAGCGAGCGCAGCTCGTCCCACTCCGTCACGATCACCGCCGCGTCGGCACCAGTGACCGCCTCCAGCGCCGATTCGCAGAAGGTCACGCCCTGCAGCAGGCGCCGCGCGTCGGCCACAGGATCCCAGGCGCGCACCTCGGCGCCCTCGGCCAGCAGCCGAGAGGCGAGCACGAGCGACGGCGCCTCGCGCAGGTCGTCGGTGTTCGGCTTGAACGCCAGCCCGAGCAGGGCGATCGTCTTCCCGCCCAGCTTGCCGAGGTGCTTCTCGAGCTTCCCGATCACGCGCCGCTTCTGCAGCTCGTTCACCTCGATCACCGCGTTCAGCAGCTGGAAGTGGTAGCCCGAGTTGGAGGCGAGCTGCTTGAGGGCGACGCCGTCCTTCGGGAAGCAAGAGCCGCCCCAGCCGGTGCCGGCGCGCAGGAAGTGCGGGCCGAGCCGGTGGTCGAGCCCGACGCCCTCGGCGACCTTGACCACGTCGGCTCCGGTGACCTCGCAGACGTTGGCGATCTCGTTGATGAAGCTGATCCGCGTCATCAGGAAGGCGTTCGCGGCGAGCTTGATCATCTCGGACGAGGCCACGTCGCCGCGCACGATCGGCGCGCCAAGCGGCTCGTAGAGCGCGGCCACGGGCTCGCCGTCGGCCTCGGCGAACGCGCCGACGACCACGCGGTCCGGCCGCATGAAGTCCGCGACGGCGGTTCCCTCGGCCAGGAACTCCGGATTCGAGACGTAGCCGAGGTGCGCGAGCCCGCGGGAGTCGAGTGCCTCGCGGACCTTCTCGCCGGTGCCGACGGGGACGGTGCTCTTCATCACCAGCAGCGAGCGCTCTTCCTGCTCGGGGAGCTGGTCGACGACGTTCCAGACCGCGGACAGATCGGCGTCGCCGGAGTAGGTCGGCGGCGTCCCGACGCAGACGAACATCACCGTCGTCGGCGCGAGATCGGCCGCCTCGAGCGTGAAGGCCAGCCGCTCGCGGTTGCGCTCCAGCAGCTCGGCGAGCCCCGGCTCGTGGAACGGGATCCGGCCGGCCTGCAGTGCCTCGACCCGCTCGGGGACGATGTCCCGGACGATCACCTCGTGCCCGAGGTCGGCGAAGCAGGCGCCCGTCACGACGCCGACCCAGCCGGCGCCGAAGATCCCGATTGCAGGCTTTTTCACGCGCCTGAGGTTATCGAGTCATCGGGCGGAAGCCCCGCGCGATCGCCAGCATCGTCTCGTTCGAGAGCGAGTCGAGCAGCGTGTTCACGACCCAGTAGCTCGCGCCGCCGGAGCGCAGGACGACCATGTGCAGGTGCGAGCCGTTGTAGTAGAGGTCATAGCGGCGGCCGCCGACCCGCTGCGTCAGGCTCTTGTCCGAGAGCACCGGCGCGCCGGTCCACTTCGACTCCTGGATCCCCCAGTACTCCTGCGATCCGGTCTTGAACGTGAGGCGCACGGTGGGCGTGCCGCCGAGGCGGTAGACCCGGACCGGCGTGTCGCCGCAGCAGGTGTCGAGGTAGGAACCGCGCTCGACCACAGCCGGAAGCTGCAGCCGGAACGGCATCCGCTTCTTCAGCCCGGCCAGGGTCGACCGCGTCAGGCCAGGATCGCTGCGCACCGACGGCGCGTGCCGGACCGGCGTCGGGGGGATCACGACGGGCGCGAGCTGATCGTGGAAGGTGGAGCCGGTGACGACACATTCGAGAGCGCCGTTGCAGAGCGTGTCCAGGTTCGCCGGCCTGGGCCCGACGTCCGCGCTGCCGACCAGCTTCGCGATCTGCTGGCCGGAGGTCTTGCCGTTCGCGGCTCGCGCGGGGTCGTAGTAGACCTTCGAGCGGAAGTAGTTCCAGTTCGGAGCGTTCAGCGGCTGGCCGGTCGCCGGCAGGACGATCTTGTAGTCCTTCTGGCCGAGCAGGTAGCTGGCGTTCGCCGCCGAGCCGGCGACGCCGTTCCCGTTCAGCACCGTCAGCGTGACGTGCGACGGCGGCAGCGTGAACTTCTTGTGCAGCTTGCGCCCGAGGGCGACCGCGGTCTGCGTCGCCGAGGCGCCGACGTCCGGGTTGAGGAACTGCTGGACGGTCGCCTGGATCGCCGAGTCGGTCGCGTACAGCTCGTAGTAGCCGGTGACCTCCGACAGCTTGTCCTGGAAGACGTGTCCCGGCGGGAGGGTGTAGGCGAACTTCGCGTAGCTGCCGATCGTGCCGAGGTCGAAGTGGCCGAGCACGTCGATGTAGTGGTGGTGGGCGATCGTGTTGATGATCCCGATCAGGCTCGTGAGGCCCAGCGAGCGGCGCACCCGCTCGCGCATCGCCGCGACGAACTGCTGCTGGCGCGCGAGTCGGTAGAGGTCGGAGTCGGTGTGCCGGTAGCGGACGAAGGAGAGAGCCTGGGACCCGTTCAGGAGCTGGTAACCCGGCTGGAGGTCGATGTTGGCGTAGTCGGTCGAGCCGGTGCCGACGTTCTTGTTGTAGTAGCGGCGGTCGACGTCCATCCAGACCCCGCCGAGCTTGTTCGCAACCGCGATGAAGCCGAGGAAGTTGACGCTGATCAGGTAGTTGATGGGGACGCCGGTCAGGTGGCGCACGGTCTCGAGCGCGCCTCCGGCCCCGCAGTAGGTGTAGGCGGTGTTGATCCGGCCGTGGTCGACGAGCTCGGCCGGGCCGTTGCGGGCGCCCGAGGCAGTCCGGCTCGGGCACCAGAGCGGGACGGTGAGGTCACGCGGCAGCGAGAGCATCGAGATCGTCTTGGAAACGGGATCGACGCGGAGCAGCATCATCGTGTCGGAGCGCGAGGGAGCACTCCCGTCGCCCGCCCGGTGGTCGTAGCCGATCACGAGCGCGACAGCGGGGTGCTTCGCATCCGGGACCGAGGTGAGACGCTGCTCCGTCGCCTTGTCCTGCTTGGACGTGCCGTGCAGCGCGGCTGCGCTTTCGTGCGCCCAGAGGTAGAAGCCGCCGACGAGCCCGCAGACGAGGATCACGGCCACGATCCCGAGGAAGAAGAAGAACTTGCCGACGAGCTTGAGAACGCCGGGCTTGGCGGGCGGCGCCTGGCGGTAGAGCGTGACAGGCGACAGCGACCCGGGCGGCAGGATCGCGTGCCCGTTTCCGTTGGCGCCGCGGCCGATTCCTCTCTTGAGCGTCGTCCTCATACGGGGATGTGAGGACGCTCGTCGCCGCGTCCGCCGGGAGTCAGGATAGCCGAGACCCCGGAAGGACCTGGTTAAGAGACGCTTGCGCCGGCGAGAGCGGTCTCGGCGAGCCGCGAGCCCTCGACGAGCGCCTGGAGCTTCGCGTAGGCGACATCCCAGCTACGCGTGCGCAGGCCGCAGTCCGGGCAGACGTGGATCCGCGCCGGATCGCCGAAAACCTCGACCGCGTGCAGGATCCGGTCGCGCACGAGCTCGGGCGACTCGATGAAATCGGTGTGGATGTCGAGCACGCCGAGCCCCAGGATCGGGTCGTACGGCAGGTTGCGGAACTTCGAGATCACCTCGTAGCCGGGCCGGTCCTCCGCCGAGGTGCCGAGCTCGCGGCGGTCGTAGTTCGCAAAGCCGACGCAGTACTGGCGGCACTCGCTCATGCCCTCGATCGCCGGGAAGAAGAGGTCGTAGTCCGAGAAGCAGAGGTGCGTCGAGAACATGCAGTCGAGCCCCTCGACGCTGACGTTGAAGCTCTCGACGAACAGGTCGAGCTCGTCCGCCTCGGTCGAGGCGCCGGGCTCGTCGATCTGGATCCAGTCGGCGCCGAGCGCGATCAGCGCCTCCAGGTTCGGGCTGATGATGTTGCGGGCGATGTCGAGGGTCAGCTCGCGGCGGGCCTCGATCTCGGACTTGCGGCCGTAGCCCGCGCCCAGGCGGCCTTCGCGCGGGGCGTGGTGCTCGTCATACGACCAGACCGCGAGCGTGTAGGCGCCCGTGATCGGGATCTTCAGCCGCGCTTTCGCGACCGACTGCAGGAACGAGAACTCGTCGTTGTGGTACGGCTCGGCCAGCCCGACCGGGCCGACCGCCGCCGACTTCGAGTAGTACTTGTTGTCGAAGCTCCGGACCGTGCCGCGCGGCTCGAAGCCGGTCGAGTGCTCGATCGCCCAGGCGTACATCTCGCTGCGCGGCTGCTCGCCGTCCCAGATCACCTCGAGGCCGGCCGACTCCTGGAGCCGCACGCAGTAGCGGCTCGCCCAGTGGTTCAGCTCGTCGACGTCCGCGCCGCCGCGCTCGAGCGTCTCGACCAGCTCCTCGTGCCCCTCGACGCCGACTTTCTCGCCCCAGCTGCGGGCCTGGTCGATGTCGCTCGCGTCGAGCTCGCGGCCCTGGGACGTCTTGACCAACCAGGGTGGCTTGGCGAGCGATCCGATCTCGTGGGTCAGGAACTTCATGCGGCCGCCTCCACGGTAGCCGTCTTGGCCTTGCCCAGGCGCGCCAGCTTCTCGTGCGCGTACGGCTCGGAGACGTACTGCAGGTCGCCGTTGGGAACCAGGGCGATCTCCTCCACCCCGCGCTCCCGCAGGCTCGCGACGAAGGCCGCGATCTCGCGCGGCTCCTCGGCGAGCGAGCTCCGCCCGTCGACCACGCCGGCCAGGAGCAGCTTGCCGAAGCCTTTCGGAAGGTCGTCCAGGTGCGTCGAGTAGAAGTCGATCCCGAGCCCGTCGACCGGCAGCTCGGCAGCTCCGCGCGCGAGCGCGGGAGCCGCGTCGCCGAAGGTCAGCCAGAGCGCGAGCTTGGGGCCGCCGGCGAGCATCCCGAGCGCCTCGGCCAGACCGTCGAGACCGGCGTCCTCGCGCGCGAGGAACGGCTCGGCGAGCACGACGAGCTCCGCTTCGAGACCGTCGAGCGCCGGCTTGAGCACGTTCTCGGCCAGCGTCTTCGGCGAGAGGCCGGTCCCGAGCGAGAGCGCGAACGGCGACGGGAGCGTGACCAGGCGCGGGCCGGGCAGCGGCGCGACGTAGCGCTCGTCCAGCGGCCCCTGGAGGCGCGGCTCCCTTGTCGCCTTCGGCGCCCGGTAGAAGGTGTTCGTGTCGAGGAAGCGCGTCAGGGCGCCCGTCTCTAGCCCGTCGGCCTGCTCGAGCAGCGGCCGGAAGTGGTCCTGCCAGCGCAGCATCCCGTCGGCGAGGAGGTCGAGCCCGGCGGCCTGCTCCGCCTCGACGAGCGCCGCGAAGTCGCGCTCAACCTGCTCGTCGACCGCCTCCTGGGTCGTTCGCCCCCGGTCGAGGTCGCGCGTCGCCTGGACGAGCGCCTCCGAGCGCGGGTAGATCCCCGGAGCGAAGGCCTGCAGATCAGCCACGGCCGGCGACGGTCAGCTGGTTCTCGGCGTGGCGGACGCGCTGCTCGAGCTGCCAGCGGTCGCCTTCCGCCTCACCGCGCTCGATGCGCTCCAGCTCGGTCTGGGCCTGCTCGAGCTGCTCGCGCGCGCGGGCGTCGTCGATCTTGCTGGCGTCCACGGCGTCGTCCACCAGCGCCAGCGCCCGGTCCTGCTCGACCTTGAAGAAGCCCGGGCCGGTCGCGAACTCGACCACGTCGTCGCTGGCCCGGTCGCGGTAGATCCGCGTGGAGCCCGCGTTGAGGAGCGCGACCAGCGGCGCGTGGCGAGCGAGCACGCCGATCTCGCCGTCGGCCCCCGGGACGATCAGCATCTCGACGTCGCCCTCGAACGCCGGCCCCTCGGGCGTGACCAGCGACACGTTGAAGGTCCTCCCCGCCAAGCGTTACGACGCGACCGCCGCGGCTTCCGGCTCCGGCTCGGGCTCCTCTTCGGGCTCGGGCTCGGGGCTGTCGTCGTCCCCCCCGCCCAGCCGCCTCGCCTTCTCGACCGCCTGCTCGATCGTGCCGACCATGTAGAAGGCCTGCTCCGGAAGATCGTCGTGCTTGCCCTCGATGACCTCCTGGAAGCCCTTGATCGTGTCCTCGAGCCGGACGTACTCGCCCGGCTGGCCGGTGAACTGCTCGGCCACGAAGTTCGGCTGCGAGAGGAACCGCTGGATCCGCCGCGCCCTCGCGACGATGACCTTGTCCTCGTCGGAAAGCTCGTCGATCCCGAGGATGGCGATGATGTCCTGCAGGTCCTTGTAGCGCTGCAGGATCTCCTGGACGCGGGTCGCGGTCTCGTAGTGCTCGGCCGAGACGATCCCCGGCTGCAGCGCGCGGGAGAAGGACGCGAGCGGGTCCATCGCGGGGTAGATCCCCTGCTCGACGATCGCGCGCTCCAGGTTCACCGTGGAGTCGAGGTGGGCGAACGTGTTCGCGGGCGCCGGGTCGGTGTAGTCGTCCGCCGGCACGAAGATGGCCTGGATCGAGGTGACGGAACCGTGCTTCGTCGACGTGATCCGCTCCTGCAGCTGGCCCATCTCGGTCGCGAGGGTCGGCTGGTAGCCGACCGCGCTCGGCATCCGGCCGAGCAGCGCGGAGACCTCGGAGCCCGCCTGGACGAAGCGGAAGATGTTGTCGATGAAGAGGAGGACGTCCTGGCCCTGGTCGCGAAAGTACTCCGCCATCGTC
>Ga0307308_10000982_pt1 | contig 11054 bp, 15 predicted proteins | sample ER_DNA_195_FD_194501 | JGI IMG/M metagenome (GOLD analysis project Ga0307308, IMG submission 194501) | Bulk soil microbial communities from the East River watershed near Crested Butte, Colorado, United States - ER_DNA_195 | ecosystem: Environmental > Terrestrial > Soil > Floodplain | place...
TGCGGATCGTGAAAAATGATCATCGAGGTTGCAAGGTGGTGCTCGAACGCATATTCGACTACGACAATGTTAACCGCCGAGAAAATTGTTGTCGTGATGCCGGCCTATAACGCGGCGCGCACTTTGCGTCAGACATATGAAGAGGTGATGGCGCACAGCATTGTCGATCTTGTGATCGTTGTCGATGATGCCAGTTAGGATGAGGCGGCGGCAGTCGCGCGCACGCTTGATCGGGTCCAGGTGGAGGTCCATCCGGTAAACCGCGGCTATGGCGCGAATCAAAAGACCTGTTACCGTCTCGCGCTTGCTGCCGGAGCAGACATCATCATCATGATTCATCCGGATTATCAGTACACGCCGCAGCTCATTCCGGCGATGGCTGCGCTGGTCGCGAGCGGCCTTTATCCATGTATGCTTGCATCGCGGATTCTCGGCCGCGGCGCGCTGCGGGGCGGAATGCCGTAGTGGAAATATGTCGCGAATCGGTTCCTTACGTTCGTGGAGAATCTTCTCCTCGGCGCCAAGCTTTCCGAGTACCACACCGGCTATCGTGCATTTACGCGGAAGCTGCTGGAACGGCTACCGTTGGACACCAACTCGGATGACTTCGTTTTCGATAACCAGGTTCTTGCCCAAGTGGTCGCATTGGGCTGCTCGATCGGTGAAGTGACTTGTCCGGCGCGGTATTTGCCCGAAGCCTCCTCTATCAATTTCCGGAGAAGCGTGCGCTACGGATTAGGTTGTCTCTCCACCGCCTTGCGTTTCCGCTTCGCGCGTTGGGGGCTGGTTCCCCCTATTGCTTAAGGAACGACCAATGCGAAACGGCTCCGGCGACAGAAGAGAACCAGCGGCCTGCAGTTCGATTATCTCACAACGTAGTGACCGTGGATCCAGACTCTTCGACCGTAACGGTTTGCCCAATGTCCCGGCCTCCACACGTAATAGGAGCGGCCCACGTAATAACCAGCGCCGCGAGTGTAATACGGCCGATCGCCAATCTCGACCGTGACGGAGCCTGGGGCGGCGACATAGCCAGGGGAACCGGCATAACCGGGGCCGTATGGGCCACCCGCGTAACGGGGGCCGTATGAGCCATAGCCCGCGTAACCGGGTCCGTATGGGCCACCCGCGTAACCGGGTCCGTATGCCGGGGAACCAGTATAATAATCAGTGCACCCGCCTGCACCGATCGTCACATAAAGGAGAAGGAGCAGGAGAATCGGCCATTTTGGTCTGGTTTTCGTTCCATTCCTAGCGGAGAGCCCCTTCGCCTCCGCGTGATCAACAATATTCATTTTCATATAATCATATACGGATTAGACAGCGCTTTCACGCGCCTGAGTTCAAGAACTTCTGCATCGAGCTAAAAACCGCCTCTCAATCAGTTAGCTGGCCGGCCGAACACTTGCTCTACACGCGGTCGCATTCTATTTAACGCTGAAATTTATCGAATGGATTGTCACCGCAAGGCGAGGCCCACGATGAGTGGTCAAACGACGCCTTGGTCGAGCATGGCGTCCGCCACTTTAACAAAGCCGGCAATGTTCGCGCCGATCACCAGGTTGTCGGGCTGACCGTATTCAGCGGCAGTGTTCCGCGCATTTTTGTGGATCGTGGCCATGATTTGGCGCAAGCGAAGATCGACTTCCTCCCGCGGCCACGGCAAACGCATGGAATTCTGAGACATCTCCAGGCCGGAAACGGCGACGCCGCCGGCATTGGCGGCTTTGCCCGGTCCGTACAGAATTTTTTTGGCGAGAAAGAGATCAACACCCGCCGGCGCGGTCGGCATATTGGCCGCTTCCGAAACCAGATAGCAGCCGTTATCGAGCAGGTTCTTCGCATCTTCACCGCTGATTTCATTGTGGGTCGCGCACGGAAAGGCGCACTCGCATGGAACGCTCCACGGACGCTGACCATCCGCATAAACTGCTCCGAATTGATCGGCATATTCCTTGATCCTGCGACGACGCACGTTCTTGAGATGCATGATCCAGCCCAACTTTTCTTCCGTGATGCCGTCCTTGTCATAAATGAAGCCGCTTGAATCGGACATGGTCACGACCTTGGCGCCCACGCGGTTCAATTTTTGGGCAGTGTACTGCGCGGCGTTGCCGGCCCCGGAGACGCTGCAAACCCTGCCTTCCAGACCCTCACGGCGGGTCTTGAGCATCTCCTCGGCGAAATAAACCGCGCCATAACCCGTGGCCTGCGCGCGAATGAGCGAGCCGCCCCAGTTGAGCGATTTGCCGGTCAGGACGCCGGTGAATTCGTTGGCGAGACGTTTGTATTGACCGAACAGATAACCGATTTCACGACCGCCAACGCCGATGTCGCCTGCCGGCACATCGGTATCGGGACCGACATGGCGGAACAGCTCGGTCATGAACGATTGGCAAAAGCGCATGACTTCGTTGTCGGATTTGCCCTTCGGATCGAAATCCGCGCCGCCTTTGCCGCCGCCCATCGGTAGAGTAGTGAGCGAGTTCTTAAAGACTTGTTCGAAGGCGAGAAACTTCATGATGCTGGCGTTGACGGTCGGGTGGAAGCGCAGGCCGCCCTTGTAAGGTCCGAGAGCGCTATTCATCTGAACGCGGAAACCGCGATTGATCTGGACCTGGCCCGCGTCATCGATCCAGGGAACGCGGAACTGAATCATTCGCTCCGGTTCGACAATGCGCTCGAGGATTTTGCCGTCGCGATACTTCTTATGGCGCTGCACCGCCGGCTCAATGGACTCGAGGACCTCGGTCACCGCCTGAAGGAACTCAGGCTCATTAGGATTGCGCTTTTTGACGATTTCGAGAACTTCCTGGACTAGATCCATTTGATTTTATTTTGGAGATTATTCGCCTCGCAGCATGAACAAAACGGTGCGCGATGCAGGGTTCGAACCTGCGACTTCTTGCGTATGAAGCATCATTGGTGACTTCGCGTTCGTTCGTTAATTTACGTTATCATGCTGGCATTATTCGTATTGCGACGATACCGATTAATTTGCAATTCGAAACATCACGCACATGCGCGAAGAAATTCTGCCCAGAATTGTCGAGAATCGGAGCGGTTGCTAGGTGGCAACATATCGCGATTGATTATTTCGATCACGGATTGCGCTGGATCGTAACCGCAGCCGTCCGTATGATCCGGCACGTCAATCGTGAAATTTAGGACAACACCGGTTCTTCGCGCAATCAGCCTTCTCTGGCGAAGGATGGGCACAGCGCAGTTCTATTTCCTGGCGGCAGCGAGCGTTGTCATCGTTCTCGCGGCTATTGGCCTGTTCCATCTCGGTTCCGTGGCGAAACAGTCTGCGCAAAGCGCGCGCGGCGGGGCTGCCGCGAACGCACCCGGTTCGGCGCAGCACGGCCAGCAGGCGGCTGGGAATTTGTCCGCGCGTTCTCAAAAGACCGACGCTTCTATTAGCGATGCAACGCAAGGAGATCAGGCATCCCGACAAAACATGCCGCTCCCGATGGCTGATGATGCCATTGCCGATCATCCCGTTATCTCCATTACGGAGGTCGCCTCGAGAAGGAGACGGGTCCGGCATGGCGACACCCGCGTCGACGTCAAAATCGGTGTCGCTCCTCAACCAAACGCCAGCAAGGGCGAGGTGGAAATCCGCGTCTTCTTTTTCGACGTCACGCGCAATCGAGAGATCCGACCGACCCAGGCACAAGTCGCTTACGAATGGCTCACCCCCGTGCGGGACTGGACGGATCCGACTCCAAAATATCTCGTCGCAACCTATCTGCGCCCGCAGGCGCAACGCCGCTCACCCGAGAGACTCCGATATGGCGGATGCATTGTGCGCGTTTATCTCGACCGCCAATTGCAGGACGAAAGATCGGAACCGCAAGGGCTGCTGGTCGCATTGCGAAGCAACGTTCGACCGCGCTCCGCTCCCGGTGCGATGCCTGCCGAGTCGCCCACAGTCGTAGCGGCAGCGGTTCCCAGCCCGAGCGCCACTCAATTGCCTAATGTAAAAACGGAGCTCGCAACGAACGCGATTTCTCCCTTGCCTACAGCTTCCGCCATACCCGCAGAAAAGCGGAGCACTGAGGAATTAGCGGCGCTTCCGTATGCTCGTCCTGTTCCTGACAAACCCGGCTTCGTTTATAGTCCTTTCGACGAGAAATTCCTCATCGATGTGCGGGGCTTTTCACCGGGAACGGTGGTGAACGATCCTAACGCGAGTAAACCGTTCCGTGTCCCCTGAGAGCAATCTGGTTCGGGCGAAGCTTTGGCCGCGGACCGAAAAGCGCCCGGCGATTAGGTCACAACGGGGAAATTCCTCCGATCCTCAATCCGCCGCAGTCTTGTTGCGCGGGGCCGATTATTGAAGTCAAACCGCACCGTAACGGCTGGAAAGTTTTCGAAGCGCCCGGAGTCGAACCTGTCTTCCCGGAGAAAAGTCAGGCAATCAATTATGCGCAGGATCGCGCCAGTTTTCGCTCAGGCGAGATTCGCATTTTAGATTCGACCGGCAATCTCGAACGCACAATTCCGTTCAGTGAATCGGATCGAAAACTGTGATGCGAGGCATAAACGCCGGTCAGCCGTTTAGCTGCATCGCGCGGTCAGGCGGCGTTTTTTCGGATTCATCGGCTGCCTCCCATTCGTGTTTCCAACGCTCTTGGTCGAGATTACCGACATTGCATCGACGAACTCCAACACATCCAACGCGAAAGCTTGAACGCGATATTCGAAAGCAGGAGCCACGGTGATGGCTAACGAAAGCAAACCCGCTTCTCTTGCTTCGCCGTCGTCTAGAGTGCTTCGGCTTGCTTTCGCAGCTTTTCTTTTACCTCGGAATACGAGGAGTCTGAAACTTTATTGAGGAAAGACAACGCTTCAGCTTTCTTGTGGCGCTTCAGGCTGACCCGCGCGAGCTGCAAGTAGGCGAAGTTCCGGTTCGTGGAGAGCTCGAGATAATGCTGCCAGGCGACTTGCGCCTCTTTCCAATCGGGGTTCGGCATCCCATAAAACGTTTCCGCGTAAGCGCGAGCGTATTGGAGATCCATCGGTGCGAGCCGGCTCGCTTCACGAAATTCGAACAGGGCGCGTTGCAACAATTCCGCAGAATCGATCTTCCAGGCCGCAGTCAGATCACGGCGGAAGACGAATTCGACGTTCCCGAGGTCGAAATGATAATCGGGATTGTCACTTTCGGAGCGAACCGCCAAAAGAAACTGCGCTGCCGCTTCGCGGACGCGAAGCATCCTGAGGTAAGCCCCGCCTAACGAGTTCGCAGTTTCGGCATTGGCCGGCTCCAGCCCTTGCGCGATGCGCCAATGTTCGACGGCTGCTTCCGCGTTCCCGTTTTTCGAGAGAAATGCGGCAAGGGCGTTTTGCGCCGGGACAGACTGCGGATTGTCTCGGATGAGTTGGTAGTAGATTTGCTCCACACGCGCACGCTCTTTTGCCGTTACGTTGGGATTCGCGAGCGCCTCCGCCGCCTTATGGGCCGCTTTGATTTCTATCCACGTTTTTGCCGACGCACCGATGGATTGCGCACGCGCGATCACAGGCGTAAAGAGCAGAATGAAGAGCGTGGCGGCAGCCCTCTTGCATTTACTCCAGTTGCTCCGCCCGCGGTTGCTGATTATCATAGCTGTCGCTATTCCTGGAGAGATCACCTTCACACGCGGGCAGCGGCATCAAATTCATCCTCCTGGCGGCTTACTAACGCCTGAAGCGAGGTTAACCAAAGAAAAGTTACCCGTCTCGGTCGAATGTTCAACGCAATGCCGGCTGCTTCTTCGGTACCAAGGTGTCGAACGAGTGCGTCTTTAACTTCGTAGAGATGCACGAACTCGTTGGCTGGGTCCTCGACAGCAGGCCCGATAGCTGGCAAGAAGGCCGCGTAGCAGGGGAGAGCCTGCGACGTTGGGCAGCACGGAATGAAGGAGCGCTTCATCGTCGCGAATGCGTTCGGCCTTTGAATCGTGAATAACGGTGCCTGCCGCATCGCGGTGCACAATATCGAGGTGTCCGGTAGTCACAAGCACTGCGTCGCTAGAGCTAACTGCTACCGACTTTGTTCCTCCGGGGTGATGCTGACAGACACGCGGGCCCTTGAGCTCATAGGACTTGTGCACCTGGAGTTGCCTGAGTTGAAACAGGGCCTGTATGTCGGCATCGAGCCTGTCTCGCACTTCTTGGGGGAGCGGATTCTGCGGGGTTACCAGCTTGACGACCGCTTGCCCAGCGTCCACGGCGAGCTCGTACTCGGGAGTCTGATGATGGAATGGCGCTTCGAAGAAATCCGCGGGCCGGTAGGGCCATTCGAGCTCTGTGCGTTCGACAGTCATACGTGCGTTGTTGCCCGGCTTACGAGAACAAGATCAGGCGACAACTTGGCGAAGTGTCACCTAAATGCTCAAACGGTGCAATGCGAAGATTGTTCCGCCCGAGCCAGGATTTAAAGGGACGGCGGCGAGTCCCTTTTCCTTCTGTAGACCGAATAACGCAGAAGCGATATGAGCCAAGTCTAGGGCCGGAAGCCTGCAATAAAAATTTGTTGACAAATACGTCACTGGCGTTACCATCACCGAAATTACCGTTATTGAAATGACTGCAATTGCTTCTTCAACGTTCGCTTTGCAAGCTGCGCCGGCGGATCGTGCCGCTGCGCGGGAGGACGCTCGGCGGCAAATGAAACAGATGAGCGACGCAATGGTGGAGGAGAAAGGTCTTCTCAGTCACGCGCAGGCGGCGTTGCTGCTAGATGTGAGCACGAAGAGGGTGGGCGAGCTCGTTAGGCTTGGAAAGCTATCCGATTTCACTTTTCTGGGCCGGAAATACGTGTCGATCCGGGAAATTTGGGAGCGCAACACGCAAGAATTAAAAGCCGGTCGTCCGCCGCGCTCGGCGGGGCAGCGTATCAGTGCGGGGTTGAAGGCGGCTGTGAAGTCCGATAGCGCACAAGCGTCGCTTGGCAGCTATGCAGGCTCCTATTTCAAGAAACAACGCGAAGAAGCGCAAGAGAGACGACGAGAAGAGTTCAAAAAGAGATGGCGTGAAAGGGGTACGGAGAAATGAACGAGAATGGTGGCGCGGACGTGGATGAATGCGTGAGTCTTTCACGTGCTGCAGAAATACTTGATGTCTGCGTTCGCACAGTGCGGAGAGAAATTGAGCGCGCGGGCGCCTAACAGCGTTCCGAGTTGGCCGGATTGACTGTCCCGATCAAAGATCATGGGCCGGTTTTGTTAGCCGCTGGAGCGCAGAGCGTTAGTTCGTAAGAGTCCGCACCTGTCGGAGAAAGTCCACGACTGGCAGATGGTGCGCGATGCAGGGTTCGAACCTGCGACTTCTTGCGTGTGAAGCAAGCGCTCTACCACTGAGCTAATCGCGCAAATTTTCAGGCGGCGACAAAATAGAGAGCGTGCAAAGTAGCGCAAGCGTGGCGCTTGCTCTGTGAGCTACCCCATTCTATTTAAAAGAATGTCCGAACATAAAATTACGCTCACTTGGAAACGCGGCGATACGCCGTTCGAGTATCAAAAATATTCACGCGATCACACCTGGAAATTTGACGGCGGCCATGAAATGCAGACATCGGCCGCGCCTGCTTATCTGGGCAACCCAAAATTTGTCGATCCGGAGGAGGCATTTGTGGCATCACTCTCCAGCTGCCAAATGCTCACGTTCCTGGCCGTGGCGTGCAAAAAGAAGTTCGTGCTCGACGACTATGTCGATGAAGCCGTCGGCCATATGGAAAAAAACGCAGAAGGCAAATTGGCGATTACCCGCGTGACCTTAAGGCCGCGGCTCAAATTCTCCGGTGATAAACAGCCAACCGCGGAAGAGATCGAAGAGATGAATCATATGGCGCACGAGCAATGCTTCATCGCCAATTCGGTCAAGACCGAAATCACTATCGAAGCGCAGACATGACCGCGGATAGTGCGGATGACGCAGATGCTGTAGAGGCAGGCATGCCGCCTGCGGAGTTTTGAAGATGCCGCTGGCACAGCCGCCACTACAGAAATTCCCTGCGGGGAATCTGTGCAATCTGGGTAAATCTGTGGCTGAATAGAGCCGATTTATGGACTCCAAGGCTAGCGCGCAGCGGATGGAAAAAATCGTCAGCTTATGTAAGCGGCGCGGATTCATTTTCCAATCGAGCGAAATCTACGGCGGCCTGAACGGCGCGTGGGATTATGGTCCGCTCGGCGTCGAGTTGAAGCGCAACGTCAAAAATTATTGGTGGCGCGTGATGGTGCACGAGCGTGACGATGTCGTCGGAATGGACGGATCGATCCTGACGCATCCCGAAGTTCTGAAAGCGTCGGGGCATGTTGAAGGATTCTCTGATCCAATGGTCGATTGCCGAACATGCAAGGCGCGCCTGCGTGCCGATCAAGTAATCGAGAAAAAAGGCGTCCGACAGTGCCCAAATTGTGGCGGAAAGGATCTGACCGAAGCGCGCCCATTTAATCTCATGTTTCAAACCCAGATAGGGGCAGCTGCTGATGAGAGCTCGATCGCTTATCTTCGCCCAGAGACCGCGCAGTCGATTTTCGTGCAGTTTAAGAACGTCCTCGAAGTTTCACGTAAGAAGCTGCCGTTCGGAATTGCGCAGATCGGAAAAGCGTTCCGGAATGAAATTAATCCGCGCAACTTCACGTTTCGATCGCGTGAGTTCGAGCAGATGGAGCTCGAATATTTTTGCCGGGCAGAGGAGGGGATGAAGTTACTCGATTACTGGCTGGAAGAGCGGCTTAAGTTCTACGAGAACATCGGCATCGGCCGGGATCGACTACATGTGAAGACAGTTTCCGACGAAGAGCGTGCCTTCTATTCAAAAGGAACTTACGATATCGAATTTGATTTTCCGTTCGGCCGACAGGAGCTCGAAGGCGTCGCCTATCGCACCGATTACGATTTACTCCAACATCAAAGAGCCAGCGGGAAATCGCTCGATTATTTCGATGAGGAAACGAAGCAGCGATTTGTTCCCCACGTCGTCGAGCCGAGCGCCGGCGTGGATCGCACGGTTCTTGCGCTAATCTGCGAAGCATACTCGGAAGACGAAGCGCCGGATGAAAAAGGAAAAATGGAAACGCGGATTGTCCTCCGCTTCCATCCTCGAATGGCGCCGATCAAGTGCGGTATATTTCCGCTGCTCAAAAATAACGAGCAGCTGGTCGCGAAGGCCAGAGAGATTGTCGACCTTTTGCGGTCGCACCTGAACGTCTTCTATGACGAGAGCGGAGCGATCGGGCGTCGCTACCGGCGTCAGGATGAAGTTGGCACTCCCTTTGGCGTGACGATCGATTTCGAAACGTTGGGAGAGAAAGATGCCGCTCTCCGCGATACGGTTACGTTGCGTGAGCGCGATTCGATGAAACAGGAGCGCATTGCGATCAAAGATCTCGCGAGCATTCTTGCATCGCGAATCTCTTGATGGATCTGGAAGCGTTTCGCGAGTTTTGCCTGAGCAAAGCCGCCGCCACTGAGAGCGCCCCATTCGGCGACGATGTTCTCGTTTTCAAAGTTGCAGGCAAAATCTTCGCGCTGGCCGCGCCCGATGAGATTCCAGCAACCGTCAATTTGAAATGTGATCCTGATCTTGCGCTGGAATTGCGCGATCAATACGAACAGGTGCAGCCTGGCTACCACATGAACAAGAAACATTGGAACACAGTCGAAATCGGCAGCGGAATCTCCGACACGGAGTTGCGTAAGATGATCGATCACTCATACGAGCTCGTCGTCAAAAGTCTGCCCAAGGCCGCAAGAGCGAAATTGTTGTAGAGCGGCTGGCCGCGGCGAGCGCCTCTATATCTTCACTGTGCCGGGCAGAACCTCGCGTAGCTGAATCTTTCCTACGTCAAGCTCCAGCGCCTCACGAGCGACACGGAGAAAATTGTCCGGTGCGTCAGTCAATGCGACCTCGAGGCCGCCGTTATTTTTCGGCGGCGCACGCAGCGAGAATTGATCCAAAAGTTCCTGTACGGCGGTCGCACAGTTGTGGGCGGAATCCACTAGTTTCACCTTCTCGCCGAGCGTGCGAGAAAGTGCGTCGATCAGTAGTGGATAATGCGTGCAGCCGAGCACTAGTGTATCGACTCCTTCCCGCACAAGCGGCTCAAGGTAACGCGCGATAATCTGGTCAGTCAGATCGTCTTCGAGCCAGCCTTCTTCGATGAACGGAACGAGCAATGGGCAAGCGCGCGCGGAGATGTCGATCTTGGGATCGAGTTCGCGCAGCGCCTTCTCATATGCGCCGCTTTTAATCGTTGCGCGCGTTCCGATTACGCCAATATGCCGATTGCGCGTCGAGGCGATTGCTGCTTGCGCGCCCGGCTTGATCACGCCAACGACTGGAACGGACAGAGTTTTCTCCAGGTTCGGCAACGCCACCGCCGACGCCGAGTTGCATGCGATTACAATGGTTTTCACGCCTTCGTCGACAAGCATGTCTGTCATCTCGAGGCTGTAGCGCTCGACCGTGCTCGCGCTTTTCCCACCATACGGAACGCGCGCCGTGTCGCCGAGGTAAAAAATCTTTTCGTTAGGAAGCAGGTCGCGCAGCGCCTTGACAACGGTAAGTCCGCCAATTCCGGAATCAAAAACGCCAATCGGACGCGAATCGCTCATGCAGCGGGAACGTGGCGGCGTAGCAGCCGGCCCGCAACCCGATTGTGCCGCCGGGCTCGCGGCTAAAAAGTAGCGGCGCATACCAGAGTCAGTCGAGAAAAAAACTTGTCATTGTGCAATCAACCGGCGCATCCTTGCGACACGGCTGAGGAACTAAATAAGTCAGTCATCCTATGGAGAGGGGAGGACCTTCTCTTCATTCGTGGCCGCTTTGGGAGTGGGTCCGGAAAATAGATATGACCGAAGCTAAGTGACCGAAGGAGCCGATGAAACAGCAACGCCTGAGTTTATCTTTGTTGTTCCTGATCGGTTTCTGCGCACTGGCTTTCCAGTTTCCGTCCGACGTGCTGAGAGCGGCGGAAACGCCCATCCCTTCGGCAACGCCCGCCGCAACAGCCGCACTTCCGACTTCCACGCCACCGGAAGTCCCTTCGGCAACGCCT
>Ga0307308_10000988_pt1 | contig 11030 bp, 15 predicted proteins | sample ER_DNA_195_FD_194501 | JGI IMG/M metagenome (GOLD analysis project Ga0307308, IMG submission 194501) | Bulk soil microbial communities from the East River watershed near Crested Butte, Colorado, United States - ER_DNA_195 | ecosystem: Environmental > Terrestrial > Soil > Floodplain | place...
AGGGCGATCCCGATGTGGTCGAGAAGTGGAAGTACCGAGGGGTTCCGGTGTGGTACCACGACGGGATCATCTGTACCGGTGAGACCTACCAAGACCACGTGAAGATGACCTTCGCCAAGGGCGCCTCGCTGGACGACCCATCAGGCCTGTTCAATGCCACGCTCAAGGGCAAGACCTGGCGTGCCATTGATTTCCATGAAGGCGACAAGATCAATGCGAAGGCGTTGAAGGCGCTCATCCGCGAGGCCGTGGACCTGAACACATCCGACTAGTGCTCTGGGTCTTACTCTGCTTTCGCTGATCCTTCGCTAGCAGGAGCTGTGATGTCGAAGAAGGGGCCGGTAAGGCTCAGGGCTTGATCCATTGCAGTCGCTTGTTGTATCAACAACTCGCCTGCCACCGTGAGCGCCTCACCGGCTGCGCGAGTGGCGTCTGCCGCTTGCTGCAGGCCCTCTAAGACGTGCCGCATGGGAGCAAACGCTTGCTCGGTCAGCTCTCGATTGAACTCTGCTTGGGTTTCCAAGGCTTTCTGGATGAGATCCAACTGCTGCTGCATGGGAGCGAACATCATCTGCAAAGACTCGGACGCATTCGAACCAAATCCAGCCTTCTGAAACTGCTCGATCATGTCCCACCAGACTTTCATCGGATCATTCACACTGGCCACGTCATCCGCCTTTGCGCTCGCGTCTTTGTAGTGCTGCCGGCCGGCCTCAGTGTAGAGTCCGCGTTCGGTTTGGACTTTAGCCCGCGCATCCAGACGCGGACGGCCTACCAAGAACCAACAGCGGCTACGCTGCCCAATGCGGGCAGCACGAGGGCCCTGTGACCACTGACCGCTGGCGACAGTCGTCAGCAAGCATGGTCCTCCCCAGGACTGACCTTTTAACCTCCCTAAGGGTGTAATGCAGCCGCCCTTGGGGTGGTTGAGTTGTGAATGCAGTGGAACCGCTGCCAACCTGCGGCACTCGCTTCGTACCGGAAGGCTCATCACGTTTGAGGAGGAAGCATGGAGATCATCGATCGCCTCCGCGGTGACCGCCAGATCGCGTATGCGCGCCCGATCACGCTCCGGGCTCTTCGAGACGCTCGATAAGGGACCGACCCCCAGATGCCGCCGACTGGCGCACCGGACGATCTGGCTTACGCGACAGCTCTAGCCGCTGCTTGCCGGCGGATCTGGGCTGCGCCGGACGCGGCCGCACTGTGGCGTACGGTGGTCGACGAAGCCCTGGCGTTGATCGCCGCCGACGGGGCAGCGGTCGTCGGTTACACCGAGCGCTTCTGGCAGACCCTTGCCGTACGCCCGAGCGACCCGGCGCCCGGTGACTCGGCAGCAGCGGAGGTCATCGAGACGCTCTTCGGTCAGGGTCTACTTCAGCAACCATCTCCGAACGACGATCCGGCAAAAGTCGCCTCGTGGGATGCGCCAGGCGAGCGCGCTGTGCTGGTGACGCGGATTGAGGGTTCGCCTCGGCAGGCGCTCCGTCTGGTGTGGTATGCCACGGGCCCGGCGTCCCTGTCGCCGTATGCCGAGATAGCGGAGGCCATCGCCGATCATGCCGGCGTGGCCCTGAAGGCCGCTGTGGAACGGGACAACTTGACCCGAGCGATGGCCGCACGGCATCGGGTGGGATTGGCGCAAGGGATCTTGATGATTCGCCGTCAGCTTACGGCCGACCAAGCGTTCGCTCTGCTGAAACGCGAATCGCAGAACACCCACGTGAAGCTACGAACAATCGCGCAAACGGTTATCCAGACCGGCGACCTGCCGGCCAGGCCGCGGAGAGTGAGATCGGATGACATTGCGATTGAGGAATCCCATGACAGATGTCGAAGAGGAAAGCCAAAGTCGGCGCTGCGCGGTGATCTATAACCCGACCAAGATCAGCGACAAGTTTCGCGCCCTTGTCGAAGAAGGCCTCCAGCAAAAGGGCTGGGGCAACACACTGTGGCTGGAAACATCGGTCGAGGATCCAGGCGGAGCTATAACCAGACAGGCCGTCGCAGCACACGTTGATCTTGTTATTGCTGCTGGCGGGGACGGCACCATCCGCGCTGTTGCCGACGCTCTGGCCCACACCGGTATTCCACTAGGACTGGTACCTGCCGGCACCGGCAACCTGCTGGCTCGGAATCTGGATCTTCCACTTGAGGAAATGGACGCTATCGAGGTCGCGTTGAGCGGGCAGGTACGTCAGCTGGATCTGGTGAAGATCATTGTCGACGACCGTGCGCCGGAGTATTTCGCCGTAATGGCAGGGATCGGCATCGATGCCATGATCATGGACGAAACTGACGAAGGCTTGAAGGACAAGATCGGTTCTGCGGCGTACTTCGTCGCAGCGGCGAAGGCATTTGGGCGGCTGCCGGTGCGGATGACGGTGCAGCTGGACGGCAACCGGCCTGTACGACGCCAGGCCATGCTTTGTGTCATTGGCAACGTCGGGACACTTCGGGGCAACCTCACCTTGATTCCGGGCGCACGCCCGGATGATGGTCTCCTCGACGTCTACATTGCCTCGCCCCGCCGATTCCGGCATTGGGTCAAGATCGCGCTACGGCTGATGACCCGGCGGGCCAAGAAGGATGATCAGGTCGACCAACACACGGCAAAAAGGGTGCGGATCAAGCTCCACGGAAAAGACAACGTCCAGCTCGACGGCGACGTGATCGGCGAGGCCACCATCCTCGACGCCGAGATCCAACCGGGTGCCCTGGCGCTCCGCGTGCCAGCCGTCCACGCCTGAGGAGCTGACGACCCACCTTCGCTCGTATCTAGCGGAGCACCCGCCAACGCGCCCGCGCCGAGGAGCGCCACACTGACTTGGTGAGTGCGACCAGTCGAGACACGACCTGGATCGGCCACGAGTTCGATCGGCGGGCCGCTACTTACGACGAGAGCGAGATGCACCGGTGGCAGGCCGATCAGGCGGTCCGGCTGCTGCGACCTCAACCGGCTCAGCGCATTTTGGATATCGCCACCGGAACCGGCCTGGCGGCCCGTGCTTGCGTACGGATCACGCATGCGCCTCAACGGATCGTGGGAATCGACGTTTCTCACGGCATGCTGCAGGCTGCCGCAGCGGTGTCGACGAGCAGCTATCTGCAAGCCGATGCCGCCCAGCTGCCCTTCCGACCGGCTACGTTCGATGCGCTGCTCTGCATCGCCGCCATTCCCTACTTTCCCGACGTTGCACAGGCAGTGACCGAGTGGCGTCGGGTTGCCCAACCCGGCGCGGACCTCGTCTTCACCACCCCCGCAGCCGACGGCATCGCCACGCTACGGCTGATTCGCCAAGCTGCCGCCGATCATGGCCTCGTCCTACCCGACCCCCACGCCAGCCTCGGCAGCACTGATCAGATCGCCGAGACTCTCGACAGCTTGGGACTGTTGCTGCGCCAGGCCGAAGAGCACACCTACCCCGACACTCTCGACGCCGATCCTCGCACCGCGTACGACCGCGTCCTCGAATACGGTTTCGCCGACCAGCTCCGCAACGCCCCGCCGGCAACTTTCGACGCTGTCTACGACAGCTTCCAGTCCGCCTATCGTGAGCGGCAAGCTGCGGGCACCGCCCAACACGTCACCATGTTCACGCGGTGCAGTTTCCCGGCCTATCCGGGACTCGCACCTGGCGCCGAACCCCACAGTCGCGGGTCCGCAAGCCGCTCAGCCGCGCCGTCACCGCGTTGTCTCCTCGCCTGTGTCGCGGCCGCTTGTCCATGTTGAACTGCCAGACTGATCGGACGAACGGCGACCGGTCAGAGTCGCTCGTCACCTAAGCGAAGTACTAAGGGGTGTACTGCCATGGCGAGAAGTCCACGGGACATTGAACGCATCTATTCGACTCACGAAGTGGTGGGCAAGCTTCGGCGCCTAGCAGATGCGCTAGAGAAGGACGAGTCATTCAGGATCCAGATCGCCGGCGTACGGATCCGAGTCCCCGAGCGCGCTCAGTTCTCGATCGAGCATGAGCTCGGAGACGACGAGGAGGAGATCGAGTTTCAGCTCAAGTGGCCGGTCGAGTCTCGTTCACAGGTCGAGTCAGAAGAGGGATCAGTCGTCTAATTTCCAGCTGATCATTCATCGGGCTCATGGTTGACCACGATCAAGAATCCCGTGGCAACCCCGTAGATCATTCCCGCGCCGCCAACGATCGCGGCCGTGGCCAATCCACTCTTGATATGGCCGGCAGGTGCCGCGACCGATGAGAATGGCGGGCCGACGTGGTCTGTCTGAACGCAGAGACGAAGAGATATAGGAGACAACTGCTATGAAGCTCGGCGTTCACCTTCCTGTGGCGGGCAAGGGCGCATCACCGGAAACGATCATGCAGGTAGGGCTCGAGGCCGAACGTCTCGGGCTGGACTCGGTCTGGTCCTGGGAGCGGCTGATGCGACCGACAGTGCCGATCGCGCTGGGCGGAGCGGGCGGACCGGTCATGGATGCGCCAGAGATGTTCGGCATTGTGTACGACCCGATCGAGACGCTCAGCTACGTCGCGGCTCGTACGAGCCGGATCACTCTGGGTACGAGCGTGCTCGATGCGCTCTTCCAGAGCCCGATCATCCTCGCGCGCAGGCTGGCCACGCTCGACCAGTTAAGCGACGGCCGACTCTTCGTCGGAATCGGCCAGGGCTGGATGGACCAGGAATTCGAGGCCGCGGGCGTCTCGATGAAGCGGCGCGGGGCGGGGTTCGAGGAACACATCATGGCCATGCGCGCGGTCTGGGGGCCGGACCCGGTGAGCTTCGAGGGCCGCTTCTACCGCATCCCCGAAGCCGACATCGGCCCGAAACCGGTCCGGCCGGGTGGCCCACGACTCCTAGCGGGCGCCGGATCGTCTGCCGCTATCGAACGCGCCGGACGGCTCGGCGTCGGGCTCACCCTGGTGATCTTCGACTGGGACACTATCCACGAGGCCGTCGAGACATTCCGCGCAGCGGCCAGTGCTGCTGGGCATGACCCCGACACGCTGCCGATCATGCTGCAGGTGAACGGCAACGTCACCACCGAGCCGCTTGACGAGCGCGGACCGCTGCTCGGCTCGCCCGAACAGGTCGCAGCCGACCTCGACCAGGCCGCGGAGCTGGGCGCCGAGCACGTCTACTGGAACTCCAACGACGATCCGCTCAGCCAGCTCCCATTGCTGGCAGAGCTACGTCGCGGCTGAAGGTCAGCGGTCTTTCGGCCTCACAGTGTCGATGGCAGTAGGTGCTTGAGTGCCTTTCCAAGGACTGCGGCGCGCTCCGCCGGCGACTCGATCTGTTCGGCGGACTGAGTCCTCGGTAGACACAGCGCTGAAGAGCAGGCCTTGCGCTCGTTGGAAGTTGCCGCCGCCCGGTGGACTGCCAGGAGGCGGACCCAGCACCGACCAGGCGCCCAAACCGCGCGAGCCGCTCTGAGCCGCGGCCGACAGTGGGGCACCCTGCACCGGATCTTCGATGGCTGTCAATGCGACACGGACGCCGCTGCGTGAGTACGCATCCAGTCCGCCAGCCCGGCGGGACGTTAGCAGCGTCCGTCGGTGACCCGCGTTAATCTGCGACGGTGAACGTGCTTGATTGGCTTCTCGAGGGCGATCCCGCCATCCGCTGGCAGGTGATGCGGGATCTCACGAATGCGCCGGCCGAGGACGTCGCGGTCGAGCGAGCACGAGTGGAGCACGACGGATGGGGCGCGCGGCTCCTTGCACTCGAGGATCCGGACGGGCTCTGGGCGGGCGGCGCCTGCTTCCCGGCCTCTTACCGGGGCGATGAGCCAGGCCAGCCCTGGACGGCCACGATGCATACGCTGCAGATCCTGCAACTCCTCGGGCTCGATCCGCCGTCGAAGTCCGCCCGCCGAGCGATCGTGCTTGTCGCGGAGAACGGGCGCTGGGAGCACGACGGGCAGCGGTACTTCGATGGCGAGGTTGAGCCGTGCATCAACGGCAGGACGATCGAGACCGGGGCGTACTTTGGAGTGCCCGTGGAGCCGATCGTCAAGCGGATCCTCGCCGAGCGGCTCGATGACGGCGGTTGGAACTGTGAAGTCGAGAACGGATCCGTACGGTCCTCATTCGACACGACCATCAATGTGCTCGACGGCCTGCTCGAGTTCGAGCGCGCTACCGGCGGGTCTGCGGAGGTGCACACGGCCCGACGCAGCGGCGAGGAGTACCTGCTCGAGCGCGGCCTGTTCCACCGCAAGAGCACCGGTGAGGTCGTCCGGCCGGCGTATCTCGAGTTCGCGTTTCCGTACTACTGGCACTACGACGTGTTACGCGCGCTCGACTACTTCCGGAGTTCGGGTGCGAACCCGGATCCCCGGATGGCAGAAGCGGTGGAAGTCGTGCAGTCAAAGCGGCAGCCCGACGGCCGCTGGCTGCTAGACCGTATCCATCCGGGTCAGGTCTACTTCGATCTTGAGGGCGGCGTGGGCACGCCGAGCCGCTGGAACACCTTGCGGGCGCTTCGGGTGCTCGATTGGTGGAACGGGATCCGCTGAGCGGGTGTGATCATCTAGAGGAAGATTTTTCCAAGCGTCCCAAGCGCCCGTACGAATGCATCGCGCTGTCGGCCCAAGGCGGCAAAGTAGTCTTCATCCGCGGCTTCAACATCCTTGAGCGCTTGAGCCACAACGGCCCGCCCGGCCACCGTCAGGTGCAGCCGCCGGGCGCGGCTGTCTGCCGGGTCAAACGCTCGCTCCAGCAGGCCCCGCGCCTCCAGCTTGCGTGTCACCTGACTGGTCATCATCGGATCGGTTCCGGCGTGCTGGGCGAGCCGAGCCTGAGTAGGCGGTCGATCCTCATGGTCGGCCAACCACCAGAGCGAGGTGAGGAGCACGAACTGGACGTGCGTCAACTCGTACGGCTCCAGCACCGAGCGAATCCGTCGCTGCCACGACAGCGTGACGCGCCACAACAACAAGCCGGGGCTCTGCTCGGCTTCGTCGAACCGGGAGCGCGGAGGTGCCGCTATGACGACCGCTCCTTGGCCAGGGCGATCAGTGACGCCATCGTCTCCGGGAAGTCGGCGCTGATCATCGGCCCCACTTGCTGTGCCTCATCTTCGGGACCGTCTATTTCGGCCGAGTAGTCGATCCGCAAGCGTCCGTCTGGCAGCGGCGTCAGCAGGTGGCTGACCCGTACGACGAGTGCACCCACGGGCGTCTCGTCGACGAATTCGCGCATCGGATCCACGTTTGCCAGCCGATAGGGCAACGGCTCCTGGCCGACGAACGTCATGGTGCCCGTGATGCCAGCTTCGAACGGCCCATCGCGGGTGATCTTCTCGGCTTGAGCGTCCCAGCTGGGCCAGCTGCTCACGTCTTCGTACAGTGCCCAGATTGCTTCGGGGGTGGCGTCGGTCTCGACGCTGTGCGTGAAGGTATAGGAAGTTACCATGCGTACATATTATATGCGCACATATGATTATGCAAGTTATTTGCTGCCCTAGGTCTGGCTGGCACTGAGACGCCACTTTGGCGGAAACCAGGACGTCACAGGATGATCATTTGGCTGGAAACGCTGTTTCAGGCGTGTCCTGCCCGAGTAGCTGGTGATCATTGGATGTGCCACCCGGGCATACTTGTCGACTTCGCAGCATAGGTTCTGGCAGTCGATGAGGTGCAGCCGGCGGCCGTTGAGACCCGGAAAGCGCAGACCCAGACGGGCGAAATGCTGCTCCTGCGTGTCCGTCAGGTACCGGATCAGGTCGGCTTCGATGCCGCGCGCAGCTGCGCCGAAGCATTTGCGGAGCCCGTCTCGGGCTCCGGGCCCGGCGACGACGAAGTCCATCTCGTCAAAGTCGATGATCATGGAGTAGTTGATGTCGATGAGCAGCTGGTACGCCAGGAAGTCGCCTAATGAGGGATAGCAGCGCAGGACGCGAAACGCCTGCTCCATCGACGCGCTGGCCTGCAGCCGGGAGACCAGGCGGTCGCGCACCATATGGCGTACGAGCAGCAGGTGATTCGTGAGCTTACGCCTCGCTCCCAACCTCGGCGGCGGGATGATGTACGCCGCAGAGTAGATCGCCTGACCGCTAGCAACAGCCTCTGCTAACACACGGTCGTAGCGCTCGAGACAAAACCCCGCCCAGGTGGGTTCACCGAATGCTGAGCGCAGCAGCTCCCAGGTAGAGATGCGATTGAAGAACTTGAACAGCAGAATCCGGAACAACAGCTCGTCAGGGTCTTGGCTGCCGCGATAGATCACCTCGCCGATCAAGTACTGACTGACACGGTCTGCTGCACGGTAGCAGTTAGTAAAGCGGTTGCTCGCGATGATGGGGTCGGTCGTCCACGGTGCCGCATCCCGGCGGACCCGAGCCAGATAGACGTGCTGTCGCTCGGTCGCGAATCGCCAATACGTATCAAGAACCGGGGTCGGGCGGAGGCGGCGGCCAGCCACCATGATCGAATCCATCATGCCGATGAGCTATTCAACCGCTGTCTGTCTCATCGCTTGCCTTCATGGCGCCGAGGGCCGCAAGCAGGACCTCTGCGCCCAATCGAAGGTCAGCGCTGCGAGCGCTCTCCCCGTGCTGGTCATAGATGACGGCCGCAGCAAGCCTTGTCTCGATCTCCGCACTTACGATTGCGCGCTCAGCTTCGGCGTCGAGGATCCGACGCTCGGCCTCAGCCGCGCCAAGACCAACAACCCCACCTGCCACGTACTCCCCGGCTTCAGCCTGCAGGTCACGGTCGGGCTGAATCGCGTCGGCATTGTCCAGCGCAGCAATCGCTTCCCGCAGGGCAGCCACGGCGATGCGGTCACGATCCCGTGCGGCCGTACAAAGGTGCCGCCGTAACTGTGAACGCAGGTCGTCGTCGGATTGCATAAGGAGGTGTTCGCGAAAGATCAGTAAATCTGACGGCCGGTCACCAGCAGCAGAAGCCGCCATCGACCAGGAGGTCGACTCCGGTGCAGTAGCTGGCTGCCGGCGAAAGGAGGAACACCACTGGCCCGGCAATCTCCACCGGATCGGCGTAGCGGCCCATGGGTATCTCTCGGGAGAGCTGCTCGACCAGGTGGACCATCTCAGGCCGGGTGGTCATGGGCGTTGCGGTATAGCCGGGGCTGACGGCGTTCACTCGTACGCCGCGATCAATCCACTCGACAGCCAGCGAACGCGTCAGGTGGCTTACCGCTGCCTTAGCGCTGTTGTAATGCACCTGCGGGATTCCTCGATTGACGATGGTTCCCGACATGGAGCTGATGTTGACGATCGAGCCGCGGCCGTGGCGCAGCATGGCCGCGGCTTCTGCTTGGCAGCTCAAGAAGATCCCCGTGACATTGACGTCGTACATCCGTTGCCACTGCTCCACAGACATCGTTTCCGCGGTCGCGGAGCTGGCGATTCCCGCCGAGTTGACGGCAAGCGACAGCGGCCCGAACGCGGCCTCGGTGGCATCGACCGCGACGCGAAGTTGATCAAGGTCAGTCACGTCCGCCGCGATCGGCAGTGCGCGACCGCCGGCGTCGGAGATGGCGCTTGCCGTGTCCTGGCTGGCTTGCTCGGCCACATCAACGAGCCCGACCGCAGCACCGCTGGCGGCGATCGCTTGAGCAATCGCTCTTCCGATCCCGCTCGCAGCCCCGGTCACCATCGCCACCTCGCCGCTGAGTGAGAAATTAACGTCCATCGGATACCTCCGCTTCGGCGCTCTCGTTGGTCCAGGCCAGTGATCTGATCAATCTAGGATCGCGGGCGCACTCTGAGCGAGGAAGTGCGGGTACTCGCTGAATTGCGAGAGAGCGCGGTTAGCGGCCGGCAATGACGTCGTGAGCACCTGAGAGCATCCGCTGCGCCCACTCCACGGCCTTGTCGGCCTGAGAAGATGCGACTGACATCGGCGCATACTGAGACCTCGTCTTGAGCTTCAGCAACCGGTTCAGAGTTGCAGACAGCTCGGACCCCGCACGCCCAGCGCGCTTGAGCTCTTGCACTGCCTCTGCATGATTGTCACTCTTGCTCGTGTGCCCAGTCAGCCCGAGGCATATGGCGTCCTTGGCGTTGATCGCTGAGATGATCGCATCGGACGTGGCCGCGTTGTAGAGCTTCTGATCCAAGTTCGTCTCGGCAGCCTCGAGAAATTCCTCGGCTTTGGAAAGGTGCAGCCGAGCGAGCTCCAAGGCCGTCACCGTACGACCTGTTTGCGCAGCAGAGCTCGAGGATGGCGGCCGGCCAGCGATATTGCTTGTCCGCGGAGATCATGGATGAGACGATCATCGCGTTCGACAGCGGCGGCCAGCTCTGATTTGGTCACCTCGAGAATCTCGCATGCGTTGCCTGACCAAGCCTTGATGTGCTCTGCGAGGGCTTCGGTCTGACGTTCCCAGACTTCAGCGATTGCCTCGGCTTCAAGGCTGCCGTCAGCAACGACCAAAAGAATGTCGATGTCGCTCTCTGCTGTCGCCTCGCCTCGCGCTGCTGAGCCGAACAACCAAGCCGCCTCCGGCGGTATGGACCAGTCATCGAGGTCGGCTCGGATCCGCGTCACCAAGGTGTTCCACATGCGGGCCAGCACCTCGATGCCTTCGGCGGCTACGTGATCATGGTTGAGCCGGTAGAGGTTGGAGGGCGGTCGGCTCTCGAGCAAAACGATGCCGGACGCGGCCAGTTTCCGGAGTACCTGGTTCACTTGGGTCTGCCCGAACCGAGGTGCGGTGAGTTCGGCGACGCGTCGCCCACTCAGCGGTTCGTTGGTTCGGGCGAGAACCCCGAGGACGGCTCCGTGAGCGCTCGGAATAACCGATTGGATTGGATTGCTCAGATCCATCTCCGTCCTTTACATTGAGTGGTATGCAGTTCAATTGACCACTATACAACTCAATTGAGTGAGATGGTGCGCAATGGCGCTGGAATTCGAGTGGATTGCCACCTCATGCCGAGGAAGTTCGGGCGCTCGCCGGCGGCGCAACCGTTAGCTGAAATCCGGGCCGGGCGGGCAGCCGGACCGGCGACGCGTACCGACGCGTGGGTGGTGTAGACCCACGCGCATCATGGCTGATCTCGATCTTGGTGCAGGGCGACGCCGA
>Ga0307308_10000989_pt1 | contig 11026 bp, 7 predicted proteins | sample ER_DNA_195_FD_194501 | JGI IMG/M metagenome (GOLD analysis project Ga0307308, IMG submission 194501) | Bulk soil microbial communities from the East River watershed near Crested Butte, Colorado, United States - ER_DNA_195 | ecosystem: Environmental > Terrestrial > Soil > Floodplain | place: USA...
GCGCGAGCGCGAGCTTCAGCCGGTCGGCGACGTGCGCTCGCGAGAATGCATCGACCCGGCGGCGACCCTTCTCGATAAGGTCCTTGCGAAGGGCCTGATCGTGGACGACGCGTTCGAGCTGCGCGGCGACCGCCTCCGGCGTTTTCGTTTCGAGGAGGATGCCGCCGTCGCCGAGCGTTTCGGGAATCGCGGCGGCGGCGTTCGCGACCACAGGAAGGTCGCTCCGCATCGCCTCCAGAAGCGGGACGCAGAAGCCCTCGTGCTCGGACAGGGTGAGGAACGCGGTCGCGCCGCGGTAATACGCGACGAGCTGCTCGATCGTGATGCTCCCCGTCAGGGTGACCGCGTTCTCGAGACCGAGCCTCCGGATGTCGCCTCGGACGCGATCGAGGTAGGTGCCGGACATCGCGGTCGGACCGACGAGGTAGAGATGCGCCGTGCGATCGGACTCGCGATATTTGGCGAACGCGGCGACGACGTCGTGGACCGCCTTGTGCGGAAGGATCTGCCCTACGGTGAGGATCGCGGTGCGCTCGTCGGCGAGCTCGCGCGCGACCTCCGGGTCCGGCGGCCGGTCGAAGTCCTCCCAGTCCACGAGCGCCGGGACTACGGCGGTGTTCGCGAGACCGGCTGCCTCGAGCTCCTTGCGGTTGTACTCGCTGTCGGCGATCCCGAACTCGGCGGCCTTCGCGAGCTCCTTCAGCTGCTCGCGCCCGAGCTCCGCGAAGCTCTTCAGATAATCGTTGAGCCCGGCGAAGTAGTGGCCGGGCGTGATGTTGTGATAGACGATCGCCTTTCGCGCCGGCGACGCCAGCACCTTCGGCACCGTGTCCGTGCCGATCGAGTGGTGAACGAGCAGGAGTCCGTCGCGCCGCCTGATGAGATCGAGCTCGTCCCACGAGCGCGTGAGGGCGCGCATCTCGGGTTTCGCTTCGGCCGCGAAGAGATCGCTGCGCACGCCCGCGGACCAGAAGATCCGCTGCAACTCGAGGCAATCGTTGCCGACGGCGTCGCCGTAGGCGATCACCGGATTGAACTGATGTGCGAAACGAAGTGCCTCGGGCACGTACAAAACCCTACGACGCGGCGCGAAAGCGCGCGGCTGCGGGCCCGCTCGGCCGTGGCGCGAGTGGGCTAGGCGGAAAGCGTGCGGATTGCGAAGACTCGGTGGCCGTCCGGGCCGGCCTCGCGGTGGATCTGGACCTTCACACCGAATCGCTCCTCGAACGCAGAGCCGAAGAGCGTCTCGCTCCACTGCGTGGCGTTCCAGCCCGCCCCCTGGGCGCCCATGAACCGCATGACGAACTCGCGGAGGCGCTCCGTCTCCACCTCGACGCCCACGCCAATGATCTCGGTACCGTCCGGCATACGCCAACTGACCATTCCACCCACCCCCATCGTGACTAACGGCAACTTACGTCGAACGGCGGGCGTGAGGCTATCGGCCAGTTGCTCTAATCAAGATGGCGGAGATGGCTACAGCCCGAGCACCTGTCGCGTGCGTTCCGCGACCTTGTCCGGGTCGAAGTCCTGAACGCGCTTCTCCCCTGCGGCGATGAGCGCTTCCCGAATCTCGGTTTTCTCGCCGACCATCGCGGCAGCCTCCGCGGTCTCGGGCAGATCTCGCTCGCGCAGGAGCACGCCCGCGTCGCCAACGGTCTCGCCGATCGCCGCCGCGTCGTAGGCGACGACGGGAAGGCGAAAACGCATCGCCTCGAGCAGCGGCACGCCGAATCCCTCGTGCTCCGAGAGCGAGACGAAGGCCGTCGCGGAGCGGTAGTACGCGAGCAACGACGCGTCATCGACGCTCCCGGCGAACCACACGGCTCCGCCGAGGCCGAGTCGCTCGATGAGCGCGACCACGCGCGCATGGAACTGCGGCTGATCGCGGTACGCACCGACGAGGATGAGCTGAGCTTCGGGATCGATGCAGCGCCGGTAGTACGCGAGCATCCGCACGAGGTCGTCCTGTCTCTTGTTCGGCGAGATACGGCCCACGAAGAGAAGCGCCGTCCGCATTCCCTTCCATCGCGCGAGCACCGCGTCGTTCGGCGGCACCGCGAAATGCTCCCAGTCCAGAAGGATCGGCACGCGCGCGGTCTCCTCGTACCCCGCTTCGACGAGCGCCCGCCGGTTGAATTCGGATACGCCGATCCCGAGCTCGAACGCCGGCGCGATGCGCGAGAGCTGCCGCAAGCCGAGCCGCGCGAACGCCGCCGCGTGCGGGTTGATGCCGCTGAAGAATTCGGGTGGCGTGATGTTGTGATACACGAGTACGCGGCGCGCGGGGATCTTCACCAGCTGATCGACGACCTCGCTGCCCATCGAGAAATGGATGAGAAGCAGATCGTCGGGCTTGACCTCCCGGAAGAGCCGGCGATACGAGCGCACGTCGGCGACGCCGGGCTTCGCCTCGACCGCGTAGGCGAACGAGTCGTAGCCCCAGTGCCGGATCTTCTTGCGCAGGGCGAAGACGTGGTTGCTCATCGCGTCGCCGGGCGCGAGGCTCGGGTGGAACTGATGGACTCTCACTTCGGTGCATGCCCGATCACGGCGTAGTCGCGATCGCCGAACAGCGTCTCGTTCAGAAGCTTCACGTTCTCGCGAATGGGGCCCGCGGGGACCTCTTCGTTGAGGCGCCGCTCGCTCGGCTCGAACGTGCGCAGCTCGACGTCGGTGAACCCCTCGACCTCCAGATAGAACGTGAAGAGATCGGGAGGGATCGGCCGCAGGTGCTGCGGGTCCGTCCAGAACGTGTGCGCGCCGACCGTGAGCGTCCTCGGGTTCGGCGTCACGAACACGAGCGGCGCCCCCGGCGCGAGCGCGCGGCGACACGCGCGCAAGATCTCGACGAGCTCGCCGGGAAGGATGTGCTCGGCGAGATGTCGCGCGTACAGGCCGTCGATGCTCCCGGGCTCGACCTGCTTGAGATGCGTCAGCGCGTCGACCTCGTGGGCCTCCAGACCCTTCTCGCGGCACTGAGCGACCATGCGCGGGTCGAGGTCGACCCCATATCCGCCGATGCCCTTGTCGCGCAGCAGCTGCAGGAAGATCCCCCGGCCGGAGCCCAGGTCGAGCACGCGCTTCCGTCCTTTGTAGAGATCGACGAACGCCTCGGACTGCCGGCGAATGACCGGCTCGTCGCCGCCGAAGCGGGCCTGGAAGTAGACCGAATGGAGGTTCGCGGCGACCTCGTGCTCGCGCCGTTCCTTCCACTCGCGCTCGAGACTCTCGAGCCGCGAACCGAACCGCGGCGCCATCTGCCCCTCGTAGTCATACGCGGCCGCGAGGAGCCGGTTGATGCGCTCCTGGCGCTCGAGGATCGCCCCCATCCACCAGCGGACGAGCGAGATGACGACCTTCCTCGCGTACGTGATGACGGGGCCGACGACCGGCTTGCGGCTGCGCGGGTCGTATTCGACCTCCTCGTCGAGCGCCTCGGCGAGTGAGCCGAGAGGATCCTGCAGGTCGTCGGAAAAAATACGGCGTCCGCCGGGCAGCGGAACGCGCATGAGCGCATCGACATCCGGCCCGTAGATGCCCTTCTCGCGCTTGGTGCGGATGCGCTCGCGGACTTCGGCCATGAGCGCATCAAGATCGATCGGTTTCGGCTCCCCCATGTGGGCCGAAGAGTAGCTAGTGGAGCAGCTGAGCGATGAGCGCGATGACCGCGACCACGGCCGCGGCGATCCAGAGAACGCGGAGACCCGTCACCAACGCCTAAACGGCTCGATGCGGCGATGCGTTAGGGCGGCGTCGCAGATCACGTGCGAATGGTCGTGGTGGCCGTCGTACCGCCGCGGCTCGCGCGGATCGTGTACTCGCCTTCCGCCGCGGTGCCGCCAAAGCTTCCCTGATGCATGCCGAACTTGTCGGTGCGGATCTCGTACGCGAGGTGGTAGCCGGCGCCATCGATCGTGACGGTGACGACGCTGTCGGGCGTGAAACCGGCGAGCGTCCAGAGCACGCCGTCGGGGCGTGCGGTGTGGACGATGCGCGCCTCCGATTCTTCGGCCAGTCGCGACGGGAAGGCATGTGTGAAGTCGGCGATCGTCTCGCCGCCCTCCGCGAGGTACGCGGCCGCGAACGTCGAGCCGCCACCGATCGCGTCGAGCATGCGGACCAGGCCATCGTGTGTGACGCGCAGCTCGAGGTGACGCACGGCTTCCGCCGCGACCGAGTAGGCCTGCCCGTCGAGGGCCGCGTTCCGCTGCGCCCACTGCGTCTGTTGATCGAGGTCGCCGAGCGTGATCTTCCCCTCGCTCAGGATGCCGAGCGCGACCGCCGTGCTGCGAGCGCCCGCCGTCGGGCCGCCGTCCCGCTCCATCAGGGTGGCGAGTCCCTCATCGAACCACGCCGGGAGCGTGGCGTTCAGCCCGACGATCTCGTGCACGAGCGCGTGCGTCAGCTCGTGCCGGACGATCGCGTAGTCCTTGTCGTTCGGCACGTTCTGCAGGTTGATCACGATCGCGCCCTGGCGCGGAAGCGTGATCCCGCCGTTCGCCGCGGCGAGGAGCCCGGCATCGGGTCCGCGTACGCCGAAGATCTCCTGCAGCCCGAACGCGAAGCTGTTGCGCGTCGCGAATGCGTAGACCGCGGGTCGGCTCGAGAACGTGTGGCCGAGCTCCTGTTCGAGCTTCGCCATGTCACGCTCGATCGCACTGGCAAGCGCGTCGCGCACCGCTGGAGTGACCGACTCCTCGACGTAGAGATCGGCGTGGTCGCTTTGCTGGCACTCGAGGTCGATACCCGACCGCGCGACAACGTTCGGAAGGTCGACCGAGCACGCCGTCGCCAGAACGCCTTTGACGAGCGTCGGCGTTTGCTGGCCGCCGCCTCCGCTCGACGCCGCCTTTCCGATCCCGGCGAACGTCGTGATGGTCAGCGACCCGGTGAGCGCGACGCCCGCGGCCCAGCGCCGCCACGGTCCGAGCCGGTCGGGGACGAGCGGACGGCTGACGAAGTAACCCTGCCCGAGCTCGCACCCGAGCGACAGCGCGAGGTCGCGAGTGGCGCGATCTTCGATCCCGACGGCGACGGATGTGAGTCGGTAGTCGCGCGCGAGCTCGACGAGCGCTCGCATGTCGGCGAGAGCGCGGGGATCTTCGCTCGCGCGACGCACCAGCGCGCGCGAGATCTTCAGCTCGTCGAGCAGCGCCGCGACCGTCCTGCCGGGCGCGTCCGCGACTCCGACGCCATCGAGCGCGATGCGCGCACCCGCCGCAGCGAGGCGCGCGACGGCCGGACGCGCGGCCGACGTGGCGAACGTCTCAGGACTGAGCTCGAAGGTGACGGTCCCCGAGCCGAATGGAGCGAGCGCTTCAAGGAACGCGTCCACGCGTGCGAGCTCCGGGGCTGAGACGTTGACGCCGACACCGAGCCCGGGACCGAGCGCGCGCCATTCCGTCCACTGAGCAGCCGCGGCCCGGACGACCCACACGCCGATTTGTTCGATGAACGCCGACGCGAATGGGAGGAAGTCGCCGGGCTCGAGCAGCCCGAGACGGGGATGGCGCCAGCGCAGCAGCGCCTCGACGCGGCGGCACTCGCCGCTCCGCAGGTCGACGATCGGCTGGTAATGAAGGACGAGCTCACTGTGCGAGAGGGCAGCCGCGAGCTCGCCATCTCGGATCGCGACGGCTGTCGGCCTGCGAGGTCGCGTACCTCCCCGAACATCGGAGCGAGCAAGCCGCTCGACAACGGCGCGCGAGGGTGACCGTTTCACGCGATCGCTGCGAGCTGTGATTCGGTGACGCGACGCGTCAGGCCGCCATCGAGGAGGTCGACGAATGTCCCCACGAGGCCGGCATCCCACTGCGTCCCGGCACCCTGGCGCAATCTGCGGAGTGCCTCGTCCTCGTCGAGTCCCGCGCGATAGGGACGGTCGCTCACCATCGCGTCCCACCCGTCAGCGATCGCGGTGATGCGCGCGCCGATCGGGATGTCCGTGCCTGCGAGATGATCGGGGTAGCCGGTGCCATCCACGCGCTCGTGGTGGTGTCGGATGATCGGAAGATAGTGCGAGACGCTTCGCAGCGAGAGGCAGATGCGCTCGCCCTCGACCGAGTGCTGGCGCATCGTGCTGAACTCGCTCGCGGTGAGCGGACCCGGCTTCAGGAGTATCGCGTCGGGTATCGCGATTTTGCCGAGGTCATGGAGCACGCCCCCCTGATAGAGCAACTCGCCGTCCTTGTGCGAGAGACCCTGCGCCGCGCCGATCGCCTCCGCGTACCGGCCGACGCGCTCGGCGTGGTGGATCGTGTGGCGGTCCCGTGCTTCGATTGCGCGAGCGAGCGCGAAAAGCACGCCCTCGGTCGCGTCGAGCCGCTGATTCAGTGCGCGCTGTCGCAGGAGGACCTTCGTGCGGATGAGGAGCTCTTTGGAGTCGAACGGCTTGCTCAGGTAATCATCGGCGCCTGCGGCGATGCCGCGGAGCTTCGTGGTTCGATCGTTCGATGCCGTGAGGATGACGATCGGGATCATGCGGCGTATCGGGTGCGCCTTCAGCTGCTCACACACCGCGATCCCGTCGAGGCGCGGCATGTCGATGTCCAGCAGGATGAGGTCCGGCTCCTCCGCGGCGACGGCCTCGAGCGCCTCGATCCCATCGCGCGCCTCGCGCACCTCGTAGCCAAGATCGTCGAGGTGACCCTGGAGGAGCTCGCGGTTGGCCGCCATGTCGTCCACAACGAGGACCTTCGGCCGCACGACCGGCGCGATCTGGTTCGTCATCAAGCCGCCGTCCGTGGCTCAGCCAATCGTCGCACGGCGGCGCGCAGATCGCGTGGGGAGATCGGCTTCGAGAGAAAGATGTCGAAGCCGGCGGATTTCGTGCGGGCGATCTCCTCGGGAAGGACGGAGGCGCTCAGGGCGACGATCGGCATGCGCAGCCCGCGCGCCCGCAGGCTCCGGCAAACCTCAAGGCCATCCATCTTCGGCAGCTGTATGTCGAGGAGGATCAGATCGAAGCGGTCCGAGGCGCGCTTCTCGCCTGCGACGCCATCTCGCTCGGTGACGATCTCATGGCCATCCGACTCGAGCGCCGACTCGAACAGCTCGACGTTCATCGGATCGTCCTCAACGAGGAGAATGCGCAAGCTCCCTCCCCGTCCTCGGCCGAGGTCGATTCGCATTTCGCTGCGCCACCCGACGCAACCAGCTCTCGAGGCGGACGCGGTCGATCGGCTTCGTGAGGTAATCGTCGGCGCCGAGTGCGAGGGCCGTCGCGGGCTCCGCTTCGACGGTCACGACGATCACCGGAACATCCGCGAGTGCGGGATCCGTTTTGAGGCGGCCGAGGAACTGCTCGCCACGGCCATCCGGCAGGTGGAGGTCGAGCACGACCCCGAGGGGGCGTCCACGCAAGAGCGCGTCCGCGGCGCCCGCGAGCCCCCGCACGACTTCTGCGCGTAGGTCCACCGATGAAGCGACCGCGACGATGAGGTCGGCGTCGTGTCGCTCGTCGTCGACCACGAGGATGCGCTCGCCGGCGACCTGCTCCGTCACGACGTCGGGAAGGCACACGTGGAACGTCGTCCCTTTGCCTTCTTCGCTCTCGAAGCTGATCGAGCCGTTCATTTGCTCGACAAGGCGTTTGGTCAAGGCGAGACCGAGCCCGGTCCCCGCCGCCTCGGTCCGACCCTCGTGGAAACGCTCGAAGACCCCGAACATCCGATCGCGCGCCTCCGCCGGGATGCCGACTCCCGTGTCCGCGACGTCGAAGAGCAGCTCGCGACCGTCAGTCGTCGCGCGCAACGTCACGTGACCGCCGCCGGGCGTGAACTTGACCGCGTTCGAGACGAGGTTGAAGAGCACCTGTCGGACGCGGGTCGGGTCGAGGAACATCGGCGCAGCGTCGGCGGACTCGACCGTGTAGAGAACTCCCTTCGCCTGAGCCGAGGCGCGCGCCGCGGCGGAGACGGGCTCGAGGAGCACATCAAGGCTGAGGACCTCCGGTCGCAGCTCCAGCTTTCCCGCCTCGACCCTCGAGAGATCGAGCACATCGTTGATCAGATCGAGCAGATGCTCGCCGGCCTCGTGGATGTTTCGGAGAAACCGCTTCTGCTTGTCGTTCAGGGCCCCGTCGAGCTGCTCCGAGAGAAGTCCGGAGAATCCCAGGATCGCGTTCAGCGGTGTGCGCAGCTCGTGGCTCATGTTCGCGAGGAACTCGGACTTCACCTTGGTCGCCTGGCTCAGATCGCGGTTCGCCGACGCGAGATCGCCGTATAAGCGCGCTCCGTCGATGATGATCGCCGCCTGCTCGGCGAGAAGCTGGACGAGATCGAGGTCGTCGGTCGCGAAGAGCGGCGCGCGCCGTCCCATCACGGTGAGCGCGCCTATCCGCCGGCCACGTCCGGTGATCGGCGCCGCCAGCGCGACGCCTGCAGTGGTGCGCATGGACCGTGGCCTCTGGCTCTGGACAACCGCGGCCAGGACCTCGGAGGAAGCGAGGAGCTCGTCGTCCTCGATGACGAGGGCATCGCTCTGCTGATCGATCAAGGCGATGCGGGCCGTCTGCCCCGGAGCGGCTCTGGCGATGGCGACTTCGAGGCCGCGGACGATCATCGGCGCGGGGTCGTGTGGCGAGATCGCGGCGGCTCGCGACAGGAACGAACGGAGGGCGGGCTCGCGCCACGCGCGCTTTAGGAGGACCGGAGGGGCGAACGCGACGAGGTAGCCCAAAGCCGAGCACAGGCTCAGGACCATCGACGCGACGCTCGCGACCGCTCCGCCGACCGTCATCGTGAGCGCGGCGATGAGCGTCAGGCTGAGCGCGATCGCGCCGAAGGCCGCGGCCACCATGCGGTTCCGGGCGACGCCCTTCGCCTCGCGCGCCTCGCGAATGAGAACGACGCCGGCGTACCCGCAAAAGCCGACGAAGTACAGGAGCGCGATCGCAACGATCACCGGGACGGCCGCGGGGAGCTCCACGATCTTGAGTAGACCGATCGCGGCGGCCGCGATCCCGCCGACGAGTCCACCAAGACACATTCGAAGGACGAGCGGGCGCACGCCGGCGAAGTCGTCGACGAGGCGGAGCTGGAGGTATGGGAGCGCGAGGAACAGGACCGCCGACAGGAGGCTCAGAGCTCCGGGGAGCTGCGTACCGAGGAAGGCCGCGATCTGACTCTGCACGACGACGAAAGCGAGAGCCCCGAAGAGCACGGTCGCGTCGACGCTCGTTCGCGAGCGCTCGCGGAGCGCCGTGCGGAGGGCGCCCACGAAGACAACGAGGAAGAGCGCGTACGTCACCAGCCGGACCAGCTCAGCCCCGTTCATCCGTCCCTCCGATATCGCTAGGCACAAATCCTTTCTGGTGACGAGCGGCAACGGGGGGCAGCGCTGTATCAGTTAACTGAATGTGGTACTCCGGTAAAGCCGGTGTACGCGGTGCGCCCCAGGGCGTGCTCTAAGCGCTCAGTTCGTCGACCTACTGGGCTCCGATCTGCTTTTGAAGGTCGAGCGCGGCCGCGTTCGTCGGGTCGGTCGCCAGGATCTCGCGAAGGACCTCACGCGCCTCGGCGATGCGGCTTGCCTCGATGAGGCGGCGCGCGAGCGTGACCCGCAGGTCGTTCGAGTTGAGGGCGGCGACACCACCGCGAAGGAAGGCGATTGCCGCGTCGGTGTCGCGAAGCTGGCGCGCCGCCTCCGACGCGAGGGTGTAGTACGACGGGATCGTCGGGAACAACCCGATGGCCTGCTGCTCGCTCTCGATCGCGCCCTTGTAGTCGCCGAGCGCGAATTGCATCCGCGCGAAGCGATCGAAGGTGTCCGGGTTCTGCGGATCCGCGCCGATCGCGCGACGCATCGCCTCATACGCGGCCTCGCGCGCACCGGGCTCGTTCTGTTTCGCGAACTCCTGCTCCATGCGACTGAGGTTCCACCAGAAGGCCGGCGTGTATGGGGATCGCGACGTCGCCTGCCGGTACGCGCCGCGCGCGGCCGCGAGATCCGGTACGAGCTCCAGCGATCGGCCGAGGTCGTTCCAGTACACGGCACGACCGGGGTCGACCGTCGTCGCGGTCCGCGCGAGCGCCACGGCGCGCGAGCCGTTCGCCGCGCCGAGCGCGCCCTCAGCCCCTTTCGCCGCGCGATTCGCGTCGATGCTTCCGAGCTGCCCGAACGCGACGCTCGCCATTCCGGCGACGATGAGCAGCCGAAGGACCGCCGGCAGCCGAAGCGGCGGCGACGCCGTCATGACGCGCGCGGAGCGCAGCTCGCTCGCGAGCGCGACGCCGACGCACACCCACGGGATCCACTGGATGCTCTGCGCGCCCGGAAGAACGAGACCGCCTCCGTAGAACGCGGCGATCGCTGCCAGAGCCACGAGGACGCCGGCCGCGTCGGGGTCGCGCGCGCGCCGCCACGCGTGGATCGTGAACGCGCCGAGCAGCGCGAAGTTCGCGAGCAGTCCGACGATCCCGGTCGTCGCACCCATGTGGAGGATCCAGTCGTGGGCCGATGTATTCGTCGTGTTCATGCCGGCGATCCCGAACCACTCGGCCTGCTGGTAACGCGGATACGCGACCGCGAAGTTCTCGAAGCCGACCCCGAGGAACGGATGGTCGAGGAACATCTGGAACGCGGACTGATAAAGAAGGACGCGGTCGCGCAGGCCGATCCCGCGTCCGATGTCGAGGAGGCGGCCTCCGAGCGGCGTGGCCACGAGCACCACGACGAGGGCCGCCGCCGCCAGAGCCGTGGCGAGAGCGAACCGAACGAGTACGCGGCGCGAAAGCCCGGAGCGTCGCAGCCAGAGCGGCGCGATGACCACCGCTCCGGCGACGATCCCGAGAAATGACCCGCGCGTCGCGACGATCAGCATGAGCCCAAGGCTGGAGAAGCCCAGCAACCCGACGAGCGCCGCCAGCCAGAGTCGTTGTCGTGCGAATGCGAGTGTCGCGACACAGCCGATGAATACGACGGCGAGGAACTGGCCGTAGAAGTCCGGATTCCCGAACGTGGAGAAGGGTCGGGCACGAGAGTCGAGATCGGCCCACTGCACCGGGTCGTGCCCGAGCGCCTG
>Ga0307308_10000991_pt1 | contig 11020 bp, 10 predicted proteins | sample ER_DNA_195_FD_194501 | JGI IMG/M metagenome (GOLD analysis project Ga0307308, IMG submission 194501) | Bulk soil microbial communities from the East River watershed near Crested Butte, Colorado, United States - ER_DNA_195 | ecosystem: Environmental > Terrestrial > Soil > Floodplain | place...
CGCAGCGCGGCCATGCCGGTGGGTCGAAACTGATGCCTCTACGGCATTGGCCGCCGCCTGGAACGCGCCATGATCAATTGCGCGACCAACGCCGCCCGCTTGCTCACGTTAAGCTTGTGGAAAATTCGCCGCAGGTGTTCCCGAACCGTGTATTCGCTGATCCCCAGGTCGTACGCGATCACCTTGTCGCATTTTCCGTCCGCGACCGAATAGGCAATTTGCAATTCGCGGCTCGTGAGCACGCTCGAGACCGACGACGAAGCCACGGATTCTGCCTCGAACGCGCCGCGCTCGATCAGCACGTGGCGCACGCCGCCGAGTTGGACGAAGCCTGCCGCCTGGCGATCTCCGTCGGCATTGGCTTTGCGTCGCGACCATTCCCGCTGCGGGATCGCCATGAAGTGATGGCCGTCGATCGTGAAACAGGCTTTCTCGCCGGCGTCGGACGTTTGCATGGCCGGCTTGGGCTGCTTGTCGCCAACGACTTCGTTTCTGAAACGCGCCACCACCATGACACTCTCACACACGCCGCGCGACGACGTGACGCCAGGCGCTGTCCGGGCCATCAACTGGCCGCACATCGAGCACGCGAAACCCGCTCGCCTCGAGCAGGCCTGCGATCATCGACGCGTCGAACCAGCGCTGACGATGCACTTCAACGACGCCGTCTCTCGGGTCGTGCCCGCTGTTGATGCGAATGCGGACGACGGAGAGATCACGCGCCGGCTCCATTGTCGCTGCAAAGCTGACCTCATGGCCCGGAAGGCGAATTGTTTCGCGTATGCGCGCGCGCCTCGACATCTCGGCCGCGCGCGAGATGAAGTCGAAGATGAACGTACCCCCACGCCGGAGGTTTCGAGCAACCGCCCGAAACACGCGTGCGAGATCACGGGGTACGGTCAGATAATTGATAGTCTGGTTCCGACATGTGACCAGATCAACGTGACGTGGCAAAGACAGCGCGCGGATGTCTTGACGCAGCAGCAAAGCCGGACATCCGACCAGTCGTCGACGGGCAATCGCAAGCACGGAAGCGGATCGATCTACCCCGATCAGACCGATCGGCACGTGGCAGAACTGCGCGAGGAAGCCTCCGGTGCCGCAACCAACATCCGCGAGGCTTCGAAACGTCAGACCGTAGCGCCGAACGCTCTCACGAAACACTTTTTGCAGCGCAGGAAATGCCGGATCGCCGATGAGAAAATCATAGACCTCAGCGAAAGCGGAATAGGGAGCAGCTATTGCACCACCGCGGGCGAACGCGGCACCTGCCGCCACATCCCGACGGCCTCCTTCGCGTTCGCGACTTCGGCCTATCATCCGGCTCCTTGGCTCTCCCCACTCGCCAAGCTCCCGAGGTTCGATAGGTTCGCCACCCTTCGCGTTGCAATGAAAGTCCACCACAACCGGCGAATGGACGCAAGCAAAGCTGATGTCGTCGGTGTCGCGCATATCGTCACGGTGGCGGATGCAGTTGCGTGAGCGCTGCGTGCGGTATCCCGCGACCGGCCCGCTCGCTCATCTCGATCAACTCGCGCGTCATGCGGATGCCGCGATTGACGGCGCCCGCCGGCGCAACAGGGACGCCCGGGCGGCAGCCCCAGGCGCCGCGTTCGTGCGGCATGGGCCCGGCCACATGGATGGCGATGGCATCGACATGTCCGGCACGATCGCGTTGAACCCATACCGGGCTGCCGGAATGTCCGGGACAGGTGTCGACGCTGTAATAGAGCGCGCGACGCCCCACGCGGTCCAGCCGCTCGGCGTGCTCCCACATCGTCCCCGCCGGCTTGTCGGCGGGATAGCCGGCGATATGCAGAAGCCGCCGCGCGCGAATGTCCTGCAGGCGCGCGTCGTCGGGAGCCGACAGCGGGAACACGGAGGGCAGCGCGCGGAACGGCCGCGGCGTCACCACGAGGCCGAAGTCGTACATGACGTCGCCGCGCTCGACGAAGCGCCGGTGCGCATACCAGCGTACCGCCCACTGGTATCCGAATGGCGTCGGACCGGTTCCGTCGCGCGCCGGAATGACGCGGATGCGCCGCGGCGCGCCGCGTCCGAGCATCAGATGCCGCGGACGGCTGAACACGCAATGGCCGGCGGTGACGACGACGCTCGGAGATACGAGAAATCCGGAGCAGCCGGACAGCCGGCCGTCGCCGAAGTCGCGCTCGATCTGGCACACGGCCGCATAGGGAGGTCGCGACGTCTGCAGCACGCGCGTGCGCCCGTCCGTCGGGCCTATGATGGCATAGTCGGCGCGATCGGCGAGCCGATCGAGAACCAAGGATGGCGTCTCATCGAACGGAGTCATGTCACCGGTCCGTCTGGTGCGGATCTGCTTCTCACGGCCTTCACCACAGTTGCGCTAGGTCATCATGCGGCGTTCCGCGATGGACGTGCCGGCCCATCGCGATCAACTCGCGCGTGATCCGCACGCCGCGATTGGTTGCGCCGGGCGGCGCAAGCCCGCGCTCACATACGTCCTCGCGATATCCTGGCGGCCCGCTGACATGGATGCCGATTGCGTCCACCTGGCCGGCACGATCGCGCCGAACCCAGATCGGACTTCCGTCATGTCCCAGACGCGTGTCGACGCGGTAGTAGAGGGAATGCGGCGAGAAAAGATCGAGCCGCTCGGCGTGCTCCCACATGGTTCCGAAGGACTTGTCGCAGGGATAGCCAGCGATATGCAGAAACCGATGGGACCGCACCTGTCGCAGACGCGAGTTGCTCAGCGCGGCGAGACGGAATACGCCCGGAAGGCCGCGGAACGGCCGGGCCGTTTTGATGAAGCCGAAATCGGACAGCGGATCGCTCGTCGCCATAAAGCGTTGCGACGCATACAAATGCATTGCCGGTTGCGATCCGAACGGAGGGGCACCGACACCATTGCGACCGGGCGTCACGCGGTACCGCCACGGCACCGTGCGTCCTGTCCGGCCGGGACGGAGCATGTAAAGGTTGTGCGCCGCGGTGAGGACGACGTCGGGAAAGATCAGAAAGCCGGACCTTGCGTAGATGCGCCGATCCCCGCTGAACTCGGGCACGAGCTGGCAGATGGCGGCGTACGGACGGATGGTTGCGTCCGGGACGGAAGTGCGCCCGTCCATCGGACCGATAACAGCATAGTCCGCGCGATCGGCGAGCCGATCGAGCGCCAGCGAAGGAAGTTCGTCAGACGAATTCATTCCGTTGCCCCGCCCGACGTGAAATCATCCGTCGCCTTGGGTTTGGACCGCTGGAGTGGCGCGGGTCTGGGGGCAGGCCTTGGCGCAGAGTTCGGCGCGATGGCGTCGGACGCGCCTGTAGCGTCGAGGATCGAGCGGTCTTTGCCGCGGCCGGACTGGATCGCGGTGACCGCGTGGGGGGCAGTCACACTGGATCCGTCCGGCCGCGGGGATGGCTCGCCAGGCAACGCGTCGGGGCCAAGCTCATCAACCTGCTTGGGTGAGAGCGCTTCATCGGGGGGCGCGTCATCGAGACTGTCTTGGTGATCGAGCACGCTGTGCGTCCACACCTCCTCGATGATGACATCCGCATTCTCGCGCGGCTTGAGAAAGGCCACGCATTGCTCGATGAACGCCTCCTCTTCCGCCGAAAACAGAACGCCATCCGTGCCTCCCGACCGCGCCGCGCGCCGGATGCCGATGACGTTGCTGTCGTGCGGCCTGACCTTTCCTGCGCGCGCTGGCGCATCGGCGTGCGTCGTGCGCACGGCGCATGTGTCCTCCGGTTGGGATGCGCGCTGCGAGCTCGCGCCATCGACCTCCGCCTTGCCGTCCGCAACGCGACGCGTCACGGCGGGACGGGTCCTGCGCGCGGACAGGGCATCGACCTCGCGCGCGACCAGAGCATCGAGCTCCGCATCGAGGGGATCGGGCTTGCGTCGCGGGACTCTTTCGCTGGGATCGAGGATCATGGGACGACTCCTTCCTTGCGGTCGCGCAGTGTCGGGGGTCAGCCGAGCGCTTCGAGCTCGGCGAATGCTTCGCTTGCCTGGTCTAATGCGGTCTCGAATGTCCTGGTGTCGCGGATGTCGCGCCAATCGGAGACCCGCTCCCGTCGCTGCAACCAGATCTCGTACATGTGCGCGGTCCGCACCGGCATGTTGTCGGGCAGGTTTCCGGCTTGCACGAGAATCCGCGACGGATCGGCCGACCGCATCAGCTGGTGGAGATTCCGTTCGCCGCTAGAGCGGCGCCGATCGGGATTGTTATAATGCTTACTGACGCGCCCCGCGATCGTCTGGCGGGGCGAGGCCGTCATTCCGATGCTGAGGTAGCGGGGATTGGTCGCGGTTGGCAACGTGATGCGGTAGAGTTTCGGGCCAGGCCGGAAGAACGGCCGCAGCGCCGGCGGCACTGCGCGGCGCCTGGCCGCAGATCCTCGGGTGCGGGCAAGCTGGGTCCGCGCGGCCATGAGTTCCGCGAGCGTGACCGGGTCGCGGCTCCACCCGCTCCAGGCACCGAAGGGGCTTCCCGCGGGTTCCGGCGGCGTTTGCCGCGGCGCCGGAATGCGCGCGCCGGCCGGGGCGCCCGCGGGGGCGCCGGGCCTGCGCGGCGTGGTCTCGAATCCCACCGCCTCGAACCGGCGAAGTCCGCCGCGGCAGCGCGCGCAGGTGCCGCCGCAGTCGCAGGAGCGTAATCGCAAACGGCACCGTGGACAGTTTCCACCCGTCAACCGGAGCTGTTCGTGCAACGTCAGGTGATCGAGGGAGCCAGTGGATTGCAACACGGCGACCTCCTCATCGCATGCTGACCGCCAACCGGCTGGTGGATGCGTTGTGCCAACGCTTCTCCCTCGCCGCGAGCGGCAGCGCGGCCCGCGGAGCTGAGAGGGGCCGGATATTAAGCACGCGCGCAACATTGGCCATTGCGTCCGCCCGCACGGAGAAGGCGCTTTGCGGTCCGCTGAGCAGCGTCACCACCCCCGGTCCATGGCCGGCGACGGTGCTCTCGCCATGGACCACGCAGCCGATCGCGAAATAGCCGCGGTGGAACGAGCGGCCGAAACGATTGTCGGCGTCGATGATGGCGACCAGATCGCCGAACCGAAGCGTGCCGAGTCTGAACCGGCGCACGGTCGCGGGATCGAACATCTGGATGTCGTAGTCACCGCGAACGACGTCGGCGCGGCCGAGGCCCGATCCCATCAAGGCGGCGGGCACTAGGTGGGTGACCGGAACGGCGAGGCGTCCGCGGTCGCCGCGCAGGCCCCAGCGCGCAAGCAGGCGGGGTGAGCAATTCGTGACAGCGATCTCGGGATGATCGAGCAGCTTGACGCCCGTCCCATAGGCATAGATTTGGACGCGATCACCAACCGCGAGCCGCCGCAGGGTCTCGATCGGAAAATCCACCAGCACGGTGTCGATGCCGCCGTGCTTGCCGGTGACGACGCCGGTGCGTCCCGCGCACGCGCCGGACACGACCCGCGCCGCGTTGCCTATGCAGGTGAGCGTCTGCAAAGCCAGATTGGAGCCGTCGCGCTCGCCCTTGACCGAGCGCCCCTCGTTGCGGATCGAGGCGCCCGGCTCGACGTGGTCACCGGCGAGACCGACGCAGGGATCGCCGACCCGGTGGGACAACACGATGCCGCCGGTGCCGGGGAGTACGCGGGGCACGCCGTCCTGGCCGATGCGATACGGCGAACTCGCCATGAGCGGCGATGCGATCTGGCCGAGCACGGTGATCATCACCAATTCGCCGGCGTTGATCCTGGGCGAGCCCGGCGTTCGCAAGGGGATGACCGATGACTGGGGCACCAGGACCTCCGTCAGGAGAGCTCATGCCAAAAGATGTGCACACTGCTCCACGGCCATCGTTCGGAGAGCGGCTCGGCGCGCTCGCCGTCGCCGGTGTCGTCGGCGGGCGGCCGCGGCGACAACGAGACCGCGCCGGGCGCGAAGGTGTGGACCGCGGCGATGCGCGTGCGCAGATGCCCGAGTTGGCTCATGAGCGGCCGCACGTTGCCGGGCACGATGCGCTCGCTCCAATCCGCGTCCGGCTCCCACTCCGGCGGGCCATGCACCTTGATGTTGGCGATGCCCGCCGCCTCGCAGCAGATCAGCGGCGGCTGCTCGCGATCGGCGTGCGCGGTGGTCAGGATGATGGGCGCGTCCACCGTCAAGGCGGCTGCGAGCGCAAAGGCCTCCTGGCCGCACGCGGTCAGAGGATCGATTGAGAGGCTCGCCTGCTCGCACGGCATTGTCGAAAGCGCCTCGGAGAGGCGCTCGTAGCGCGCGATCACGTCGCCGTTCCAGTTGATCGGAAGTGCGCTTTCGCGCCGGGCGTCACCGATCCAGAAGAAGGCGCCGTCGAGCAGCCCGTTGAGCCATGCCGTGTGCCAGAGCATGAGCGCCTCGATGACGGCGTCCCCACCGCAGGCGCTCGCGGGCTGGGACACGAGTTCTTCGGGATAGCGGCGATAGAAATAGGCGCCATCGACGAGCGCCCAGAATCTGCGGGTGAGCCAGACCGGGCCGGCGCGTGCGAGCTGGAGCGCCAGTACGAGCCCGCCCGGCGCGAGTGCGAGGCGGGCATCCACGATGGAGGTCGCGACCCGGTCCGCGCTGGCCGAAAGACTGAGCATGGCGCTCATGGCTCAAGGTCCTCATGCGGAGATACGGACCTGCCCGGCGCGCTGGCTCAGACCCAGCGACCACTGGAGATTGCGCGTGACGCCGGGGAAGCGTTGCCCTTCCTGGGTGAGGCGATAGGCGGCGATCCAGGCTTCCGCCTGCGCGGCCATGGGCTTTGCCTCGGAGCGGAAGATGTCGGGATCGAGCCCGGCCCTGAAATCGTTGGAGGCGACGAACTGCAGCAGGCGCCGTCCCGCCTCCGCCATCTTGGCACGCTGCGACAGCTCGGCCATGCCGCCGAGGTGCCGGATCGAGACGGCTTCGATCACGTCCCATTTGGTGGCGGCGTCGAAGGACTTCTTGATGTCGGGCGCATCGAGCAGCTCCAGGCATTCCTGCAGGTAGTTGCCGACCTCCTGCGCGAGCGCCAGGACGTTGCCGTAGCTCGCGCGGTCGATGGCGTAGCGCAGGTCGGTGCCGAGCCGCTGCACGGTCGCGATCGTTCCGAACGGACGATCCGAGATCTCGGTCGAGCCGCGAACCACCTCGGCGACGACCAGGTCGCGGAAGTACTGCGCGAGCGCCGAGTTGAAGGCGACGAACTGAAAATGGTAGTTGCGATTGACGACCGCGCCCTGGGGAGCCGGCACGTTGCCGTAGTTGAACACGCGGCGATAGGCGATCATGCGGTCGCGGCGGGAATAGCGCAGCGGCTTCCACTTCTCGAGAATGTAGAGACCGCGGGCGCCGGGGCCGCGCTGGATCTTCATGCGGCCGAGCGCGAACAGGCGCCGCAGCACGTCGACCACCTGGAACACCTTCATGCGTTCGTTCTGGTAGATGAAGTAGAGCTCGGCCGCGGCGTGGATCTGGCTCGGCGTCACCGACTCGTCGAAGTCGGCCTTGAGCCGCGGATAGGGCAGATCGTCGAACGGCTTCACCCCCTCCGGGCCGAACCCGATGAGGTTGGGGAAGCTGTAGCCGCTGCCGCCGCTGGAGCGTTCGACCAGGTCCCGGAAGCGATCCTCGAACTGCGACTCCAATGCGGCACGCTCGGCCGGCGACAGGTTGGGCATCTCGTCGCGCAAGAACCGTTGCAGCAGGCGCTCCAGCGCGTCATGGGTTCCTGAGTTGGCCATCTTGTCCTCGCTCATCTGGTTGGCGCCGAAGCCTCATGCCTTCGGAGTAGCAGCGCTCAGGTTCGCGTTGTCACCCGCTGCGTCCACCTCGTCCGCGGCGTCCGCTGCGTCCGCCAGTTGGAGCTGATGGTGGCGGCTGCTGCCGCGGCGGGGGCGGTGGAAAACGTTGTATGTGGTCCGCGATCTCGGCGAGCGACTCCTCCGAGGTCTGCGTCACCGCGAATGGACGTAGCGTCCCACGGTTTCCCCTCGACTTGTAGACACCGGTCACCAGCGCGAGCAACAGCTTCCCGATGGGAGATTGTTTCTCCGGCGGAAACGACCCAGCTGTGTTCTGGATGAAGCCTCGGAAGAGCAGGTCCTGACGACACGACGGCGCGATGGACGAAACCAACTCACCCCAGCGCTTCTCGTCGGCTATTTGCAAATTGAGGATTTCGTCCACACGTGGATCGGTCGGAGATATCGTTCCCAGGTTGTGGATGATCGGGTCGAGCGTTATCGCATTAAGTACCTTGTGCTCGACCGATGCCGTGCCGCTGATGATCACTCCATAGGCGGCGGCGCGCAACTCGGGCTCGCCGGGACCCAGCGGATCGGTACCGAGGCCATAAAGGTCGATCCCCCGATCAACATCGAACAGGACCTTGGCAGCGAGTACGAGCTCGTCTGCATCATGCTCGTCGCACGAGCAGCACAGGCAATCGATTGCGTCGGCAAGCGCGGTACGGCGCAGCGCGAGGTCGAGCAGCGTCTGCGTCGGAGTGTCGAACGTCGCACCTGCGGCGACGCCCGAGACGAGCAATGGCGACCGTGCCAGATAGGGCAGGCGATAGCCGGATCGGCTGGCCTCGAAGCCTTGCGTGAACAGCCGCAGCTCGGCGAAGAACACGGATGCCGGTGGCGCCTGTGGGGTCACGAGCGGCTCCGCGATGATGAGGAAGCGCTCGAGCCGCTGCACGATGACCGCCGAGGCAGTGCCGAGCGCGCGCAGGCCGTCCGGCGTCGATCCGGTTGCCAGGTCGATGAGATCATCGAGCTGCCGCGACAGATAGGCCTCATCGAGCAGGGCGCGAAGATCGGGCGAGCCCACCATCTCGAGCGCCTCGTAGATCTCCAGCACCGCCTGCTGCGCCCGCGGCAAGGTATCCTGGTCATCGATGGCGTTCGGCTGAAGCAGATTGCGCAGCGCCTCGACCACGCCGTTGCGGCGGGACTCCAGCGTTGCGGCGGTCACCTGGAGAATAGCGCCGGAGCGCGTGATGCCGGCCTCGCCGAGCGCGTCTCCGATCACCACCAGGATGACATTGGCGGCGAGGTCGCAAGCCTGGGCGACGCGGCAATAGACCTCGGTCGCACAGGCGTTGACCGCCGCGGCATAGCGCGCCAGGCGCCCGAACTCGCCGAGGCTGCGTCGCGCCCCGAAGGCTCGGTCGCGCTCGCCCGGGTCGATCGCATAGGCAGCCGAGGCGAAGCCATCGGTACAGGCGCGGCGGATCATGGAGGCCCAGCCGGACAGTTCCGGCTGCAGGTCGGCGAGGTCCGGGCTGGTGGTCAACTCCTTCAGCGCAACCTCGAGCGTGTCGGAGGCGCGGCGCATCTCGGGTCTTGCCGTGCCGCTCGACTGGCGGGTGGCCGTCGGTTGCGCCTGCATCACGGAGAACGGCAATCCCTGCTGCTCGCGCTTGATCTTTTCCGCTTCGTCGGCGTAACGCGCCAATAGTCCCTTTGCGACGTCAGCTGGATCGTAAGGATTGGAGATCTTGAGCGACCTCCGCATCACATTGTCGACGGCAGCCGTAGCCGGGGAGCGATCGCCGGTGAATGCACGTGTCGAGGCATTTTGCGGGTCCATGTCGTCCTCACTCATGCAACGGCTGCGAGCCATGTCCGGGAATGGTTGCGCTCCGCAGCGGCCAGATTGGAAAGATGCGTGACCACTCGGTTCGAAAGCTCCGTGGCGGGAGCGCCGGACGCGAGCGCAATGGCGCTGGCGCTGACGAGAAAGCGCGGCGGCAGCTCGGCCGGGAGGCGCCCGGCCGCGAGCTGCATCGCGCCGCGGCGAATTGCGACCTGGTCCTCGCGGCGGAACGGGATGACGTCCGCGAGCGCGCGTTGACCGAGCGACCGCCGCGGCTGAAACGCGATCTCATCAACGACCTCGGGAACGGCACGGCCGAATAGGCGCAGCAGCGGCGGCGGCAGACGGTGGCCGCGACGGGGATTGTAGAGGTCGCGCCAGACCCGACGGGCATTGTTAGCGTCCTCGCCGAAGCCGAGACGATCCAACATGTCCGCCAGGATGAAGCCGCGGACGTAGCCGGTCGGGTGTGCACCGCCGGGGCGGTAGGTCAACGATCGGGGAGAAGGATGCGACAGGAAGTTCATCATGCCGGCGGCGGAGGCCGGGCCGCCCAGCAGGATGGCGGCGAGATCGGCGAAGATCTCCTTGTGCCAACGCCGGAAGATGGACACGAGCAGCGGATCGCGCAGCGAGCCCATCATGCGGCTGGCGACCGCGCTCTGGTTCTCGTGCCACAGTCCCAGGTCGGCCTGGATGTTGTGCGCGACCTCATGCAGGAACACCGCCTGCCACGGATTGTCGCGATCCCAGGGAATGCGGATGACCGGGAACGGATTCTTGTCGCCGAGCAGGCGGGCGAGCTGAACGCCGCGGCGTTGCGTCGCCGGCGAGTAGCCATGCTCCATGTAGGTCACGGGCTTGAGCAGCGCGCCCGAAAACACGTCCGGCGCTGCGGCTCGCACGGCGCGATAGCAGTCGGTTGCGATCATGTCGTGGGCAGCGAGCGGGCGGGCGAAGGACGAGCCGCGCTGGCTGAAGATTTCGAAGAACATGCCGAAGCTGCGGCGCGCGCGATCGATCTCGCGTTCGACCATCGCGGTGGCGATGAGCTTGGGCTCGGTCTCTCGACGCGACCAGATGCGCTGCAGATGTGCCAGCCGCCGTGCAATGCGTGCCGAGATTTGCCCCAGGCGCTGGTTGACGGCCTGGAAGTGCTCGGCCGAGGGAGCGAACGGGATGTCCTGCGGGCGCAGGCCGACCCGGCGTGGTGTCAACTGTGCGAGGCGTTGCGCGCGCGCCGTGACGGCGATGCGCTTGGCCTCTAGGAATTCGGTCGTCACCGCGCCGGCCATGGATGTCCTCCGCTGCGCGCATGTGGAGCTTGTGACGTCGGGCTCAGCTCACATCCGCATCGCGCGCGCCGGGACGCGCATGCCGCGGCCGCGCATGGCCATGCCCATCCCGCGCATCGGACGGACGCCGCGCATCCCGATACGC
>Ga0307308_10000992_pt1 | contig 11019 bp, 9 predicted proteins | sample ER_DNA_195_FD_194501 | JGI IMG/M metagenome (GOLD analysis project Ga0307308, IMG submission 194501) | Bulk soil microbial communities from the East River watershed near Crested Butte, Colorado, United States - ER_DNA_195 | ecosystem: Environmental > Terrestrial > Soil > Floodplain | place: USA...
CCTGCAACCAGACCGTTATGAGCGGCAGAACATCGATTGCCTTCATTGATTTTGCTATGTTTTCGTTTGATTTCGATCGCGTTTGTTGCGTTTCGATGGGGTCGTTTCTGGTGCGAAACTGGTGCGGTTGCCCAGTTCGCGGAGCCATCTCTTCTGGCCCTTTTGACTACGAATCTGAGGGTCGGACGTTCGAATCGTTCCGGGCGCGCCACTTTACGATTTTGCGCGACACTGTGGGATAAGCCCGCCGTTCGAGCGCAACGGCCACGACCCGTGATCAAGGCGGCGAACGAGGCCAACTCGGGGCGCCGCGAGCCGCCCGTCATCAGGTGAGCGGGACAAAATCGTGCTCGCCCATCCCCTGCAAGACCAGAAATACGGCTGAGGTGCCACCGGCATTAGCGACAAGGTGAGGACGTCCCGGACGAACAGAATAGGTCTTACCGACCGTCAGGCACACCTCTTCGTCCGGCTCGCGCGTTCAACTTCATACGTCCGGCCTGCGGCGTTTAGCGGCTGCACGTGAACTCTCTCCAATTCTGCGCAATATGTGGCGGTCAACCTTATTCCGGCTTGATATTGGCCAGCCGGATCACCTTGCGCCATTTCTCGGTTTCGTCGCCTATGAGCTTGCCGAAATCGGCGGGCGAGCCGCCAAGCGCCGTGCCATCCAGGTGGGTGAGCCGCGCCTTGAACTCGGGATCGGCGAGTGCGGCGTTGATCTCCTTGTTGAGCCTGTCGATGATCTCAGCGGGTGCGTTCCTGGGCGCGCCGAGGCCAAACACCGAGCTCGCCTCGTAGCCCGGGACGAACTCGCCTATGGTCGGGATGTCCGGCAGCGCGTCCGAGCGCGTCGCCGTAGTTATTGCGAGCGCGCGCAGCTTGCCGCTCGCGATGTACCCAATCAATAGGGCGAGGTTAGTAAAGACGACCTGGATCTGCCCACCGAGCAGATCGGTGAGCGCCGGCGCCACCCCGCGGTAGGGCACGTGCACAATGTCGAGGCCGCCGGCCTCTTGCTTGAATTGCTCGGCGGTGATGTGGGTGATCCCGCCGACGCCGCCCGAACCGTAGGAGAGCTTGCCCGGATTAGCCTTGGCGTAGGCGATGAACTCGGGAAGCGTCTTGGCCGGAACCGAGGGATGGACCACCATGACAAGCGCACCCCGGATCAAGCCCGAGATCGGCGCGATGTCGTGAATGAAATTGAAATTGAGATTGTCGTAAAGCGTCGCATTGATCGCGTTCGGCGTACCGACCAGGAGCAGCGTGTAACCGTCCGGAGCCGCGCGTACGACCGCCTCGGTGGCGATATTGCTGCCGGCGCCCGGCCGATTCTCAATGACGAATGGTTGGCCGAGCCGCTCCGACAACCACTGACCGATCAGACGTGCGAGGATGTCGTTCGGGCCGCCGGCGGCAAAGCCGACGATGATGCGCACCGGCCGTGACGGATAGGTTTGCACCGACGCGAAGCCCGACAAGGCAGGGAGCACACCAGCACCGGCTGCAAGGTGCAGGAATCGGCGACGGGAAAATTCCACAACTTGCTCCTCAGGTCCGAGCCTGCACGACGCGCGGCTCGGTTGCGGGTTATTTCGCGCGCCTCAGCTTGAGACGATAGTTGATGCCACCATAAGCGCATAAGGCTATTATCTGATGATATCATCTCAAACTGGAAATGGGTGCCGTCATGCAGTTGAGCGATCGCATCGGAAATCGGATGAAGCTGCAAGACCTGCACGTGCTCATGACCGTGGTGCAAGCGGGCAGCATGGGGAAGGCGGCGCAAATCCTCAACACCACTCAGCCGAACATTTCGAGATCAATCGGAGAACTGGAGCAAGCGCTTGGCGTTCGCCTGCTCGACCGCCATCGCCAGGGGATCGAGCCGACCGAATACGGCCACGCTTTGCTCGATTGCGGAGTTGCCGTATTCGATGACTTGCGCCAAGGCGTGAAGAACATCGCGTTTCTCGCGGATCCGACGGCCGGGGAATTGCGGATTGGGACCACCACCTTTCTAGCCGCGAGCTTCGTTTCCGCTCTCGTCGACCGGCTCTCCCGGCGCTATCCGCGCATCGTATTCCATCTCGTGACCGGATACACGGAGACACTGCACCGGGAGCTCGCCGAACGTAATGTCGATCTCTTGATCATACGGGGCTCCGGCCCGATCGCAGACCCACGATACGACTTCGAATTCCTCTTTGACGATTCCTATGTCGTCGTGGCGGGCCCGCAAAATCAATGGGTGCGGCGGCGCAGGATCGAAATTGCCGAACTCGTGAACGAATTGTGGGTGCTGCCACCACCGGACAGCGTGATTGGATCGATCGTAACGGACGCTTTTCGCGCCAGCGGGCTCGATTATCCCCGGGTGAGCGTGGTCACGGATTGCCCTCATATGCGCATTAGTCTGTTGGCGACCGGCCGTTTTGTCACCATTTTCCCGGCTTCCGCATTTAGATTTCTCACCAAGCGCTCGGAGCTTAAGATCTTGCCGGTTGAACTGCCAACGGCTCTCCGGCCAAATGGAATCGTTACCCTGAAGAACCGCGCGCTCAGCCCCGTCGCCAAGCTTTTCATGGACTGCGCGCGCGAGGTCGCCAAGCCTCTGGCTAAGCGAAAATGACAGGCGTCGAGTCGGGTTGTGGCCCATCGCATCGATCTCGGGATTGATCGAGAGGGCCGCTATCGGAGGGTAACCGGGCCACCCTCCAACACAAAATCCGGCAGCCGCCCATAGGTCGTAGCGCAAGATCGTAGGCCATCGCAGACTTACCGATTGGAGCGCGTGGCGGGTCTGCGATGGCCAACTCATCAGGAGGAATTATTGTCTACGGCATGAAAGAAAGGGGCCATCTACCGGAAGGCACTGACGACGGCTTCGATCCAAAACGGGCAACGCGAGAGTGGATCGAAAATGTCCTCACATCAAACATTCAGCCGAAGATTGAAGACTTACTCATCAAGCCGGTGATCCTCACCAGCAAAGGCACGGGCAACGTCGCGTATGTTCTGGAGATACCGCAAGCGAAGTCGCGCGGGCCACATCAAGGACCTGAGCACAAATACTACAAGCGGCACAACTTCAAAGCGGAGCCGATGGAGGACTACGAGGTCCGCGACCTAATGCGGCGCGGGATCGAATATGGTCGTAAGTACGGTGCCGCGTTGGACCTCTATGTTGAGATCAGTCGGCTCTGTGCGGCGTCTGGAACGCGAGCGAGCGCGGCGAATGGCGCATCGCTTGAGGTTGAAAGGGCAATAATAGGCGTGTCGCCAGACCTCAGAGCGGCAGGAAGCATATTGGTATTGCTGAGTAGCCCACGCTCACGCCCCTTCCCCTTGAGCAGCGGAATCAGACCTCATCGAATTAGCGTTTCGGACGCCATGAGATGGGATCGGCGATCCATCGGTCGATATCGGATTCATGCCACCCAGTCCCGTTGGTGCTGATTTTGAGCTGAGCAGGGAACGTTCCTTCGGCAATCTTGCGGTAGATGGTGGATCGGGATAGCCCGGTCCGGGAAAGGACGGTTTTCAGGCGGATGATACGTTCTGGTTGGCGCATGGTCGCGCTGCCTCCTACTGACGGCTGCAGAGACAGCCAGGGCAGGCATTCAAGGATACGCAAGACGGTTTTTGGACATGCCGTACTGTGGCGAAGAGTCGGCGGTAAATCGGATGGGTGTTCTAGAGACCGATCCCGCGTCCCCTTCCAAGGTCGATGCCGTGGCTGAAGGCGAGTTCGAGGCCGAGCCGGCGGCCTGATTCGAACGCGATGCCAAGCTCGTGCTTGCGGTTGGCGAGGATGGATTCCATTTGCGGATCGCGTTCGAGGCTTCTCGCCATGTCGCCCATCGCCGAGCGCGTCGCCTTGTAGCCGGATATGTCGCCTGCCTGATACTGGGCCAGGCCGGCGTGGTCGAGCTTCTGCCAGCGCTCCACGAAGTGGTCGGCGCGCCGGCTCGGATCGATCCGGAGCTCGGTTTCGAGCTGGAGCGCGCGGATGGCGCGGTTGACCCGACCGCCAGCGGCCTCGCGCGCGAGCTCCGGGTTCTTCTTGTAGGCGGCCTCGGCATCGTGCGAGCCATAGGGCCGCACCTCCTCGAAGATCTTGCGGGCCTTTTGTAGTTCTTTCACGTGCTCGGGACTTGCCTCGCCGCCTATCTCCTGCGCCTCGAAGATCGCATCCACGGCGCGGGCATGGCGCACGAGCGCCTTTGTGCGGGCACGACGAAGCGCCGCCTCCGGATCATCGGTAACCTCTTTTGCTGGCGCTGCGGGTTCGCGCCTCGCGTCCACGCCCGCATTTTCTCTTTCCGGCGGCTGCACGGCGTTCTCGCCAAGCGCGCCGTCTCTGGGCGAGCGCAATCCTTCGAGCAGGCCATCGATCCCGTCGCGCACCTTCTCGGGCACGACCTTGCGGACGATCTCAGCAACGCGCTCGCCGAAGCTGATCCCGCGCCGCTCGGCATAGCCTTGCGCCGGATCGCGCTGCTCGTAATCCGAGGCCATGTCCTTGGCCCGGTCGCGCGACAGGGTACGGGTGAGGCGGTCCGGATTAGCAAAATCGTCGCGGCCGTAATGCAGCTCCACGCCATCGCGGTGCCGCGACAGGGCGACATAGCTAGAATGGGCATCCATGCCAGGGGTCGCCAGTACATGGGTGCGGTCTACCGTCATGCCCTGCGCCTTGTGGATGGTCGCGGCATAGCCGTGGTCGATCCGGTTGTAATTCTTGAGGTCAAACTGCACGGATCGACCATCGTCGGTGTGCACGATCATGGATTGCGCGCTCACCTGTTCGATGGTCCCAAGTGTGCCGTTCTTGACGCCAAGCCCGCGTTCGTTCTGCAGGAACATGACGCGATCCCCGCTGGCGAAGCCGCGGTCGCCGCGCTCGACCGTCACACGCACCTCATTGCCGAGATCGCCGGCCGCCCGCATCCGCATCCGCGCGGCCTCGTTGAGTGCTCGCACCTCGTCATTGGTGTGGGTGAGTATGATGCGGCTTTTATCCGGTGACGCCTGCCGGTCGCGGTCCCAGCGATCGATCAGATCACGGCGCGCCTGCTCGCGGGTTTCGGACTTATGCACCATGCCGCGGGAGCGATAGGCTTCCAGCGCATGGCCGGTTCTGCCCGTCGCCAGATCGCGCGTGGCGTCGCGCTGCCAGTCTTCCCGCTGGCGGCGCACCTCGCCGATTTCCGCGCCGCCATGGCGCTCATGGATCGAGCGGAAGGCCGCGCCGGCCTCGATGGCTTGCAGTTGTTGCGGATCGCCGACCAGCACAACCTTCGCCCCGGCTTCAGCGGCATGGGACAGCACGCGCTCCAACTGGCGCGTGCCGACCATGCCCGCCTCGTCGATCACCAGCACATCGCGGGACGTAAGCAGGTCGCGGCCCTGTTGCCAGCCATGCTCCATGCTGGCGATGGTGCGTGAGACGATGCCCGATCCGCTTTCGAGATTTTCCGCGGCAATGCCGGACAGCGTCACGCCCTGGACCTCGTAGCCCGCGGCTTCCCATGCCTCCCGCGCGACGCCCAGCATCGCGCTCTTGCCGGTCCCGGCATGGCCGACCACGACGCTCAAATCGCGCCCATCCGTGACATGCGCCAGCGCGTTGGCCTGCTCGCCGGAAAGCGCAAGCCCGCGCTGTTCGGCGCGTGAGAGTCCGGCCTGTCTGCCGGCATCATCGACCGCATGGCGCTCCCGTTCTGCCATGAGTTCGGCGGCACGGTGCAGGCGCTGTTCGGTCTCGATCATGTCGCGGGTCGTGAAGCGATCTTCGCCGCGAGCGTCCCTGCCAAGTTCGACCAGATCTGGCGCGCTACGCATCGCGCCCATGAGCTCGTTGAACTGGTCGAGCCCGTCGCTGTGCCGGTGCGCAAACTTCGCCACGTCGCGCTGCGTGAAGGTCGATTGTTGCTGGGTGATCGCATCCAGTGCGACGGAAGGATCGGCAATGATCCTTTCGCCATTGTTCCGCGCGATCTCGCGGTGCATCTCGGCGCGGTCAGCCCCGGTCGCTTCGCCCTCGATGCCCCGATCCTCAATGCGATGCGCGGGCGCGCCGATCTGGCTTTGCGGCTCCAGCGCGATGCCTTGGGCTTCTAGGCTGCGATGGTCGATGCGCACGTCAATGTCGAGCTCGGCTAGCCGCTCATTGGCAAGCTCTGCCCAGCGTTCGCGCCAGCGCTCCACCATCTGGGTGCGGTTCCACTCCCGCACTTTTTGGCCAAAGCCGTTCTCGTCCACCGCGCGCATGGTGAGCATGACATGGGCATGCGGTTTGGGCATGCCGTCTTCGCCGATATCCCAATGCACGTTGAGATCGGCGATCATGCCCCGGTCGACGAACTCGCCCCGAACGAAGTCGCGGGCAAGTTCGATGCCGTCGCGCTCACTCATCTCGCGCGGGATGGCGAATTCGACTTCGCGGGCAAGCTGGGCATCTTTCCGGACTTCGAACGCCTCGACATCGTTCCAGAGCCTTTCGCGGTCGCTCCAAGCCTGCGGCGCGTTCTCCGGCAGCATCACCTCGGAATGGACGACGCTACGCTTGCCGGAGAAATCGTGGCTGCGATCAAGCCGCTCGTCGCGCAGCCGCGAGGCGGAGCGGTAGGCGGCTGACGCCACCGCGCTGGAGCCAGACTTGCGGCCAATGACCTTGACGTGAAGATGATAGATCGCCATCGCGACCAGATCATCTACACGGCGAAGCGCACGTCGGAACGACGTATAAGCGCGCCCTCCCTCAAAAAATTCTCGGGCGGGATTACACCGTCTCAAACCGTCCCAGTGACGTTACAGCATTATGCCCAGGGCTCGACTATCATCGCTACATCAACATTGCTGGAGGACGTGATGCGCAAGCCGCGGGACTTTGATGCGGAACTGAAGGCACTTGGAGACAAGGCGCGTGACCTCAAGAGCCGCAAGGTGCAGCAGCTCGGCGAACTGGTCATCGCCACCGGGGCAGACACCCTCAGCGTCGATGAACTGGCAGGCGCGCTGATCGTGTTGACGGAGACCAAAGATGCCGGAAAGAGGGAGGCATGGGCCAGGCGCGGAGCCGCGTTCTTTCAGAGCCGGGCGCGACGAACTGCACCGGCAGCTAAGCGCCACATTGGCGGCGCTCGGGCGCAACCGGGCGGCGCGCAACCGTCAACAGACAGCAAGGGCGCGGCATGATATGCGCGTATGGCAAGTCGAGCGCCGCAAGCGCACGCGGCACCTGATCGAACTAGGAGGCCTCGTCGTCAAGGCCGGGATCGTGGACCTGATCGGCGATGATCGCGCCATCATCCTCGGCGCGCTGCTCTGGATGGCAGACAAGCTCAAAAGCAATCAAGGCGAACAGGCGCGAGCGCTCTGGGCCGCAAAGGGAAAGGAGGCATTCGCTGTGGAACGGGCGACAGATGCGCCCACCATCTCGCAGGAAACGCCACAGGATCGGGCATGACCGATGGCGGGCGGCGCGGAGGCTCCAAATATCGCAGCGCTGCCCGCCATCGCGCGGGTTGGCGCCGACCGGAAAGCCACCGCACAACACCCGCGGCCCCTGCGCAGATCTTTGTCAGCAATTGCTGTTCAGGCAAGCGAGCAAGGGTAAGGGACGTCGTTCTAAGTAAACGGTTTCGCGTCAGCGAGGTCGCGATTGGGTCGCCCCCAAATCGACAGTGGATCGATTGCTGACAAGCACCTTCCGTACCAAACTCAAAATTGACACGCCGTATTTTTTGAAAATAAATCGCGAGCGCCAACAGCGACCCAGGCGCCGTTATCAGCCACGGCAAGCCGAGCGAGTCAAAAGGCAAACCATCCGTTCTTTAGATTTCGACGTGTAATTTTCTTCGTCATCAGGTCAAGACTATCCTGTTGGCGGTACTACGCCTGGCATCTCGACCGCTTTTCCGTCCTTGTCCACGAAAGTGAAGAAGCTCCGACGCGCGGTTGGATCAAAAGGATCGAATTTCGCGAGATGATGAATGCCCGGCGCAACGGACCCGGAGTAAAGAGGAAGACCTAGCTCCTCCGTATCGATCTCAACAACCAGGGCGGAAAAATCGAGCTCGTAGCAAGAGTTCAACAATGCCTGATCGGACGCAGGAAAACTGTCCTTGTAGACGACGTTGTAGCGGGGTTTAAAATGGCGAATGAGACCAGCTTCAACGAGACTTATCTGCTGTGCTTTGGTCAGAGGATTATCAAGGAGGCTTATGAAGCGAGCATGATCTCGATCGTCTCGAATGGCCTTCTGATCGATGCCGTCTAAGAAGCTGATGACTCGGTACGGGACGTATTCGAATGCAAGCAAGAGAACCTCATCATCAGGCATCTCATATTGCATTTCAGCCAAAATTCTTTGGAGCGTGGAGTGGCTTCTGAGGCGGTCAAGCGCGGTTCGCTTTCCTTCAGCAAAAGCTTGGCCCACATAGAGCACCTCAAGTTTCTGTAGTGCAGGCTCTTGGATAATTCCGGACAAGCTAACAGACATGGCAGGAACGTATCGCACGGCTTCTCCCGCCTCGTTCTTGCCGTGAAATTCTCGATGAGGGTACGGCGCTAGCTCGACCTTTACTACGTCTTCGGCAAGCTGGAATGGCATTTTGAACGGAATGTGTTTTAGTGTTCCTGCATGCGAACGAACGTCCTGACCGGCGAGACGCCATTCCGCCGGGCCTACATCCGGGCCATGGTCGACCAGGTCGAGGTCGACGACGGGAAAATCCGCATCATCGGAAGGCGGACCGTTCTTGAACGGCTCGTTATGGGCGGCGGGGTCGTTCCGGCCGGAGTGCCCAGTTTTGTTCGGAAGTGGCGCACCCGACACGATTCGAACGTGTGGCCTTCGCCTTCGGAGGGCGACGCTCTATCCAGCTGAGCTACGGGTGCTTACTGCTTACGCAGTGCTTACGCGGATTTCGCGTAGGGGTTAATCCCACCGCGCAGCCCTCGCAAGCCTTTGCATTACAATACTCTTCCTTCTCCACTTTCCGCACCAACCGACTTGACACCTGCCTTCGGAGGGCAAACGCCAGCCAACCCTGCTGTCCACCGCCGACGGAAATTGAAAGGTTGGCCACACTTCGATGAGCCAAGATGGATTCCACCAAAAGATTGGAGGCAAACGCGGTTTGGCGGTAGCTCAAATTGTGGGTTTTGGCCTGATAAGATCAAAAATGCTTTATCTTTCAATGGGAGTTGACTGACGCTCTCTCCGCCATATCCAACCCATTTCCTACGCTAACTACGATTTGCTAGGATTTCCTATGCACGACCCGAGCGTCTCTCAGGCGACGCGTGCCGCCTAACTGCCACCAATGCGCCGGGGCTTACCGTGAGATCGCTCGGCCGCTGGCCGACTTATGTCATAGCTTCTAGTTTGCGAACGGCGATCGCTGCGCTTAGCTGAAGGCGGCGCCGGTCGACATGATGCCGATGCTGCTTGGAATCGGCTTCCTCCCAAACCACATGCGCCGATCTGACGAAAGTGAAGCCCTCGACGCCAATTGGGTTGGCGATCAGCCGGCCCAGGGTTGGCATCTCGGCGCTTTTTGCAGCGCAATCTGCGCCGTCCTTTCTGACGCAATTTCTCGACGCGGACTTTGAACCTCGCGACATTCTCATGTGTCCTCCGGAGATGTGCTGCGGAACGATATTTCCAGTGCAGACCTGCTGACCAAGGAAGTACCGCTTACGTTTTCGCGCGATGATTGGAACGAAAAAGGCGACCTTTGATCTAGCGCAATAAACACCGAAATCGAACGCAGATGGCTTCAACCAGGGGGCGAGCGCATAGGGAAAATTGAACCTTTCCATGGAGACAAGAGACGACTTCTTGAGTCGGCCCCCGCCTCAAAGGACAAAAGGAAAGTGTGTCGAGGGAACGGCGGATGCTGCGAGAGTGCGATCTCACGCGGCTGTATCCCACCCCCGGGAAGGGAGACGACCATGTCGAACATTCAAGTCACTCACGACTCAAGTCCAAGCAACGCGCGCAGCGAATCCTGCATCGCGATCAATCCCAACAATCCGATGCAAATTGTGTGCGCGTCGAAGAAGTTCAGCGACATCCAGAACTACATATTCACCCTTGCGACCGCCTTTTCCACCGACGGTGGATTCTCGTGGCACGATGCGCCCGACCTCGCGCTTAATGCTGCAATTCTTTCGGATCCCACGCTCGCCTGGGATGACGCGGGGAATGTCTTTTTGTTCGGCATCTCCGCCAACAATCCGCAAAACATCTTCGGCGTGGACGCATACAAATCCGCTGACGGCGGCCAGAACTGGTCCGGTCCAACGCGCGTTCACAGTGGCTCGACTGATGATAAGGACTGGGCTGCCGGCGACAGCAATCCATCAAGTCCCTTTCATGGTCGCATTTATGTCGCGTGGCACGACACGTCCGCCTTGACCTTGCATTTTGCCCGGACGAAGGATCACGGGACCACGTGGATCGGCGTTGGAAGCAAAGCCGCCGGTGCCGCTCTGGTCACCAATGGCTGCTTCTCGCCGGAAATCAATGTCGCTGCCGATGGCACGGTCTACATCGTTTTCATGAAAAGCGACACGGGAGATACGATCGAGATGCTCGTATCGACCGACGGCGGCGACAGCTTTCACGCTGCAGCAAATCCGGCAACCGGCATAAAGTCTATCGGTGCCCCCGAGTCGCCGCACTTTCCGGGCGCAAGCTTCCGTGTCGGCACCATCCCGACCGCATGCGTGTCCGGCAAGACAGTGGTTGTGGCGTGGGCGGCGTGGGCCGATCCGGGCGACAGCGTCGCCCGCATCTTTTTTGCGCTTTCGAACGACGGTGGCGCCAGTTGGACCACGCCTCGGCCGCTTCTAACGACGGCGCCACCTGCCGGTTTTCAGCACTTCCAACCGCAGCTCATCGTCGATCCAAACGGCGTCATCGGCTGTGCGTTCTACGAGGTCGGTCTCAAACCGACCGCACTCCTCATCGACGTGATCATGGCGCGGTCGTTTGACGGC
>Ga0307308_10000994_pt1 | contig 11001 bp, 11 predicted proteins | sample ER_DNA_195_FD_194501 | JGI IMG/M metagenome (GOLD analysis project Ga0307308, IMG submission 194501) | Bulk soil microbial communities from the East River watershed near Crested Butte, Colorado, United States - ER_DNA_195 | ecosystem: Environmental > Terrestrial > Soil > Floodplain | place...
TGCTCAAGGCCGAAGCCGAGATCGAAGGCGTCGACGCCGACGCGGCGCTTCGCAGAGTCCTCGCGCGCCTCGATGTCCCGCGTTGATCCAGCCCCGCAAGAGGCGCCCGAGCCGGCTCCCATTCGCCCCGCTCCCGCGCCTCCTCGCCTTCGTCCTGCTGAGCGCGATTCCGATCGCGCTTGCCACGTTTTACGAGCCGCTGGCGTGGGGCGCCCCGGCCATCTGGGCGATCGCCGTGATCCTCGCGGTGATCGACGCGCGCGGGACGCGAGCGCTCACCACCGATGACGTGTCGCGTGTGATCACCGACCAGCCGACACTGCGCGCCGCGAACCCCGTTCGGCTCACCGTGCGAAACCCGCTGACGCGCCGTCTCGCGGTTACGATCCGGGACGAGCCGCCCGCATCGTTCGACGTCGATCGCAGGTCGGTCGGAGTCGACGTCGACGCGCGCGCGTCGGCCAGCGCCGAATACTCGGCGCGCCCGCGGCATCGTGGCACATTCCGGTTCGGCGACCTGCACACGCGGCAGCCCGGCCCGCTCGGACTCATCGAGCGGCGCGGCCGCGTGGATGCCGCGGTCGACGTGAAGGTGTACCCCGACCTGCGCGAGATACGCCGCTACGAGATCACGCTGCGCCGCGGTCTCGCCTACGACGCGGGCCAGCGGCGCGCGCGCATCCCGGGGGCGGGCAGCCTCTTCGCGCGACTTCGCGACTACGGCCCGGACGATGACCCGCGCTCCATCTCGTGGGCGGCGACGGCCCGGCGCGGCCGGCCGATCGCGGTGGAGTACGAGACCGAACGGCAGCAGCGTCTGCTGATCCTCCTCGACGCCGGCCGGATGATGTCGAGCACCCTCGGGACGCTCACGAAGCTCGACCACGCCGTGAACACCGCGCTCATGCTCGCGTACGTGGGCAGTGCAAAGGGCGACGAGGTCGGCCTCCTCGGATTCGCCGACGATGTCCGCAGCTACCTTCCGCCGCGCCGCGGTCGCGGCCAGTTCCTCCGGATCACCGAAGAGCTGCGCCGCATCGAGGTGACCACGACGGAGTCGGACTATCGGTCGGCACTCGAGTTCCTGCGGGCGCGGGCCGCACGTCGGGCGCTGGTGGTGCTCTTTACCGACCTCGTCGATGAGGAAGCATCGCGATCCCTGGTCGCGGCCGTGACGCGGCTCGCCGGCAACAACCTCGTGCTGTGCTGCCTTCTGGCGGACCCCGAGCTCGCCGAGGTCGCGGCGCGCGTGCCCGATTCGACCGTTTCGCTCTACGAGCGCGTTGTCGCGCGCGAGGTGCGCGACGCGCGCGCCAAGGCGCTCGCCACCCTGCGCCGGCGCGGCGTGCACACGATCGACGTGCCGTCTGATCGCCTCACGGTCGCGACGATCCAGCGCTACATCGAGCTCAAGAAGCGCTTTCTCTGAAACCGGCGCAGGCGGAGGAGCCGGTCGGCGAAGAGGACATAGCAGAGGACGATCGCCCCGCTCGCCAGTCCGACCGCGACCTTCACAGCCGCGGGCGCGGCGCTCGGTGAAACGTAGACCTCGATGAGTCCGGCGAACCCGAGCATGACGATGACGAGCAGGAGGATCCGCATCGCCTGAATCCCCGCGAGGCGGAGCGCCGTGCCGCGCGTGCGCTCGCCGGGCTGAAGGATCGCCCACGCGAAGCGCAGACCGGCCGCGCCTGAGAGAACGATGGCGGAGAGCTCGAGCACGCCGTGGCCCGAGATGAACGTGAGCAGCGTCCACGACAGACCGGACGCCTGCAGGACGGCGAAGACCGTCCCGATGAGCGCGCCGTTCGAGACCAGGATGTAGACGGTGAGCAGTCCGGCGGTTAAGCCGCCGGCGAATGCGACGACCGCGATGCGGACGTTGTTCACGATGATCGTGGGGCCGGCGTTCAACCGCAGCGCCTCGGGAAGCTCGGTGCCCGGCCGTCGGCGCGCGAGCTCGTCGCGGAACGAAGCGGGGAGCGCGCCTGCCGCGATATCGGGTGAGAGCAGGCCGGCAAGAAATGCCACGAGGGCAGGGCCGAAGAGGAGGATCGCCGAAGCGAGGATGAACTTCGCGTTCGCGCGCACGGTCGCCGGAATGTCACCGAGGATGAATCGACGCAGCCGCCGCACGCTCGTCGGCGATTCGCTGTAGACGAGGGCGTGCGCGCCGGCGACGAGATCGTTCAGCTCGAAGGCGACGACGTCGCGTGAAAAATCGCGCTGCGCGATCGCGAGGTCTCCGGTCGCCGCGCGGTAGAGCCGACCGAGCTCCAGCACCTCGTCGGCCTTGAGGCGATCGACGCGACCGGCAGCGGACGAGACGAGGTCCGCGAGGCGCGACCAGCGGCCGAGGTGATCTTCGACGAAACGGTCGATCGCGCCCGGAGCTGCGATCCGCGGCACGGCCGGAACGTAACATTTATCGGTGACGATCGCGATGGGCCGCCTCGAAATTGAGACGCCCGATCACGTTGTGCTCCGCTTTCAGCTCGCCGGCGCGGGCAATCGCGGGTTCGCCGCGATGGCGGACTTCCTGATCGTGGCCGTCGTCACCTTCGCCATCGAATTCTCGTTCCAGAAGCTCACCGAGATCGATCCGTCTCTCGACGATTGGGCCGGCTGGCTCGTGTTCTTCCAGCTCCTCATCGCCTGGCTGTACTACGTGCTTCTCGAGTGGCTCTGGAACGGCCAGACCATCGGCAAGCGATTCTTTGGCCTGCGCGTGATCAGTGAGGACGGCGAGCCCGCCCGATTCGTCGCCGTGATCGTGCGCAACCTCGTGCGGGTCATCGACTTCTTGCCCGCCCTGTACGGCCTGGGCCTTGTGACCCTCATCGTCTCGTCGCGCTCGCAGCGCCTCGGTGATTACGCCGGAGGCACCTTCGTCGTCCGTGCGCCCCGGCCCCGCCGGAACTGGTCGGCGCTCCGAACCCTGAGCGCTCTGCCGCGCATTACGCCCGCCGCCGGCGAAACGGCCACAGCGGCGACAGTCCCGACGCTTCGCGTGCTGCCCGGTGAAGCGCAGCGCCTCGTGCGAGAGTTCGTCCTCCGAGAGCAGAAGCTCACGCCGGCCGCGCGGACAGCCCTTGCGAAGCAGCTCGCCGAGCGGCTCCGTCCACTCCTGCCGGAATTTCAGGTAACCGACAACGTTGAGCTCATACGGACGGTCGCGCGCTCGCTGCGTGCCAAAGGGGACGAGATTCGCTGATGGATCCGCTGATGGCTCTCTTCATCGTTGTCGGGCTCGTCGGGTTCGGGCTCGTCGCGGGAGCCGGGCGGCCACGCGACGAGATGCGCAATCGTCGCCGCTGGGAGTCCACCTTCTATGCGGAATCACACAGAGAGGTGCACACCGACGCGACCGGCGTTCTCATGTGTCGTCAATGCGGCGCGTCGGGATCCGAGCGCGCGGGCCGGTGTCCTTCCTGCGGAGCGGTCCTCTAAAGAAAAAAAAGGCCCCACCCCCCTCCCTATGGGGGAGGGGTAGACTCTTCACGTGAATACACGGAGGACCGGTTGGTGAAAGAGCAGCACGCGCTTGCGGCTCGCCTTGCGAGCATCGAAGGGCACGTCAAGGCGATCAAACGCATGGTCGACGACGACGTGTATTGCATCGACGTGCTCAAGCAGACGTACGCGGTCGAGCGGGCGCTCAAGCGCTTCGAAGGCGAGCTGCTCCGCGGTCATCTCGCGAGCTGCGTGCCGAGCGCGATCCGAGACGGGCGCAAGAACGAGATCCTGGCGGAGCTCGGCGACGTGTTCGAGCTCGCGCGGCGTTAGCGCGGCAGACCAGGTGAGCGTCGGAGTTGACCGCGTGCGTGAGCGGGCACATCCCGGGAGCGCGGAGCCGCCGGCAGGCGACCTCGAGCAGCGCGACCTCGTCGTCACGGGGATGACGTGCGCGTCGTGCGTCGCGAGCGTCGAGGATGCGCTCCGCGGAGTAGCGGGCGTGCGCGGCGCGGATGTGAATCTCGCGACCGAGCGGGCTCGCGTCGAGCTCGATCCCTCCCGCGCCGACGACACGGCCCTCGTGCGCGCCATCGAGCGCGCGGGCTACGGGGCGCTCGTGCTGTCGGCCGATCGCGCCGAGCGTGCCGCGACCGAGGCCCGCGAGCGCACGCTCCGAGCGACCTATCTGCGGGCGCTGCGCCGCCGGCTCAGCGTCGCGGGGGCTCTGGCGATCCCGACGATGCTCCTCTCGATGGCCGATCTGCTCTACCCGGCGTTGATGCAAGCGGCGTGGCGTCCGTACGTACTTTTCGCGCTCGCGACTCCGGTGCAGGTCTGGTCGGCGCTGCCGTTCTACCGCGGAGCGCTTTCGGCGGCGCGCCATCGGCGCACCGACATGAACACCCTCGTCGTGGTCGGGACGACGACCGCGTATGCGGTCTCGGTCCTCGCGACATTCTTCGGATCCGCGTTCGCTGCGTCCGGTCTCGAGCCGGGCCGGTTCCTCTACTACGACACGGCCACCGTGATCGTCACGCTCGTGCTGGCGGGCCGCTACCTCGAGGCGCGCGCCCGCGCGCGGACCGCCGACGAGGTGCGGGCGCTCGCCACGCTCGGCGCGAAGAGCGCTCGTGTGCGGCGTCCCGGCGGCGCTGAGGAAGACGTCCCGATCGACCGTCTCGCGGTCGGGGACGTCGTGATCGTGCGTCCCGGCGAGGTCGTCGCGGCCGATGGGCGCGTCCTTGCGGGATCGTCGGCGGTCGACGAGGCGATGATCACCGGCGAATCCGTCCCCGTGGAGAAAGGCCCTGGCGATGAGGTCACCGGCGGAACTCAGAACGGCACGGGCACCTTCCGCTTCCGCGTCACTCGCGTCGGCGGCGACACCCTCGTCGCTCAGATCGTGCGTCTCGTCGAGGAGGCGCAGGGCTCGAAGGCGCCGATCCAGCGGCTCGTAGACCGGATCGCGTCTATCTTCGTGCCGATCGTCTTCGCGATCGCGTTCGCGAGCGCGCTCGCCTGGCTCGTCTTCGGGCCCGAGCCTCGACTCGGCTACGCCCTCTCCGCGTTCGTCGCCGTCCTCATCATCGCGTGCCCGTGCGCGCTCGGGCTCGCGACGCCGACGGCGATCATCGTGGGGACGGGTCGCGGCGCGGCGCGCGGCATCCTGATAAAGAGCGCGCAGGCCCTCGAGGCGGCGCGCGCGATCGACGTGGTCGCGTTCGACAAGACCGGCACGCTCACGGTTGGGCGGCCCGAGGTCGTCGAGTACATGAACTGCGCGGGGATCGGCGAGGACGAGGTCATCCGCATTCTCGCGAGTGCCGAATCACGATCCGAGCACCCGCTCGCCGCTGCCGTTGTCGAGCTCGCGAGCTCGAAAGGAATCGCGCTTTCCGAGCCCACCGCTTTCGAGGCGCTTCCCGGTCAGGGCATCCACGCGACGGTCGCCGGGCACGACGTCTGGATCGGCAATGCGGACCTCGCTCGGGCTCATGGCTTCGCGGAGCTCGGCGACGACATCCTCGCGCACCATCAGGAAAAGGGCCGCACCGTGCTCGTCGGGACCATCGATGGAGAACCCGCCGGCATCCTCGCGCTCGCCGACACGCCGAAGGCGGCGGCCCGTGACGCGATCGCCGAGCTGCGGCGAAAGGGCCTGCGGACGCTGCTCGTCTCGGGCGATGCGCGTCGCGTCGCCAACGCGATCGCGCGTGAGCTTGGCATCGACGAGGTCCGCGCCGAGGTCAGGCCGGACGGAAAGGCCGAGATCGTCGCGGAGCTGCAGGCGGCGGGCCATCGCGTCGCGATGGTGGGCGACGGCGTGAACGACGCGCCCGCCCTCGCGCGGGCGGACCTCGGTATCGCGATTGGATCGGGAACCGACGTCGCGATCGCGACGGCCGACGTCGTTCTTGTCGGTGGCGATCCGCGCGGCGTCCCGCGGGCATTGCGCCTCGCGCGCGCCACGCTCGCGACGATCCGGCAGAACCTCTTCTGGGCGTTCTTCTACAACGTCGCTCTCATTCCCGTCGCCGCGGGCGTCCTGTATCCCCTCACCGGCTGGCTGCTCTCTCCCGTGCTCGCCGCGGCCGCGATGGCGCTGTCGTCGGTGACCGTCGTGTCGAACTCACTGCGCCTGCGCGGTGTATCTCTGGAGTCATGAAACCCGCCGTAGCCGGTCTCGTCGTCGCGCTCACCCTTGCGGGTTGCCGGCCGATCGACGGAGGTGTGGTGGTGCGCACCGATCCAACGCCCACCTCGACCGCGACGAGTCCATCGAATGCAAGCCTGAGCGCGACTCGAGCTCCGGTCGACTTCGTCCTGCAGGAATACCCGGTCACGCGCGGGCAGGGACCGCACGACGTCGCGCCCGCGCGGGACGGCGGCGTCTGGTACACGGCGCAGCTTTCGGGCGAGCTCGGCTGGCTCGATCCCAAGTTCGGCGTGACGAAGGCGTACAAGCTCGGCGCGGGATCCGCGCCGCATGGCGTGATCGTCGGGCCGGACGGCGCGCCCTGGGTCACCGACGGCGGTCTCAACGCGATCGTGCGCGTCGATCCGGTGACGCAAGAGGTCAAGCGATTCCCGCTGCCGGCGGATCGTCCGAACGCGAATCTCAACACGGCGGTCTTCGATCGCGACGGCCGGACCCTCTGGTTCACCGGCCAGAGCGGCGTCTTCGGACGCCTCGATACACAGACCGGCGCGATGACGGTGTTCGACACACCGCGTGGCGCGGGTCCGTACGGGATCGCGAGCTGCCCCGACGGCGAGATCTATTTCGCGTCGCTCGCCGGGAGCTACGTCGGGCGCATCCTGAAGGAGACCGGTGGAGCGACCGTCCTGATGCCGCCGACCGCCGGCCAGGGCGCGCGCCGAGTCTGGTGTGACTCGAAGAGCCGCGTCTGGGTGAGCGAATGGAACACGGGACAGCTCGCTCGCTACGACGGCGCGTCGTGGAAGGAATGGAAGCTGCCGGGCACCAATCCGATGGCCTACGCCGTGTTCGTGGACGACGCCGACATCGTGTGGGTCACCGATTGGGGCGCGAACGGACTCGCGCGCTTTGACCCGGCGACCGAGGCCTTCGTCGTGCGCGCCCATCCATCAGCGAACGCAAACGTGCGCGAGCTGCTCGGCCGTCACGGCGAAGTCTGGGGCGCCATGTCCGGGCAGGACAAGTTGGTCGTGGCTCGACCCGCGGGGTAACCGCGACCTAGGGACCGAAGTACTGGAAGAAACCAAACGCGGCGTACCGGCCGGAGTGGTCGTACCGCACCTTGTCGGCGCTGAGCGTGAAGCGCTTCGAGGCGACGAGCGCGCAATCCTTCACGACCAAACCTTCGGGCAACGCGAGCCGCGGGTGGATGGTCTCCTTGGTCACCGGGTTGAGGATGTACTCGGTCTCGATCGTGAGCGCGTCGCCGGCGCGGACCCGCGGAAGCTTGCTCTCGCTATCCACCTCATAGGGGACGTAGTTGGGGCCCTGCAGCTCGGTGAAGGTCTTGCGGAAGATCGCCCACGGACCGCCCGAACGGCCCTCGACGAGCGACTTCAGCGCCTCGCGCTGCGCGGTGTCCGCGCGCTGGTCGATGAGCGTGGTCGCCACACCGTTCCCTTCGTGGATCGCAGCCGGCCAGTTCGCGTATAGCCCGATGCAGAGGCCGGCGAGCTTCACCTCGCCGTAGATCCCCTGCTCGAGCTGCCATGTCCATCCGCCCTCGCATTTGCCGGTGGTGGGGCGGCCGTTCACGTTGCACGGACATCCGTAGTCGCAGTTGCACGCGATCACGAGCGTTCCCTTCATGTTCCACGCAGGCGTCTTTGTCTCAGCCATCACGTTGCCCCTTTCACATCGGTCCGCCAACAAACATCGCAAGCTCAGGGCGCGCGAGAACGATCACCGCGGCGGCGACGAGCAACGCTCCGGCGATCCGTCCGAACGCGACTCCCTCCGGTCGCACCTTCTCGATGAGCACTATGAGCGCTATTCCCGCCGCCCAGACGAGACTCATCGCGCCGACACCGACGAACAGCGCCATCAGTGCCCAGCAGCAGCCAAGGCAGAAGAGACCGTGCTCGACTCCGAGCCGCAGCTGACCCGAGAGTCCGCGGTGCCAGTGCGTAAACAGAAAGTCTGCCGGCGTGCGGCACGCGCGAAGGCATGTCGACTTGAGAGGCGTGAACTGGTAGGCGCCCGCGAGCAGCAGGATCGCGGCGACGGCGAAGGCGCGCTGTTCGGGCATGACGATCGCGCTCGCGGCGATGCCGGCGCCCCACACCACGATTCCCACCGACGCCCACACCACGAGATAGCCGGCTACGAACGCCGCAGACCAGAGTTGCGTGCGGAAACGACCGTCCGCGCCGAGGCGATGCAGCAGGATCATCGGCGTCGCCGACGGCAGCATCATCGCCGCCATCATGACCGTCCAGGTGCCGAGAAATGGCGCAAGCGCTTCGGCCATTCGCCTCCCCGGGGGCGCAGTGTAGGCGGGCGCCGGTGACTCGACCTCTCGGCTCCCGAGCGTCCGAGGGCACGCCTACCGCCTGACGTTTCGGCCTTAACCGCGTTAAGCCCTCGACGACTATCGGGAGTGGAGAGAAATCAGTGCATCTAGTCAAAGTTTTCACGCGCACGCTCGGAATCCTCGCCGTGTTCTCCGCAGCGGTCCTGCTCGGTAACGCCGGAGCAGCTTCCGCGGCCAACGCATCCAGTCAGCTTCTGTGCTTCGACGGCACGACGGACACCGCGAACGGTGACACGGGCGGCGCTGTCTACGGCGGCGTGTGCACTCGCACGTCGAATGGCGCGATCCTCGACAACTCGGTCCCGGTCGGATCCGGTGACTACTCGGGCGTCTACTACCAGACCTCGAGCCTGAACGGCAAGACGCTCGGCCAGGTCACGCAGCTTTCGTTCAACTACACGGGCGTCGCCACGGCCGGCTCCCCGCGGATCAGCCTGCCGATCGATGCCGACGGCAATGGCACGACCGACTTCTACGCGTTCATCGGCGCCTTCTACTGCAATGACGGCGCTGGCCTCGTGGATCCGATCCACGACAGCACATGCACCATCTTCTACACGGGCGGCCCGGATAGCGGCTACCCGAACTGGGCGGCGTTCGTCGCCGCGCACCCAACGTGGCAGGTCGGCGCGATCCCCTTCGTCATCGCTGACGACGCCGGGTTCTGGACCGTGAGCAACGTCCACCTCGGCGAGGCCGCCGCAACAAGCGACAAGAACAACTGCAAGTCGGGTGGATGGAAGGATCTCGAGCGTACTGACGGCTCGTCCTTCAAGAACCAGGGCGACTGCATCCAGTACGTGAACACGGGCAAGTAGCCAAACTCGACACACAGGCGCAAGGCGATGAGGGGCTCCCAGACGGGGAGCTCCTCTTCTTATCGCGGCGAAGTCTCGAAGGCGTCGCAGGGGCTAGGTTTGTCGACCTGTCGGTCTTTGAGCTCGCGCTGCGGGGGCTTCTCTGGTTTGCGATCGCATCGCCGGCTATGGTTCCGTACTGGCGAAGTCTTCGTCGCTATAGGGCGATCACCGCGGAGCTCGGCACACCAGTCCCTCCGGGCAAGTTCATCCTGGATGTCCCTCAGGCCAATCCCAGATTGGAACGCGCACGTTGGTCATGCATACGCGCTTGCCTGTTCGGCGTGGTGATGTTCCTTCTTCCATCGCCCCTCCTGTTCTTCTTTCTTAATCGATGACGAACAACCGACGCCGGCTCGGCGCCGTGATGATCTTCGGCGCGGCTGGTTTGCTCTTTTTCGCGTACCTCGCGTCTGGCTATGTCGGCTGGTTTTCCTGGGTCCTGGTTGCGCTCGCAGTCTTCAACCTCGGCCGGGGCCTCTTGTGGTTCCTTAGGCGAGGTAGCTGACAGCGTTTGACAGGCCCATTCCCGCACGATGGAATGGACCTCGCATGGCCACTCTCGAACGGACCTTTCCGTTCCCGCGTGCGCGTTACACGGGCATCCTCGAATGGATCACGACGACCGATCACAAGAAGATCGGCGTCATGTACCTCGTCACGACGTTCTTTTTCTTCCTCATGGGGGGCCTGCTCGCTCTAGGGATCCGCACGCAGCTCGCGACTGCCGACAACACCTTCCTGAACGCTCAGCAGTACAACGCCGCGTTCACGATGCACGGGCTCACCATGGTGTTCCTCTTTGTCGTGCCGGTATGGACGGGATTCGCGAACTACATCGTTCCGCTGCAGCTCGGCGCGCGAGACATGGCGTTCCCTCGGCTCAACGCGCTGTCGTACTGGCTTCTGCTCGCCGGAGGGATCGTCCTGTACTCCGCGTTCATCGTCGGCCCGCCGATGACCGGCTGGACGATGTACGTCCCGCTCTCGACCAGGGAGTTCATGCCGGGGAACGGCATGGACCTCGTCATCCTCGGGCTCACCGTCCTCGGCTTCTCGTCGATCTTCGGCGCGCTGAACATGATCGTGACGATCTTCTCGTTGCGCGCCCCGGGCATGACGTTCATGCGCATCACGCTCTTCTGCTGGAGCGTCCTCGTGACGAGCTTCCTGCTCGTGCTGGCGATGCCGTTCCTCACCGTCGCCGGCGTCCTGCTGCTCTTCGACCGCATGGCCGGAACGAACTTCTTCGCGGTCGGACAGGGCGCGGATCCGCTCCTCTGGCAATACCTCTTCTGGTTCTTCGGGCACCCCGAGGTCTACATCATGATTTTGCCGGGCTTCGGCGTGATCAGCGAAGTGCTGCCGGTCTTCTCGCGCAAGCCGGTCTTCGGCTACCGGATGATCGCGTACTCGTCCGCCGGGATCGGCTTCCTCTCGTTCGGCGTGTTCGTGCATCACATGTTCGTCGCGGGCATCGACCCGGCGCTGCAGGTCTTCTTCATGGCGTCGACGATGCTCATCGCCGTGCCCACGGGCGTGAAGATCTTCTCGTGGCTCGGCACGCTCTGGGGCGGCGCGCTGCGATTCCGCACGGCGATGCTCTTCGCGATGGCGTTCATCGTTGTGTTCACGATCGGCGGTATCTCCGGCGT
>Ga0307308_10000995_pt1 | contig 11001 bp, 7 predicted proteins | sample ER_DNA_195_FD_194501 | JGI IMG/M metagenome (GOLD analysis project Ga0307308, IMG submission 194501) | Bulk soil microbial communities from the East River watershed near Crested Butte, Colorado, United States - ER_DNA_195 | ecosystem: Environmental > Terrestrial > Soil > Floodplain | place: USA...
TTCCTGGATGCCGGCTTCCTGCTTGGCAAATTCGATCAGCTCGCGGATGTGCTCGACCAGGCGCTTGCCGCTCTCGTTGATGTGGGCGACAAACTCCCGCCGCTCTTCCGGCGTGGTCTTGTTCCCCTTCTCGTCGAGCAGGATCTCGGAGAACCCGATGATCGCGTTGAGCGGCGAGTTGAGGTCGTGGCTCTGATCGTAGATGACTCGGAATTTGGCCTCGAAGTCCCGCTTGGCCTGGCTCAGCGCCGGGGCCGCATCCTTGTTCTTTCCGCTGGCGCTCAGCTCCACCTTGAGACCTTCGAGCTGCGCCTGCATGGCGCGCTTCTCCGCTTCGTAGCGGGCGAGAACCTGGCTGGTGGGCGGACCGCTGCCGGCCGCCTTGCGCGCCTCCTCGAGTTGCGCCTTGAGGGAAGCCTTCTCCCGCTGCCACGCCTGCTCGAGCTCCTTGGCCTCGGCCGCCCGCTGCCGGTGGAGCTCGTTGGTCTGCGTGCTCATCTCGGAAAGCTGGGCCTGGATCCGCTCCAGGTCGACCTTGAGCTGATTCTTTTCTGAGGTGAGCCGCTGTTCCCGGGCGGTCCACTCTTCGACCTTGCGGCCGGTCTCGCCGGCGAGGTCGGCATGCATGGCCTTGAGCTTCTCGTAGTCCTGTTGAATCCCGGCCAGCCTGGCGACCGCATCCTGTCCCTGCTTCTTGAGCCCGGACTTTTCTTCGGCGAAGGAGGCTTCCCGACTCTGCCAGTCTTTCTCCAGCGCCTTGACCTTGGTAAGGAGCGCCGAGCGCTCGTCGCTGAGGCGCTGAAACTCCGCCTCGGCCTTGTCGAGATCGGCCCCCTTCTTGCGGGCTTCTTCCAACTGGCCCTGGAGCAGCTTGCGGTCGGCTTTGAACTGGGCTTCGGCGGCCTGCCCCTCCTGCTCCAGCCGGGCGACGTCCGAGACCAAGCGCTGCCGTTCGGCCTGCCACTTGTCCCGGGCCGCCTTGAGTGGATCGATCTCGGCCTGGACCGCTTTCAGCTGTTGCTGCAATTGGCCGGTCAGGTCGGTGAGACGCGTCTTGTCCTGGGTAAGCTCGGCCCGCGCCTTCTGCCACTCCTGCTCGAGGTGCGCCTGTTTGGCGACCGCGCCGTCGCGGTCCTTGAGGAGGGTCTCGCGGTCGACGGCCCACTGAAGCTGGGACGACTGCAGGCTGTTGAGGTCGTCCTGCGCGGTCTTGAGGTCGGCCCGGAACTTCTTTTGGTCGGCCTCGTATTTCTGGGCCAGCTGCATGCGCTCCTGTTCGAGCTGCTTGAGCTGGCTGCGGCGCTCCTCGTCCCGCGTCTTGGCCCGAATAACGTCATCCTTGAGGCGACCGAGCTCCACCTGGGCGCGATCATGGCTCTGCTGCAAGTCAACGTGCCCTTGCTTGAGGGAATCATGCTGGGTGAGAAGGGCCTGGCGGTCCATCGCCCACTGGAGCTGGGCGTTCTGCAGCTCGTCGAGCTCCTGCTGCTTGGCCTCGAGCTCACGTTTGACCAGGCCGAGCTCTCTGGCCTTCTCGGCCAGCTGCGCGCCGGCCTCGTCCTGCAGCGTCTGCAAATGCGAGATGAACTCCTGGTTCTGCTGCAGGATGTCGGCGAAGGATCTCGTCTTGGGGGTCTCGGGGCTCATCAGGCCGCCTTCCGACCCTGCTGGAGGTAGCGTTCGACGGCGGCCCGCATGGCGTCGAGGTGGGCACTCATCGCGCCCAGCTGGTCGACGCGCTCCTGTTCGAGCTGGCGGAGCTCTTCCTCGCGGTCGGCCTCCCGCTCGTTGGCCTGGCGAAGCTCCCGCTGCAGGCGGGCAATCTCGGCTTGCGCCTCGTCGTAGGCAAGCTTGAGGTCATGGAGCTCCTTCTTGCGGGCGTCGTCCTCGTCGATCAACCCCTGGAGGTTCTTGAACAGCTCCTGGTTGAGCTGCAGGATCTCCGGGTACGAGCGGCCGGCCTTGGCGGTGGGTTGATCCATCCGGCTCGGCTTCGACGGCTCTTGGCTCATCAGGCGACCTTCCGCCGGCCCTGCTGGAGGTAGCGGGCGACCTCCCCGGGTAATCCTGTGGGGTCGACCGGCTTCGGAATGTAGCCGTCGCAGCCCGCGCCGAGGATCTTCTCCCGATCCCCGGCCATGGCGTGAGCGGTGAGCGCGACGACGACGACGCCAGCCATCCGGGCGTCGGAGCGGATCTTGCGGGTGACGGCCAGTCCGTCCTCCCCGGGAAGCTGGATGTCCATCAGCACGATGTCGGGGAGCTCGCGCGTCATTTCCGCCAGGCATTCGGCGCCGCTCCCGGCCTTGCGCACGCTGAAGCCCTTCTTCTCCAGAAGGAACTGGGCCAAGCGGAGATTGACCGGGTTATCTTCGACGATCAAAACCTTGCCGGCGGTCACGCCCTGTCCTCCTTCGCCTCTGAACGATGTCCAGGCCCTTGATGGCGTGCAATACGGCATCTGGCTGGGAGAGGCCAGAGGGTATAACGGCGCTCCAAGCCGTCGCTGGCACCCTCGGTGAAACTTCACCCAGAGCCAGCATGGCGGGCTGGCCGGGGAGCCCGCGGAGCCCCAGCACCCATTCCGGCTCGGGAGGGGCCAGCACCACCACGTCGGGGGCGGCCGCGCGAGCCTTTTCCAGGGCTTCCTGCAGCCCGGGCGCCCGGAAGACCTCGAAGCCCTCTTCCACCAGCGCGGCGGCCAGCGGCGCCAGCGCCCGGCGGTCGCGATGGACCAGCAGCACCCGGACCCGGTCGCGGCGCCGCTTGATGCCCTGCCCAATCCGCCGGAGCTCGTCCTGCATCGTCTTGGTCGCCCACGGTTTGGCGACGTACCCCACGACGCCGAACTCGTCCATCAGCTGCTGATTCTGGGTCACCGAGCAGACCAGCACCGGGACGTCGGCGGTGGCGGCCCGCGCCCGTAATTCCTGGAGGACCTGCCAGCCGTCCTTGACAGGGAGCACGGTTTCCATCACCACCAGGTCGGGGAGGATTTCCATCGCTTTGCGCACGGCCTCGTTGCCATCAAAGGCGTGTGCCACGCGGAAACCGACTCCCTGGATTTCCGCCGTCATCCGCTGGCTGCTCGCCGGGTCATCTTCCACCACAAGGACCAGCGGCAGCTCCATGCTTTCGACGGTCTGGGCGGCTTCCTCGACCGGCGCCTCAGGCGCCAGCCGGGGCTCGCGCGGAATGGTGAAGGTGAAAATCGAGCCTTTGCCGAACTGGCTCTCCGCCCAGATACGGCCGCCGTGCATCTCGACGAAGCGGCGGCAGAGGGCCAGCCCAAGGCCTGTGCCCTGGTAGCGGCGGGTGTAGGAGCCGTCGATCTGCTCGAACTCGCGGAACAGCTTCGGCAGATCTTCGGGCTTCATCCCGATCCCGGTGTCCTCGACGGAGACCGTCAACTGCTCGGACGAATCCTTCACCGTCACCGTGATGCTGCCGGGCGCCGGCGTGAACTTGACCGCGTTGGAGAGCAGGTTGTAGAGGACCTGCTTGAACTTACTCCGGTCGGCTTTGATGACGCCCGCCTCGGCCGCGCCGACGGTTCTCAGCTGCAGCCCTTGCTGGCGGGCCATGGGTTCCAGGATGGCGGTGACTTCCTGGAGCGCCTGGGTGACCGGCATCTCTTCAGCGTGGAGATCCATCTTCCCCGCCTCGATCTTGGCGAGGTCAAGAATGTCGTTGATCAGGCCGAGCAGGTGTTGCCCACTGCTGTGGATGTTGCGGAGGAACTCGGTCCGTTCGCCGGCCGTCAGGTTCATAGTGAGGTCGAGCAAAATCTCGCTAAAGCCGAGAATGGCGTTGAGCGGCGTCCGCAGCTCATGCGACATGTTCGCCAGGAATTCCGATTTGTAGCGGCTCGACTGCTCGAGCTGACGGTTGACCTGGAGGATCTCCTCGTCGGCCTGGCGCAGCGCCGCATGTTGGCGCATCAGGTAACGGTTCGAGTCCTTCAGGCGCGCCACCAGGCTCTGCCGTTCCGCGCGCAGCCGCTGCTTCTCGAGGTTGCGTTCCAGCAGCTCTCGGAGGCGGTGCAGGTCGATGGGCTTGGCGATGTAGTCGTCGGCGCCGCCGCGCAGCGCCTCCGCCGCCACCTGTTCGGAGCCGTAGGCCGTCATCATCACGACCACCGACTCGGGAAAGTCTCTTAGCATCTGGGGCAGCAAGCTCAGCCCGCTCTCTTCCGGCATCTGCACGTCGAGGAAGATCAGCGCCGGGCGCCGGCCGTCAAGCTGCCGCCGAGCCTGGGTCGCGTTCGGCGCCGTGACGACGTCAAAACCCTGTTTTGCGACGGCCTTGGTAAGGAAGGCGCGGTTGTCGGGATCATCGTCGATCGCCAGCAGGACCGGTCGCTGTTCCAGCTCGGGCTCTGCCCCAAGCAGCATGCGCACCGCCTGGATCAGGTCCTGGTCGGCGCCCAGCTCGCGGCCGGATCCGGTGGACAGGGAGCTGAGATCGCTCAAGAAGCGGTCCGCGCCAGCGGCCAGCGCCCGTTTCCCTTCGTCGGCATCGACATGGACGCCGGCCATCAGCAGCACGGGGATGTTGGTCGTGGCCGGATTGCTCTTCAAGATCTCGCAAACACGAAGCCCGTCGATCCGGCGGAGCAACAGGTTGAGAATGATGGCATCCGGCAGCTCCTCACGAGCGCGATCCAGTGCCTCGAGTCCGTCCTGGGCGGAAAGGACGGTAAATCCCTCGCGTTGGAGTCGCTCGACCAGCGCCTTGAGGCGTTGCGGATCGTCATCGGCAACGAGAATCCGCCGGCTGCTGCCCTGCTCGCTCATGCGGCCCTCGCCAGCTGCGGCAGCCGGGGGATCAGGAAGCGGAAAGCGCTGCCTCGTCCGGGGACACTCTCCATCCAGATCTGGCCGCCCTGCAACTCCACCAGCCGCTTGGAGAGCGCCAGGCCGAGACCGACGCCCTCGTAGCCGCGCGAGGTCGATCCGTCGACCTGGCGGAATTCCAGAAAGAGGCGGGGTTGGTCTTCTGGCTTGACGCCGATGCCGGTATCGCGGACTTCGACCACGGTGCCGTTCTCGGTCTCGAGCGCGCTGATGGTGACGCTCCCGTGGTGCGGGGTGAATTTGACGGCGTTGTTGACCAGGTTGTGGACGATGTGTCGGAGGCTGCGAGGATCGAACACGACCTCCAGCGACCGACCGACCTCGGAGGTGACCGTCAGCTCCTTCTGCATCGCGGCGGCCGCATTTTCGGAGAGCGCGGCGTCCACCGCCTCCGCCAGCAGGCAGGGCGCCGGATGGAGCTCGAGCCGTCCGGCTTGGATGTGGGTCAGCTCGAGAATGTCATTGATCAGCGTTAAGAGACGGCGACCACTCGTGTGGATCGTCTCGGCGAACTCGCCGCGCTCCGCTTCGGACAGCTCCGGAGTCGTGCGGATGATTTCGGAGAAGCCGATGATGGCGTTCAGCGGGGTGCGGAGCTCGTGCGACATGTTGGTCAGGAACTCGGACTTCATCCGGTCCGCTTCCTGCAATTCGAGGTTCGCCCGCTGCAACATCTCGATCGTCTGTCGCTCGCGCTGGAACCGGCGCGCATTGTCCAGCGCGACCGCCGCCTGGTTGGCGAGAATCTGGAGGACCTGCATCAGCGTCGGATCGAAGGCACGGACTTCGTGGAAGTAGACCGAGATGGTGCCGACGAACTCCCGCTCGAGGAACATCGGCAAGCCCAGGGCGGCCCGCCAGCCGAACTTCTGCGCCAGCGGATCCAGCGGGAAGCGGCCGTCGAGCTGGATGTCCTCGGAGAAGACCGGACGTTGCTCGATCACGACCTGGGTGACCAGGCCCGGCGCGGCACGCACGAGCGCCTTGCCTCCGAGTCCTGGCTCGGCGCCGTCGCCCACCTCGACCACCTGTTCGGCTGGGTTGCCCGAATGGCTCAAGGTGATCAGAGCGGTCGCCGCGCCAGAGACGCCGATCACGGCACGGGCGACGCCCTGGAGCAGCGCTGTCGGCCCGACCGTGGTGGCGGTCAGCGCCTGTGACACCTGGCGGAGCATTTCCATTGAGGCATCGAGCCGCAGCGCCTGCTGGCGAGTCTGTTCGAAAAGGAACGTGTTTTGGAGTGAGACGGCGACTTCGGCACCGAGTGAGGCCGCCAGCTTGACGTCGTAGTTTCCGCTGAACACCCCATGTCGCTTGTTGGCCAGCATCAGGACGCCCAGCGGGCGCCCGCCCGATCCCAGCGGGACGAGCAGCAGGTCGCGGTAGCCAAACGTCTGGGGCAACAGCTGGCCCGCCTCGATGTCGTGCAGGCAGTCCGGAATGATGCAGGGCTGCTGGGTCACGAAAACGCGACCGATCAGCGTGGAGGCGTTGGCACCGAAGCGGAGCTGGTTGAGACGCATCTGGTTGAAGAGCCGGCTCTCGCGCATGCCCGAGGGTGCGGCGGGCGCGATCAGGGCCTCGAGCCCCTCCTGGTAAAGGAAGAAACCACACATTTCGACATCAAGCAGCTCGGCCAGCTTGGTGGTCAGGGTGCCGAGGTCCTCGCCCAGCTTGGTCAGATTCGAGACGGCAGTGGCCGTTTCGAAGAAGTGGCTCAGCTCCTGGAGGTTCTGATCAGCACGCAGCGAGAGCTCGAGGTTTAGCTGGACCAACTTGAAATACTTGAAGGACCAGAAGCCGGTGAGCACCATCACGGGCAGGAAGAGCACGGCCAGAAAATAGGTGACCGGCGACGGCGCCCACCAGCGCGCGACGTAGATCAGGAAGAGCTCCGTCAGGGCGCCCAAAACCACCCAGAGCCGCCAATTGAAGCGGGCCCGGGGGCTGGATGGTGAATGATGCCTCGTCGTCAAGCCCTCTCTCGTCACAGTGCGCGCATTGATTTGACGCGGACGGGGAGCATTGCTTCGCACTACGGGCCGCCCCGGCGGCCGTCGGGCGATGACGTTTACAAAGGTTTACCGGACCGTCGCCGCTCCCGAACCCGCGGGATGCCGTTCGCCCCTTTGCTACTCTCTAGGCGTGCAGCGGGAAACTGCGTTCAACGTCTCGGCGATCAAGGACACCGTCCTGCGTTCGATCAAGCTCAACCAGCAGGCATACAACAACCGTGACGCGGACGTGCTGCGCGAAGTCTACCTGGAGCCGATGCTGTCCCAAGTCGCGCACGACCTCTCCGGGGACTTCGAGTCGTTCCCTGCCGCTCGACTGGACATTACCTGCGAGGTGCTCGATGTTTCCTACACCGCCTACCTGCAGATCGGCAAGGTGGAGCTCTCAGCCTACGGCCTCGAAGCCAGCCCGCAGAACGTCAACGTGACCACCAAGGAGGAGTGGATCTACCGACTCGTGCCGGACGCGGAAAAAGGCGTCGGCCTCGGCCGGCGGACCACCCACCGCTTCCTTGGCTATTACCACTACACCCTGGTGGACATCGATGGACGCTGGTGGATCACCGACGTCCAATCCGCATCCGAGATCTGGCTCCCCTAAGCAACCTGGCCGAGGGGCTCGCTGTGCCGCGTCGCACCGCCTGAGACCGTCGTCCGGAGGGCCGCCACCAGCCAGGCGGCTTCGGTGACGACGAGCGTCGAGCCGAGCACCATGCTGAAGAGGCCGAATCCCCAGCCCCAGTAGGAGGTCGCCAGCAGCAGGAGATAGCCGACGACGAGAAGCCCTTGCTGCCAGCGATCGAGACGCCCGTGCAGTGCAATGGCTCCCGCCAGGAGCAGGGCGGACAGATCCTGGTAGTGCAGGTAGGGCGTGATGAGCATCGACCCGATGAGTGCCGCCGCTACCGGGATCGCGGAACCCTCTAGTCGATGGCGGTAGGCGACGCCCATCGTTAGCGCCACGACCACGGCACTGACGAGAATTGTGAGGACGCCATGCCCGAGCAGTCCGGCGAGCGTGAACTGGGTCGGCACCAGGAATTGCGGCGCCACCGCGGCGGCATCGGCGAGCCGGAGCGTGTACTCGTGGAGGCCGCTCAGGCCGGTGGTGAGCACGGCGATCACCGCAATCAGGGCCGAGCCCGCCAACCAGACCGCGACTGCACGCCAGCGGCCGACCACCAGCAGGACCAGTGGCAACAGGATCGCCATCTGCGGCTTGAAGACCAGCGCCGTCAGCAGCAGCCCGGCGGGGATCTCGCGGCCGCGGGTGATCAGCCACCAGGCGCCCGCCACCGCGGCCAGCTCGACGATCAGCACCTGGCCGAGCAGGAGCGCAAAAAGCACCGGATAGACCGCCAGCACCGCGACCACCGGCGTCCAGCGGTTGAGCCGGGTGTGCCCGAGCGCCACCAGCCGGCAGGTCAACAGGACGAGCCCGAACAGCAGGGCTGCCCAGCAGGCGAAGGCCAGCGGCATTGGCAGCAGGGTGAAGGGAACGACCAGCCACGCCAGCGGTGGCGGATAGATAATCGGAAACCAGGGAATGACGTCCGGTCCGCCCAGGCGCAGCCATTCCTGCTGCTGCGCTGCGATGTCATACAACCGGCTCCATCCCTGGTGCAGGCCGACCAGGGCGTAGAGGTAATAGTTCCCGAAGTCAGCGAAGCCAGGATGTCGAAGGACGAAGCTACCCCAGCCTTCCATCGCGACCCGAATCTGGTTGATCGCGAGCGCGAGCAGGAAGACGAGCGCCAGCCCTTGCCGGCTGCGAAGCCCCACCACCCGGGACCTCATGCGGCCAGCGAACCCACGACCGAGACCGGCCGAGCCGCGACGAACTGATTGACCTGCGGGACGTCGACGACGAGCCTGGTCAGCCGGCGGCCATTGAGCGCCCGGTGGGCGATCCGGCCGGGTCCGCCAAGGTAAAGCGCGGCGCGGTCGATCAGGAATCCGACGGTGCAACTCCACGCCACCGGCCGGCGAAGCGCGACCCGGAAACCGGCCGCTTCAAAGCACCGGCTGATGGTGGCCGGGTCGAAGAACTGGAGATGTTCGCCCGCCGTTTTGTAGCCGAACCAGCGCCTCCCGCTCAGTCGGGCGACGGCGCTGCCGGCGTTGGGAACGGTTGCCGCTACCAGCCCGCCTGGCGTCAAAAGCTCCTGCGCGCGGCGGAGGCTGGCGACCGGGTCCGGTAGATGTTCGAGGACGTCCCAGAACGTGATCAGGTCGAGGCTGTGGGGTGCGATGTCGGCGTCGTCGATGGTACGTCCGACGATGTGCACGCCCGCGGCCAGCGCCTGCTCGCGCGCGGGCGAGGGATCGACGCCGAGCGCCTCCCAGCCGCGTTCGCCGGCCACGAGCAGAAAGTCGCCGGTCGCACAGCCCACGTCGAGCACCCGACCTTTCGTGCGGAGCCGTTCGATCCGATCCAGGTGGCGTGAGAACATGTGGCGGCGGGCCGGCGTCAGGGCCGCGTAGTCGCTGAATCCGACCGATCCGTGGCCCCCGCGATAGTAGGCGGGGTCATAGATGGCGGCCAGTTCCGCGTCGGAGGGAGCCGGCCAGACGTACCGCTGGCCGCAGCTGAGGCAGCGCACCACTCCCAGCCCGTTCTGGGTGACGACCGCTTGCCGCCGGACGTCGCGACAGACGGGACAGCCATGGCTCGGTTCGTTCAGCGCCACCTGTGCATCCATTTACTGAGCTTGAATTTGCGGAAGGCCACGAGCGACATCGCGATCAGCAGTAGGCCATGACGGACGATGCGCACCTTGGTAACCCCGTTCCGCCGCCGGCGGTACCGGACCGGCATGTCCACGATGCGCAGGCCCAGGCGGGCCGCGCCGAACAGGAGGTCGAAGTCTCCGAAGGGGTCGAACTCGCCGAAGTACGCACGCCCGTCGGCAATCCGCTCATACGCTTCCCGGCGCAAAGCCTTGGTCCCGCAAAGCGTGTCGCGAACCCTCTGCCCCAACATCCAGGTGAAGAGGCTGCCGAAGAGTTTGTTACCAAGGTAGTTGACGAACTTCATCGCTCGTTCCTCCATGGGGTACAGGAGGCGGCTGCCGTTGACGAACTCCGCCTTGCCGCTGGCGATGGCATCGAAGAACCGTGGCAAATCCTCGGGCGGGACCGTCAGGTCCGCATCCAGGATCATCAGCACGTCGCCGCGAGCTGCATCGAACCCCTTGCGCACCGCGTCCCCCTTGCCGAGCTTGAGCATCGCCACCGGGGCGTCGGGCGCGGCCGAGCGTGCTGGGACGACCCGCGGCCCAGAGACCTGATGGATCAACCGAATGTCTTTTGAGCCGGCGAAGCGGCGCCGCATCTCCTCGATCCGCTCGCAGGTGCCGTCGGATGACGCGCCATCGACGAACACGATCTCGGTATGCGATCCCATTGACGGCATGCGGCTGACGGCGGCCTCGATATTCCCAACCTCATTGCGACAGGGAACGATGACGCTGCAGCTGAGCGGCCAGCGCTGCGGGCGCGGCCGCTGGGGACGCGCGACCACGATGTTGACAGTGTTCAGATAGGCGATGAGTGGCGCCCCTCCGGGCACGGCGTCGGCAATCCGGCTCAGCGTCGGGAGCAGCGCGGGAAGCAGCAGCCCGGTGTGCACCCGCTCCACGGTGAAGTCGGACAGCTCGAGCAGGCCGATGATGTCGTTCGGGCCGATCCAGTTCTGGCGGGCAGGCGGCATGGTGAGGCCGATCCGCTGCGCCACCCTGAGCATCCCTTCGAGGGCCGGATTGTGGAACGTGAGGATCAACCGCGTCTCCGCCGAGCTGATCGCGTGCAGCCGTTCGAGCATGGCGGCGACGTCGAGCAGCTCGCCGATCAGGTCGGAGGCGACGATCACGTCGAAGGGCTCGGCGCCTTCGATGGCTTCGATGGCTTCGATGGCTTCGGCATCCTGGACCTCGAACCGCATTTGAGGAAATTTCTGGCGGGAGAGCTCGACCATCGCGGGACTGAGGTCGATCCCGACCCCGCGCCCGGGCTCGAGTGCCGTGAGGAGGTTTCCCGTCCCAGACCCGAGTTCGAGCACGGACCGCCCAGGCGGAACGAGGGCCCGCAAGGCATGTTCCAGGTAGTCGTGGTAACCGCGGTTGCGACCG
>Ga0307308_10000999_pt1 | contig 10988 bp, 9 predicted proteins | sample ER_DNA_195_FD_194501 | JGI IMG/M metagenome (GOLD analysis project Ga0307308, IMG submission 194501) | Bulk soil microbial communities from the East River watershed near Crested Butte, Colorado, United States - ER_DNA_195 | ecosystem: Environmental > Terrestrial > Soil > Floodplain | place: USA...
GCACCCGGCGATCTCGCGAATGTCGCGGCCACTCCCTTCGTCAAGATCTGCGGCATCACCGACGCGGAGGGTGTCCTCGCCGCGGTTCGGGCCGGGGCGGACGCGATCGGGCTCAACCTCGTGCCGGGCACGCCGCGCGTCCTCTCGCTCGCGGAGGCTGTCGAACTTGCCCGCGTCGCCCGGGCGCTTGCGCCGTCGGCCCGACGCGCGCCCCGGATCGTGGCCATCACCGCCGACGCCGGCACGGAGCGGATCGCCGAGATCGTCGCCGCCGTTGACCCGGACGCCGTCCAGCTCTCAGGTGGCGAAACGCCGTACGAGGTCGCGGACCTGAGCCGCCGCCGCGAGACCTGGAAAGTCATCCACCTGCCGTCCGTCGAACCGCCGAACGCCTTGGCGGCCACAACCGCCGCTGCCCCGCTTGTCGCCCTTGGTCGCGAGCACCTGGCCGCCGGCGCGACCCGGCTCCTGCTCGACACCGCGGGCGGTCCCCATCCGGGTGGGACCGGAACGCGCGCCGCCCCCTCGCTCGCGGCCGCAGTCGCACGCGAGCTGCCGGTCGTCCTCGCCGGTGGCCTCACGCCGGCCAACGTCGCGTCGGCGGTCCGCGCGATCCCGTCGGTCGGCGTCGACGTCGCCTCCGGCGTCGAGCGGCCGCGGACCGCCGCCGGCGAGCGTCCCTCGAAGGATCCACTCGCCGTCTCCATCTTCGTCAAGCGCGCCCGCGGCGCGCGTCTCGACCGCCCGAACCTCGCCGTCCGGCCCACGCCGGTCGCCGCCGGCCTCCTCGAAGCGGACGACGCCGGCCGCTGGGGCCTCGATCGCGAATTCGGCGGCCGCTACGTCCCGGAGACCCTCATGGCGGCTCTGCGCCAGCTCGAGGACGCGTACTTCGCGCTCCGCCACGACCCACCGTTCTGGGGCGATCTCCGCGAGCTGCTCGCCCGTTACGCCGGCCGCCCGACGGCCCTCTACCGCGCCGATCGCCTCGCCTACGAGACCCTCGAGCGGGCGATCGCTCTGGAAGGGCCCGCACGGTTGCCTCACCGTCTCCGGATCCACCTCAAGCGCGAGGACCTCGCCCACACCGGCGCCCACAAGATCAACAACGCCCTCGGTCAGGCACTCCTGACCCGCCGCCTCGGCAAGACCCGGGTCATCGCCGAGACCGGTGCCGGCCAGCATGGGGTGGCGACGGCGACGGCCTGTGCGCTCCTCGGCCTGCCGTGCGTCGTCTTCATGGGCGCCGAGGACATCGAACGCCAGGCGCCGAACGTTTTGCGGATGCGTGCGCTTGGCGCGGAAGTCCGGCCGGTCACCTCCGGCACGGCGACCCTCAAGGACGCGGTCAACGAGGCGATGCGCGACTGGGTCACGAACGTCGAGACGACCCATTACGTCCTCGGATCGGCGATGGGGCCGCACCCGTACCCGACGATCGTCCGCGACCTCCAGCGCCGGATCGGCGACGAGGCCGCGGCCCAGGTCGTGGAAGTCGAGGGCCGGCTGCCGGACCTCGCGTTCGCCTGCGTAGGCGGCGGTTCCAACGCGATCGGGCTGCTCGATCGATTCATCGGCGAGCCGTCCGTCCGCATCGCCGTCGCCGAGGCGGCCGGCGAGGGTGTGGCGACGGGTCGGCATGCCGCGGCGCTCGCGGGCGGGACCCCCGGGATCCTCCACGGTTCGCGCTCGCTCATGCTCCAGGACCGCGACGGCCAGGTCACCGAGGCACATTCGATCAGCGCCGGGCTCGACTACCCGGGCGTCGGGCCGCAGATCTCGGCTCTCTTTGCGGCCGGGCGGCTCGAGGTCACCGCCGCGACCGACACCGAGGCACTCGCGGCAATGCGTTGGGTCGCCCGGGCCGAGGGGATCCTGCCGGCGCTCGAGACGGCCCACGCCTTCGCGACCCTGCCGCGCCTCCTCGCCGGGACGGAAGGTGGGGGTGGTAACTGGCCCGAGGAGACGGTCGTGCTGATCGGGCTGTCAGGGCGCGGTGACAAGGATCTCGCGACGCTCGGCAAGGCCGAAGCCGCCGCGGCGACCGATCGATGACGGCGACGGCGACCGACCGATGACGCCGATAGCGACCGACCGATGACGATCGCGGCCCGGCCGTCGATCGCGCCTCGATCGACCGACGGCACGAACAACACCAGGGGCGCCCGCCGGATCGCCGCATCGTTCGCCGCTGCCCGCAAGGCCGGCCGGGCTTCGCTCATCCCGTACGTCGTCGCCGGCTATCCCGACGCGGAGACGAGCTTGCGGATCGCCCTCGCCGCGGTCGATGCCGGCGCCGACCTGCTCGAGATCGGCCTGCCGTATTCGGACCCGCTCGCCGACGGGGCGACGCTCCAGCGAGCATCGGGGGTCGCACTCGCGGCCGGGGCGACGCTCGAGGGGAGCCTCCAGCTGATCGAACGGATCGCCTCCGCTCGCCCGTCAATCCCGCTCGTCCCGATGGGTTATGCGAACCAGTTCATCGGCGGTGGCGATGGCCGCGAGGCAGCGCGACGGCTGTCGGAAGCGGGCGCCGCCGGCGTCATCGTCGCTGACCTGACGCCCGACGAGGGCGCGCCATTCGAGTCGGTCGCCCGCGATAACGATCTCGCAGTCGTCTATCTCGTCGCCCCGACCACGCCACCGGATCGTCGGGCGACGATCGCCGCGCGAAGCGGCGGGTTTCTCTACTGCGTTTCGCTCGTCGGCGTGACCGGGGCGCGATCCTCGCTGCCGGCCACCGTCGGCCGCCTCGTCCGCGACGTCACCGCCGTGTCGCCAGTCCCGGTCGGTGTCGGTTTCGGCGTCAGCCGGCCCGCCCACGTCCGGGCTCTGGTTCGAGCCGGCGCCGACGGGGTCATCGTCGCCTCCGCCCTCGTCGATGCCCTTGGTCCGGATGGCCGCGACGTCGAGCCGATGGGCAAGCTGGTCCGGGATCTCGTTGCTGCGACGGGGGTTGCGGCATGACAAAGCCAGTCGGAGTTTCGATCGAGGCGACCCCGAAGAAGTCGTTCGCGACGGCTGTCGACTGGCCCGGTTGGAGTCGGTCGGCCAAGGCGGAGGCGCTCGCGATCGAGACGCTCGCCTCGTATGCGGAGCGGTATGCGCCCGTCGCAAGGCTCGCCGGCGAGGCGCTCGACGACCCCGACCGACTCGAGCTCGACGTCGTCGAGCGAACGGAGGGAGGCGCCAGCACGGAGTTTGGTGTCCCCGGCAATGTCACGAAACACGATCGGCGACCGGTGTCGGCCAAGGAGGCCGACCGACTCGCCCGCCTCGTCGATGCCGCCTGGCAGACGTTCGACAAGGTCGCCAAGGGTGCGCCCAGCGATCTCCGCAAGGGCCCTCGCGGGGGCGGCCGGAATACGTCGAAGATCGTCGACCATGTCCTCGGGTCGGACCACGCCTACGCCCGCGAGATGGGTCTCCGTCTTCCACCGCCCGATCCGGCCGACCGAGCGACGGTCGAGGCGCTACGCGCCGCCATGATGGAGGTGCTCAGGCAGAAATCGGATGGCTCGCCCCTCGCCGGCCGCAAGTGGACGACACGCTATGCGGCTCACCGCATCGCGTGGCACGCCCTCGACCACGCCTGGGAGATCGAGGACCGGAGCGAGGCGTAGTGAGCTCGGCGGGCCGCCCATTGCTCGTCATCGTCAGCGGCGCGCCGGGGACTGGCAAGACGACGCTCGCTCGGATCATCGCGCCTCGTCTCGGCCTCCCGCTGTTCGCCCGCGACGAGCTCAAGGAGCGACTCGACGACACCTTTCGTTCGGCTCCGGAGACCGCTGGTCTGATCATTGATTCGTCGGCGCTGGGGCGCGCGTCCTACGCGATGCTCTTCGACATCGTCAAAGCCCTGGCCACCGCCGGTACCGGTGCGGTCATCGAGAGCAACTTCCGGCGCGGCACCTCCGAACCAGAGCTTCGTCCGCTGGTCGCAGCGACATCGGCTGTGCTCGTGCATTGCAGCCTGACGAACGACGCCGTCGTCGCTCGATTCGTTGGACGGGCCGGATCGCCGGATCGGCATGCCGTCCATCCCGACCTTGACCGGCTGCCCGCACTCCGCGACGATCTCGAGGCCGGCAGATTCGAACCACTCGATCTGTCCATCCCGACGCTTCGCGTCGACACCTCGGATGGCTACGATCCGTCGGTCGACGAGATCGTTAGGTTCGTGCGCGATCCGGGCGCCGTCTAGCCGGTCGTCCCGCCGCCAGGTCGTGGCTAGTCCAAGACGTCGAAGATTTGAACCGATCGACCTCCGCGGCACACTCATCGGTATGGAGGCCGTCCTGGACCAGTCGCCGCCCACCGCCCTGGCCGGACTCGTCGCCGCCGCGGTCGGTGGCGATCGCGACGCGTTCCGTGAGCTGGTCGAGCCCGATCTCGCTGCGGCGTATGGGACCGCGCGAATCGTCACCCGCTCCGAGGCGGACGCATCCGACGCCGTGCAGGAGGCGCTCCTGTCGGCCTGGCGCGGTCTCGACACCCTCCGCGATCCCGACGCGTTTCGGCCGTGGTTCCGGCGTCACGTCGTCAGGGCTGCGCTACGGGCCGCGAGCCGGCGCGGCCGCGTCGTCGAGCTCGACCTAGCTGCGATCGCGCCCGAAGGCGACCTCGACCTCGCGCTCGACAAGCGGACCCTCGGCCGCGCCTTCAACCGGCTCGACGCCGGTGACCGGCTGCTCCTGACGCTCCACCATTTCTGGGACCTGCCGATCGCCGAGACTGCGGCGCTCCTCGGCATCCCGGATGGGACGGTGAAGTCCCGCGTCCACTACGCAATGGACCGATTGCGCGCCGCCTACGACGCAGAGGAACGACGATGAGCGACGAGTTCGAGGACCTCCTGAAGCGCTGGTTGCGTCAGCGGGGCGCCGCCGACCGATCGACGATCCAAGCGCTCGCGGGCAACGTCGCCGCTCTGCCGCCGCGCAATCGTCGCCAGCCATCGAACCTGGCGGCCGCCGCGGCGGTCATCGTGGCCCTCGGGCTGGCCGCCTTCGCGCTCGCCCCGCACAACGGCTCTGTCTCCAACCAGGTCAACGGGCCCGTCGCATCGGGTCCAGCTGCGTTCGCCGGCGATCCACGGCTGGCCGCCTGTTCGACCGATGTTGCCGACGTCGACCGGGTCTTCGAGATGGTCAAGAGTCGGTATTTCCCGCTCTATTTCCCCGGCTGGTGGCAGGGTGCGCCGGAGCTGGAGGCCGATGATCCGGCGCTCGTCGTGATCGGCCGCGAGCAGGTGTGGCCGATCACTGGGGCGGCGCCCGGTCCGGGCCAGACGGTCGATCCAAACGCCGGGCTCGGCTACCAGATGTGCATTGCCGTCGGCACGCCGGCGAGCTTCATCGTTCACAACTACGGCGTGACCCACTTCGATCGGATCGTCCCCGTTCTCTCCGCAGACGATCTCGCCCGGGCCCAGCACATGGACCCGGACGTCCTCGCCGACCCGGCGAACTACCCCGTTCCCGAGCGCCTCGCCGCCTGCGGCGGGACCACCGATCACGTCCAGTACGTCTTCGAAGCCCGGTCGATCGACGATTTCCCGCGCTATTTCCCAGCTGCTGCACCGCTGGGCCTCGTAACCGCTGACGAGCCGGCCACGATCGTCGTTTACCGCGGCCTCAGACCCGACAAGCGCAGTCTTCAGTCATATCCACCGAGCATCCATGACGTCTGCATCCTCCTCGGCCCCGATCCCGGGAACGCCCAGCCCGTCTTCATCAACGGCGTCGATCTCACCGGTTTCCGCGTCCGCCTCGACGACACGGCCGCGACCGAAACGACCGCACCCACACCGGAGACGGCCGCCCCGTCACTGACACCATCGCCCGGACCAGCCTGGGCAGCAAACCTTGCCCAACAACTCGACTGTGACGGCGCGCCACAGGCGATTGGTGGGGAGATTGGCCAGATGACACCTGTCGGTGACGAGGGGACGGCATCCCCATTTCCGTGGCTCTATTCGCAAGACGTGCTCGATCTCCCACTCGAGGGTTGGACCGAGGAACCGAAAGTGCCCTGGGAAACGGGCGGTTCGGACCTGATGCGCTATGTCAACGCTGTCGATGGTCGGGCCAAGGCGGTCATCATCATGGGTGGCCACAGCGTCTACGGCGGCGTCGGCCATTGGCAGATTGTTGCTTTCCGAGCCTGCCAGCCGGCCGAGTATGACCAGCTCCGCGGGAGGACGATCGACGACGCCCCGTGGGTGGACATCAACGGGCTGCCGACGACGGCTGTCCGGACAATCGTCGGTCCGGACCACTGCGGTTGGGAATCGACCCTGTGGCTCTTCACGGACGGCGACAAGCGCCTCTACATCCGCGACCCGTTAAAGGTCCTTCAACACGTCGAGGTCGGGCGCTACCTGGAGCGAACCACAATGCCCAAGGACGCGGTGGCGAGCGGCTACAAGTCGGTCGACCGCGAGCTGTTCACGACACCGAACGAGGATTTCGTGTACATCCGGACGCCGTCGGGCGTCGAACGCTGGCCGCGCTCCACCGACACGATGATCGGCTGCGCCTGACGCCGGCAGTCGCCGTTAGTCGCGCGGTTCGCGGGCTCGATCGCGAGTTTCGAGCGCGCGGGTCGCCGCGATGAGCCGGCGGTAGATCGCCAGGAGGTCGGCCTGGGGGATCGGTCCCGTGTTGGCCATCGTCACCCGCAGGAGCACCTCGCGCTCGCGCTCGGCGTCCCGGACCGCGCGGCGGCCGGCGGCCACCTTCTCCCGGCCGACCTCGCGACCGAGCTCTGCCCGCTCGTTGATCAGGCCGACGATCTTCCGATCGAGGGCGTCGATCCGCTTCCGCAGCCGCGCCAGCTCGGGCGTCTCGTTTCGACCGCCGCGGACGCCGATGCCGTTGCCCTTGCCGCGATCAGCCATCGGTCGCGTCCGCCGACCTTCGCGCGATCGCCTCGAGGGCCAGTAGATAGCCACGCTTGCCCTGGCCGACGATCGACTCCACCGCCACGTCATGCAGGAAATTGACCGCCCGGAACGGCTCGCGTGTCGCGGGATCCGAGAGATGGACCTCCCAGAACGGACGCTGGACCGCCAGGAGCGCGTCGCGCAGGGCCACAGACGTGTGGGTCAGGCCGCCGGCATTGACGATGGCGGCGTCGAAATCGCGCTCGTGCAACCGATCGATGAGGGCGCCCTCGTGGTTCGACTGGAAGAATTCGACGTCGAGCCCGAGCTCGCCAGCCTGGGCCGCGATCTCGCGGTGGATGTCGTCGAGCGAGTCGTGGCCGTAGATCTCCGGCTCACGCGTCCCGACGAGATTGAGGTTCGGGCCCTGGAGCACGAGCACGCGGGTCATGCGGCGTTGCCGACGGGGGCCAGGAGACCAGCTGCGACCCGCTCGACGAGCTCGCTCGGGACGTTGTCGCGAATCACGATGCCATCGGCGGTCGGAAGGACCCAGCGGAGACGTCCGGCTGCGTGCTTCTTGTCGGTCGCGAGTGCCGCCAGCACGCTCTCGAGCGAGTAGGGGAGCGGCGCCACGGCGAGACGCAAGGAGCTCAGCAGACCTTCGATCCGGGCCGCTCGATCCGCAGGCGTTACGCCGAGCTCTCGCCCGATTCGGACGGCGGCCCGCAGGCCGTACGCGACGGCCTCGCCGTGGAGCAGATCCCGGAACCCGCCGGCCGCCTCGTAGGCATGGCCGAGCGAGTGCCCCAGGTTCAGCCTCATCCGCCCGCCTGCGGGGTCGTGCTCGCGCTCGTCGGCGCTGACGACCTCGACCTTGGCCCAGGCGCATCGCTCGACGAGTTCGGCAACGGCGCCGGACCCGTCGGCCGCCACCGTCGTCGCCCCGCCCCTGCCGCCCGCGCCCGTCGCGATCGCGTCGCCGTCAGATTCGAGCATCTCGAACAGCCGCTCGTCGCCGAGGGCAGCCATCTTCACGGCCTCGCCAAGCGCCGCCCGCCGGTGGCGCTCCGGCAGCGTCGCCAGCGCGGCGATGTCGATGACGTCAGCGAGCGGCTGGTGGAACGCACCGACGAGGTTCTTGCCCTCCGGCAGATCGACCCCCGTCTTGCCACCGATCGACGAATCGACCTGGGCGACGAGCGTCGTCGGGACGTGGATCAGCGGCACTCCGCGCAGCCAGGTCGCGGCAAGGAAGCCCGCAGCGTCGCCGAGCGCGCCGCCGCCGACAGCGATCAGCGGCTCGCGTCGCTCGGCCCGCAGCCGGGCGAGCTGGCGCGAAGCCTCCTCGATGACCGAGAGCCGCTTGGCGTCCTCGCCCTGTGGCAGGAGGATCCGCTCGACGGTCCGGCCGCCAGTCGCGAGCCCCACGGCCAGCGCCTCGCCGACGGCGGCCCACGCGCCCGGCTCGGAGACGACGATCGCCCGCGGCGTCGCCAGGCGGTCGAGCACCGCGGCGACCTCGGCGGCTGCAATGCCCTCGCCGATGACGATCTGCCCGATGGGCGTGTCGGCCCGAAGGAAGACCGCCCCGGTCGTGGCTTCGGTTCCGCTTCGGCGGGCCTCGGCGAGCTCCTCGATCCGCTCGACGAGGGTGTTCACCTCGGCCGCGCTGTTGAGCCGACGACCCGCGGCGTAGAACCGCTCGCGATCCCTTGCGAGCGTCCGGACCGTCCCGATCGGGTCGCGGCCGGTGATGAGCGGGCGCACGGTCGGGCTTCGCCGCAGCCGCTGGGCAAGGACCTCCGGCCGACCATCCAGCCAGACCGGGAGGCGGCCGCGATAGAGTGCCCAGCGGTTGCGCGGATCGATGACGGCCCCGCCGCCGGTCGCGATCACCCGACGGATCGAGGGCTCGCCGTCGGCCTGGCCGAGCGAGGCGACCGCCGCCCGCTCGAGGTCGCGGAACCCGGCCTCACCGACGCCGGCGAAAATGTCCGAGATCGTCCGTCCGGCCGCCCGCTCGATCGTCTCGTCGAGATCGACAAAGGCGGCGTCGTGGCGATGGGCAAGCCGCCGCCCGACGGCGCTCTTGCCGCTGCCGGGCAGCCCGACCAGGACGACGTCCATGGCCGGCCTAGTCGTCGCCGCCGCTGCCGGCAACGTCCGTGCCGGACAGGCCGTGAAGGGTTGCGGACGCTCCGGCGCGGGCCTCGCCCGGTGCCTCGGCCTGGTCGTGAGCCGCGCCTGGCGCCCGGCTGATCCGCTCGCGATAGGCGGCCGCGTTCGCCTTCGTCTCCGTGAGCGAGTCGCCGCCGAACTTGTCGAGGGCCGCGTCGGCCAGGATCAGCATGACCATCGCCTCGGCGACGACGCCGGCGGCGGGAACCACGCTGATGTCGGACCGTTCGTAATGGGCCTTCTCGACTGGCTCGCCGCTGAGCAGATCCGCCGATGCGAGTGGCCGGGCGAGCGTCGAGATCGGCTTGACGGCGCCGCGGACGATGAGAGGCTCGCCGTTCGTGACGCCGCCGGTAAGCCCGCCCGCGTTGTTCGTCCGATGGATCCAGCGGCCGTCGACGGTCCTGCCCTCGATCACGTCGTGGACGGCCGAGCCGAACCGGCGAGTCTGCTCAAAGCCCAAGCCGAACTCGACGCCCTTGACGATGTTGATGCTCATCACCGCCGCTGCGAGGGCGGCGTCGAGCCGCCGATCCCAATGAACATACGAACCGAGCCCGATCGGCAGGCCGTGGACGACAACCTCGAAGACGCCACCGACGGTATCGCCGTTCGACCGAGCCTCGTCGATCCGGGCGATCATCGCGGCCTCGGCGTCCGGGTCTGGGCAGCGCAGGGGAGAGGCATCGGCCTCGTCCCGTGGTCGCGTCGCCCGGGCCGGATCGACCGCCACCCCGCCGACCTCCGCGGTGAAGGACCAGACCTCGATGCCGAGCTGGCGAAGGAGCGCCCGAGCGACGCCGCCGGCGGCGACCCGCGCGGCCGTCTCGCGGGCGGACGCACGCTCGAGAACGTTGCGGACGTCGCTAAACCCGTATTTCAGCGCCCCGGCGAGATCGGCGTGACCGGGTCGGACGCGGGTGACCGGCGTGGAACGCTTGTTGCCATCGGCCGCGGCAGTCGCCAATTCGGCGGCTTCTTCGTCGCTCAGTGCCTCGACCTGCATGACCCGCGTCCAGTTGTCCCAGTCACGATTCCTGACGAGGAGCAGGATCGGCGACCCGAGCGTCAGCCCGTGCCGGACGCCCGCGACGATCTCCGCCCGGTCCTGCTCGATCGCCTGGCGAGCCCCGCGTCCATAGCCACGTTGCCGCCGGGCGAGATCGATCGCCAGGTCGTCGGCGGACAGGGCGAGCCCCGCTGGCACGCCCTCGATGGTGACACCGAGCGTCTGGCCGTGCGACTCGCCGGCTGTCAGGAAACGGAGGCGGCCCACGCGCTCGGCTCGCCGGTCAGTCGGCCGCGCCGGCGCCGGTCGGCTGTTCCTCGGCCTTCGGTTCGGGCTCGCCGGTCGGCTCCCCCTCCGCCGAACGGACGCCACCGGCCCGTGCCTCCTCGAGCTTCCGCTGCATGAGCTCGAGCGGGGCCGGCTTGCCGGTCCACAGCGTGAACGCGGCAGCGCCCTGGTGGAGGAGCATCAGTTCGCCGTCCTGGACGGTCGAGCCCGCGGCCTCCGCTTCTCGCAGGAAGCGCGTCCGGTTGTATATGAGGTCGAGGACGAGCAGCTCCGGCGGGATGATCTCGCCCGGGATCGGCGTCACGTCACCGGCGAGGCCGATCGAGGTCGCGTTCACCAGAACCTTCGTCTTGGCCAGCTCCGACTCGATGATTGACTCGTGCCAGGGCATCGCCTTGAGCTCCATGTGGGCCGCGCTCCGACCGAAGTGCTTGACGAGGCCTTCGGCCCGATGAAGATGCCGGTTGAACACGACGACCCGCTGGAAGCCCTCGGTTATCAGGCCGAAGACGACGGCTCTGGCGCCGCCGCCTGCGCCGAGGACGACCGCCTGGCGCGGCATCTTCTGCTTGCCGACGAGCCGATCGAGGGCGAGGCGGAAGCCCGGCACGTCGGTGTTGTGGC
>Ga0307308_10001000_pt1 | contig 10987 bp, 9 predicted proteins | sample ER_DNA_195_FD_194501 | JGI IMG/M metagenome (GOLD analysis project Ga0307308, IMG submission 194501) | Bulk soil microbial communities from the East River watershed near Crested Butte, Colorado, United States - ER_DNA_195 | ecosystem: Environmental > Terrestrial > Soil > Floodplain | place: USA...
CTGCTGCGCTGGGGACCGATCAACCTCAAACTCGAGCGCCGGCGCGTCCAGGAGGCGATCGACGCGCTTCAGATCGACACGCGCGCGTATCGCCAGGTGCGGCGGCTCTCAGGCGGCAATCAGCAGAAAGTGACGATTGCGCGCTGGCTCGCCTCGGGCTTCGGGACGCTGCTCTGCTTTGATCCGACTCGAGGCATCGACGTCGGCACGAAGCAGCAGATCTACTTGCTTCTTCGCCGCCTCGCCGGCGAGGGCGCGGCGATCCTGTTCTTCTCGAGCGAGTTAACCGAGTTTCCGCTCGTCTGCGACCGAGTCGTCACTCTCTACGGGGGCCGGATCACTGCCGAGCTGCCGGCTGCGGCCGCCGACGAGGCGTCGCTCCTGCGCGCCATGCACGGCCTCGCCGAAGAGGTTGCGTGACGACCGCGACGGCAACCGCGGACCGGCGTCGGCCGGGAATCCACGCCGCTCGTTTTGGGCGCCGGCACGGCTGGACGCTTGGCACTTACGTCCTGCTGCTGGCACTCGTTCTCTACTGGCGGACCGTGCCGCCGGTCTGGGGGTCGTTCGACGTGCAGTCGCTGGCGATCGACGCGCTCCCGTTTGCGTTTGCGGCGATGGCGCAGGCGGTCGTGATCATCTCCGGCGGAATTGACCTCTCGGTGGGCTCGCTGATGAGCCTGGTGAACGTGATCTCGGCTAAGTACATGGCGACGATGAGCTTCCGCGACGCACTGCTTTTCGCGGGCCTTCTGTTACTCGGATCGACTGCGGCCGGTGCGTTCACAGGCTCGTTGATCACGATTTCCCGGGTTCCGGACATCGTCGTCACGCTGGCGATGCTTTTCGTCTGGGCCGGCCTTGCGCTCCAGATCCAGCCGATCCCTGGCGGAGGCGCGCCGCTCAAGTACGTCCAACTCGCGACCGGCCAGTGGTTCTCGCCCTGGATCCCGAGTGGGCTCGTGATCCTGCTGTGCGCGTTCGTGCTGATCTGGCTGCCCCTGCGACGGGCACGCCCCGGCCTCGCGCTCTACTCGATCGGGAGCAACCGCAACGCCGCCTACCTTTCGGGCGTCAGCGTGACGAGGACGCGGATCTTCGCATACAGCCTGGGCGGTTTCTTCGCCGGGCTCGCCGGGCTCGCGCTAACCGCCACGTCGGGGATCGGCGACCCCCTTTCCGGCCAGTACTACACGCTCAACTCGGTCGCGGCGGTGGTGCTCGGCGGCGTCGCGCTCGTCGGTGGTAAGGGCGGGTTGATCGGGCCGATCGCCGCCGCGTTCGTGCTCACGCTGGTCAAGACGATCCTCATCCTCAAAGGCGTCGACCAGAACTGGGCGCAGGTGATCCAGGGGTCGCTGATCATCGTTGTGGTCATGATCGGCGGCCTGGCAATCCGAGAACGGCGGCGGACGTGAACGCCGCGGCGCCCGAGGTCGCGCGGGGCGAGCGCCGCCTAGAAACGGCACGCCGGCTCCTCGCCGAAAACCCGGCGATCGCGCTCATCTTCGTTTTCGTCGGCCTGTTTGTCGTGACCGACATCGTCAACCGCGCGCAGTCCGGTCACGCCTTCTTGGCACCGACGCAGGTGTCCACCACCTTCCTCTACGCAGCGCCGCTCGCGCTGCTCGCCGCCGGCCAGACACTCGTCATGCTCACCGGGGGAGTCGACCTCTCCGTGGCGACCACCGCGACTGCGGGAGCCTTCGTCGCCTCGGGCACCGGGAAGCAGGGGGCGGCAGCGGCGATCGTGCTCGCGATCGCGATCGGGTTCGGAATCGGGCTGGTGAACGGAATCGGCATCGCCATCTTCCGTGTCAATCCGCTGATCATGACGCTCGGTTTGAGCTCCGTGACGCTCGGCGCGCTGACGATCTACAGCCAGCGGCGGTTCGTCGCTCTCGTCCCCAACATAGTCAACACGTTCGGATCGGGGCGCTTTCTCACCTACATCCCATATGACCTGCTCGTCTGGGGGCCGATCGCCGCCCTGATCATCCTCGGCCTCCGTTACAGCGGCTTCGGCCGGATGATCTACGCCGTCGGCGACAACCCGGTCGCCTGCCGCCTGGCGGGAGTGCGGGTCTGGCAGGTACTGCTAATCGTCTATGCCCTCTGTGGAGCGCTCAGCGCAGTTGCCGGGATCCTGCTCGTGGGCTTCAACGACGCCGCCGATCTTGGGATCGCCGCGCCTTTCCTGCTCCCCTCCGTCGCGGCCGTCGTGATCGGGGGTACGTCGATCCTGGGCGGCAGCGGCGGCTACGGAGGGACGATCCTCGGCGCCCTGATCCTGACCGTGCTCGACTCGCTGCTGACGATTCTCAACGCGTCTGCCGCGATCAAGCAGATGCTCTACGGCGCGATCATCCTCGCGCTCGCGTGGCTTTACGCCTGGACGTCGCGCAGTGAGTAGGACCGGGATTACGTTGCTCGCGCTCGCCACACTTCTGGCGAGCGGCGCAGCCGTGGGTGCGTCTCGGCCGGCTCACAACTTCAGCCTCCAGGAGGTGCAGACCGCGTTTCGGGCGCACACCGGGATGCGCCTCGTCAAGTTCGCGGCGGCGTCTACGCCCGCCGTCACGTCACTGCGGACGCGGCCGCATCAGACTCCGCGGTTCGGGGAGTTCCAGCTCTTCGTGCTGCGGCCTTCGAGCGTGCTTCACTTGCGCCGCGTCTTCACCCATGGGACGACCGCCGACCGTCGCGGCATTCACTGGGTACCGGACCAGACGGGCGGCTGGATCGCCGTCACGGTCTTCAAGCGGAACCTCATCGTCGCCTGGTTTCCAATCCCTTCGGGTCACGATGTCGATTCCCGCTGGCAGCGCCTTCAACATGCCGTCGCCGGTTTCGCGCCCGGGCCGGCGCATTAGGTACCGCGGACTTTCCCCGCCGCCAAGAGACGTCCGCGCGCGAGAGCGCGGCGGCGACCAGTCCGGGTTCGCGGTGGTGAAACGGACGCATGGCATTGAAGAGGTGCGTCGGCCGTCGGCTTCGTCGAGTGGGAATGCGAATGACGAACGGAGTACGAATGAGAGTACGGGCTTGTTTCCGCGCCGTGCAGTTAGCTGCTGCTCGTTGCAACCTCACATCGTGGTCGTTGCAGCCACTTTCAGCTCACTGCAGTTGGCTGCATCGGTTCCGTCAGGACTTTTAATCCCAAGGTCGCAGGTTCGATCCCTGCCCGGCCATGAACTCCCTGGGCGGCAAGCCAAAACCGTATGGTTGAGCCAGACGGCCGTGCCGGGGAGGGCCGGAAAGCGCGCCTACAGCGTACCCATAGGGCGTACCCCGGGGAGGGACGCAAGAGGGACGCGGCCGAACGCGCGGCCGATATCGTCGCCGGGCCGCTCGGCTCCGCGGAGGGAGGAAAACCGAATGGCCTTCATGTTCAAGCTCGAAGCGCCGGACGGCACCCCTGCCGAGACGCCGACGCTGAAGAGTGCCGTTCCGAACTGGCGGCCCGGCGACGCGATCCCGCTAGGCCGCAGCAGAGGCAGTCGAGCCCATTGCTGCCCCCAAAGAGCGCGAATCCCCGACCCCAGCCCTGTTTTCCCTGCAAACCGCACGCAGACGTGTCCATCCCGGCCCCCAAAGGACGCGAATCACGGACCCCACGGACGAACCCCCCGCGAGGTAGATGTCACGCTGGCGAACTCGTCCGATGCCAACGGTCTCGCTTGGCATAACTCAGCCACGTACCTTCCGCACGGCGCTCTGATCCGTGGTCGCGATTGTCACGCGTACGGAAGTGTCGCGAATCGCGCGGCTGATCGGGTGGCACGGCCTTGCAACTGGTCACACGGATAGGAGATGATCGCGTCGTGCCGAACTGCTACTACGTCACGAGCTCGTCTCCGCAGGAGACGGCCAAGGACGTCGCAGAATGTGTGCGTGAAGTCGGTGGTCCCGGCGAGCTCCGAAAGGTCGCGACGGACGGGAGGAACGTCTACTCGCTCGTCTACTATCGGGAGAGGGACGTCGCAGACCGGTATCTAAATCCGATCACAAGATGCCTCCGGGCAAAGGGCCATGAGGTTCACAGGGCCGAAGTGCTCGAGGACGTCGAGGATTTCCCCGGCTTCGACGCCTAGGACAACCCGCCCGAACCCGGCGCTTTGGCGTAACCGGCACGTGCGCGCCGTCGAGCGGTTTCCTCGTCGGGAACCGAACCGATCGCGCGGTAGAGCTCGCTTGCCCGCTCGAACTCGCCCTTCGCCGCGGCAAGCGCAGCGTCCAGCCAGCGTGTCGCCGTCTTCGCTGACGCAACGCGGACGAGCTCGTCGGAGCGGCTGACGTCATGCGCGACGATTCCGAGGTCGGCGAGCCCCGCTGAAGGAAGCGCCAGGTCCCATTCGTCCCACGAGCGAAGCAGCTCGTCGACGATTGCGCGCCCCTCCGCTTCGCGCCCGGCTGCGACAGCTACCCGAGCCGCGAACGCGAGCGCCGGGAAGAGCGCCTGAGGATCTCCGGCAACACGGGCGAACTCGAGCGCGCGTCGTGCGTCGTCTTCCGCCTCGGTGACGGCGCCGCGCTCGAGCCGGATCCAGCCGCGGATCAACCTCGCATCGAGCTCCATCCGATGGGAAGTCCCTGCCTCGACCTCGCGAACGATGTCGTCGGCGCGCTCAAGCGCGTCGGCGATTCGGCCGGACCAGTAGTCCGCGTACAGCTGTTCCGCCTGGAGCCACCGGATCCCGCCGAGATCGCCGAGCCGTTCGGCCACCCTGTGTCCTTCGGCATGAAGCGCGAACGCGCGCGGAAGGTTGCCGAGCCGCGCCAGGATGCTTCCGAGGTTGAGGAATGCCCGTACCGACTCCGGCGAGCCCACTGACTGCGCGATCACGATGCTGCGCTCGTGATCCTCGACGCCGCCAAGATCGCCTGTCTCGGCTCGCGCCACGCCGAGGGCGCACAGCTCGTCGAGGCCGAGTTGATCCGCCATCGCCAACGCTTCGCGCCCCGCTTCGATCGCATCTTCGTCGCGGCCGTCATTGCGTAGGAACCGCGCGAGGCTGCAGAGGACGTAGGCCTTCGAGCGCGTCGGTGGCGCGTCGCGCAGGAGCGCCGCCGCGCGCTCGAGATGCTCGAACCCCGCATCGGGGCGCCCCTGCATCCACGTCTCCTCCGCCAGCATCACCTCGGCCTCGGCTGCGAGCTCGACGTCACCGCGCTCCAGCAGTTGCGCCTGGGCTCGCTCAAGCACCTCGCCGCCGGTCCCCACTGCGCGGAACCGCGCGGTGCCGAGCCGAAACATCAACTCGGACGGCGCGTCGTCGCCCCAGAGGTCGACTGCGGCCGCGTAGAACCGCTCCGCCGAGGTGAACGAGTTGAGGGCAAGCGCGCGATCGCCGGCCTCGCGCAGCGCCGACTGTGCGCGCTCCGCAAACCCTGACTCGTCCTGCCCCGCGTGCCGCGCGTACTCGAGGGCCTGTAGGTAGTGGTGCGCGATCGTCTCAGAATGGTCTTCGGGGCGTCCGAGCGCCTCGATCCACTCGGCCGCGAGCCGGTGCTTGTCCGCCCGCTCCGCCCGGGGAATCTGTGCGTAGGCGACGTCGCGGACGAGCGCGTGGTGGAATGAATACTGCGCCTCGCCTGCAACGGCGCTCGACCCGAGCCTGCGCACGAGTTCTTTCCCTTCGAGCGAACGGAGGTGTGCGTGAACATCCTCCGTCGCGAAGCCGCAGACCGCCGCGACCCCGTTCGGCCAAAACCCTCGGCCGACCACAGACGCGTCGCGCAGCACGGCCTTCTCGTGCACCGGGAGCGTGTCGAGCCGCGCCGCGATGATCGCCTGAACGGAGTCCGGCACGGGAAGGTCGTGGTCGCGGAGCTCCCAGCCGTCGCCGTTGCGTACGAGCAGTCCGCGGTCCACGAGCATGCGGACGAACTCTTCGGCGTAGAGCGGATTTCCCTCTGCCCGCGACAGCACCGCCGTTCGAAGCTCCTCCGGCACGCGCGTCTGGCGAAGCAGCATCTCGACCAGCGTTCCCGTCTCAGCCGGGCTGAGAGGCGGAAGCAGGATCGTCGCAGCATTCGTGCGCGCACCCCACGCCGCGCGCCGTTCGCGGAGCTCGGGGCGCGCCGTGCATAGAAGCAAGATCGGTCGTTCCATCGTCCAGTCGGCAACGTGATCGATGAAATCGAGCAGCCCATCGTCCGCCCAGTGCAGGTCCTCGAAGACGAGCACGAGCGGGCCCCGTTCCGCAAGTGCCTCAAAATACCGACGCCAGGCCGCGAACGCCTCGTCGCGCTTGCGTCCCGCCTCGCCCTCCAGCGCGAGAAGGGGGCGCAGGTGCGACTCGATCCATGCGGCCTCGGTGCCGATCGCAACAAGGTCGCGCGCCGATCGCTCGAGCTTCGCGGCCGCCGTTTGACTGTCGTCGGTCTCGAGGATGCCGGCCTGTGCCTTCACCATCTCCCCGAGCGCCCAGTACGTGACGCCGTCTCCGTAGGGAAGGCAGCGGCCGCGGCGCCATGTCACAAGACTCGGTTCGTCCGCGAGCGTGCGCTGCAGCTCCCACACGAGCCGGCTCTTGCCGATTCCGGGCACGCCGACGAGCGTCAGCAGCTGCACGGTGCGATCGCGTCGTGCGCGTGCGAGCGTGTCGAGGATCAACGCCAGCTCTTCCCTACGGCCGACGAGCGGCGCGAGCGGGGGTCCGGCGTAGGCGGGCCGGAGCTCCGTAATGGCGCGTTGTGCCTCGTACACCGCGACGGGATGCGCTTTCCCCTTCGCCTGCAGCACCTTGCGCTCGCCGTACTCGATTGCACCCTGCGTCGCCCGAAACGTCGGCTCGCCGACAAGGACGCTCGCAGGGACGGCTGCTTCTTCAATTCGGAACGTGGTTGTAACTACGTCTCCCGTGGCGATTCCCTCTCCAGCCCCCGAGCGTGCATCGAGCTGGACGACGGCTTCACCGGTGTCCACGGCGATCTTGACCCCTGCGATCGCGTCGCGAATCGCGAGCGCGGCGCGGACCGCGCGCTCCGCATCGTCCTCGTGCGCCACGGGGGCGCCGAACACTGCCATCACGGCATCGCCGACGTATTTCTCGAACGTGCCGCCAAAGCGTTCGAGCTCGGTTCGCATCCGCGCGATCTGTGGACGAACTGCTGCGCGCAGCTCCTCTGGATCTCGGTTATCACCGAGCACCGTCGAGTCGACGAGATCGGCAAACAGAATGGTGACGACCTTCCGCTCCTCGCCGCGCCCGGCGACGACGGCCATCCCGCACGAGGGACAGAAGCGGGCGCTCTCCGGGAGCGCCACGCCACACTGGTGGCACGCGCCCATGGGACGAGCATAGGACGGTCAGGGGCGCGCGCCTAGTGCGGAGCGCGGTCGACTCGGAGGCGAGCGGCTCAGGATGCAGCTCCCGGCTGAGGCCGACGATGCCGGTCGAGCAAGCGACGCACCGGAGCTCCCGGGTGCAGCCGTCCACTCTCTTGCAGCCGCCGCAAGTCTGCAAGAGCGCACGACCGGGACGGCCTCTACCTCCGAGGCCGGGAGCCGCCGGGGATCTGGGGCGGTCGGTCTTCGAGTGAAAGATGCTGCCGACGTTCCTCTAGAAAACGCCATATGCAGCATCTTTGCCCATGATCGGCGACTCTGTGATACGCCAGCACGACCCCGCCGGGACCTTCTCGGGCCGGATCTCGGCGATGTCGCGGAGGACCTTACGCCGGCGCACAGCAGAGCGCACAGCGGCGGAACCGGTCGCTTCGCTTCTGCTCCCCGTGACGGTGCTCGGTACCGCCATCACCGCGCGCAGCGCGCAGCGCTCCTGTAGACGGAATCGCACCTCTCCCGCGGCTAGCCCCGCCGTGATGGTCGGCGAGGGCCATGCCCCGTTGTGGCAGTACTTGTGCCCGCCGGGAACCAAGAAGCGATGGAGCGAGCAAAGCAGCTCGCGAGGATCGGGATCATCCCGACGACATCCATCGAGCACGACAGCGTCGGGTGGCCGGACTGGGCGAAGGTGACAAGCGACCAGAAGCACTTGTTCGAGGAGACGGAGACTCGGCTCAGCCGAGAGCAGCGCCAGCGGTTCGAGGACCTCGTCCTCGCCCGCGGTCCTATTCCCGACGACATTCTCGAGAAGATCTGGATCTCACACGAGAAAGGGCGCAAGCTCAACCAGATCGCAAACCGCATGAACGAGCTCGGGGTGATCGGCGGAATGGGTGGTAGGCGCTGGACCGCAAAGAAGGTGCGGAATGCGCTCGCCGAATATGAACGGCGGGCCACTCAGCACCAGGAGGCGGCATAGCGCGGCGATGAGCCGCCTTCCGCGCGAGGCCCGCGACGGTTTGATGCGGGCCTGGCTAGAGATCCTGCGCGAGCGCCACCCCGGCAGTAGCTGGGTGTTGGCCGAGCCAGGAAGAGGAGGACCCGCACCAGCGACCGTCGGCAGTGCCGACGGTGAACGAGCTGAAGCGGTAGCCGCGGCGGCGTAGCGGCACCGAAGAACGAGAAGGCCGGGCGTGCGCCGGGCGTGACCTCTGCTTCAAGACGAAGCGGATCGCGTTCGAGTGCGCCCGGCTTTTCGTGTTTTCTGGGTTCGGCCGCGCGCCGTTGTGGCCGTCCGCTTCCCGCTTGATCCCGCGTCAGGCAGTGCTTCGTTTTGCGGCACCGCGAGTATCGCGCCACCGCGGAGGACGATCTCCGTTCGCTCAGAGATCGGTTCTGCAGCGCGTCCGCGCTCCTCTGCGCGCGTCAGCACAACCCGCTCCAGCAGTCCGTGCATCAGCCGCCGTCGCTCCTGGATCGTCAAGCTCGGCCAGGCAGTGAGCAGATCTCCGTCGCCGAGTTCCGTAGCGAGGTCGGAGTGCGAGCGAAGCTGGGCAAGTCCTGCCCGCGCCTCGTCCAGCGCTCGCTGGCGTACCTCGACCCCTTCCACGAATTTCTCCTCGCCGAGCACGGTGAGGAGCGTCGGGTTGTTGACGAAGAGGTCGAGCTCGTGTTCGGCGTCGGCGACTGTGCGGGCTGCCTCGTCGACCGCCTCCGAGGCTTCAACCGCTTGCGCAAGCAGTCCGCCTTCGGCCGACAGCGCAGCCAGCACCTGCTGCTCCACGTACTCGTCGAGCAGCGACGCCCGCACCGTTGCCCGTGCGCGGCAGGGTCCGCTCGCATAGCGGCCGGTGCAGTAGTAGACGGGGTAGCGCTCACCCGTGCTTCGCTTCGTGTTGCCGGTGATCTTGAGCGTGTGGCCGCAGCCGGCGCAGCGGGCGAGCCCGCCGAGCATCGCCTGCGAGGCGACCGAGCCATCCCGCTTCTTGAGGAGCGATTTGGAGACGCGTTGCGCGGCGTCGAACTCGGCCCGGGTCACGAGGGGCTTGTGCGCCTTCTCGTTCACGACCTTGCCGCTTCGGGCCTGGCCAAGGTAGACGGGGTTTTTGACCAAGCTCGAGACGCCGAAGAGCGACCAGTGCTCGTTGCCGGTCGAGGGATAGACCCTTGCCTCTTCGAGGTAGCGGGCGAGCTCCGCCCAGGAGGCCCCGGCGGCGCGGCGGCGGAAGACCTCCCTGACCGCCGAGGCGGCAGGCTCCTCGGGATGCAGTCGCCCCTCCTCGTCGCGCCGATAACCGGTCGGCACCCGCGCCGAGATGTGGACACCGCGTGCAACGGCCGAGCTGACCGCGCTCGCCCAGTTCTCCTTGATCCGCTCCAGCTCGAGCTCGGCGATCAAGGTCAAGATCCCAATCGCGAAGCGGCCCATCGGGGTCGAGCCGTCGAAGTTGTCCTCGACCGAGACGAGCCGGGCGCCGGCCTCGTTCAGGCGGCGAATCGACTCGAGCGCGTCGATCGCCGAGCGGGCGAAGCGGTCGAGCCGCGCCACCACGATTCCGCCGGTCTCGCCCCGCTCGCAGCGCGCGAGCGCCTCCTGGAACTGGGGTCGCTCGAGCTTCGCACCCGATTGGTCGATCTCTTCCCACCAGCGGACGATCTCGACCTCGTGCAGCTTCGCCCAGTCGGCGATCTTCTTGCGCTGCACCTCCGGGGAGATGAACGACTCGCCCTCACGGCCGGCACGGCGGCTGACGCGGATGTAACCATCGGCCGTGCGGCGCCGCCGAGTCATGCGGCCACTCGCAGACTGGAAGACCGATGGGGACAATCGACCACGTCACGATCCGCGCCGGCGAGCCCGGCTCGATGATCGAGTTCTACGATCGCGCCTTCGAGCTGCTCGAGTTCACCGGCGAGCGCCACTCCGGCGATCTCGGCGTCGAGTGGGGTGATTTCTCGCTTGCCCGAGCCGACGCCGAGCGGCCGCCCACGGAAGGGCTCCACATTGCTTTTACCGCAGACTCGCGGGAGCTCGTCGATAGCTGGTGGGGCGGAATGGTCGAGGCCGGCTATCGAAGCGACGGGGAACCGGCACTGAGACCGCAGTACTCGTCCGACTACTACGGGGCGTTCGTTCTCGATCGGCAAGGCAACAGCGTCGAAGCCGTCACTCACGCGCGCGCGCGTGAACAGAACACGGGGTCCATTGACCACCTCTGGATCCGCGTCGAGGAACTCGAGCCGATCACCCGCTTTTACGGTCTGATTGCGCCGGTGCTCCGCCTGAAGCCGCGCGATCTCGGCGAGCGCTACGGCCTCGTCGCCGAGGCGGGCAGCTTCACCTTCACGAAAGGTCGCCCGACCCGCAATCTGCACCTCGCGATCGGGGTCGGCGACCAGCAGACCGTCGATGCCTTCTATGCAAGCGCGATCGCGGCTGGCGGCCGCGACTACGGCGCGCCTGGGGAGCGGCCCCAATACCACCCCGGCTACTACGGCGCCTTTGTGCTCGACCCGGCCGGAACAAATCTCGAAGCTGTCTTTCACGACCGAAGTGTAACATCAACTTCTGCAGCTAACTAGATGGCAACAGCGCCGAGGCGGTGCACCGCGAGGATCGCCGAAGCGGTCCGATCGACCATCTCTGGATCCGGGTCGCCGACCTCGCGGCCTCGGAGCGGTTCTACGAGACCG
>Ga0307308_10001001_pt1 | contig 10983 bp, 7 predicted proteins | sample ER_DNA_195_FD_194501 | JGI IMG/M metagenome (GOLD analysis project Ga0307308, IMG submission 194501) | Bulk soil microbial communities from the East River watershed near Crested Butte, Colorado, United States - ER_DNA_195 | ecosystem: Environmental > Terrestrial > Soil > Floodplain | place: USA...
CGGGCGTTCCGGGAGCGCGCGGTGGACAAGGGCTACCACGCGCTGGTGCAGGGTCACCCCGATCCGCTGCGGGGGACGGTGGATGCGCCGATAGCCCGGCACCCCTCCGGCGACGGCAGGTTCGCGGTGATCGCGGGAGGCCGGCACAGCGTCACCCACTACGACACGATCGAGGCCTTCCGCGGCGCAAGCCTCGTCGGGATCACCCTCGAGACCGGCCGGACCCACCAGATCAGGGTGCACATGGCGGCCATGCGTCACCCGTGCGTGGGCGACCGCCTGTACGGCGCCGACCCGGTGCTCGCGGCGCACCTGGGCTTGACCCGCCAGTGGCTGCACGCGGTCCGCCTGGGATTCACCCATCCCGTGGACGACCGTCCGCTGGTCTTCACCAGCGACTACCCGCCCGACCTCGCCCATGCCCTGGACATCTTGCGCGCCGAGAGCTGAGCCGGGAATTGACCCTGGCGGCACGTGCCCGGCGCGCCGGGTCGCCCGCAGCGGCCGACGCTCGGTAGGCTCGTTGAGCCGGGCTGGTGCGCCCGCGACCGGCCGCGGTTCCCCCAGCGGAACGGGTCCTGCGGGGGCGGCGCCAGCCACTTCCCCCGGCCCCGGTTGAGCCGCGCCCCCGGCTGGCGCCTGCCCCGAAGGAGGTCGTTTGTGACGGCGGCGGGATCGGCCGGAGACGGTTCGTTCGTGCATCTTCACGTGCACACCGAGTACTCCATGCTGGACGGCGCCGCCCGGCTCAAGGACCTGTTCGCCCAGTGCGAGCAGACCGGCATGCCGGCCGTGGCCATGACCGACCACGGCAACGTTTACGGCGCCTACGACTTCTGGGCGAAGGCGACGGCGGCCGGCATCAAGCCGATCATCGGCATCGAGGCCTATGTGGCGCCAGAGCACCGCAGGCACCGGCAGCCGGTCCGCTGGGGGACCCCCGCGCAAAGGGACGACGACGTCTCGGGCGCCGGTGCCTACACGCACATGACGCTGCTCGCCGAGAACACCGCTGGCATGCACAACCTGTTCCGCCTGTCTTCCCTGGCCTCGCTGGAGGGCTACTTCCGCAAGCCCCGGGTAGACCGCGAACTGCTCGCGGCCCACTCCGGCGGGCTCATCGGCACCACCGGCTGCCCGTCCGGCGAGGTCCAGACCAGGCTCCGTCTCGGCCAGGAACGCCAGGCCCTGGAGGCGGCCGCCGCCTACCGCGACATCTTCGGGCCGGGCAACTTCTTCGTCGAGATCATGGATCACGGCCTGCCGATCGAGCAGCGGGTCCGGGACGGGCTGCGCCGGATCGGTAGCCAGTTGTCGCTGCCGTCCGTCGTCACCAACGACGCCCACTACACCCAGCCCGGGGACGCCAAGGCGCACGAGGTGCTGCTGTGCGTGCAGACCGCCACCAACCTCGCTGACCCCGGCCGGTTCAAGTTCGACGGCACCGGCTACTACCTGAAGAGCCCGCAGGAGATGCGGGCCGTGTACTCCGACGAGGAATGGCAGGCCGCCTGCGACACCACGCTGCTCATTGCCGAGCGGGCCGACGTCAGCTTCGCCAAGGCGAACCTGATGCCCCGGTTCCCGGTGCCCGACGACCAGACCGAGGAGAGCTGCTTCCGGGCGGCGGTCTGGCAGGGGATGGACCGGCGCTACCCGGGCGGCCACGACGAGCAGCGCCGCCAGCAAGCCGAGTACGAGATGGGCGTCATCACCGCGATGGGGTTCTGCTCGTACTTCCTGGTGGTCGCCGACTTCATCATGTGGGCCAAGAACAACGGGATCAGGGTCGGGCCCGGCCGCGGCTCGGCCGCGGGCAGCATCGTGTCCTACGCGCTCGGCATCACCGATATCGACCCGGTCGTGCACGGGCTGGTGTTTGAGCGCTTCCTCAACCCCGAGCGCGTCTCCATGCCCGACATCGACATCGACTTCGACGAGCGTCGGCGCGGCGACGTCATCCGTTATGTCACCGAAAAGTACGGTGACGACCGGGTAGCCCAGATCATCACCTACGGGACGATCAAGGCCAAGGCCGCGGTCAAGGACGCGGCCCGCGTGCTCGGGTTCCCCTACGCGCTCGGCGACCGCATCACCAAGGCGTTCCCCCCGCCGGTGATGGGCAAGGACGTCCCGCTGTCAGGCATCTTCGACGCCAGTCATTCCCGGTACGGCGAGGCGGGGGAGATCCGTGCCCTGTACGACGCCGAAGCGGAAGTCCGCCAGGTGATCGACACCGCGCGGGGGCTGGAGGGCCTGATCCGCCAGGCCGGCGTGCACGCGGCCGGCGTGATCATGAGCAGCGAGCCACTCATCGATCACATCCCCGTCTGGCAGCGGGAGGCCGACGGCGCGATCATCACTCAGTTCGACTACCCGGCCTGCGAGGATCTTGGCCTGCTCAAGATGGACTTCCTGGGGCTGCGCAACCTCACCGTGCTGGAGGACGCGGTCAGCGGGATCAAGGCCAACCGGGATGAGCAGGTCGAGCTGGAGCGGCTCCAGCTGGGCGACAAGCCGACCTACGAGCTGCTGGCCCGCGGCGACACGCTCGGGGTGTTCCAGCTTGACGGTGGGCCGATGCGGGCGCTGCTGCGCTCCATGCGGGCGGACCGGTTCGAGGACATCGTCGCTGTCAACGCGCTGTACCGGCCCGGCCCGATGGGCGCGAACGCGCACAACGAGTATGCCGACCGCAAGGCCGGCCGCAAGCCGGTCACCCCGATCCACCCGGAGCTGGCCGAGCCGCTGGCCGGGATCCTGGGCGACACCTATGGGCTGATCGTCTACCAGGAGCAGGTGATGGCGACCGCGCAGAAGCTGGCCGACTACACCCCCGGCAAGGCCGACCTGCTGCGCAAGGCGATGGGCAAGAAGAGGAAGGAGGTGCTGGACAGGGAGTTCGAGCCGTTCGCGGCCGGGATGAAGGCGAACGGCTACTCCGACTCAGCCGTCCGGGCGATCTGGGACGTCCTGGTCCCGTTCTCCGACTATGCGTTCAACCGGGCGCACGCGGCCTGCTACGCGATGATCGGGTACTGGACCGCCTACCTGAAGGCGAACTACCCGGCCGAGTACATGGCGGCGCTGCTCACCTCGGTGGCCGGCGACAAGGACAAGAGCGCCCTCTACCTCAACGAGTGCCGCCGGATGGGCATCACCGTGCTGCCCCCGGACGTGAACGCCTCGGCGGCGACCTTCACCCCGGTCGGCGGCGACATCCGGTTCGGCCTGGCCGCGGTGCGCAACGTGGGCACCAACGTCGTCGACGCGATCGTCGCCGCCCGCTCGGCCAAGGGCGCGTTCATCAGCTTCAGCGACTTCCTGCGCAAGGTCCCGATCAACGTCTGCAACAAGCGGGTCATCGAGTCCCTGGTCAAGGCCGGGGCGTTCGACTCGCTCGGCCATCCGCGCAAAGGGCTCGTGCTCATCCACGAGCAGGCCATCGACACCGTGATCGACGTCAAGCGCAACGAGGCCATGGGGCAGGACTCGCTGTTCGGCGGGGACGCCGAGATCGAGGCCTCGTTCGAGATTCCGGTGCCGGAGGGGGAGTGGGACAAGCCCACCCTGCTCGGATTCGAGCGGGAGATGCTCGGGCTGTACGTGTCCGATCATCCGCTGCTGGGGATAGGGCACATCCTGTCCGCCGCCACCGACTGCTCGGTCGCGCAGGCGCTCGGCGTCGCCGTCGAGGATGCCGAACGGGCTGCCCACGGCGAGCGCAGCGATGCCCAGCCGGTCAGCATCGGGGGCATCTTGTCCGGAGTGCAGCGCAAGGTGACCAGGCAGGGTATGCCGTGGGCGGCCGCGACGCTTGAGGATCTCGAAGGCGCGATCGAGGTGCTGTTCTTCCCGGCCACCTATGCCGAATGCGCGACCCTGGTCGCCGACGACGCGATCGTGATCGTGAAGGGCCGTGTGGACCGCCGTGATGAGTCGCCCAAGCTGGTCGCGCGGGAGGTGAGCACGCCCGACCTGTCTGTGGGCGCCAGTGGCCCTTTTGTGGTGTCCATGCCGGTGCAGCGGTGCGTGGGGCCGGTGGTGGACCGTCTTCACGAGGTGCTGCGTAGCCACCCGGGGCTGGCCGAGGTGCACCTGCGGCTGTGCAACGGCCGCCAGACAACCGTGGTCAGGCTCGATGACAAGCTCCGGGTCAGGCCCTCGCCGGGCCTGCTCGCCGACCTCAAGCAGCTGCTCGGCCCCGCCTGCGTCTCCTAGGCGGCCCGGCGGCTGATCCGGGTCGCGGCGCTAGGCGTCGCGGCGCTGGAGCAGGTAGATGGCCAGCGCGAGCAGCACGACGGTCCAGAGACAGAACACGCCGAACCCCTGCCACGCTGACAGCACCTGGTCCGCCTGCTGGTGCTGCCGCGCGACCAGCTGGCCCGCCTCGGACGGGAGGTAGGCGTGGACGTACTTGCCGATCTTCCCCGGGATCAGCTGGGCCAGCGGCGCCAGCACCAGGACGAAGCCGATCACGGCGGTTATCGCCCCTGCCGTGTGCCGGATGAGGGCGCCGATGGCCATCGCGAACAGGGCGAGCACCGTGAGGTAGAGCCCGGCGCCGACGACGGCCCTGGCGGCCCCGGGGTCGCCGAGCGAGACGGGCACGTGGCTGGCCAGGATCGGCTTGCCGATGAAGAACGACAGGAAGGTGACGCACTCGCCGATGACGAACACCAGCGCCGCGAACACGATCGCCTTGGCGACGAACATGGGGTACCGGCGCGGGACGGCCAGCAGCGAGGCCCTGATCACCCCGGTGGAGTACTCGGCCGAGATCACGAGCACGCCGAGGACGCAGATGGTGAGCTGCCCAAGGAAGAGCCCGGCGCCGAGGATCGTGCCGACCGGGTCGGCGGCGACCTGGGCTCGCTGGGCCGGGTCGGTTTTGTCCCAGTTATAGACGCTGAGCCAGGTGAACAGGGCGGTGAACCCGAGCGTCACAACGACCAGCAGGATCAGCGACCAGACGGTGGAGCGGACCGACCGGATCTTCGTCCACTCGGATGCCAGCAGGTTGCCGAAGCCCGCGCGGCCCGGCACCGGGCGGGCGGCCGGCTCCTGGTACGGGGGCGCCGCCGGGCTGGTGGCGGTCATCGGTCGCCTCCCTTGGCCGCGCTTGGCTCGGGTTCCGCGGCGGCCGCCGGCGTCGCGCCCGGCGCCTGCGGCGTGGCGGGCACCCCGTACTCGACGCTGTCCGCGGTGAGTTCCATGAACGCCTCCTCCAGCGAGGCAAGCTGCGGAGTCAGCTCGTGCAGGACGATGCCGCCGGCGGCGGCGATCTCACCGATCCTGGGCGCCGCCAGGCCGGTGACCCTCAGCCCATCCGGCTCGGCGCCGTCGGTGCGCTGGGCGGTCACCACGCCGCCCTCGGCGGTGATCAGCCCGCTGAGCGCGTCCGCCTGCGGCGAGCGCACCAGCACCGACCGCTCGGAACTGCGCTCGATGAACTCATGGGTGGGGCAGTCCGCGATCAGCTTGCCCTTGCCGATCACGATCAGGTGGTCGGCGGTGATCGCCATCTCGTTCATCAGGTGGCTGGAAACGAATACGGTGCGCCCCTCGGCCGCCAGCTGCTTCATCAGGTTTCTGACCCACCGGATCCCCTCCGGGTCGAGCCCGTTCACCGGCTCGTCCAGCAGCAGCGCCGGGGGATTGCCGAGCATGGCGGCGGCGATCCCGACCCGCTGGCTCATGCCGAGCGAGTAGCCGCCGGTCCGCTTGTGCGCCACCGGGGTGAGCCCGACCAGGGCAAGCACCTCGTCCACGCGGCGACGGGGCAGGCCCTGGCTCTGAGCCAGAAACAGCAGGTGGTTGTAGGCACTGCGGCCGCTGTGCATGGCCTTGGCCTCCAGCAGCGCCCCGACGGCGGTCAGCGGGCGCGCCAGCTGGTCGTACCGCTTGCCGTCAATCGTTGCGGTCCCCTCCTGGGGCCGGTCGAGGCCGAGGATCAGCCGCATCGTGGTCGATTTGCCCGCACCGTTCGGGCCGAGGAACCCGGTCACCCGGCTGGGCTCGACCGTGAAGGACAGGTGATCGACGGCGAGCTTGTCCCCATAGCGCTTGGTGAGATCGCGTACCTCGATCATCTGGCTCCATTCACCAGTGGGGTCATCTCTTGCTGCCGTCAGACCACGCTAGCAAGCGCGCCGGCCCGGGCCGGCGGCGCGCTCCGGTGCGCGGCCAGACGCGGTCGCGTACGCTGCTGGCGACAATGTCTGAGCTGCCCGAGACCTCCGGTGCCACCCGGCCTGGCGACGTCGGCCCGGCGCGGCCGTCGGGCACCAGCCAGACGCCGCGGGTTGACGCCAGCCCGCGCGCGATCGGCGTCTCGCTTGCGATCGCTGCCGGCACGGCACTGCTCGGGCTAGCCGCCGGGTACGGCTGGTCACTGGTGGCGCCCCGCGCGCTGCTCGTGATCGTCAGCCATGGTGAGGCCAGTCTGGTGCAGGCGGAAACGAGCGCATTCATCGTCGCCGACTACGCCTTCTGCCTGATAGCGCTGGCCGGAGGGGCAGTGTCCGGGGCGCTGGGCTACCTGCTGGGGGTGCGCAGGTACGGGCCGCTGCCCATGATCGGCGTGCTGGCCGACGCGGTCGCCGCCGGCTATCTCGCGCGCTGGATTGGTGAGCAGTCCGGGCGCGCCGGCTTCCATCACCTCCTGGCCACCCTTCCCGCCGGCGCCCACCTGCATGACCCGCTGACGCTGCGGGCCACCGGGGCGATCGCATTCTGGCCGCTGGCGGCCGGCTTGGTGGCGGGCGGCCTCGAGGCATTCGTGACCCGCCGCCGCCGGGGTGCCGCGGGCCAGCCTGCCTTGGGCTCCCGCCCCGGATGAGCGTCCTGCCGGGCCGGCCGCGCCCGTTCCGGTGTGTGCGAGGCGGATGGCGCGGCCGGGCAGGCCCATAGACTGGCCGGGTGCTTTGCAGGATCGATCTTCGCGGGCAGCCCGCGGACGCGCTGAGCAGGGAGAAGCTCGCCGGAGTGCTGCCACGTGCGGCGCTTGACACCGACGCCGCGCTCGCCCAGGTCCGGCCGGTCTGCGAGGACGTGCGGCTGCGCGGCGGGGCCGCGGTCCGGGACCACACGCTCCGCTTCGACGGGGTGGACCTCGCCACCACCAGGGTGGCCGCCACCGCCCTGGCCGACGCTCTGGCGGCCCTGGACCCCGGGGTCAGGGCCGCGCTGGAGGAGGCGATCCGGCGGACGCGCCGGGTGCACGAGGCGCAGCGCCCGGCCGATCACGTGACCACCGTGGCACCCGGCGCCACCGTCACCGAGCGTTATGTACCGGTGGGCCGGGCCGGGCTCTACGTGCCCGGCGGGCTGGTCACCTACCCGTCCTCGGTGATCATGAACATCGTCCCTGCCCAGGTGGCGGGGGTCGGCCAAGTCGCGGTGGCCTCGCCGCCGCAGCCCGGGCACGGCGGGCTGCCGGCCCCGGCCGTGCTCGCGGCCTGCGCCCTGCTCGGCATCGAGGAGGTGCACGCGGTGGGCGGCGCGCAGGCGATCGCCATGTTCGCCTACGGCACCGCCGACTGCGCACCGGCCGACGTCGTCACCGGCCCGGGCAACGTCTACGTCGCCGCGGCCAAACGGCTGCTGCTCGGCACCGTCGGCACCGACGCGGAGGCCGGCCCGACCGAGGTGGCGATCATCGCCGACCACACGGCGGCCCCGGGCTTCGTTGCCGCCGACCTGATCGCCCAGGCAGAGCATGACCCACTGGCCGCGTGCCTGCTCATCACCACCGATCCCGGCCTCGCGGAGCGCACCGAACAGGTGCTGGCTCCCCAGCTGGCCACCGCCCGGCATCGTGACCGGGTACGCCAGGCCCTGGCGGGACAGTCCGCGTGCGTGCTCGTGGACGACCTGGACGCGGCCCTGGCCGTTGCCGACGCCTGGGCGCCGGAGCACCTGGAGATTCAGGTCGAAGACGCCCGCGCCCTGGCGGCCCGCGTCCGCAACGCCGGCGCCGTGTTCGTGGGCCCCTACGCCCCTGTCTCGCTGGGTGACTACCTCGCCGGGTCCAATCACGTGCTGCCCACCGGCGGCACCGCCCGGCACACCGGCGGGCTGTCGGTGCTGTCGTTCCTGCGCGGCATCCACGTGGTGGAGTCCAGCAAACCCGCCCTGGCCGGGGTGGCAGTGTACATCGACGCGCTCGGCGCAGCCGAGGACCTGCCCGCACACGCCGCCGCCGTCCGGATCCGCGTCCCCAGCGATCAGCATGATCACGGACGGCCCGCCGCGGATGGTGCGGGAAATCGTCCGCGATCACTGGCGGCCCAGCTGCCGCTCCGGGCGGATCTGGCCGGCCGGGTCGCCTACGGGGCACCGCAGCTGGACGTGCCGGTCCGGCTCAATACCAACGAGAACCCCTACCCACCCTCGCCGGAGCTGGTCCGCGCCATCGCGGACGCCGTGGCGGGCGTCGCCGGCACGCTGAACCGGTACCCGGACCGGGACGCGGTCGCGCTGCGCGCGGACCTTGCCGCCTACCTCGGGCACGGGCTCAGCTGGCGCCAGGTCTGGGCCGCCAACGGCTCCAACGAGACCATCCAGCAGGTCCTGCAGGCGTTCGGCGGCCCCGGCCGCACCGCGATCGGGTTCGAGCCCTCGTATGCCATGCACCCGCTGATCGCCCGGGCGACGGCCACCGGCTGGATCAGCGGTGCCAGGGACGGCGACTTCGGTCTTGACGCCGCCCGCGCGGTGCAGGCGATCCATCACCACCGGCCGGACCTGGTCTTCCTCGCCTCCCCGAACAACCCGACGGGCGGCGCGCTGCCGCTCGCCGTCATCGAGGCCGTGTGCGACGCGGCTCCCGGCATGGTGGTGGTGGACGAGGCCTACGCGGAGTTCGCCCGCGACGGGACGCCGTCCGCGCTCGCGCTGCTGCCGCGCTACTCGCGGCTGGTAGTCACCCGCACCATGTCGAAGGCGTTCGCGCTGGCCGGCGCGCGGCTGGGTTACCTGGCCGCCGACCCGGCGGTGATCGAGGCGCTGCTGCTGGTCCGGCTGCCCTACCACCTGTCTGCCGTCACTCAGGCGGTGGCCCAGGCCGCCCTCGCGCACGCCGCCGAGCCGCTGGCCACGGTCCAGGCCCTTCGCGCGGAACGTGACAGCCTGGTGAGCTGGCTCCGCGGCCAGGGGCTCGCTGTAGCGGACTCCGACGCGAACTTCGTCCTGTTCGGTGAGTTCGGCGACGCTCACGCGGTCTGGCAGGCCCTGCTGGAGCGGGGGGTGCTGATCCGCGAGGTCGGGCCGCCCGGATGGCTCCGGGTGAGCGCCGGGACGCCCGCCGAGATGGACGCGTTCCGCGGCGCGCTGCTGCCGGTGCTGGACGGCGCACGCCAGGAGGCCCGCCCATGAACCGCCCCGCCCCGGCCAAAGGCCAGGAAACGAGCCGGTCAGCCCGTGTGGAACGCGTGACCAAGGAAACCAGCGTCGTGGTCGAGCTCGGCCTCGACGGCACCGGCACCTCCCAGGTGAGGACCGGCGTGCCGTTCTTCGACCACATGCTCGCCCAGCTCGCCAAGCACGGCCTGCTCGACCTGGCGGTCACCGCCGAGGGGGACACCGAGATCGACGCGCACCACACCGTCGAGGACACCGCGATCACCCTCGGCCAGGCTCTGCGGGCGGCCCTGGGCGACAAGGCCGGCATCAGCCGGTTCGGCGACGCGGTGGTCCCGCTGGACGAGACGCTGGCGCGGGCGGCCGTGGACGTGTCCGGGCGGCCCTACCTGGTGCACTCCGAGCCGGACCGCATCGCCCCGCTCATCGGGACCTACGACACCACGCTCACCCGGCACTTCTTCGAATCGCTGACCGCGTCCGCGGGCATCTGCCTGCACCTGAGCGTGACCGGGCGCAATCCGCACCACATCGTCGAGGCCCAGTTCAAGGCGGTGGCGCGGGCACTGCGCGCGGCGGTGACGCCGGATCCGAGGGCGGCGGGTGTGCCCAGCACGAAGGGCGTTCTTTGACCGCCGGGAAAGGGCCGGCGGCACGCCGGCGCCGGCCGCGGGTCGTCGTGCTCGACTACGGTTCCGGGAACCTCCGTTCGGCAGAAAGAGCGCTGATGCGGGCCGGGGCGGACGCCGCCGTGACCGCGGACTTCGACGCGGCAATGTCGGCCGACGGGCTCGTGGTGCCGGGGGTGGGCGCGTTCGCCGCCTGCGTGACCGGGCTGCTGGAAATCCGCGGCGACCAGCTGATCGACCGGCGGCTGGCCGGGTCACGCCCGGTGCTGGGCATCTGCGTCGGGATGCAGGTGCTGTTCGCCGAGGGGGTCGAGCATGGCACCCACACCAAGGGGTGCGGGCAGTGGCCCGGTACCGTCGAGCGGCTGGCCGCCCCGGTACTGCCGCACATGGGCTGGAACACTGTGCAGGCCCCGGCGGGTTCGCTGCTGCTGGCCGGGATCACCGGCGAGCGGTTCTACTTCGTCCACTCCTACGCCGCCCGCGCGTTCCCGCTGGCGCCGTCCCCGCACATGACCCCGCCGCTGGTTACCTGGGCCACCCACGGGGAGCCGTTCGTCGCGGCGGTCGAGAACGGCCCGCTGTGCGCGACCCAGTTTCACCCCGAGAAATCCGGCGACGCCGGCGCGGCGCTGCTGTCCAACTGGCTGGGGATGTTGCGATGACGCTGACCTTGCTGCCCGCGGTCGACGTGGCCGGCGGCCAGGCGGTCCGGCTGGTCCAGGGCGCGGCCGGCAGCCAGACCAGCTACGGTGACCCGCTGCAGGCCGCGCTGGCCTGGCAGGCGGCCGGGGCGCAGTGGGTCCACCTGGTCGATCTGGATGCCGCGTTCGGCCGCGGCTCCAACGCGGAACTGATCGCCGGCGTGGTCGGCCGCCTCGACATCGCGGTCGAGCTGTCCGGCGGCATCCGCGACGACGCCTCGCTCGCCGCCGCGCTGGCCACCGGCTGCGCCCGCGTCAACATCGGCACAGCCGCGCTGGAACGGCCG
>Ga0307308_10001003_pt1 | contig 10981 bp, 11 predicted proteins | sample ER_DNA_195_FD_194501 | JGI IMG/M metagenome (GOLD analysis project Ga0307308, IMG submission 194501) | Bulk soil microbial communities from the East River watershed near Crested Butte, Colorado, United States - ER_DNA_195 | ecosystem: Environmental > Terrestrial > Soil > Floodplain | place...
CGGCGCGGGATCGTGACCACGCCTGACATGACATCCGTGATCCACCCGATCCTCGACGGGATCGATCTCGTCGTGTTCGACAAGGACGGCACCCTCATCTCGTTCGACGCGATGTGGACCGGCTGGGCGCGCGACCTCGGGACGCGGCTGGAGCTCGCCACCCGCCGGCCGGTCGCCGGCGACGTGTTCACGACGATCGGCTTCGACCCCGTCGCCAACCGGATCCAGGCCGGCGGCCCGATGGCGGTCGGCACGATGGGCGACATCCACGAGCTCGTCGGGGCCGTGCTCCGACGCTGGTGCCCGAGCGTGAGCGCGGCCCGCCGGATCCTCGCGGACGCCTGGCTCGAACCCGATCCGGTCGAGAGCGCCGTGCCGCTGGCGACCCTGACCGAGGTCTTCGGCGCCTTGCGGGACTCCGGGCGGAAGATCGCCGTCGCCACGACCGACGACCGGTGGGCGACCGAGGCGACCCTCGCCGGCCTGGGCGTGTTCGCGCTCGTCGACGACGTCCTGTGCGGCGACGACGACGGGCCGACCAAGCCCGAGCCCGCTGCGCTCGCCGGGATCGCCATCCGCCTGGGCATCGCGATCGGCCGGACGGCGATGGTCGGGGACACCCCGGCCGACCTGCGGATGGCGCACGGCGCCGGGGCCCGGTCGATCGGCGTGATGAGCGGCGTCGCGGCGGCGGCGGATCTGACCGCCGACGCGGACCTCGTCGTCGACTCGGTCGCGGCGCTGGCCGGACCGCGCGCCGGCTGACTCGCCGTCGCGCCACCTCACGACGGCCGAGAATCGCCGTACGATGACGGCCGATCCTGCCCGTCGTCGCCGTGCCGCAACCCGAACGTCGTGGCGGCCCTCCCCGCTCGACCTGGAGCCCGGACGTTTGACCATCAACCGCTCTCCCCGCCGGGTTGTCGCCCTGCTCGCGATGATCGCGCTGACCGGCGCGGCCTGCGGTGGCGATGCGACCCCGTCGGGATCCGGCTCGGGATCGCCGTCCGGGTCGAGAGCACCGGCTTCGACGGCCCGGAGCTCCGGCGGGCCGCCCGGCTCGGTCGACCCGCTCACCGTCCTGGCCGACGCCGCGGAGCAGGAAGGCGCCCTGACGACGATCGCCCTGTCGCACGACTGGTGCAACTACGGCGAGGCGCTCACGACGTTCGCCACCAAGTACGACATCACGATCAAGGAGCTCAGCCCGGACGCGGGCTTCAGCGACCAGATCGCGGCCATCACTGCGGGCAAGGACGGAACGAGCCCCGACGCGCCGGACGTGATCGATGTCGGGCTGGATTTCGCGGTCCAGGCCAAGAAGGCCAAGCTGCTCGCCCCCTACAAGGTGGCGACCTGGGGCAGCATCCCGGCCTCGGCCAAGGACCCCGACGGTGCGTGGTTTGGCGACTACTACGGCGTCCTCGCATTCGAGACCAACCGGAGCGCCGGGGCGCGCCCGCCGACCGACTGGGCCGACCTGCTCGAACCCAGGTACGCCGACCTGATCGGCCTCGCCGGCGACCCGCGCCTGTCGGGCCAGGCGATCGAGACCGTCTACGCCGCCGCCCTGGCCAATGGCGGCTCGCTCGACGACGCCAAGCCCGGCCTCGACTTCTTCGCCAAGCTCCACAAGGTCGGCAACCTCGTCCCGACGATCGCGACGCCCGATTCGATCGACCAGGGCCCGACGCCGATCACGATCCGCTGGACGTACAACGCCCTCGCCCACCGCGACCGGGCCAGCGGCACCCCCGACATCGACGTCACCGTCCCGGCCACCGGACGGCTCGGCGGCATCTTCGTCCAGGCGATCAGCGCCACCGCTCCCCACCCGAACGCGGCGCGGCTGTGGATGGAGTTCCTGTACAGCGACGAGGGCCAGAACATCTGGCTGAAGGGCAACTGCCTGCCGATCCGCTACGGCGACCTGGGCGCGCGCGATGCGATCCCGGCCGACGTCCTGGCCAACCTGCCCGACGTGTCCGGCGCCGTCTTCCCGACCCTCAACCAGCTCAATGCCGCCTCGGCGCTGATCACCCAGGGCTGGAATGCGGTGGTCGGCGTCGATATCAGGGGAACGGAATCCCCGCCGCCGTCGTCGTCGCCACCCCCCTGATCCGGGCGGTACCTCTGGGCCATCGCTGCGCCGGGGTCGGCCCCGTACCGTTGAGCGCGTCGCCTTCCCGACGACAGCCCTTCCCCGCGCCCCGAATCGGCCCCAGATCGAGGTCACCGCCGCCGCAGATGGCCGTCGCATTCGAGCCACCGGATCACGACGCGCTCCTGAGCGTCGGCGACGTCGCCGCCGCAGCCGGGATCACCCGCGGCACCGCGCGCGCGTGGTGCGTGAGCGGCCGCCTGCCCTCGGTCGTCGGTCCGAACAACGAGCCCCTGGTCCGGCGCTCCGATCTCGACGCGTGGCTCGCCCGGCGCGGGCCGGACGGCAACCGGATGCGGGTCGTCCGCGATCCGCGGGCCGGCGCGGAGGCGCTCCGCCGCCTCGCCTCGGAGGTCAGCGGCCAGATCGACCTCGAGACGCTCTTTGCCGATGTCGTGGCCGACGCGATGGACCTGTTCGCGCTGGCCCGGATCGGCCTGTGGCGCTACACCGCGGGGCGCCGCCACCCGTTGACGCTCGCCGCCCAGCACGGTCTCTCGGACGAGGTGCTCGGCTGGGTGTCCAGCCTCGCCCCCGACGATTCCACGGCCGGACTCAAGGCGCTCCGGACGGGCGACGTGGTGACCCTGCCGGACACGCTCGTCGACACGCCGACCGAGGACGTCCGCGACATGTATGCGAGGAACGGGATCCGGAGCGTCTGCTTCGCGCCGATGATCTTCCGCCATGAGCCGGTCGGACTGCTCGTCCTCTACCAGGACGTGGTCCACGCGTGGTCGGTCGAGGAGACCGCCCTCGCCCGCGGCCTCGCCGACCAGATGGCGACCGCCGTCGGCAACGCCCGTCTCAACGACTCGGTCCGGTCGCTGGCGGCCCGCCTCGAGGCGGTCCAGGATCTCGCGGTCCGATTGAACCGGACGCGTGGCCTCACCGAGATCGCCGAGCTGATCATCGAGGGCACCGGGCGGCTCATCGAGCACGACACGATCCGCGTCTACCGGATCGACCACGACACCGGCTGGTGCGAGCCCGTGGCGTTTCGCGGGACGTTCGGCGGATCCGAGGCGCCCGACCCGGCGGTGCTGCGGGTCGCCCTCGGCGAAGGGCTGACCGGCTGGGCGGCCGCGCACAACGAGACGGTCCTCGTCGGCGACGGCGCCGCCGACCCGCGCTCGCTCCGGCGCTTCCTGTCCGTCGCCCCCGAGTCGTTCCTCGTGGTCCCGATCAGCTTCGAGGACCACGTCCACGGGGTCATCGTGCTGTCGGCCATCGGGCGCGACCGGTTCGGTCCCGAGGACGAGACCACCCTCACGATCTTCGCCAGCTACGCCGCCCAGGCGATCGTCAACACGACCCAGCTCGACCTGCTCGATCGGCAGCGCCGCGAGCTCGAGAATCAGCTCGCCAGCCAGCGCCGCCTCCTCGAGGTCAACGAACGGCTGATCTCGACCCGCGACCCGAAGGGCGTCCTAGAGCTGATCGCCGACTCCCTCAAGACGATCGTGCCATATGACGCCCTGACGATCTACCGGTGCGACTTCGAGGCCGGCGTCCGCCGTGCAGTCGTCGCCCGCGACCGGTTCGCCGAGGTCATCCTCGACTACGCCGGGCCGATCGGCGTCGGGCTGACAGGCTGGGTCGTCGCCCACGGTGAAGGGGTGCTGGCGAACGACGCCCTCGACGATCCGCGCTCGGTCCAGATCCCCGGGACGCCGTCGGAGCCCGAGGCGATGATCGTGGTCCCGGTCCGCGTCGCGGGCGAGGTCGTCGGGACGCTCAACGTGGCCCGGATGGGCGGCGCGGAGGCGTACTTCAGCCAGAACGAGTTCGAGCTCGTGCAGCTGTTCGCCGGCCAGGCGTCGCTCGCGCTCGAGAATGCCGAGGTCCACGGCGCGGTGACAGTCCGGGCCGAGCACGATGCGCTGACCGGCCTGCGCAACCACGGCTCGTTCCAGCGCGAGCTGGGCCAGGCAGTGGCAGCCGCCGAGGGGGCGCCGTTCGCGCTCCTGATGCTCGACCTCGACTCGTTCAAGGGGTTCAACGACACCTGCGGCCATCCGGCGGGCGACGCGCTCCTCGCCGGCGTGGGCGAAGCGATGCGAACGGCCACGCGGGCCGCCGACTCGATCTACCGGTACGGCGGCGACGAGTTCGCCGTGATGCTGCCGGGGGCCAACCGCGTCGAGGCGTTCGAGGTCGTCGAGCGGATCCGGCGCGGCGTGGCGGGCCTGCCGACGCCGACGGGTCCGCGCGTCTCCGTCTCGGCCGGGGTCGCCTGCTACCCGGAGGACGGCCGGACGAAGGACGAGCTCGTGGCGGCCGCGGATCAGTCCCTGTACCTCGCGAAGCCCGCGTCGCGAACGGATCCCGAGGCCGCGCGTCGCGATCCCTACCTCGCCGCCCTCGACGAGACCGCGATCGCCCTCATGAACCGGCACGAGCCGGAAGACCTGCTCAAGACGATCATCAGCCGCGCGTCGGCGCTCCTCGGGACGGCCCACGGCTTCATCTACCTGCTCGAGCCGGACGCCCAGTCACTCGTCGTCCGCCACGGGATCGGCCTGTTCACCGATTTCCTCGGCTACCGCATGCCGGTCGACAGCGGGCTCTCGGGGCTCGTCTACCGGGAAGGGCGGCCGGTCGCCGTCGATGACTACGACACCTGGGCGGAGCGGGCCGGCGACATGCCGACGCGCGTCTTCGGCGCCGTCGTCGGCGTTCCCCTGACGTCGGGCGGCCGGGTCGTCGGCGTGATCGGGCTGGCATCGGGCAGCATGGAGCGGACGTTCGGGGTCCGCGAGATCGCGGCCCTGAGCCGGTTTGCCCAGCTCGCCTCGATCGCCCTCGACAACGCCCATCTCTTCGAGGCCGTCCAGCGTGGGGCCCTCTACGACCCGATCACCGGCCTTCCGAACCGCGAGCTCCTGACCGACCGGGTCACCCACTCGCTGGCCTGGACACGCGACGAGGCCAGCGAGCCGATCGCCCTGATCCTGCTCGACCTCGACCGATTCAAGGTCATCAACGAGAGCCTCGGGCACGCCGTCGGCGACACGCTCCTCGTCGCGGTCGGCCAGCGGCTCCAGCGCTGCCTGCGGCCCGGCGACACGGTGGCCCGCTTCGGCGGCGACGAGTTCGGGATCATCCTCGACGGGGTCGGCGGGGTCGAGGAGGCGCGCCGGACGGCCGATCGGATCCTCGCCGAGCTGCGCGAGCCATTCGTCCTCGGCAACCGCGACTGGTACGTCAACGCGAGCCTCGGCATCGCGATGGCCTGGCCCGGTCGCGCCACGCCCGGTGACGCGTTCCGCGAGGCCGAGGTCGCCCTCGTCCGGGCGAAGGGCTCGCCGGGCCCGCGCTACGTGCTATTCGAGCCCGAGATGAGCGCCGCGACGCTCGAGCGTGTCGAGCTCGAGAACGATCTGCGCGGCGCGCTCGACCGCCGCGAGCTTCGGCTCCATTACCAGCCCATCGTCGACCTCGCGACCGACCGGATCGTCGGGCTCGAGGCGCTCGTCCGCTGGGAGCACCCGACGCGCGGCCTCATCCCGCCCCTGTCGTTCATCCCGATGGCCGAGGAGACGGGCCTGATCGTCGCGATCGGGCGCTGGGTCCTCGAGACGGCCTGCCGCCAGGCCCGCATCTGGCTCGACGAGGTGCCCGACTCACCGCTCGTGATGAGCGTCAACCTGTCCGCCCGCCAGTTCGGCCAGCCGACGCTCGTCGACGACATCCGGGACACGCTCCGGGCGACCGGGCTGCCGGCCGACCGGCTCGAGCTCGAGATCACCGAGTCCGTCCTGCTCGCCGAGGGCGAGGACAGCTCGACGGCCCTGCGGGCGATCCGCGACCTCGGCGTCGGGCTGGTCCTCGACGACTTCGGGACCGGCTACTCGTCGCTGTCGTACCTCCGCCGCATGCCGCTCGACACGATCAAGATCGATCGCTCGTTCGTCGCCGGGATCGACGACGACAACTCGAACCTGCCCATCGTCAAGGCGGTCATCGCCCTGGCCCATGCGCTGGGGATCGACGTCGTCGCCGAGGGCATCGAGACCTCCGGCCAGCGGGCCCTCCTGCGCGACCTCGTGTGCGACCGCGGCCAGGGCTACTACTACGCCCGACCGCAGCCACCGGAGGCGCTCGCGGCGCTGCTCGCCGGCGGGGTTGCGCCGCTCGCCTGAACGCGCGCGGCTCCAAGGCTCCCGAATTGCGGCGCGGCGTTGATCCGGGCCCATCGACCATTCCTCTTCGGTGTGGCAGGAACGTCGCGCAATCGCGTCCGTGGCGGGGCCTGAATCGAAACGGCCCGTCCGACGACGGCGCCGTTCTCGACGAGGCGCTCGCCGGACCAGCCTAGCGGCGGCCGCCCGTCAGCCGGAGCAGGAAGAAGAACAGGTTGATGAAGTCGAGGTACAACCGGAGCGCCCCGATGACCGCCCCCTTCTCGAGGGACCCGGTCGCCGCGGCGATGTCGCCGGTCTGGATCCGCTGGACGTCATAGGCGGTCAGGGCGGTGAACAGCACCACGCCCACGAGCGAGATGATCCACGACACCTGCGTGCTGTGGAGGAACAGGTTGAGCACGCTCGCGACGATCAGCCCGATCAGCCCCATGAACAGGATGCCGCCGAGGCTCGCCAGCGATCGCTTCGTCGTCGCGCCGTACACCGCCGCGGCTCCGAACATCGCGGATGCGCTCAGGAAGGCGACGGTCACCGAGCCGGTCGTGTAGGCCTGGACGATCAGCCCGACGGTCAGGCCGAGCGACGCCGCGTAGAGGAAGAACAGACCCAGCGCCACGGTGGCGTTGATCCGCTGGATGGCGGCGCCGATGACGATCACGATCGCGAGCTGGCCGAAGAACAGCAGCAGGATGTTGCGATACGCGAAGCTCGTCAGCGTCTCCGAGCCCTGGACGAAGGCGGCGACGCCCGCGGTCAGCAGGAGGCCAGCGAACATCCACCCGAACGCGTGGGTCAGGAGCTGCTGAGAGAGAGCGGTCGCCGGCCGTACGCCGAGCTGGGACGGCGCGGGGCCGAAGTTGTTCATCATCGTTCGCTCCTCGTGGCGGCAGATCGCCGCCGGTCCGGTCGTGATGGAGGCGCCGACCGCGCTTCGGCCTGCTCGGCAGCCCTCGCGAGCACCCAGAGCAGATCGGCGAGTCGGTTCAGGTACGGTAGCAAATGCGGTCCCGGAATCAATCCCTCCGAACCGAGCGTCACCGCCCTCCGCTCGGCCCGCCGGACGATCGTGCGGGCAAGCTCGATCGCTGCGCTGACGACGGTCTCGCCCGGGACGACGAACTCGGTCGGCATGACGACGCTCGCCTCTGCAGCGTGGAGCAGGGAGTCGAGGCCGGCGACCATCGACGCCGTGACCCGGCTGACCCCACCGACCTGGCGATCCCAGGCCGCGGGCTGGGTCGCCAGCTCGGCCGCGGCAACGAACAGGTCGCGCTGGAGCCGGAGGATGATCGCGCCGAGGTCGCCGACCGCGAGCTCGAGCCCGGCGCCGGCACGTCCCAGCTCGGCCCGGGCGAGCCCGAGCGCGGCGACGGCCTCGTCGATCGTGCCGTAGGCCTCGGTCCGCAGATCGTCCTTGGCGATCCGCTCGCCACCGAACAGGAGCCCGGTCGTGCCGTCGTCGCCGCGGCGCGTCGCCACGGCGGAGACGAAGGGCAGGGGTGCGTCAAGGTCGGTCACCGGGCGATCAGCCGAAGTGCGGCCCGCTCACCACATGAGGCCGGCGTCGCGCGGATCCCAGCGCTCGGCCAGCAGGGTCACCTTGACGTCGTGCTCGACGACCGACTCGGCCTGGTCCTTGACCTGCTGGATCATCGATCCGGCGTACGGGCAGAACGGGGTCGTGAGGATCATCTTGATCTCGGTCGAGTCGGAGCCGAGGATGATCTGCTTGATCAGCGCCAGCTCGACGACGTTCATCCCGATCTCGGGATCGACGACCGCGCGCAGGGCGTCGAGGATCGCGAGTTCCGTGGCCCGGCGCTGCGGGTCGAACGGGGCGCCCTCGGCGGAGGCGTCGAAGACCTCCGCGGCGGAATCGGAGACGGAGGCGGATGCCGCGGCCGCGGTCATGGGGTCGGTCGTGGTGTCGGTCATCGGGTCGATGCTACCACCGAGCCTCGATCCGGCCGATTTGCGGCTCGTTTGGCTAGCGCGGGTCCGGCGGGCCGCCTCGGCCGTCGAGATCGTTCAGGCGGCGCTCGATCCGGTCGAGCTGGCTGCCCCGCTCGCGCATCTCGCGGAGGACGAAGATCGGCAGGGCGATGATCGCGACCACGACGACGACATAGATCACGACCAGCAGGATCGGGCCGACGTCGGGCATCGAGCGATGTCAGCTCGTGGCGCGCGCGGCGCCGGCCTTGATGACGATCCCGGGGCGCCGGTACTGCTCGGGGAGCCCGGCTGCCTGGGTCTCGTCGTAGCCGGGCCCGGCCAGCGAGCCGTCGGGCTCGAAGAACTCCGCGTAGCGCTCGCGATGGTCGGCCGCGTAGGTATAGGCGGCCGCGATGCCGAGCCGCTTGAGCTCCGGATGGTCCTTGATCAGGCGGGGCAGATCGAACCCGTTGCTGCGCAGCTCGAGCAGCTGGCGGACCGTCAGGCGGGAGCCGTAGCAGAACGGCTCGCCGTTCATCACCAGCGGGTCGACCTGGACCCACTTGATCGTCATCGATCAGGCGCCTTTGTAGATCGCCTGGAGCAGGCGGTTCCGCTTCCGGGCGTCGCCGGCGATCCGGCCGTGCCACTTGAACCGATCGATCATCGCCTCGACCGCCGCATCGACCGGGCCCATGTCGGACGGGGCGAGGGTCGCGCCGATCGCCGTCCGGATGCTCTCGCACAGGTTGATCAGGTCGTTCATCGGGACCTTGCGGCGGCGGTAGGCCGGCGGCGTGGCCTCGGCGAACGCGCGCGCCGGTTCCGGATCGTTCGCGGCCATCGCATCGACGACCCGGTCGATCAGGACGACCGCGTCCCGCAGCAGCCGGCGCGTGGCGTATTCGTCGTGGCGCTCGCGGAGCGTCGGGTCGCGGTCGATCGCGATCTCGAGCGAGCGCGCGGCCAGGGGCTCGCGGGCCGCGTTGACGCGCGCCGCGGCGGGCGGGAGGTCGGAGATGCGGTCGATCGGCGGCAGGCCGAGGGAGGGATGGCTCACGCTCGGCAGTCTAGCGCGCCGTCGGACGGCCGTGCCGACGGAGCCTGTCCATGTCCCGGCACAGGGCCCGCGAGCCGATACGATGGCCAGGTGACGACCCCCGCCAACGAGCCCGGAGATCGTCGGCCGCTCCTGGACCGGCCGCCGAGTGACCGCTACGTCGCACGAGCGCCGGCCGCAGCCGCGACGGCCGGGCGCCTTGACGCTCTCCTGGTGCCGGTCGCCATCGTCATCGGCGCGTCGGCCGGGTTCGCGATCCTCGGCGGCATCCTGACCGTCACCGCGGGCCTGGTGATCCTCGCCGCGTTCGTCGGCTGGCTGACCGGCCACCTCGTCTCGCCGCCCGGGCTGGCGGCGATCGTCGCCCTCGTCGCGATCGTGGCCGGCTTCCTCGCGATCTGGCTGTTCGGGCGGGTCGAGGGCGGCGTCCTGGACCCGATTGCCTACCTCGCCGAGGTCGAGGGACCGGTCGTCGTGGTCCTGAGCCTCCTGTTCGGCGGTGGGCTCGCCGCCGCCGCGTCGCGATGACCGGGGCGACGGACGCCGGCGTCGGCCTGCGCCATCCGACCGAGGACGATCAGCCGCGGATCGTCGGCCTCGTCGACGAGTGGTTCAGCGGGCAACGCGTCCGGCACCTCGTCGGCCGGTCGTGGTTCCGCCATTTCGGGTCGACGTCGTGGCTGGCCGTCGATGCCGCCGGCCTGCCGGTCGGCTTCCTGCTCGGCTATCGGAGCCCGGATCGCCCGGCCGAGGCCGTCGTCCACCTCGTCGGCGTGGACCCGAACCACCGGCGACGCGGGATCGGACGGACCCTGGTCGCCGCGTTCGTGGCCGACGCCGAGCGAGCCGGCGTCGGGACGGTCACGGCTCTGGCATGGCCCGGCGAGCCACCCGCGATCGCCTTCTTCCGATCGGTCGGCTTCCGCCCCGAGGACGGTCCCGGGAGCCAGAACCTCTTCGGCACGACGGCGTTTCCCGACTATGACGGCGCCGGTGAGGATCGGATCGTGTTCGTCCTGGATCGTCCGACCGCCTGACCGTCACGACGGCGATCGGACGGCGATCGGGCCAGGACGATCGGGCCAGATCGGGCGCGCCCGCCCGATCCGTACGATGGACCCGCGCCGGGAGCCCACCTCACCGCCCGGCGATCGCGGAGGGAGCCGGCATGCGGATCGGGGTCGTCAGGCTTGGGATCTTCGCCATCTTCATCGTCGTCGGCATCGTCACCTACGTGTTCCGGGACCGGCTGTCGAGCGACGCAGGCGGGCTGAAGCTCGGCGAGTGCTTCGACGATCCGCCCGGTGTGGCGCGGATCACCGACGTGCAGCACCATCCGTGCACCGAGGCGCACACGGCCGAGGTGGTGTTCCTCGGCAGCCTGCCGGACGGCGACTCGACGTTCCCGACGACGACCACGGTCCAGGGGTGGGTCCGGGCCAATTGTGTTCCCGCGTGGTCGGCCTACACCGGCAAGGACTTCGATTCGGACCTGACCCTGGCCCTGGGCTTCTATCAGCCGTCCCCCGAGAGCTGGGGGACCGGCGATCGCAAGGTGGTGTGCTACGCGAGCCGCGAGGACCTGGCCCCGATGACGACCTCGGTCAGGGCCGCTCGCTAGGCGGCCGGTCGCGCGAGTCGGTCGCGTCGGCGGCATCCCCGCTGGCCGCCCTCAGT
>Ga0307308_10001005_pt1 | contig 10967 bp, 8 predicted proteins | sample ER_DNA_195_FD_194501 | JGI IMG/M metagenome (GOLD analysis project Ga0307308, IMG submission 194501) | Bulk soil microbial communities from the East River watershed near Crested Butte, Colorado, United States - ER_DNA_195 | ecosystem: Environmental > Terrestrial > Soil > Floodplain | place: USA...
CGCGGATCATCTGTTGAGTGAAGCCCCATTCGTTGTCGTACCAGGCCATCACCTTGACCAACGTGGCGTCCACGACCCGGGTCAGGTCGAGGTCGATGACGGCGGCGCGCGGGTCGCCAACAATGTCCGCGGAGACCAGCGGATCCTCCGATACCCCGAGAATCCCTTGGTATTGCTCTGATGAAGCCTCCTGCCGGAATGCGTCGTTGACCTCCTGCGCGGTGGTCGGCCGGCTCGCGACGAACACGATGTCGGCGATCGACCCGACCGGGATCGGAGCACGCACCGCGATCCCGTCGAACCTGCCGGCCAGCTCGGGCACCGCAAGGGTGGTCGCTCGTGCCGCTCCGGTTGAGGTGGGCACGAGGTTGACTGCACCGGCCCGGCCGCGCAGGAAGTTCTTGCTGGGACTGTCGACGAGCCGTTGGCCGCCGGTGTAGGCGTGGATGGTCGTCATCACCGCGCGCTGAACCCCGATGTGGCGGTGGGCGATTTCGACAACCGGGGTGATGCAGTTGGTGGTGCAGCTGGCGCAGGAAATGATCTGTGCCGCACCGTCGGGATGGTTCACGCCGTGTACCACGGTGGGCACTGTCTCCGACGTCGTCGGCGCAGAAAGAATCACGAACGAGGCACCGGCCTGAATGTGCTTCTTCAGATCGTCCTCGGTTTTGAAGACACCGGTGCATTCCAGCACCAGGTCGACGCCGAGGTCGGCCCACGGCAGGTTCGCCGGGTCACTTTCGGCGAACGCCGCTATCCGCCGACCGTCGACCATTAGCGCCCCGTCCGCGGCGGTGACCGCACGGTGGTAGCGCCCGTAGACGGTGTCGTATTTGAGGAGGTAGGCCAGGTTGTCGACGTCGGCGATGTCGTTGACCGCGATGAGGTCGAGCCCGTCGGTATCCAGCAGGATCTTCAATGCCGCCCGGCCGATGCGGCCGAGTCCGTTGATGGCCATGTTTGGCATCTCAAATCACCTTCTTGTCGAGTTTGCTTGTGCAGTTCGTCGGCATGCAGCAGCGGGCGAAGGGGTGAGTCAGGTGGCCGTGGCGGTCAGTGCGCCGCCTCGACCGGGCTAGCAACCAGTCGAGGCTGAAGGCAACGACCGTTGAGACCGAGGACACGGTCCCCACTCTGGCATGCCGCACACCGTAATCTCCAGATCCGGGCGGGACAGACCCCGACCGCCGCCCCCTGGTCGTGACAACACAACGAGTGCTCTGGCGCGCGCCCATTTCGGTGCTAACCAGCATCGAGAAATCACAGAGCATCGAACTGTTGCGGGTTCGAGCCGGGCAGACAGCACGCCAGAACCAGCGGCTGCTCGCTGGTCACGATCTTGTCCCCTCGCGGTGTGGTACCCACCAGTAATAGATTGCCGCTGCTCGGCAAGCAAATGGGGCTGAAGATCGCCCACCCTGCCACTGATGGGCAACGTCTTTGCAGGGCACCATGGAGAGAACAACGAGCAGAGGAGGTGCCAGATGGAGGATCGAGCTGATGTCCGGCGCCGCTTCGACCCTGCACAACATCAACATCAACTTCGCTGCCGCCGCTCGCGGACGATGCGATGTCACCCATCCCCCGTGGAAGCGGTGACTTTCGGCAGCGCCGCCATGGTTCTCGCGTACGTCCGCTACCACGGGTAGCGCTTGGGGGCCAACCTGCGGAGTTGGGAGGGGTTCGGCCACTCGGGGGGAGCCACATCGGCAGCAGCTCCGTTGTTCTGACTCAGCCACCCATCGACTGCACAGGAAGAAGCATGAAGTCCTCTGGATCGCGACGGCAGCAGCGCCGTCCTATGAACGAGACGCTTCTAAAGAACAAATCTCTTGACGAAAGAGGCTCGCGTGGTCTAACGTCAAGATCAGTGTCTTTTAGAAGAGCGTCAATGATGTCATCACAGACATCGCCCGCTACAGCGCTACCTCGCAGTCACAGCCTGAGAAAGTCAACAGCTTCGCCGCGTAAGGTCGGCGAGCGTCCGATGACGCGGCTCGGGTCACCCACGCAACGCATCCGGCGGGAACGACTCCGCTACGGCTGGCTTCCACCCCGGCGCGCTGTTGCACTAGAAGGGTCCGCATCGTGACCGCAGCCCCGCTAGCCGTCCACCGGTCCCACGGTGACCGCCCAGCTCAAGCTGTGCCACGGCCGGCACTACGAGTGGTCAAACCGCCGAGCGAAGTTGATCTGGCCGCCGCGGAGCAGGCTGCAGCTGCGTTTTTGGTGGCGCTCGGTGTCGATCTCGACACGGAAAGCCTGGCCGCTACGCCGGCTCGGATGGCCCGCGCCTACGCCGAGATGTTCACCCCACGCTCATTCGACCTGACAACGTTCGGCAACGACGCAGCATATGACGAGCTGATCATCGCCCGCTCCATCCCGGTGCAGTCGGTGTGTGAGCATCACCTGCTGCCGTTCGTCGGAGTCGCTCACGTCGGCTACCTGCCCGGGGAGCGGATCCTTGGCCTGTCCAAGCTGGCTCGGGTGGTCGAGCTGTTCGCGCGACGCCCCCAGGTGCAAGAACGGCTCACCCAACAAGTTGCTGATTGGCTCGAAGAGCACGTTGCGCCGCGCGGTGTGGGTGTCGTCGTGGAAGCCGAACATCTATGCATGACCATGCGTGGCGTCGCAGCCTCCGGGGCCACCACCGTCACCTCCGCGCTCCACGGCCAGCTTCGCAGCGACGCCGCCTCCCGAGCCGAGTTCTTCACCCTCATCAGCGCCAACCAACAGGAGAAGATCCACAATGCCTGACCCGCTCGAAGACCTGACCGCCGCAGGGGTTTCAATCTGGCTGGACGACCTGAGCCGGCAACTGCTCACCACCGGAGCGTTGCACCGGCTAGTCGAAGACCGCCACGTCGTCGGGATGACCTCCAACCCGACGATCTTTGCGAACGCTATCGGCGGCAGCGCCGACTACACCGACCAAATCCGAGAACTCGGCCAGCGAGGAAACGCCACCGCTGAGGTGTTGCGGCTGCTCACCGTGGCCGACGTCCGCGGGGCCTGCGATGTGCTCCGGCCGGTCTACGATGCCACGGGCAGCATCGACGGCCGGGTGTCGATCGAGGTCGACCCGCGCCTCGCCTATGACACCGCTCAGGCGATCGCCGAGGCACGGCAGCTGTGGCGGCTCGTCGACCGGCCCAACCTATTTGTCAAAATCCCGGCCACCCAGGCAGGCCTGCCCGCCATCGCACAGTGTCTGGCGGAAGGGATCAGCATCAACGTCACCTTGATCTTCTCCCTGCAGCGCTACGCCGCGGTGATCGAGGCGTTTCTCGACGGCATGGAACGCGCCCTCACCGCCGGACGCAACCTGTCCACCCTCACCTCTGTGGCATCGTTCTTCGTCAGCCGAGTCGACACCGAAATCGACAAGCGCCTGGACCAGATCGGCACGCCGCAGGCGCGAGCGCTTAAAGGAAAAGCTGCAATCGCGAACGCCAGGCTGGCGTACGAACACTACGAGCGGGTTTTCGCCGGTGACCGCTGGGGCGCGCTACTGCCGGCCGGCGCGCATCCGCAGCGGCCCTTGTGGGCTTCGACCGGGGTCAAGGACCCCTTATATGACGACACCCGATATGTCGTCGACCTCGTTGCCGACGGCGTGGTCAACACCATGCCGCAGGCCACTCTGGCGGCGGTAGCCGACCACGGCACCATCCGCGGCGACACCATCCGACCGTTCTACACAGACGCGCATCGGGTGCTCCACGACATCGCTGGCGTAGGAGTCGACTACGACGACGTTGTTGACCTGCTTGAAGACGAGGGCATCACAAAGTTTGAAGCGTCATGGGCCCTGGTCACCGCCCAGCTCAGCGACCGTCTCCGCGCCACACCCCCACCATCCCAACGCAGCCAGTCCGCTGCCCTCTGACAAGGATCACCCATATGACAACCCAACCCAGCTTCATCATCGTCGGCGGTGGCCTGGCGGGCGCCATCGCAGCACAGACCCTGCGCGAGGAAGGGTTCGACGGGAGGATCACTCTGCTCGGCGAGGAACTGCACCGTCCTTACGAACGCCCTCCCCTGTCTAAGGACTACCTCCAGGGCAAGGCTGACCGCGAGAGCATCTTCGCCCATCCGGAGGGCTGGTACGCCGACCACGCGGTCGAGCTGCGTCTCGGCACTGCAGTGACCTCGCTCGACCCGGCTCTGCGGACCGTCACCACCGCCACCCGCGTACAGCTGGGCTACGACAAGTTGCTGCTGACGACCGGGTCGACACCGCGACGCCTCAGCGTGCCAGGTGCCGACTTCGACGGCGTGCATTACCTGCGCAGCGTCGATGACAGTGAGCGCATCAAGGCCGGGTTCGCCCAGGCGCACCGGGTCGCGATCATCGGCGCAGGCTGGATCGGGCTGGAGACCGCCGCCGCCGCCCGCAACGCGGGACTTGACGTGACTCTCCTCGAACACGCCGAGCTGCCGCTACTGCGCGTCCTCGGACCCGAGGCCGCACCCATCTTTGCTGACCTGCATCGTGACCACGGCGTGGACCTGCGCAGCCAAGTTGCGGTGGCCGAACTCACCGGCAGGGATGGGGCCGTGACCGGTGTCGTTCTGAGCGACGGGAGCCGGATCGAGGCCGACATGGTGCTCGTCGGGGTAGGAATCACCCCCAACAGCCAGCTCGCCGCCGATGCCGGCCTGGACGTCGGCAACGGGATCCTCGTCGACGAGCACCTCCGCACCTCCGATCCAGACATCTTCGCCGCCGGCGACGTAGCCAACGCCTACAACCCACGCCTGGGTCGGCATCTTCGTGTCGAGCACTGGGCCAACGCCCGACGCCAAGGCGCGACCGCCGGCAAGGCGATGCTCGGACAAGATGCGGTCGACGTACGACCGTCGTACTTCTTCTCCGACCAGTACGACTTCAGCATGGAGTACACCGGCGACATCGGCCCATCCGGCTACGACCAGGTCATCTTCCGCCGATACCCTGACCCCGGCCAGCTCATCGTATTCTGGCTCTTCGGGCAACGCGTCCAGGCTGGCATGAACATCAACATTTGGGACGTCGCCGACGACATCGAACGACTCGTCCAGTCACCACACCCGGCCGACACCGACGATCTCGCCGACCCGGGTAGCCCGCTCGCGAGTTTGCTCCAACGGCCGGCCGGGCCAGTGTTGCTCAGTTCGTGACGCCGCCATCCAACGGACAGTGACATGATCGGGCATCCCGCATTCGTGACTGAGCCGTGGTCCGTTCGAGAGACAGGCCTTGACTTGGACGTGCTGGCCCAGACGGAATCAGTGTTCGCACTGTCCAACGGCCACATCGGTTGGCGCGGGAACCTGGACGAGGGTGAGCCGTACGGCTTGCCGGGCTCCTATCTCAATGGGGTCTTCGAAATCCGGCCGTTGCCGTATGCGGAACGCGGCTACGGCAATCCCGAGTCCGGGCAGACGATCATTAATGTGACCAACGGCAAGGTCATGCGGTTGCTGGTCAACGATGAACCGTTCGATGTTCGCTACGGCGAACTGCGTTCCCATGAACGCTGCCTCGATTTCCGGGCCGGGGTATTGGGCCGTCAGGCCGATTGGGTCTCGCCGGCGGGCTGTGGGGTCAAGGTCACCTCCACCCGAATGGTGTCTTTGACGCAGCGCTCAATCGCGGCGATTTGCTATGAGGTGGAGCCGGTCAACCAGACGACGCGGATCGTGGTGCAGTCCGAGCTGGTCGCCAACGAGCAGCTTCCCGTGCCGGGCCGGGATCCGAGAGGGACTGCGGCGTTGACGGAGCCGTTGGTCGAACAGGCCGATGCCTCTCGGGGCGCCCGCGCTGGTTTGGTGCATTCCACCCGAGAAAGTGCCTTGATAGTGGCCGTGGTGATGGACCACGTCGTCGATGGGCCGCCCGGCACGCTGGTGCAGTCCGAAAGCTTTCCCCACTTGGGTCGGACGACGGTGTCCACCACTCTGGAACCCGGGCAACGGCTGCGGCTCATCAAGGTCGTCGCGTACGGGTGGTCCGGCTCCCGATCTTTGCCGGCAGTTCGCGACCAGGCCGACGCGGCGTTGGCCGGTGCCATGCAGACCGGTTGGGAGGGGCTGCTCGCCGAGCAACGCAGCTACCTCGACAGGTTCTGGGCCTGCGCCGATGTCGAGCTGGACGGCGATACCGCAATTCAGCAGGCCGTGCGGTTTGGGTTGTTTCACATCTTGCAGGCCGGGGCGCGGGCGGAAGGCAGGGCGATCGCGGCGAAAGGGCTGACCGGGCCCGGGTATGACGGGCACGCGTTTTGGGACACCGAGACCTTCGTGCTGCCTGTGCTGACCTACGCCGCACCGGATGCCGCCGCGCACGCCCTCCGGTGGCGCCATAGCACGCTGTCGCTAGCGATCGAGCGGGCCCGGCAGCTAAGGCTCAACGGTGCAGCGTTCCCGTGGCGCACCATCCGCGGGGAGGAGTGCTCCGGTTACTGGCCGGCAGGATCTGCCGCTTTCCATGTCAACGCAGATATCGCCGGTGCTGCGGTCCGGTATGTTCGCGCTACTGACGACACCGCCTTCGAGCAGACGACTGGCTTGGACCTGCTCGTGCACACGGCCCGGCTCTGGCGTTCGCTCGGCCACCACGACAGCACCGGCCGATTCCGAATCGACGGAGTCACCGGGCCCGACGAGTACAGTGCCGTTGCCGATAACAATGTCTATACAAATCTAATGGCGCAAGAGAACCTGACCGCGGCCGCCGACGCAGCAGCGCGGCACCGCGAACGTGCCAGCGAGCTCGGCGTCGACGACGAGGAGATGAGCAGCTGGCGTGAGGCGGCCGCGAGCATGGTCATTCCGTACGACCAGACGCTGGGAGTCCACCCCCAAGCCGACGGGTTCACCGGCCACGAAATCTGGGACTTCGCCAACACCACCGCCGAGCAGTACCCGCTGCTACTGCACTTCCCCTATTTCGACCTTTACCGCAAACAGGTGGTCAAACAGGCGGATCTGGTGCTGGCCATGCAGCTGCACCCCGACGCCTTCACCCAGGAGCAAAAGGCCCGCAACTTCGCCTACTACGACCAGCTGACGGTCCGCGACTCCTCCCTGTCCGCGTGCGTCCAAGCGGTCATCGCGGCCGACATCGGTCACCTCGACCTGGCCGAGGACTATCTCGCCGAGGCCGCTCTGATCGACCTCGACGACTTCGAACACAACACCACCAACGGCCTGCACATGGCCTCGCTGGGCGGGATCTGGATCGCTCTGGTGGCCGGCTACGGCGGGATGCGGCACACCGACGCTGCGCTCAAATTCACACCGCGGCTGCCGCCCGCCCTGACCCGGCTCGCGTTCGGGTTGCGCCTGTCCGGGAGAACGCTGCGCGTTGAGGTCAGCGCCGCAGCAGCCACTTACTCCATCGATAACGGCAAACCCCTGCAGCTCCTCCATTACGGCCAGCCGGTCCACGTATCCGAGGATCAACCGGCAACATGTCCCATCCCCGACATGGCGCCACTAGGCCCCAGACCGACTCAACCACCCGGGCGAGCTCCTCACCGCCGCCACCCGACCAAGTGATCATCGAGGTCGCCTCTCGTTTCATCTCACCGATTCAAGATGGCGGCGAGCACGGCTGCCTCACTGATGTCCACAGCTTTACTGCCGGTTAGCAAGGTCAGACGGCCGTCAGCGGCCAGGTCTCGCAAGTGTTCCAGGGCTTGAGCCCGCTCAGCTTGTTCCAGCTCGGCACCATAACGGCGCGTGAACTCCTCAAACTTTGCAGGGTCGTGGCTGTACCACTTGCGCAGCTCCGTGGACGGGGCCACATCCTTGCACCATTCGTTGAGTGCTGCCCTCACCTTGGTCATGCCACGCGGCCAGATCCGGTCGACCAGAACCCGGGCACCGTCGCTGTCCTCGGGTTCGTCGTACACCCGGCGTACCTGCACCTTCGCTTTCGTGGTCACAATTCCACCCTTTCCGGCGATCCCCGCCCGACTACGTCCGCTGCGGCACCGGCTGGATGGTTATTCCTGGCCGTCGGGAGTGGACGGTGAGGTAGGTCAAACCCTCATCGCCGGCTTCGATTTCTCGCCGAGAGCGGCGAGGCAGCCAGAGCATTTTCCCAGGGCGCAGCGCCAGTGTGCTGACTTCGGTCATCAGCTGGCCGTAGCCGTGCAGGATGTGCCACAGGACATCGAGATCTGGGCCAGCATGCGCTTCGATTCGGGAACCCGGCTGCAGATGGATGATGTTGGCATCTAGGTGGCGTCGACTCTGCTGAAGCTTCCAGACCGCACCCGAGGCGTCCGGTCCGAACTGACCGCTCGCTATGTCCCACGCGTCGCACAGGATCTGCGGCAGCGGTGCTGAGGCAAGCCTCGTGATCCGGATCTCCCAGCGCTCGGGTCCCCGCTGCATGTACTCCCAGCCGAACTCCCCCGGATGGTCTATTTCGAACTCATCGCGGAGGTGCTTGGGATCGTGGTTGTTGATCAGCACAAATGACTCCTCCACCCCGAGAGCGTCGAACCGCTCGAGTGGGTGCTTGTCCGGCTTCCGGATAGCTCGTACATCCAGCTGCGGCTCTAACATCGCACCTCATCTATTTCCACATGTAATTATTGTGTATATTAACAGATGTGACGTGCGTAATCGCTTCCTTGCGACGATCTGGACGACAACGCGCGTTTCTTCACCGACACACGGCCCGGCCAGACGGCGTCGCTGAGATCACCAGGCGGGCAAGCAAACTCGGGCCGCTCGCCGTCGACACTGCGATGGTGGCTTCCGTGCCGCCGAGGAAGACCGACCCGTGGTCACACGACGTTTAAGTCGCGATCGCGGTCGGCAGGCGCCCGACGGCCCTCGGGGAATCGGCGAAGGCGGCAACACACCGCTCGCTGGACGGCGACAGTTGCTTGCGGAACTGATCGACGCATCGGACACCGCCGTCACCATCGCCGAGATTGCCGATCGGCTCGAAATCCATCCCAACACTGTGCGGTTTCACCTCGACGCCCTGGTCGCTGACGGTCAGATTGAGCGGGTGCTCGGCAGCCCGACCGGTCGCGGCCGCCCAGCTCAGATGTTCCGTACGCGACAAGGAATGCCGCCCAATGGGCCGCGCAATTACCGCCTGCTGGCAGAGATCGGGCTCAGCACCATTGCCGGCGAACCCGATCCGGCCGCTAAAGCAGTCCAGGCCGGCCAGGCCTGGGGTGGGTTCCTCATCGAACGACTAGCCCCAGGTATCACCTTGACCGAAGACGAGGCGGTACACCGACTCCTCGACCTGCTCACCGGTGTTGGATTCGCACCCGAACAAGAGCCATCGTTCTCCGGAAGCCAGATCGGACTGCGCAACTGCCCGTTCCTGGAGCTAGTCGAAACCCAGCCACAGCAGATCATTTGCAAACTCCACCTCGGCCTCATGCAGGGCGCGATGGCCGCCCTGAAGGCGCGCACAACTGTCGACCAGCTGGAACCTTTCGCCGAACCTGGGCTCTGTCTCGCCCATCTCAACTATGGCGACACACCGTGACCGCGGCCGCCACAGCTTCGACCTTCGTGTGGCTCGGCATGGTGCTCGGGGTCCAGTCCGGCGACCACCAGTATTTGGAACGAGGCTTCTAAGCATGGCCGTCATCGAACGCAATGCAGAGACCCTGGTGGCGACCCCGCGAACCCAGACCAAGGGCCGGGTGGTGTGGAGGTGGATGACCAGTACCGATCACAAGGTGATCGGGAACCTGTACTTCATCACCTCCATGGCGTTCTTCATGTTCGGCGGCGTGCTCGCCCTGGCTATTCGTGCCGAGCTCGCCTTTCCGGGCCTGCAGTACCTCTCTTATGAGACCTATAACCAGTTCTTCACCATGCACGGCACGATCATGCTCTTGTTGTTCGCGACGCCACTGTTCGCCGGTTTCGCAAACGCGATCATGCCGCTGCAAATCGGAGCCCCGGACGTCGCATTCCCACGGCTCAACATGCTCGCCTACTGGTTCTACCTGTTCGGCGGATTGATCACCATCTCGGGTTTCCTTACACCGGGCGGCGCGGCGAGCTTCGGCTGGTTCGCCTACGCGCCGCTCAATAGCGCGGCCAACTCACCCGGCGTTGGCGGCGATTTATGGATCATGGGCCTGTACATGGCTGGGCTAGGCACCATCCTCGGCGCGGTCAACTTCATCACCACGATCATCACCATGCGGGCCCCCGGGATGACGATGTTCCGGATGCCGATCTTCACCTGGAACACCTTGGTGACCTCGTTCATGGTGCTGGTCGCTTTCCCGATCCTGGCCGCCGCCCTGCTGATCTTGGAGGCTGATCGATCCCTCGGTGCGCACGTCTTCGACGCCGCCAACGGCGGCCCAATCCTGTGGCAGCACTTGTTCTGGTTTTTCGGGCACCCCGAGGTCTACATCATCGCGTTGCCGTTCTTCGGCATCATCACCGAGGTTTTGCCGGTGTTCAGCCGTAAGCCGGTCTTCGGCTATGTCGGCCTGGTCGCCGCCACACTGGCGATCGCCTCACTATCTATCGCGGTATGGGCACACCACATGTTCGCCACCGGCGCGGTGTACCTGCCGTTCTTTTCGTTCGTCAGTTTCCTGATCGCTGTGCCGACCGGAATCAAATTCTTTAACTGGATCGGCACCATGTGGGGCGGCAGCATAACCATGCGAACGCCCATGCTGTGGGCAGTCGGCTTCCTCACCACCTTCCTCTTCGGCGGCATGACCGGGGTCATCTTGGCCATGCCGCCACTGGACTTCCAGGTAACCGACACCTACTTCGTGGTCGCCCACTTCCACTACGTCGTCTTCGGCACCGTCGTCTTCGCCATGTTCGCCGGCTACTACTTCTGGTGGCCCAAACTCACCGGCCGGATGCTGGACGAAACTCTGGGCAAGATCCACTTCTGGATGCTGTTCATCGGCTTCCACACCACCTTCTTGGTCCAGCACTGGCTCGGCGTGGAA
>Ga0307308_10001015_pt1 | contig 10929 bp, 7 predicted proteins | sample ER_DNA_195_FD_194501 | JGI IMG/M metagenome (GOLD analysis project Ga0307308, IMG submission 194501) | Bulk soil microbial communities from the East River watershed near Crested Butte, Colorado, United States - ER_DNA_195 | ecosystem: Environmental > Terrestrial > Soil > Floodplain | place: USA...
GGTTCTGCCGGCCGCGCAGGGCGGCGCCGACGGCGCTGCCGACGACCTCGAACGCGACCGCGAGCGTCACGGCACCCGCCACCGCGATCACGGGCGCGTACGGCGAGCTCGATCCCTGCGCGAGCAGCACCGGCGCCAGCCGCCCGCCGACGACCGCGCCCGTGACGAGCCCGGCGAGTGAAAGCGCGCTCCAGACGAAGCCCTGGGCCGCCCCGCCGAGCGCCGCGAGGAGGACGACGCCGACCGCGATCCAGTCGAGAGACGTCATAGCAGTACGCTACGCGCCATGGACGGGCAGGAGCTGCAGGAATTCATCGACCGCTACAACGCCGCCTGGAACGACCACGACGTCGAAGCGATCGTCTCGATGCACACCGACGACTCCGTCTTCGAGAACCACGTCACGGGCGACGTCAACGTCGGGCGCGACCAGATCGCGCGGGCGATCTCGGGCATCTTCGCCGTGTTCCCCGATCTCGCGTTCGAGGCACGCCGCGCCTACATCCGCGACGACCTGGTCGTCCAGGAGTGGACCGCGCGCGGCACGCACGAAGGCACGATGACCCGCTCCGGGATCGAGGTCCCGCCGACCGGCAAGAAGGTCGAGTACAAGGGCATGGACGTGATCCCGATCCGCGACGGCCTGGTTGCGCGGAAGGACGTCTACTCCGACTCCGTGACCCTCATGCGGCAGCTCGGTCTCACTTCGATCTAGCTAGACTGGCCCATCCCGGGGGCGTAGTTCAGTTGGTTAGAACGCCGGCCTGTCACGCCGGAGGTCGCGGGTTCGAGTCCCGTCGCTCCCGCTCAGCTCTCCCCGAAGCCAACTCGAAGCGCAACCGAATCCTTGGATGCGAGCCTCTGGAGGAGAAAAGCCGCTCGCGGGATACTTGAGTCCAGGGAGGCCGCTCTACCTCTCCTCCTGGGGCTTCGCGGAGCCGAAGCCGCCAGCGCCACCGGTGACGATCGCGGAAGCGTTGGTGAGGTCCATAAGGACTCCTCTACGCCGCAACAGGCGCTCCGAACCAGGTGGTTAGCGCGTCAGCGAGTCCCAGCCCCTCGGTCAGGTCTCCCACCCAGGCCACGTAGCCATCGGGCCGAATCAACACGGCGGTGGGAGCGGCGACCTCCCCGAGGGCCGGAAGCTCCCACGGGCCAACGTATTCGACGTCGACCAGCTGAACCCGATCTGCCCACGGAGCGACGTCGAAGCCGCCGGGCTCACCGAGGTTGAGGAGAACCGGCCGGGCATCGTGCAACAGGGTGAACACCCGCAACGGGCCGTCGCTGGTGACCAGGTCGAGATCGGGCATGCGACGCCCGAGCAGCGGGTGCCCCTCGCCGAGGTCGTAGTGGATGTCCAGGCCAGACATCCTCGCGGCGAATCGTTTGCGGGGCTCGTCCATGCTGAGCAGCTCGGAAATCGTGTCGCCCAAGGTCTTGACCCGCTCGTCTGCGAAGCGAAGCGATGTCTGCGCGATGGTGTCGCGCAGCACGCGGGCAGCGATCGGGTGGCGCTCGGCGTGGTAGGTGTCCAGAAGGCTGTCCGGCGACGTCCGCTTGACCACCTGGGCGAGCTTCCAGCCCAGGTTCACCGCATCCTGCACGCCGGTGTTCAGGCCCTGTCCACCCACCGGGTTGTGCACGTGGGCTGCGTCGCCGGCCAGCAGGACCCGCCTGTCGCGGTAGGCCGTGGCCTGCCGAGCCATGTCGGTGAAGCGCGAGATCCACGTGGGACTGTGAACCCCGTAATCGGTCCCCCAGACGGTGATGAGCGCCTCGCTGAGATCGCGCAGCGTGGGTTCGGTCGTGGGTCCGACGTGCCCTTCGGTCACCATGACCCGCACCGGGCCCCGGTCCATGTAGACGATCTCGCCGTCGCGGATCTCGTACTCCAACCTGCCGAAGGAATGGATGCCGATGTCGTCGGTGTGGGTGCCCCACTTCGGCTCCTCGGCCAGCTCGACCTCCGCGATCAGGGAGCTCGTCGTCGGATCCCACCCGGGGAACTCGATGCCGGCCGCCTTGCGGACCAGGCTGCGTCCTCCGTCGCACCCGACGAGATACTCCGCCCGCAGTGACTGGCCGCCGGACACCTCGACGTCGACGCTGACGCCCGTGTCGTCCTGCGTGAAGTCGGTCACGTCACAAGCGAAATAGACCGGCACCGCCAGCTCCGCGACCCAGCCGGCCAGGATGCGCTCGAAGTGGTTCTGCCACAGCCCGAGCCCGTAGGGGTGCCGGGTGGGAAAGTCGCTGATGTCCAAGGGTGTCCCGGCGAACGCCGCGACCTGCGCTGTCTGCCCTTCCGCAAGGAACCGGTCGGCGATCCCACGCTGATCGAGAATCTCGATGGTGCGTGAGTGCAGACCGCCCCCGCGCGCGCCGGCGAGGTCCTGGCTTTCGCGCCGCTCGACGATGGCGACGTCGACCCCCGCCAAGGCCAGCTCGCCCGCCAACATCAGCCCCGTCGGGCCTGCGCCGGCGATCACCACCGCATGCTCGGCCACATTTCGCTCCTTCGATTTCCCTAGGTTCTGGCTTGCGGGGGGCGATTATGCGGCACGACGCGGGGCTTGCCGCAAGCCCCTGGGCGCGGACGCCTTAGGCTCGGGTCGAATGAACGTTCCGCGGGCTTTGCTCGAGGAGGTGCTGCCGCGCTAGGTTCGCCGCCCGGTTTCGGGCGGCACTGACGGGCCGGCGATGCCGACCGGCGCCTCCTCGAGGAACAGCCGGTCGACGTTGTCGACGATCCGGCGCGGGACGAACGCCGCGACGACGATTCCACCGACGATCCAGCCGAGCGCGATCCAGACGGCGTAGCGGAGCGGGTATGCCGGCAGCGGGAAGTACTGGTAGTAGAGCGGCGGGATGAACACCGCGGCACCCAGGATCGGAACGAGCCAGTGGAGCCACGGCGTGCGCTCCGGGCGGCGGGCGAAGTACACGATCGTCGACATGCAGACGACGATGTAGACGGCGATCACGACGATCGTGACCGCGGTGGCGATGATGCTGAAAGCGGTGATCAAATCGCCGTACTTCCAGCCGAGCAACAACGACACCGCGAGCCCGAGGATCGTCTGGGCGATGATCGCAACGTGCGGCGTCTTGTGTACGGGATGAGTCCTCGCGAACGCGCGGGGAAGGACGCCGTTGCGCCCGAGCGCGTACATCACGCGTGATGCCGCGTTCACGCCCGCGTTCGAGTTCGCCAGCGCGGAGTTGATGATCGCCGCGAAGATCAGCACCCAGCCGCCGCTCCAGAACACGATCCCGAGGTCGCGCCACGGGTTCGCCGACGCTGTCGCCACCTTCGTGAAGTTGTCGAAGCCGGTCCCGATCACCCACGCGTACGAGCAGAAGACGTAGAACAAGCCGATGCCTATCGCCGACCCCACAACCGCGCGCGGGACCGTCCATCGTGGGTTGCGCGCCTCCTCGCCGAGCGGTGCCGCCGATTCGAAGCCGATGAACGCGAGGACCGCGAACACCATGCCCTTGAAGATCCCGTTGTACGTGCCCGCAGCCGCGTGGTGGGGGTTGAACGTCTGCAGCGTCAAGCGCCCGGTGTTCGAGAGGATCATCCAGAGCGAGAGCGCGACGAAGACGGAGATCTCGAAGATGCCGAGAATCACGCCAGCCTTGGTCGAGAGGCGGATGTCGCGATAGGTGAGGAAGAAGACGATCCCGGCCGAGAGCAGAACCCAGATCCACCACTGGCCGGTATACGTCCAGTGCAAGCCGTGGTGCTTGGCGGAAACCATGTCCTTCGTCGTCCACGCGAAGATCAGGAACAGGAGCGGCGCGACGAGCGGCTCGAAGAGCAGATACGCCCAGGCGACCATGAAGCCGGCCTGCGGACCGAGTGAGCGGGCAACGTACGTGTAGAGGCCGCCGGCCGACGGCATCTCCTTGGCGAGCTGTCCGATCGACGCGGCAACGCAGACGCAGCCGATCAGCGCAAGGAGAACCGACAGCGGCAACGCAGGGCCTGCGAATTGGATCGAAACGAAGATCGAGAACGCGATCGCTGCGCCCGGCGCCATGTGCGTGACCGACTGGAACAGCACCTGCGGCAGGGCGATGGCGTCGCGACGAAGCTCCCCGTGGCCACGGCTTGGCTCTATCTCCGCACCTCTCGTCGTGGGTGGCGCGATCCTACTCGACTATGCGGAGACTGAAGCGCCCTCCGCCAGCGCGGCGGGAAGCTCGTCCCGCGAGGCGAGCCGCAGTTTGCGGAAGACGCTCGTGAGGTGGCCTTCAACCGTGCGGGCGGTGACGAACAGCGTCTGGGCGATCTCGCGGTTGGTCAAGCCTTCGCTCGCGAGCTCCGCGATTCGGCGCTCGCTGGCAGTCAGCGAGTCGAGCCCCGTCAGCACGACACGGCGGGGGCGGGCGCCGGTGGCGCGGAGCTCGGTCTCGGCGTGGTTTGCGAGCCGTTTCCCGCCCGCGCGGTGAGCGGAGTCGAGCGCCTCTCGCAGGATCTCGCGTGCCTCGGTGCGTCGATTGCGCCTCCGTAGCATGGCGCCGAGGTCGGCAAGAGCGCGCGCTCGTTCCAACGTGGCGTCACCGTGCTCGAACGCGTCGATGGCCTCACGAATCAGGAGCTCTCCACGCTGACCGCCGGCCACGACGCCGGCGGCACGCTTCGCGACGCCGAGCGCGCGCTGGGCGCCGAACTCCTGGGCGAGCTCGAGCTCCTCTTCTGCGAGGCGCGCCGCCGGCTCGCGGTCGCCGAGCGCGAGATGCGCGAGCGCGGCCTCCGATCGCCACGAGAGGAACGTCGGGCTCGTGACCAGCGCTTGCGTCAGGACCATCCCGACGCCCAGCAAGTCCTCAAGCCCTTCCGAGACTCGTCCTTGTGCAACCCGAAGCCGGCCACGGCCGAAACGAAGAACTGCGTTTGGGAGGAAGCCGACTTCTGCGTCGGCGTCCAGTGGCGCGAGCGCGTCGGCCGCTGCCTCGAGCTCGCCCTGATCGACGAGTGCCTCCACGAGCACCCCGCCGTTCAAGTGGCGGTACACGGGTGGTGCGGGGAGGGCGGTTGCCGCAAGCGCCGTCCGTGCGTCTCCATCGGCGGCGCTCAGATCGCCGCGCCGGAGCGCGAGCCAGCTGCGGCTCGCCAGCCCAAGGGCCAGCCGGCCGCCGTCGCCAGTCGCCCGGGCCTGCGCGACCAGGGAGTCGAGCAGCGGCCGTACTTGGTCGTACCGCTCGGCCCATAACAACGACAACGTCCATACAAACGTTGCGGACGAGAACCACGGCAGCCCGTCGGAGCCTGTCGGTCTGCGCTCCTCGGCCTGCAGGGCGCGGGTCGCAAGGCGGGCGCCGACCTCGGAAGGCTCGTTGGCCAGGACGGAGATGAACGAGCCCACGGCAATCAGCTCAGGAGGCGCTGTTGGATCGGCGACGGCTCGCTCGCATAGCGCCTGGCGGCGGAGCGCCATCGAGGCTGCCATGGCCGGGTCGTTCACGCCGGCGAGAACAGCCTCGGCCTCGAGCTGGAGGGCGAGTTCGGCATTGTCGAAATCGCGTGCCGCGGAGGCACGATCGAGAGCCTCGACGGCCTCCGCGAAGCGCTCGGCGCGGAGGAGCGCGAGTGCCAGCACCCGGGCGGCACCAGCGGCTGCCACTGCGTCCGGCGCCGCCTCCACAGCCCGCCGCAGGTGCTCGGGCCAGCCGGTGAGCCCGGCGATAGCCTCGGCCATTCCGAGCTCGAGCAGCAATCCCGACTGGTCGGCCGGCGGCGGCTCATCGAGCACTCGGCGCAGGAAGACAACTGCCGACTCGGGAGCTCCGTTCCGCAAGGCCGCGCGCGCGGCCTCGACGAGCCGCTCGACAACCCAGCCGTCGGCAGCCGGTTCGGTGTTCAGCAGGTGCTCGGCGACGCGCTCGCCCGCCCCCGGCTGCTCCGCCAGCAAGCGAGCAGCACGGCGGTGGACTTCCGAACGCTCGACGTCGGAGAGCTCGGCATAGATACCGCTTCGGACGATCGGATGGATGAACGACAGCGGGCGGCCGGGCTCGACGATCCCGGCCGCAGCCAGCAGGTCGGCCGCGTCGGCCGCCTCGGTCTCGTCGAGACCCGCAAGTCGCGCCGCCTGGAGAAGGTCACTCTGCTCGAGCACCGCCAGCGCCCGGGCGAGCCGCCCGGCATGCTCCGGCAGCCGGCGGAGCCGAAGGTGGATCGAGCGGCCGACCGTTCGGGCACCGATTCGCTCGACGTGGCGCGCCGCTTCCGCAGTCGGCTCGATCCCTCCTTCGTTCAGTGCCTCGACAAGCTCACGCAGCAGGAACGGCGTCCCGCCAGTTGCCCGCAGGCAGGCGTCGATGAAAACCGGATCCGGGGCTCCGGCGAGCCTCGATTCCACGAGCTCGGCAACGGCTGCTCTCGTCAGCGGCGGGGGACGGATCACTTCGGCGGAGGGGTCGGTCGTCACCGTTGCGAGCAGCTCGGCGTCGGTGCCCGCCTCGCGAGGGCGGGTTGCCAGGAGGAGCGCCACCTCCAGCTCCTCCAGTCTGGTGAGCAGAAAGGCGAGGTAGCGGAGCGATGCGGCATCTGCCCAGTGCGCATCGTCGACGACGAGACAGAGCGGGCCCGCGGCGGCGAGGTTCGCGCACAGCCAGTAGAGGCCGTGCACGATCGCGAACGAGGGATCGACGCCAGAGGAAGGCGTGAGGTCTGTGGCACGTGTGCCTGGTAGCTCGAGCAGGGCGGCCGCCGCCCCGGCAGCGCCCTGGAGCAGATCGGCGCGCTCTTGCTCCGATGCTTCGGCCAGCGACGGCTCGAACAGCTGACGCACGACGCCGAAGGCGAATTCGCGCTCCAGCTCAGTTCCGCGGGAACGAAGGACGCGCATGCCGCCGCCAGTCGCCGCTCTTCGCGCCGCCGCGAGCAGCGCCGTCTTGCCGATCCCGGCGGGCCCTTCGATCACCACGAACTTGCCTCGCTCCGTGCGAGCCTCGGCCAGCGCCGACTCGATCCGCGCCAGCTGCTCACCTCGTTCGAGCAGCTGATCGGTGGCGACGGCGTCGTTCATGGGCGTTGAGCCTACGCCCACCGCCCATGCGTGGGGCGACGAAAGACAGGGGGGTCGCCACGGTGCGAGGCCGCGTGCTCGGTCTCCACCATGACGCGATAAGCGATCGCCGAGCCGGCTGCGGCTCGACTCGAGAGGAGACGTGATGAGCACAACCGTGGACGCCGCGCTCGTCGCCGAGCTTGCCGGACAGGTCTCCGGATCGGTCCTCGGCCCGCGCGACGCCGGCTACGAAGCGGCGCGTGCCGTTCACAACGGCCTTGTCGACCGCGAGCCCGCGCTGATCGTGCGTTGCCGGACGACCTGCGACGTGGTCGCTGCGCTCGACTTCGCGCACCGGGGGGGACTCGAGGTCTCGATCCGCGGAGGCGGCCACAACGTCGCCGGCCGCGCACTCACGGACGGCGGCGTGATGATCGACCTCGCCGAGATGAAGGGGATCGCGATCGATCCCGAGCGCGCAACCGCGACCGCCGAGGGCGGCGTGCTCTGGGGTGAGTTGAACGAAGCCGCCGCCGAGCACGGGCTGGCGGTGACCGGCGGGGCGGTCTCCGGGACGGGGATCGCGGGCTACACGCTCGGCGGCGGCCTCGGCTGGCTGATGGCCAAGTACGGCCTTGCGGCGGACAACCTGCTCGCGGTCGAGCTCGTCACGGCAGAGGGCGACGTGCTCCGGGTCGACGCGACTTGCCACCCTGATCTCTTCTGGGCGCTCCGCGGCGGCGGCGGGAACTTCGGCGTCGCGACCTCGTTCAGCTATCGGCTGCACCCGCTCCGGACGATCGTCGGCGGACTGATCGCCCACCCGATCGACGCCGCCCCCGAGCTGCTGCGCTTCTACCGCGGCGCGGTGGCCGAAGCCTCTGACGACCTGACCGTGTTCTCCGGGCTGGTGCACGCGCCCGACGGCTCCGGCACCAAGCTCTCGGCCCTGGTCGTCTTCCACGCGGGAGACCCCGTTGAGGCGTCGCGCGAGCTCGAGCCGTTCAAGACGTGGGGCTCGCCATTGCTCGTCGAGGTCGGGCCGATGCCCTACCCGGTGATGAACACGATCCTCGACGCGGGCTTCCCGGCCGGATCGCTCAACTACTGGCTGTCAAACTTTACGCGCGGCCTCCCCGACGAGCTGATCGACATCGCCGTCGAGCGCTTCGCCGCCGTCCCTTCGCCGATGACGGCGATCCTGCTCGAGCACTTCCACGGCGCGGTGACGCGGGTGGGAGCGACCGAGACCGCGGTGCCGCACCGCGCCCAAGGATGGAACCTGGTCATCCCGTCCGTCTGGACCGACCCGGCCGCCAGCGAGACGAACATCGCCTGGACGCGCGAGACATTCGCGGCGATGCGACCGCACTTCGCCAGTCGCCGCTGGCTCAACTACCTCGGAGACGATCAGGCCGAGGACGCGATCCGTGCGGCCTACGGCCCCAACTACGAGCGGCTCCGCGAGGTCAAGCGGCGCTACGACCCCGACAACGTCTTTCACCTGAACCACAACATCGCGCCTTAGCCGGCCCATCCGAAAGTCCGGGGGGTCTCCACGGTGCGAATCGGCGTCCGGGCCTTCAAGGATCGGTCATCCGATCCAGAGCTCTATTGCGAGCTCATCACCCAAGGAGGTACATGACATGACCAGGATCACCGGAACGCGCTGCTGGCTGTTCGCCGCAGTCGTTGCCGCAGCGCTCGCTGCGATAGCAAGTGGCACGGCCGCATCGGCGAAGACCGTCAAGGGCACAGTCGGCCCCGGCTTCACGATCGGCTTGACCATGCAGGGGAAGAAGGTCACGAAGCTTCACGCTGGGACGGCGTACCGGTTCGTCATCAGCGACCGAGCAGCCATCCACGACTTCCACCTGAGCGGGCCCGGCTTCAACCGCGTCCTCACGAGCGTGCCGTTCACCGGGACGAGGAGCTTCGTGCTGAGGCTGAAGAAGGGGAGCTACCGCTTCCGTTGCGACCCACACGCCGGGCTCATGCACGGCCGTTTCGTCGTCTCATGAACCGCGACGGGTACATCAAGCGCCATCACGTGGCACTGCTCGCGCTGTTCTTCGCGCTCGGCGGCACATCGCTCGCCGCCGGTACCGCGCTCCTGCCGAGAAACAGCGTCGGCACGAAGCAAGTGATCAACGGGTCGCTGCTTACGAACGACCTGAGCAAGGCGGCAAGAACGGCGCTCAAGGGCAGCAGAGGGCTCCGAGGCCCGGCGGGCGTGCAGGGCGCCCGGGGAGCGACGGGCGCGACCGGAGCTCAAGGTCTGCAAGGAGCGCCGGGCCAGGCGGCGACCAAGCTCTTCGTCGCAGTCGATGCCGGAGGCACGTTCACGAAGAACAACGGCGCAGCATCGGCGACTCGAGCCAGCGCCGGCGTATACCGCATCACCTTCAACGCCAACATCACGAACTGCGTCTACCTCGCGACCGGCGGCCAGGACGCAGGTGGCCTCTTCGAGGACTACCACCTCTACACGAGCCGCACCGGCACGAACACGGCAAACGTCCAGATCTTCGACGAGAAGAACAACCCGCTCGACCGGTCCTTCTATCTCGCGGTTCTCTGCTGATCGAGTGAGGAGAGCTCGGCCGCGCTGCGGGACCGACGCAAAAGACAGGGGGGCGGCCACGGTGCGAACGCCCGTCCACCGCCCCGACCATCGCCTTTGACACCAAATCCATGAGCCCCCCCGGCTCAATCGAAAGGAGACGTGCACAGATGAAGAACCTCGTTCGACTCAAGGAATCGCGCGCCGTGCGGCTGGCGGCTTCGGCAGTGGCCGTGGCCGCGGTCATCGCCGGCGCAACCGGGATCGCGGCGGGAACGGGAAATGCCGCGCCCCCCACCAAGGCTCCGATCAAGAGCGACCATGCCAAGTTCAAGCACCCGAAGCTCAGGCACGGCCTGCTGAGGATCAAGGGCACAAGGGCGAGCGACGCAATCGCGCTTCGCCTGAAGGCCGGCGATCCCGGCACGCTCCAGGTCGACTTCGGTGACAACGGCTCGGCCGATTTCAGCTTCGCGCGCAACAAGGTCGCGCGGATCGCCGTCGATGCCCGGGCCGGCAACGACCGGGTACGGATCGACGACAGCAACGGCGCCTTCACCGACACCATCCCAACCACGATCGACGGTGGAGACGGAAACGACACGATCGCCGGCGGCAAGGGCAGCGAGCTCCTGCTCGGCGGCGACGGCAGCGACACGATCGACGGGAACGGCGGCAACGACCTGGCGCTGCTCGGTGCCGGCGACGACACGTTCGTCTGGGATCCGGGCGACGGCAGCGACACGATCGAAGGTCAGGACGGCGCCGACACGATGCGCTTCAACGGCGCCAACGTGGCCGAGAAGATCGACCTGTCGGCCAACGGCAACCGGCTCAGGTTCGTCCGCGACATCGCCGGCATCACGATGGACACGCACGGCGTCGAGCGGGTCGACTTCAACGCCCTCGGCGGCGCTGACCTCGTCACCGTCAACGACCTGAGCAAGACCGACGTCAACGATGTGAATGTCGACCTCGGCCCCGACGGCCAGGCCGACCGCGTCGTCGTCAACGGCACCGACGGCGACGACAAAGTCGACGTCAGCGGCGACTCATCGGAAGTGAAGGTGGGCGGCCTCGCCCCGACGGTCGCGATCCTCCACCCGGAACCGACCGACGAGCTCGACGTCCACACCCTCGGCGGCAACGACACGATCGACGCCTCAGCACTCGCTGCAGGCACGATCCTGTTCGAGCCCGGCGGTGGCTCCGGCGACGACACGATCGCCGGTAGCCAGGGCATCGACAAGCTGCTCGGCGGCACCGGGAACGACTCCCTCGACGGCAACGGCGGCAACGACCTGGCGCTGCTGGGCGCAGGGAACGACACCTTCGTCTGGG
>Ga0307308_10001018_pt1 | contig 10925 bp, 13 predicted proteins | sample ER_DNA_195_FD_194501 | JGI IMG/M metagenome (GOLD analysis project Ga0307308, IMG submission 194501) | Bulk soil microbial communities from the East River watershed near Crested Butte, Colorado, United States - ER_DNA_195 | ecosystem: Environmental > Terrestrial > Soil > Floodplain | place...
TGTGCCCCAGCTGCCGGTTGGCAACGGGCTACGCGGTCTCCAGGAACGGCTCGCTGCGCTGGGTGGCACGCTCGAGGCGACGGCCATGCCGGATTCGGGTTTTCGATTGATAGCCAGGCTTCCGGCCGAAGGGCACTCCCAAGAGGACAGGATGGAAGTAGGGGTGATCCGGTGATCCGAGTGCTGATCGCGGAGGACCAGGCGATGGTGCGCGGCGCACTTCGTGCTCTGCTCGCCATGGAAGAGGACATGCAGGTGGTTGCGGAGGCCGGACGCGGCGACGAGGTAGTTGCCGCGGCCACTTCCAGCCGTGCGGATGTTGCATTGCTGGACATCGACATGCCAGGAGGTGATGGAATTACCGCGGCGGCCGCGCTGCATCAGGCTCTTCCACGCTGCCATAGCCTCATTCTCACTACCTTCGGCAAGCCCGGCTTCCTGCGCCGCGCCATGCAGACCGGGGCTTACGGATTTCTCCTCAAGGACGCCCCTCCAGACCAGCTCGCCCATGCAATACGGCGAACAGCCCAAGGCGACCGGGTGGTCGACCCAGGGCTGGCCGCATCGGCTCTCAGCGACGGTGTAAGTCCGCTGACCGAACGGGAACGGCAGGTGCTGGCAGCTACTGACCGGGGAGCGGACCTGGACGAGATCGCCCGGACTCTCTTCCTGTCTCGCGGCACAGTTCGGAATCATCTTTCGAATGCGATTCAAAAGCTCGGTAGTCGCAATCGTTCTGAAGCCGCGCGGCTAGCCGAAGATAAGGGCTGGCTCTAGCCGAGACGTTGAAGCTGCGCTGGTCCAGATAGCAGGCGGCCGGCCGACCGGATTTAATGTAGCCAATCTTGTAGCCAACCCAATGGACTTAACAGCACTCAATGGACGCGTTGCGAATCTATGGAAAGCGGTTCGAATCCGCTCGTCGGCTGACCATTTTCATGTAGCTGAACGCGGTGCGCAATCCTTTACTCGTCTGTTCCTGGGCGCTGGCGCCCGGATTCGGCTCCCGGCGTACCCCGGAACGGATCTCGACCCTTAACCGAGGGCCGCCGGAACACTCGCCAAAGCGCCAGGGGGACGAATGTTGAGCTTGGCCAGCTCCGTCAAGCAACGGAGATCTGCACCTTCCCGGCTAGATACTTGTGCACCAACATGATTGCGATCGCTCCCTCTCCCACGGCAGAGGCGACGCGCTGGACCGCCCCGTGACGCACATCGCCGGCAGCAAAGACCCCCGGCAGACTGGTCTCGAGCAGAAATGGCAACCGACTCAATCCCCAACTCTTCGCAGACCGACCGTCATTCGGTAGATCGGTCCCAGCCAGGAGAAAACCTCGTTCGTCTCGCTCGATCACCCCTTGTAACCAATCGGTTCGCGGCTCCGCGCCGATCATCAGGAAGAGACCCTCCGCTGCCACCCGTTCCGTTGAACCGCTCGCACGATGGCGCAGTAGCAACCCGTCGAGCCGTCGGTCACCATACGCATCGACAACCTCTGTGTTGGCCCGTACGCCGATGTTTCTGGCCTGCTCGATCTCTTTGACAAGATAGTCGGACATCGTCGACGAGAGCCCCGATCCGCGCACGACCATGCTCACGTCCTTCGCATACTTTGCGAGGTACACGGCGGCCTGGCCCGCCGAATTGGCACCCCCGACGATGAACACGGAACGATCCGTCATGGCAGGCGCCTCCGTCACGGCGGCCCCGTAATAGACGCCCGCTCCGTGCAGCCTTTCGACGTTCTCGATGCCGAGCCGGCGATACGACACTCCGCTGGCAATCACCACCGAGCGCGCTACGACATCGTCTCCAGTAGCCAACCTCACAACCCGCAGATCGTCGCGAACCGTTAGACCAACAGCGCGGTTCATAAAGACGAAATCCGCTCCGAACAGAAAGGCCTGCTCGTAGGCGCGCGCGGTCAACTCCTTGCCACTGACACCACGGGGGAACCCAAGATAGTTGCGGATGAGCGAGGTGGTACCCGCCTGACCTCCAGCCGCCTCGGGCTCGATCACCACAGCATGCAAGCCTTCCGATGCCCCGTAGACCGCGGCTGCCAGGCCCGCCGGACCGCTACCGATGATCGCGACGTCGTAAACGTCCGGCTTTGGCTTGGTCGTTGCTCCGATGGCCGCGGCTGCCTCAGCATTGGAGGGATCGACCAGAACGCGACCATCAAAGAGGACGAAGACGGGCAAATGGCTGCCATCGCGACCGGCCTCCTTTAAGAGTTGCTTGCCGGCATCCGTGGCCGCATCGTAGAACTCGTAAGGAACGCTGTTGCGGCTCAGCAAGTCGCGCACCTCCACGCTGCGTGGCGACGTTTCTTCCCCCACCACTCGAACCCATCCGGCTTCGGATCGGTCAATCTTTGCCCATTCCGAAAGAAGCTCACCAATCACCGGATATAAGCGGAACTCCGGGGAGCCCCAGGGCCGGCCGAGGTACGAGTCGACCTTTCCTTGAGCGATTGCCTGTAATAAGTGGGGCTCGTCGGCTCGATCACCAACCTCGAGCATGAGGACGCGCTTCACCCGCCAGTCGATGTCCCCTACCTTCGCTAGTAGCTCGATCCCGGTCATTACGGGCATCCACTGGTCGGCCATGACCAATGCCAGGCGCTCACCCGCCTCAACGAGCTTTTGGATGCGATCGAGCGCCGCCCTGGTTGAGCCTTCAGCCACGATCTGGTAGTCGGCACCGTACCGTCGTCCAACGGCATTCTCCAAGGTTCCCATTGAGGTGTCATCGTCATCAACCAGGACGATGATCGGCTGACCCATGGCTACAACATAGACCTCGCGGCTGACCTATACGCCGCATCGGCGTTGCGGTCTATAACGGTGTCGGGCCCCGCGCAGGCCGAGGGGCCGGGGCCGGGAAGGTTCCCAGCACCTGCGCCAATGCCCGAGTGTTCACGCCGCCGGCTGAATGCGCTTGGCTGGCTGGCCCGATTTGGGCTCCGTTTACTGTAGCCAATTCTGTAGCCAACCCAATGGACGTAACAGCACTCAATGGACGCGTTACGAATACATGGAAAGCGAAAATTTCGAGCTGAATTCAATTGCCGCCTGATTTGTAAACAGCGGGTCGCCGGTTCGAATCCGGCCGTCGGCTCCCGTTTTCTGTGCGACTTCGGCTGAAGCACGACAGAACGTGTTCGGCTGATGCTTTACCCAGTTTCGGCTGATGCCTTACATAGCAAACCGCTAGCGAGCCGAACACCGATGACATCAGGCTCTAGCCGTTCACTCAGGGTGAGGGCATGTGGCGTAAAGAACTAAGCACCGTGAACCAATTCTTCTCTTGACAAGGTCGAGGCGCGGCCTAGGCTGGGAGCCAGGGCCGGACCGATTAGCGCGCACGGCTGTAAGGAGGGAACGAGCCGTTGCCCTCTTTGGTTTTTGGGTCGTCGCATCAGCTAGCCAACGTCTGAAAGGGGGCACAACATGAAGATCGTCATCATCGGCGGAAGCGGGCTTATCGGGTCGAAGCTCGTCACAAGAATTCGGGAGCATGGCCATCAGGCCGTGCCGGCATCACCGGACTCGGGCGTCAACACGCTCACCGGCGAGGGCGTGGCCGCCGCCCTCAACGGTGCCGACGTCGTCGTCGACGTGTCGAACGCCCCCTCTTTCGAAGACGCGGCTGTGCTGAAGTTCTTCGAGACGTCGACGACCAATCTCCTTGCCGCCGAAGCGGCAGCGGGTGTAGGTCATCACGTCGCGCTGTCGGTCGTCGGCAGCGACCGGGTATCCGACAGCGGCTACCTCCGCGCGAAGATCGCCCAGGAGAAGCTGATCAGGAACTCGTCGATCCCGTACTCGATCGTCCGTGCCACGCAGTTCTTCGAGTTCCTCAAGCGCATCGCAGACGATGCCACCGACGGCAATACGGTGCACATCGCCCCCGTGCTGTTCCAACCCATGGCGGCCACGGATGTTGCAATTGCGGTTTGCAGGGTCGCGGTGGGAGCACCGCTGAACCGCATCGTCGAAGTGGCCGGGCCACAACAGTCTCGCTTTGACGAATTCATCAGACTCGGTCTCCGTGCACGCCAGGATCCACGGGTAGTCATCGCCGACCCGCACGCCCGCTACTACGGCACGGAGCTGGGCGAGCGTACGCTCGTGCCCGGCGCCGACGCCAGGCTGGGCGAGATCCGCTTCGAGGACTGGCTCGCTCAGTCCGCCGTCCACGCTGTGCAGGCCTGACGAGTCCGAGGAAGAGCACGATGCGAATCCTGAATGCCCCCATGGCAGGGTTGGTGGTCGGCCTGCTGCGTCGAACACAGGGCGACGGGCCGCGCCCTCCAAGACGTTGACACGTCCGGGCGCGACCCGCTGCTCCCCGTTGTATGCCTTCGACCGGCTTACCGGCGCCCCGCTCCGCTTCGTACTCGGTCCAGCTGCGCGATCTGAATCAGGTTGCCAGACGTATCATTCGCCTGAGCGATAGTCGAGCCTGTCACCTTGGTGGGCGGCATCTTGAAGTCGGCGCCAGCCGCTTTCATCCGCTCGTAGTCGCCCTGGACGTCGTCCGTGAAGAACATGGCTGCCGGCTGGCCCTGCTGAAAGAGCGCCTCCTGGTAGGCCTTGGCCGCGGGGTTGTCGTTGCGCGCGAGTTGCAGCTCGGTGCCATCCGGCTCATCGGGCGACGCCACGGTGAGCCACCGATACCCCCCTTGCGAAACGTCCGCCTTTTTCACGAAGCCGGCCACTTGAGTGTAGAAGCGCAAGGCCTTGTCCTGGTCGTCGACGTAAATGGTGGTCAGTTTGATCTTCATTGCTTTCCTCCTATCAAATTTGCGGCGTTGGCCGCGTCATAGGGTCAGCTTAGGCTCCGCGCTCCGCGATTGCTTCTTGATTTCTGACGGGCCTCAGTAATACGCCCCACTTCGGTCAGGAATGGAGAAGCATTCGCCCGCGCGACCTGTCTAACGTGAGGGATATGGAATTGAAAGTCTCGCACTGCTTTATAGCCGTCCACGAACACCCCGAAGCTCTGGCGTTCTACCGCGACATCCTTGATCTCGAGGTTCGCAACGACACCAAGGACGAGGGCATGCCCTGGGTGACGGTGGGCCCGAGGGCACAGCCCGACGTCAACATCGTGCTCGAGCGGGCGAGGGCCAATCCGAACGCCCCGCCGCAGGACCAGCAGGTGATGTCGGAGCTCCTGGCCAAGGGCATGCTGCGCGCCGTCATCTTCGCTACCGACGACTGCAATGCCACCTTCGAGCACGTGTGCCGAGCCGGTGCGGAGGTGCTCCAGGAGCCGATGGACCAGGGCTACGGCGTCCGCGACTGCGCGTTTCGCGACCCATCGGGCAATGTAGTGCGCTTCAGCCAGAAGCGGTGACACTGAACTGGTCGGTATACTGCCCCGCACCTATTTTCTTTGTAGCATTGTAAATGTGCTCGTTGACTTCTTTTTCTCTGAGTTCTTTGCGTAGCGCCGCTGGCGTCCCACCCCACGCCGCCTCGACGCAGCACCTGCGCGACCTCGCGCGGCTGCGCCGCGTCCGCGACCGGATCGACCGGGAGTACGAGCAGCCGCTGGACGTCGAGGCGCTCGCCCGCGGCGTGCACATGTCGGCCGGGCACCTCAGCCGCGAGTTTCGCCTCGCCTACGACGAGTCGCCGTACAGCTACCTGATGACACGGCGTATCGAGCGGGCAATGGCGCTTCTGCGTCGTGGCGACATCAGCGTCACCGAGGTCTGTTTCGGGGTCGGCTGCTCGTCGCTGGGCACCTTCAGCAGTCGCTTTACCGAACTCGTCGGTATGCCGCCCAGCACGTACCGGCGCCACGAGGCGAGCGCGACGGCGGGGATGCCGCCGTGTGTGGCGAAGCAGGTGACCAGACCGATCAGGAATCGACCAGCGCCGATCACCGAGCCGCAACTAGCATGACCGCGATGGACATCACCATTCACGCGACGTTCCTCCCGCAGGACGACCCGGACGCATCCCTGGCCTTCTATCGCGACACCCTCGGCTTCGAGGTCCGCAACGACGTCGGATACGGCGGGAAGCGCTGGATCACGGTCGGCCCCGCCGGCCAGCCCTGCACGTCCATCGTCCTGCACCCGGCGGCCGTCGGCCCCGGCCCCGTCACCGACGACGAGCGCCGCACCATCGTCGAGATGATGGCCAAGGGCAGCTACGCCGCCATCATCCTTGCCACCGCCGACCTCCAGAGCGCCTTCGCGCGGCTGAAGGCCAGCGGCGCCGAAGTCGTTCAGGAGCCGACCGAGCAGCCCTACGGGGTTCGCGACTGCGCCTTCCGCGATCCCGCCGGCAATCTCGTCCGCATCAATGAGCTGCGCTGAGCCGACCCGCTTGCCCAGAGCTGAGGAGAATTCTCTCCTACTGCGGCGTAGCGCAAAGAGGGCACGCGCGAATGACCCGAAACCAACACCATCCTGTTAGGAGTTCGTAGGAGCCGCGTCCTAGCGCTTCCCCCTGGTCCACTCCAGCACCTGATCGACAGGCCAGGTGTTGACCAAGCGCTCCACTGGCACGGCCGCGTCGGCAGCCTGCTCGCAACCGTACCACTGCCACTCCAGCTGGCCGGGGGCGTGCGCGTCGGTGTCGATGCTGAACAGGCACCCGGCCTCCACCGCCTGCTCCAGCAGTTCAGGTGGCGGGTCGCGCCGCTCGGGCCGGGAGTTGATCTCCACCGCCGTATCCGTGCGGGCGCATGCCTCGAACACGCTGGCCGCGTCGAAGGTGGACGGTTTGCGACCGCGACCCACGATGATTCGCCCGGTGCAGTGCCCGAGGATGTCGGAGTGCGGGCTCTCGATAGCAGCCAGCATGCGGACCGTCATGGCCGGCGCCTCCATCCGCAGCTTGGAGTGCACGCTGGCCACCACGACGTCCAGATCTGCCAGCAGCCCCTCGTCCTGGTCGAGGGAGCCGTCCTCCAGGATGTCGACTTCGATGCCGGTGAGGATCCGGAACGGCGCCAGTTCCTCGTTGAGACGGGCCGCGGCCTTCAGCTGGGCGGAGAGCCGAGCCGCGTCCAGGCCGTGGGCGACAGTGAGGCGCGGGCTGTGGTCGGTCAGGACCAGGTAGCTGTGGCCGAGCGCGATGGCCGCTTCGGCCATCGTGCGGATGTTGCTGCCGCCGTCGGACCAGTCGCTGTGGCTGTGGCAGTCGCCTTGCAGCGCTCGGCGGTAGGCGTCGGCGGCCGCGCTGCGAGCTGGCAGGGGGGCGGCTTCGAGCTCTGCCAGGTAGGCCGGTAGCCGACTATCGAGGACCTCGCCGATGATCGCCGCAGTGGTCTCGCCGACCCCAGGCAGGTCCTTCAGCCGCCCCGCCTCGTGTAGCGCGCGCAGCCGCTCCGGCTCCTGCTGGGCCACCGCTTCGGCCGCCCGCCGGAACGCCCGCACCCGGTAGGTGTCGGCGCGCTGGCGCTCCAGCAGGAAGGCGATGCGGCGCAGGGCGGTGGCCGGATCGAGATCAGCCAATCCTTCTCTCCTTTACTGGCTGAGGGCCTGACGACTGCGCTGCAGGAAGGTGCGCTCGCTTGCATTCTCGGTGCGGGCGATCGCCGCGTCATACGCCGCCGCGGCCTCGGCGTTGCGCCCCAGGCGTCGCAAAAGCTCGGCGCGAATGGCATGGAACAGGTAGTAGCCGCCCAGGGCGAGGCTGTCGACCAGCGTGAGCGCCGCATCCGGTCCCTCGACTTCGGCCACGGCGACCGCGCGGTTGAGCGCCACGACCGGACTCGCCGCGATCGATTGGAGCTGGTTGTACAGCTGCAGGATCTGCCACCAGTCGGTGGACGCCGCGTCCGGCGCATCACTGTGAACGGCGTTGATCGCCGCCTGGATCTGGTACGGACCGGGCTGGTTGCGCTCGAGGCATTGCCGGACGATCGCCTGGCCCTCGGCGATCTGCTCGCGATCCCAGCAGCTGCGGTCCTGGTCAGCCAGCAACACGACGTCGCCATCGGGTGTGGTGCGCGCGGCGCGGCGCGAGTCGACCAGGAGCATGAGCGCGAGCAGCCCCATCGCTTCGGGTTCGTCGGGCATGAGCTGTGCCAAGATCCGTCCGAGGCGGATCGCCTCCATGCAGAGCTCCTCGCGCACCAGGCGGTCGCCCGAACTCGCCGCATAACCCTCATTGAAGATGAGGTAGATGACGGCCAGTACCGCCCGAAGGCGGCCCGGCAGGTCGGTTTCATTCGGAATCCGGTACGGGATGCGCGCGTCGCGGATCTTCCCCTGGGCCCGGACCAGCCGCTGCGCCATGGTCGCCTCGGGCACGAGGAAGGCACGCGCGATTTCCGCGGTGGTCAGACCGCCTAGAAGCCGCAGCGTGAGCGCAACATGGACGTTGCTGGCCAGCGCCGGATGACAGCAGGTAAAGATCAGTCGCAGGCGCTCGTCGCGCACGGGGCCTTCCTCGGCCGGTTCGTCGCGCGCGTGGAGCAGGGCGGTCGCGGCGTGCCGGTCCTCACGGGATGCCTCGCGGCGCAGCCGGTCGATCGCCCGGTTGCGGGCGGTGGTGATGATCCACCCCGCGGGGCTTGGAGGCAGACCGGTAGCCGGCCATCGCTGCACCGCCGCGGTGAACGCGTCCTGGACGGCCTCCTCGGCGAGGTCGATGTCGCCGAAGAGGCGCACCAGGACGGCCACCGCGCGCCCGTACTCTTCACGGAATACACGCTCAATCTCCGAGGTCCCGACGGCCGGCCCGCCCGCGATCAGTCCCCGGCCTCCTGCTGGAACGGCCGGACTTCGATCGGAAGCGGCGCGGCCGCTCGGGCGACCTTGCGAGCCCACTCGAGCGCGGCGTCGAGATCGGGCGCATTGACGATGCAAAACCCACCCACGTGTTCCTTGCCTTCCGCATAGGGGCCGTCGGTCATTAGGACCTCGCCATCCTTGAACCGCACCACGGTGGCGGTCGTTGGTTGATGCAGGCCCCCGTTGAAGACCCACGCGCGGGCGGCCTTCATCTCGGCAATCACGGCGTTGACGTCGCGCATCACCTTCTCAAGGTCGACAGACGGCGGCGGTGGACCATCGGGCTGGTTGATGCTGAGGAGGTACCGCGTCATCTGTTGTCCCTCCCCGACGTTACCGCCCAGGCAGCTTTCGCGGCCGGATTGCTGCGGTTTCCCGCGCCTGCGGCCCGGTTGGCCGGCTCGTAGGTCGCCACGATCACGCCGGTCGTCGTCGTCTTCGTATCGGTAAGCCGCAGCTCGGCGGGCGGCACCCCGTCGGCGAAGACGCGGCGGCCCGATCCCAGCACCAGCGGGTGGATCAAGAGGATGTACTGGTCGACGAGATCGCGCCGCATCAACGATTGGAGCAGCGCGCCGCTTCCGAGCACGACGAGATCCTTCTTCAACTGCTCCTTCAACTCGGCCACCGCGTCCGCGGCGTCGCCCTCCAGCAGCGTGGAATTGCGCCAGGGAAGCGGCTCCTTCAACGTCCTCGATGCGACGTACTTCTGGGTGTTGTTGAGGATCTCACTGAAAGGGCTGTCCGTTCGCTTGGGCCAGACCTCATAGAAGTCCTCGTACGTCCGGCGCCCAAGCAGCAGGGCACCCGAAGTGGCCCCGCTTTCCGCGGCGACGGTACCCGAAACCGAATCGGCGTAGGGGATTCCCCAGCCGCCATGTTCGAAGCCACCGCGGCGGTCCTCGTCCGGCCGGGCCGGCGCCTGCATCACCCCATCGAGTGTCAGACTGATGAACGCGACAATCTTGCCCATACGAACCTCCCTTGTATTGGATTCATCTTCTACACGAACGGCGGGTGGCCAGATCGACACCCTCATCGGGGCGGCGGCAATGAGACCAGCACGGAGCCGACCGTCAGGATGACGACCGCAGCGAGAGCCTCGCTCCGGCGACGAGCCAGTCTGCCCCGTCCCAGAACTGATAGAAGAGTCGACGTGCCCGAAATGCCACCCCGTGCCAAGACCGTCTGTACAACGACGATCCTGGCGGCAGGTACGCGAACCGTCATTCTTGTCGAAGGAGTCAGTGACCAGCTCGCGCTCGAGGCATTAGCCCAGCGGCGTGGTCGAAATCTCAAAGCCGAAAGCGTCGCCGTCGTGCCAATTGGGGGCGCCACCAACATCGGCCGAGCGCTGACCCTCTATGGCCCGGGTGGTGCCGGACTGAGACTGGCCGGTCTCTGTGACACCGGAGAGGAGGATGACTTCCGGCGCGCATTGGAGCGGGCCGGTCTGGGCGTCGGCCTTACTCGCGACGCGATGGAACGCCTCGGTTTCTTCGTCTGCGTCGCAGACCTCGAGGACGAGCTGATTCGGGCGCTGGGTCCTGCCGCCGTGGAGCGGGTTATCGAGGATCAGGGTGAACTCGAACTGTTGCGAACATTTCAGAATCAACCGGCGTGGCGAGGCCGGAAAAGGGATGAACAGCTTCGCCGGTTCTTCGGCACCCTACGCGGCCGCAAGATCAGGTCCGCGGCGTTGCTGGTCGGAGCGCTCGATCTCGCCCGGGTGCCTCGACCGCTCGAACGGCTCCTGGCCTACGTTTGGGTCGCTAGCTGAGCTTTGCTACCTGGTCGGCGAGTGCCCGCAACTCGCGAGCTTCATCGTCCAGGCTGCGGCTCTTCACCTTTCCTGCTTGGTGCGCCTCTAACCGGACAGCCAGGTTGCGAAGCGCCTCGGCGACCTGCCGGCAGCGAGCAGCGCGCTCGAGGATCATCCGCTCCGCGATTCGGCGTGTGGCCACGCGGACCATTTTCCTGCTAAGCATGTACGCCCTGCGGCCCGAGCCGTTTCGCGAAATTGGACGAACGGATTATGGGAGAAGCCACCGCCGCGGCAGGCAAGCTAGCATGAGGGTCGTTCCCATCAATTACTCGCAGGGGAGGAACCAGCAATGAAGGACACGCCGAAGTCCGCAAAGCGCACCAGCGCGAAATT
>Ga0307308_10001020_pt1 | contig 10907 bp, 11 predicted proteins | sample ER_DNA_195_FD_194501 | JGI IMG/M metagenome (GOLD analysis project Ga0307308, IMG submission 194501) | Bulk soil microbial communities from the East River watershed near Crested Butte, Colorado, United States - ER_DNA_195 | ecosystem: Environmental > Terrestrial > Soil > Floodplain | place...
GACGCAGCGACCCGCCCGGCATTCCCCAGCCGGGCCCCGGACGTAAAGCTCGACCGGGGCGAACCGCGCGAGAGTTCGCGCTACAACGGTGAAGAGCTCGCCGCGCGCAAGCCACGTCTCGGCTCCGTAGGCCGCCATCGCAACGAGCTGCAGCGCGGCGTACGCGAGCAGGATGAGCACGAGCGTCCGCGGCTCCTTGCCCTGCCTCCAGACGAGCTCCATCCAGCTCCAGACGAGGAGGGAGACCGTCGCAGGCCACAGGCCCAGCCGCTGGGGATAGGGCAATGCAGTCGTTCCACGGCGCGTCAGGAGCCTGTCGAGGAAGCGGCCAGCCGCGTTGAGCGGGCTGACGAAGTCCCACACATTGCCGATGAGCGCCGAGACGATCCCGAGGCCGACCCAGAAATCGACCCAAATAACGACGGTGGCGGGGTTTTCCAGGAACTCCGCCGGCCCGAAAAGACCTGCGATCACGACGTCGACGAGAAGAAGCGAGGCGAGCGTGATCCCGACCCACCCGAGTCGGAGACCACGGAAGGGGCGGTAGAGATCGCCGCTCAAACGGGTTCCGGAAGTCCGACGCGCGAAGGTCGCCGCGGGAGCGGAAAGGAGAACGGCGAGCCCGGCCGCGAGGCCGTAGAGCCACACGGGCAAGGGGAAGCGATAGTCGATTCCCTGCACCGCGTGGGCAGCCGCCGCGCCCGGCAAGACGAGCGCGGCGGTGCAGGCCGTAATGAGGACGAGACCTTTGCGGCGCACCGCCGGAATGGTCTCAAAAATCATCGGGGTGCCCGGATTCGAACCGGGGACCTCGCCGACCCGAACGGCGCGCGCTACCAGGCTGCGCTACACCCCGAACCGACCATAGGGTACCGGGTTGTGGCGACCCGAGACGAAATCGTCTCCTTCGCGAACGAGTTCCTCGACATCGGCTCCTACCCCGACTATGGGCCGATGGGCCTCCAGGTCGTGGGAGCTCCGGAAGTGGCGAAGATCGCCTGCGGAGTCTCTGCCTCGCGCGAGCTCTTCGAACGGGCGGCAGCCGCCCGCGCACAGCTCGTGATCGTCCACCACGGTCTCTTTTGGGAGAAGGACTCGAGGGTGATCGGCTCGCTGCAGCGGGCCAGGCTGGAGGCCTTGTTCGGCGGCGACCTCAGCCTCGTCGCTTACCACCTTGCGCTGGATGCACATCCGGAGATCGGCAACAACGCGCTCCTCGCGGACGAGCTCGGCATCCAGCGGGAGGGACGATTCACGGATTGGGGCTACGGAGGACGGCTCGTCGAGCGGGTGCCGGCGAGCGACTTCGCAGCGCTCGTCCAGGAGAAGCTCGATCGCCCACCGCTCGTCTTTGCCTATGGGCCCGAGGAGATCGAGCGCGTCGCGGTGCTCACCGGCGGGGCGGCCCGTTACGTCTCCGAGGCGGCGGACGAGGGTTACGACTGCTTCGTGACCGGTGAGGCGGACGAGCCGACCAAGCACGCGGCCAAGGAGGCCGGCATCCACTTCATCGCCGGCGGCCATTACGCGACCGAGACGCTAGGCGTCCGCGCGCTCGCGACGAAGCTCGCGAACCAGTTCGGCGTCGAGTGGGAGTTCATCGACCTGCCCAACCCCGTCTAGGAACTCGAGGAGGATCTCGGCGCACGCCTGAGGCTGCTCCCCGACGAGCAGATGCCCGGCGGCCGGAAGCGTGCGGATCGGCGCCCGCAGGCGACGCGCGTACTCGAAGCCGTCTTCGAGCGGAACAAGGCGATCTCGTGCTCCCCAGAGAAGGAAGACCGGGCAGCGAACGCGGTCGAGATCGGGACGGGGATCGTCCGTGAGGAGAGCGCGGCCCGCAGCGCCGACGTCGGTGTGCTGAGACGGGCCTTCGAGAAAGCCGAGGACGCTTTCCGGCGAGAGTCCGGGCGGGTCGACGGCTCCCCACGCGCCGAACGGCAGCCAACGAAGTCGAGGCCGACATGCGAAGGTCCCGCGGAACCGGGTCATCACCTGCGCGGGCCGGACCGCCCCGGTGGCCGCCAGCCAAATCTCGGCCCGCCTCGTCACCGAGACGATTCCGGCCGCCGCGACGAGTGCCAGAGCCGGGACATTGTTGGGCCGCTCGACCGCGAGGCGCAGGGCAATAACACCCCCCATCGAGTATCCGATCACCGGCGCGGGGAACATCTCTTCGAGGTCGGCGACGGCGGCGACGTGCTCCGCGTACGTAGTCAGCCCGTCCACGTACTTCAGCGGCTGCGAACGACCGTGCCCGGGAAGGTCAGGGATGAGGACGCGCCGGCTGCCGGCCAGAATGGGCGCCAGCTCGGTGAAGTTCACTGCCGCGCCGCCGAGCCCATGAACGATGACCAGCGGCGGCCCCTCCCCGCCCACGAAATAGCGAGTACGGACGCCACGAATCTCCGCTACGTGCGACTCGAACCCTCGAAGGAGCGTTGCCTCAGACACCTGTGACAAATATTCTGTCCATATGTGCAAGGAAGGAGCGCGAAGCCTTTGAGCCTCGCAGCCGACACGAAGGACTGGACAAGCCCGCCTCGGTGCGCCGACGGCGGGCTTTTTAGTACTCGAGCGCGAAAGGAGACCTCGTGGCGAATCACCTGACGCCGGAAGAGTTGTCGAAGGAGATCGGTATCGACCGGGACGAAGTCATCCGCATCTGCATCGAGGAAGCGGTCCCGATCTACCAGGGCAAGATCGACAAGAGCCTTTTCCAGGCTCAGCTCGAGGCTTCAGGCACGACCCGCGCCTCCGCTGCCTAGGTTCTAAGGAGGGGGCTCATGGGGGAACCATGGGTTCCGCCATGCTTGAAGAGCCTTTTCCAGGCTCAGCTCGAGGCGTCGAGCGCCAGTCGGGCGTCTGCCGCTTAGACCGGGCTAGCGAGCGGCCGCGCGCTTGCGGCCGGTTGAGCTCTTCTTGGCTTTTGCGGGCGCCGGCTTGTCCTTCTTGGCCTGCGCGACGCTCTGCTTGAGGGCCTGCATGAGATCGACCACCGGCGCCGTCTTGACTGGCTCCGGGAGGGCGATCTCCTTGCCCTCGAGCTTCGCCTCGAGCATCGCACGCAGATCGTTGCGGTACTCGTTCTCGTAATCCTTGGGATCGAAGTCGCCGACGAGGCTGTCCACGAGTTGCCGCGCCATGGCGAGTTCGGGGTCCTTCACCTCGGTTTCCTCCACGGCCTCGTCGATCTCCTTGCGCGGGCGGATGTCCTCGGCGAAGAAGAGGGTCTCGAGCACGAGCGATTCGCCCAGAGGCCGGATGAGGCAGAGGTTTTCCTTCCCCCAGAGAACGAACTTGCCGACAGCGGCCATATCCGCCTCCTGCATCGCGCGGAGGAGGAGAACGTAAGGGCGACGCTGCGCATCGGGGCCTGCCGGAGCAAGGTAATAGGTACGGTCGAAGTAGATGGGGTCGACCTGCGAGATGGGAACGAAGCGGATGATGTCGACCGACTGCGAACGCTGGACGGCGACGGCTTCGAGGTCGGACTCCTCAACGACCACGAACTGGTTCTTCGTGAACTCCCAGCCCTTGACCAGCTCGTCGGCTTCCACGTCACGCTCGTGGAACGGGCAGTAGCGCTTCTGCTTGATCGGCGTGCCGCATTCCCGGTGGAGCGTGCGGAAAGCCGTGTCCTTGCGCTGTTGCGCGACGGCGAGGCCAATCGGGATGTTGACCAGGCCGAAGTTGATGGATCCGTTCCAGATCGTCCGCATGAGAGTCGCTAAATCGTAGCGAAGACCGCATAGTTTCTGGGTTTGCGGTCCAAACCCTTTATTGGTTTCAACCGCTAAGGCGAGGGCGGCTCGTTTTCGATCCGGAAGGGAGCCGCTTAGAGACGGCGGGCGCCGACGAATGTCGACGAGTACCAGCCCGAAAGCGACGAGATCTTGACCACGTCGCCGGTGTGCGGGGCGTGGATGAACTGCCCGCCGCCGATGTAAATCCCCACGTGGCCGAGGCCGTTGAAAAAGACCAGGTCGCCGGGAGCGAGATTCCCCATCGAGACGGGGCTGCCGTAGCCGTACTGCATGGCGGCGTTGTGCGGCAGCGAAACGCCGACCTGCGCGTAGACGTACATCGTGAAGCCGGAGCAGTCGAAGCCGCTCGGAGAGGCGCCGCCCCACACGTACGGCACGCCGAGATAGCGCATCGCGACGCCGACAACGCCGCCGTAGTGACCGGCCGGATTCCCGCCGCCGCCTGAAGATGGTTGGCCGAGCCTGTTCCTGGCCTGCGCCTCGAGCTGCGCCTGCTGGGCTGCTTCCTCCTTTTGAAGCCGTGCGATCTCGCTCTTGATCGAGCCGAGGAGCTGTTGGCGCGCGGCGAGCTGACTTTCGATCGAAGCCTTTTGTGCCGCCTGATCTGCGACGACGCGCGCCTGATCGGATTGTGCTTTCTTCAGCTCTCCTTCGCGCTTCTTGATCTCTGACCGGAATGAGCGCGCCTCACGGGCGATGCGTGTGTCCTGGTCGGAGACGCGGTTGACCGTGTCTACACGGTTCAGAAGGTCGTCGAGGCTCGCAGAGCCGAGGAGGATCTCCAGCGCCGACTGGTCCTCGGAGGTGTAAAGCGCGACCAAACGCTGTTGGAGAAAGCTCTGCGCTTGGTGGTAGTTGGTGCGGGCGACCTCGAGTCGCTGCTCGTTTACCTTCTTCTCGGCCTCGATCGCGTTCAGCTTGATCTGCGCGGCGTTGTAGGCCTCGACCACCTTTTCCAGGTTCGCGTCGATCGACTGGATCTCGGCGAGAACCTGTCGTGCCTGCGCCCGCTTCGTCTCGACCGGTGACGAACTAGCGGTTGCGGCGAAGACACAGGCCGCGAGGAGCGTGATCAAAGCTACGAGAAGTGCGTGTCGTTTCGTGGCTCGGATCACGACCCCCTGTTCGGGACCATGGCAGGCGCGTGGGGGGCCGGCGCCGTCACAGCCGGGCACCTTAACAAGCCTTCACGACGACGCGCAGCGAAAGGCGCTTGCAACGGGTGTCCGGGGAGGGCTGTTAGGGTGTTGGCCCCGTGCGGGCGAGTTGCCATTTGCGTCCGGCTCGCCTCGCGTTCGCCGGGGTGGCTGCGGTCTTTGCGCTCCTCGCTGCGGCCGGGGCGCAGGCTGACGACCCAGCCAGCCGGGCGGCGCAGCTCCGCTCTGCGAATACAAGCCTCGCGGCGAAGTCCCATCAGGTGCTTCTCCAGCTCTACTCGCTCCAGAGCCGCCTGGCCCAGTCACAGCAACGGATCGACGCGCTGGAAGCGAAGCGCGTCCGCCTCGAGAGCGAAGAGGCATCCGCGCAGTTCCAGATAACCGTGGCCCGCAACAACATGGCCTCGGCGCGGTACCAGCTCGGCGGGAGGCTGCGCCAACTCTACATCGAGGGAGACGTCGATCCCCTCGCCGTCCTCCTGGGTGCCGATTCCCTCGACGAAGCGCTCTCGGCCCTCGACGGGCTGAATCGCCTCGCGCAGCAGGACAAGGACATCATCGCGCAGCTCACTCGGGCGCGAGAGGCGCTTCGCAAGGGTCTCGCGCGGCTCGCGGCGCGAAAGGCGGAGCTCGTGGACGCGGTTGGTCAGGCCAAGGCCGCCCGAGGCGACATGCTGCGCGCCCAGGCCCACCAGACCGCTTACCTCGCCGGCCTACGGCGGCAGGCAGACCTGAACAGCTCACAGATCGACCACCTTTCGGCGCAGGCGAGCGCCAGCGAGCAGGTCTCCGAGGACCTCACGTCCAGCGGCGGCGGAGGAAGCCCGCCGCCCCCGCCCGCACCTCCACCGAAAGGCGGCCGGCAGATGACGGTCTCCTCGACCGGCTACTGCCTCAAGGGAACGACGGCGACCGGCATCCCCGTTGGGTGGGGCGTGATCGCAGTAGACCCAGCGGTTATCCCGCTCGGAACGCGGATGTTCGTCCCCGGATACGGCGAGGGCGTTGCGGCCGACACGGGCTCAGCCGTTCGCGGAGCGACGATCGACGTTTGGTTCCCGACCTGTTCACAGGCTCTCCAGTGGGGCCGCAAAACGGTGACGATCACCCTCCACTAGGCGCGCAACAACTACACTCCACCGACACCCGCCCGCCCGCCCAGGGGGTCAGGATGGAAGAAATACAGCTTGAGAAGGGGCTCGACGAGCTTCGTGTCCTCGTCGTGGACGATCACGACCTGTTCCGCACAGGCCTCAAGAGTCTGCTCGAAGAACAGGGGGTCAACGTCGTCGGGGAGGCACCGAACGGTCAGAACGCGATCCGGCTGACGAGCGAGCTCGCCCCTGACGTCGTGATCATGGATCTCAACATGCCCGGGCTCACCGGGGTCGAGACGACCCGGCATCTTGCGGGCATTGCGCCCTTGACGCGGGTCGTCGTGCTCACGATTTCGGCGGACGACGAGGACGTCATGGACGCTGTCATGGCAGGCGCGTGCGGGTATCTGCTGAAGGACTCGTCCATCCAGGATCTCATCATGGGAATCCGTGCAGCGGCGGCGGGCGAGTCGCTCATCTCGCCACAGATCGCGGCCAAGCTGCTTCAGCGGCTACGCGCGCAGAGCACGAGCGAGGACGCCGCCGCGATGATCCAGGCGGAACTGTCGGACCGCGAGATCGAGGTGCTCAAGCTGATCGCCAACGGAAAGGACAACGCTCAGATCGCGAGCGAGCTCTTCATCAGCCCGAAGACCGTGAAGAACCACATCTCGAACATCCTCATGAAGCTGCAGATAGACAACCGCATCCAGGCGGCGGTTTACGCCGTCCGCAGCGGGATCGTCTAGCTAGCCCTCTGAACGGCGGGCGCCGCCGGGCAAAGCCCGGCTTTGCCGCGCCTGACGACGCTCGCGGCAACGCGCTGAACGCGCGTCTAGTAACACGCACCGCGAGGGCTCGTCTCGGGCCCGCTCGCTGGCCTCCCTTGCGAGCGACGCCCCAGACGGCTAGCTCGCTAGGCCGCGGCGCGCTCGGCTTCGACGCGCCGCTGCAGCTCGCTAAGAAGGTCGCGCAAGCCGGCGAGGTCCTCGTCGGCGTTTCGCAGCCGTTGCGTGAGCATGCGCAGCTCGCCGGCCTCGTCGGGCCCCTCGATGCGGCGGGCGAGCTCGCCAATCTGGCGCTCGAGCCGGAGGCGCTCCCCCTCGAGCTGAAGCGCGCGCGCGTATCCGTCGGTCAGCGTATGCTCCATCTCCGTGAGGAGGGGTTGGCTGGGGTCGGGACTCCGCGGGTCCAGCATGCTGCGGACCCGGGAAACGATGGAGGGGAGATCGTGGCCCATCGGCTCGTCTGATTATCGAAGAATGGCGGCCGCGATTCATGGGCCGAGCGGCCCATCCTCTCGGCCGCGGAGACCTACGATCGGAAGACGTATTTGGACGGGGGTCGCGGCCCTTGCCCTCGCACTCGCGCTCTCCTCGCCCGCGAGCGCATCGCTGCGCACGGCTCTCGCCCGGGCCCTCGTCGCCCCGGGGGTCTCCGGGAGCCAGACCGGCGCTTTCGTCTTCGACCTCAACCGAAGCGCGATCGTGTTCACCCGGAACCAGACTCTTCCGCTTCGTCCGGCGTCGAACGAGAAGCTGGGCGTTGCGGTGGCGGCTCTCGACGAGCTTGGACCTAACTTCCAGATCTCGACGGACGTGCTCGGTCAGGGCTCGTTGACGGCCGATGGCGTCTGGCACGGACGCCTCATCCTCAAGGGCCACGGCGACCCGTCGCTGAGCACCGCGCGGCTCGCGCTCCTGGCCAGCCGAGTGCGGACTTTCGGCATTTCCCGCGTGACCGGAGCGATCCTCGGCGACGAGTCCTACTTCGACACGATGCGAGTTGCACCCGGGTGGAAAGCCTCCTATTACAAGGAGGAGTGCCCGCCGCTCTCTGCCCTGATCGTGAACCGGGGTCGCGTGGGCACGCGGATCTCAGACGATCCCGCGCGCACGGCGGCGCGCCTCTTCAAGCTCGCGCTCCAAAGGGCTGGTGTCGCGGTTCCGGGCAGGAGCGCGAAGGGCCTCGCAGCCGCCACCGCGACTCCTGTCGCCCAGGCCTTCTCGCCGGCTCTGAGCCGGCTTGTGCACAAGATGGACACCAACAGCGACAACTTCTACGCGGAGATGCTGCTGAAGGAGCTGGGCGCGAAAATCCGGGGACGGGGAACGACGGCGGCCGGTGCGCGCGTCGTCCGGACGGAGTTCGTCCAGCGCGGCGCGACGATGACGGGAGTCCGCATCGTCGACGGCTCAGGGCTCTCCGGCTTCGACCGGCTCACCGCTCGCGCCGTGGGCCAGCTGCTCATCTCGGCGGGGAGCGACGGAAAGATCAAGACCTACTTTGTCGCCTCGCTCCCGATTGCGGGCGTGAACGGAACGCTGTACGACCGCATGAGAAGCGGGCCCGCCTACCGTAACGTCTTCGCGAAAACCGGCAGTACGGATCGCGCATCCGCCCTCTCCGGCTACGCCAAGACCCGCTACGTCTTCTCGATCCTCATGAATGGAAGCCCGATCCCATGGGCCTCCGCCCGCTCGGCGCAAGATCGCTTCGCCCAGGTGCTAGCCGGCGCCGCCTAAGAGCCTCTCGAAGGCCTTCTCATCCAGAAGCTCGACTCCAAGCCGCTGCGCCTTCGTCAGCTTCGCCGCGCCCGGCTCCTCCCCCACGACCAGCGCCGTTGTCTTCGCCGAGACCGAGTTCGTGACCTTGGCGCCGGCCGCCTCGAGGGCGGCGGCGGCCTCCTCGCGCGTGCGCCGTTCGAGCGTCCCTGTGATGACGTACGTGTTCCCGGTCAGGTGACCCTCCCTCGGCCGCTCCTCCTCGCCCGCCTCGAAGCGGAGGCCGAGCTCGCGTAGCTCCGCAACAAGAGCGCGGTTCTGCTCGTCGGAGAACCATTCCGCGATCGATTCGGCCCGGTCCGGGCCGATCCCGTCCACCTCCTGAATGTCCTCTTGGCTCGCGTCCAGAAGCCGGTCGACAGTCTCGAAATGGCGGACGAGGTTCTGCGCAGTCACCCACCCCACGTCAGGAATGTTGAGTCCGAAGAGGACGCGTGAGAACGGTTGCTGCTTCGAAAGCTCGATCGCGTCGAGAGCGTTCTGCGCGGAGACTTCCCCGTATCCATCGAGCTGGACGAGCTGCTCCAGCGTCAGCCGGTAGAGGTCGGGCATGGAGCGCAGAAGCCCCTCGTCCCAGAGGCGGCGGACGAATTGCTCGCCGACGCCCTCGATGTCCATGGCGGCGCTGACCCAGTTGATCAGGGTCTCGAGACCGCGGGAAGGGCAAGCCCGGTTGGGGCAGCGGTGCATGACCTCTCCCTCGGGCTTGACGATCTCCGTGCCGCACAAGGGGCACTTCTTGGGCATCCGGAAGCGCTTCGTGCCCGGTTTGTGCGCCCCCGCGGGCCCGACGATCTGCGGGATGACGTCGCCCGCCCGCTGGACGATGACCATGTCGCCCTCGCGGATCTCCTTGCGGTTGATGTCGTCTTCGTTGTGAAGCGTCGCGCGTGAGACGGTGACGCCGCCGACCTCGACCGGCTCGAGGACTGCCCAAGGGTTGAGGGCGCCCGTTCGCCCCACCCGGATGAGAATCTTGTTCAGCTTCGTCTGGGCGGTCATCGGCGCCCACTTGAACGCACGCGCCCAGCGTGGACGCTCGTGGAGCGCGCCCAGGCGCGCCTGCTGGTCGAGCGAGTCGACTTTGATGACGATGCCGTCGATCTCGTAGTCGAGCTCGATCCGCCGCTTCTCCCACGCGAGGCAGGCCTGAGCCACGTCCTCGACGCTCTCGAGTCGCTCGGCGTACGGGTTCGTGCGGAAGCCGCGCTCCCGGAGCCACTCGAGCATCTCCCATTGAGTCCCGAGCTCGAGCCCTTCGCGATGCCCAGTCCCGTAAACCCACACCGACAACGGCCGCGCTGCTGTGATGCTCGGGTCGAGCTGGCGCAGCGAGCCCGCCGCGGCGTTGCGCGGATTTGGCGCCGGCTTCTTCCCCTGCGCGACCTGCTCTTCGGTGAAACGGCGAAAGCCCGAAAGCGGGAAATAGACCTCACCACGCACCTCGAGCACCGGTGGGGCGGCATCGCCGTCTCGGAGGGAAAGCGGGATCGCGTCGATCGTGCGCAGGTTCGGCGTCACGTCCTCGCCGCGGAGGCCGTCGCCCCGGGTGGCGCCGCGAGCAAAGCGGCCGCCCTCATAGGTGAGGGAGATCGCCGAGCCGTCGATTTTCGGCTCGATGACGTAGGCCACCGGCTCATCCGTCCCAAGTCGCTTGCGAACGTCTTCAGTCCATTTGACGAGCGCCTCGTCCGTCGTGACCTTGTCGAGCGACCCCATCGGGACCAGGTGCGCCACCTTTCCGAAGCGCTCGGAGGGCGGTGCCCCAACTCGCTGAGTCGGAGAGTCAGGCGTGACGACGTCGGGGTTCTCCTCTTCGAGCCGCTTGAGCTCGTCGAAGAGACGGTCGTACACAGCGTCCTCGACCGACGGGTCGTCGAGCACGTGATAGCGGTAGTTGTGCTCGTCGATCTGCTTGCGAAGCTTCTCGACACGCTTCTCCACATCAGAGGACGGCAAGAAGCTCCTCCGGTGAATGAACGATCAGATCGGCGCCGGCGTCTCGAAGCCGCTGGTCGGGATGGATCTTGCCCCACGAGACGCCAATCGTGAAGACACCGGCTGCCTTCCCGGCCTCGACGTCGAAAGGCGAGTCGCCGACGAATGCCGCATCGGCGGGCTCGCTGCCGAGCAGCTCGAGCGCCTTGAGCACAGGCTCCGGATCGGGCTTGTGCCGCTTCGTCAGGTCCGCGGTGACGACGGCGTCGAAGTAGCGCTCGAGCGGGATTACCGCAAAAGCGAGCTCGACGGTGGCTCGACCCTTGGCGGTGACTATTCCGAGCTTACGGCCCTGAGCCGCGAGCGATGCGATGAGCTCCTCAA
>Ga0307308_10001021_pt1 | contig 10905 bp, 13 predicted proteins | sample ER_DNA_195_FD_194501 | JGI IMG/M metagenome (GOLD analysis project Ga0307308, IMG submission 194501) | Bulk soil microbial communities from the East River watershed near Crested Butte, Colorado, United States - ER_DNA_195 | ecosystem: Environmental > Terrestrial > Soil > Floodplain | place...
GCGCCTTGATCACCAGGACGCCACGAGGGTCGCGAGGTCGATGGACGACTACTGGCGTCGGTTCCTTCCGCCCTTCTCGCTGACCGGTTGAGGGTCGTCACACGAGATGACGTTCTGGTCGCTAAGTGTTCGTGAATGTTACCCGAACCTGACAGGGCCTGGAGTGCCCATGGAGCGGGAGTGGCAATCGTCCCATTTCAAGGTAGCTCGGAGGCGACTAATCTCCGACTGATGAAAACTGCCTTGACAGCCAGATCGTGGAGCAGCCGCTTCCTGCTCCTCACGGCCTCGGTGCTGTGGTTAGGCGGTCTCATTCGAGTGATCGGCGAGGCGGGCGCCCGGTTGGTCTCAGCGGTTGCGCCTGCCAGTGCCGAGCCGAGGACGATCGCGATCGGGATGGTGGGCGCGATTGCGTTCATCGGCTCTCTGGCCCTCATTTGGCGCTGGCCATGGTATCGAGGCGTCATTCGCCAGAGCCAACAGGACATCAGGGCCCCGTGGGGCATCAGCGATGAAGCTGCACGGCCCGCCAGCGACACGCTCGGCAGGGGTTCGGCCTCGGCGGCGGTGGTCGGCGTGGCGGCCTTTGTGTTGGCTGCTCTCCTGCCCGGACTTGTAGCCGCCGCGATCGCGCTCGTGGTAGGGCTGCTTCTTCGGCTCGCGGGCACGCTGATCGTGGCCGCGGTTTCCTAGGAGCGACGGGGTCCGAAGGAGCGGATTCGGTGGTCGCAAAGGGTGCGGGAATGTCACCCGACCGAGACCGTCCGAACCGCCGACCGAAAAGCCATCCGGCGAGCAGCAAAAGCACCATCGAGACCGGGAAGCCCAGTGGCATGGACGCGTTCTTCGGTGGAGCAACGTCGGTCGCGGGCAACGCGAACCACGCCCAACCCGAGAACGCGGATCGCCCCTAGAAGTCGATCCGCATTACGACAGCCAATAGGCTTCTTGGCGCCGTAGGCCCCTGTGCAAGCATTCGCACGTCGAAACGTTGCCCGGGATCGAAGGGGTGTTGACCCATTCGGATGGGCATGAAACGTGGCGCTGCCGGCGCACAATTGACCGCGGAATGCGTCCCCGGACCGCACGCGTGTTCCGAGCCGGCCGACCGAGTTGGCGTACATCCAGCCGGCGAGCCAGGTCAGGCCGCCGGAGGAGCGAATCGCGTAACCTACCGGTGCCGAGGAGCCCCTGCCGCCAAACTCTTCTACCAGGTCCCGGACGCGACCCCCTGACAGGGAGCGGGCATGCGACAGTTTGTCACCTCAAAAGATGGCACGAGAATCGCCTACGAGACGGCGGGCGATGGACAGACTGCGCTGATCGTCCTCGGGGCTCTGAACTCAAGAAAGTCCGGAGCCAAGTTAGCCAAGCTTCTCGCATCCAAGTTCACCGCCGTGACCTATGACCGACGAGGACGCGGCGACAGCGCAGACTCGGCGTCATATACGCCCGAACGTGAAGTCGAGGATATTGCGGCGCTCATCGATGCGGTCGGGGGACCGGTCTGCCTCTATGGTCATTCTTCAGGTGCTGCACTTGCGATTGCGGCCGCAGTGAAACTGCGCAAGCAGGCCACGAAACTGGCCATTTACGAAGCGCCCTACTCTCTGGACAGCAAAGCACGCAAGGCTGCCAAGGAGTACTACCTAGCGCTCAAGAAGGCGCTCTCTTCTGGGCACAACGGCGATGCCGTCGCCCTGTTTGTCCGGTCTGTCGGGGTGTCCGACAAGCAGATCCAGGCCATGAGAAAAATGCCGATGTGGAAAGGGCTGGAGAAGCTGGCCCCGACGCTGGTATATGACAGCGAAGTCCTGGGCGAGGGGCACTCTCTGCCGGCAGCCCTCCTATCGCGGGTCAGGACGCCAACACTTGTCATGCACGGCGGTGCCGGATCTCCTGCGATGCGCGATGCGGCCCGGGCGATCAGCGAAGCCATTCCCCAAGCGGAACTTCGCACTCTCGCGCGCCAGACTCACGGTGTGAGCCCAAAAGCCCTCGCACCGGTCCTGGAAGCGTTCTTCGCATGAACACAAAGGGGTTGGTTGAGACCGGCGTCGCGGGCTCCTCCGGCGAGGCTCAGTCCGACTCGCACCGTCGTGGCCTGACGACATCCGCCGATGAGCGAGATCGGGCTTCGGATCCACCGTCCGCTCGTCGGCGAGCTGACCCTGGCGTAAGAGAGGCTTCCCCTCCCCGCCGACCCTGGCCTCACCCTGGTGACCTGTTCCGGCGAGCGAGGTTCATCCTGCAATCACTGTCACCCATGTTGCTCAGCCGCCGCGGAGATCGAGGATGCCGGGGCATTACCGGGGCGGCGGGACGCGCGGCCGTCTCCTTGCAGAACCCTGAAATCGGTCGTCCCGTCAGGGTTTCACAGATCGAGCGTCCTGGGGGGCTCGACTGACTCGACGGGTTCGGCGAGAGGCAATCGCAGAGTGAAGCGGCCCCCTCGATCGATCTCATCACAGGTGAGATCGCCCCGATGTTGCCGGGCGATGCGTCGCGCGATTGCCAGCCCGAGGCCGCTGCCGCTCGAGGTACCTGGTACCAGTCGGACGAAGCGATCGAAGATCCGCTCGCGGTCCTCGCCGGGAACCCCTGGTCCGTCGTCCTCCACGCTGAGCTGGGCTTCGTCGGCTGTCTCTGTGACGCGCAGCCGGACCTGGCCCGCGGACCCCGCAGCCGTGACGGCGTTGTCGAGCAGGTTGCGAATGACGCGGGAGAGCGCCTCCGGGTCGCCTGCTACCCAAACCGGTGAATCCAGTTCGAGCGCGATGGCCGACACGCGCCCTCGGCGAGCGAGCTCGGCGGCGACCGCTTCGGCAAGGTGCGCCAGATCCACCCTCGTCGAAGGGGCTGGGAGCGCCGCGTCGAGTCGGGCCAGGCTCAGGAGGTCGTCGACCAGTCTGCCCAGCCGGGCGGCGTCCCCGGCGAGCATCGCTTCGAGCGCGTCGCGCCGGGGTCGCCGTGGTTGGTCGCGGAGCAGCCTCTCGGCGGTTGCCTGGAGGGCGGCGATCGGCGTCCGCAGTTCGTGCGACGCGTCAGCAAGGAACCGGCGCATCGTCTCCTCGGCGTCTTTCGCCTGACGGACGGCCTCCTCGAGAGCATCGACCATGTGGTCGAACGCAGCCGCCATGCTGCCAAGCTCGGTATCCGAACGGGCCGGGCGCAGCCGCTCGGCGGTGTCGCCGCCCGCGATCCGGGTTGCGGTCCGCGAGACGTCGGCCAGTGGCTTGAGAGCCGCGCTGGTCACGCGCCGGATCAGGAGCGCCGCCAGACCGAGCGCGACGACCGCGACAGCGATCTCGATCGCGAGGAGTTGCTGAACATCGGCGGCGATGGCGTCGTTGCTCGCGCTCAGGACGACGTACGTCCCGTCGGGCAGCTGCTGATCGAGCACGACGAGGGAGCCCTGCGTGGTGATCGCCCCATCCTTCTTCACCGGTGGCGGATAGGACTTCACCCCTGCGGGATTGGACGAGCCCGGCTTGGCGTTGGGCACGGTCGCGGACGTGTCCGCGAAATCCACCGCGATTCCGTGCCGTGCGAGGTCCGCGACGAAGAACTTCGTCACATCGCCCGGCAGCGTGTCGTTGAATTCGCCGCCAGCCGCTCGCAGCTGCTCCGCGAGATCCTGCGCGCGGTTCGAGCGATAGGCGAACGTGACGGCGGCGATGACCCCGGTCAGCACGATGGCGAGCAGGCCCAGCGTGGCGAGGGTGACCCGCTTGCTGAGCGAACCCGTCTTCACCGCACGACAAGTCGATAGCCGAGGCCGCGGATCGTCTCCAGGACACGCGGCCCAGAGGCCTCGAGCTTGCGCCGCAGGGCGCTGATGTGCACCTCAACCACGTTCGGGTCAAAGGCGTCATAGCCCCACACCTGGCTCAGCAGCTGGGGCTTCGAGAGGACAAGGCCACGGTGTCGGACGAGGAACGCCAGCAGGCGGAGCTCGGTCGGTGTCAGTGCGAGGGGTTGCCCGTTCCGAAACGCCAGCCCTGCCTGCTCGTCGACGAGGACGTCGCCGGCCTCAAGGGGCGCGGTGTGGCGACCGGAACGACGCAATACAACCCGCACGCGAGCGAGCAGCTCCTCCAGGGCGAATGGCTTGATGAGATAGTCGTCAGCCCCGATCTCGAAGCCAGTCAGTCGGTCCGCGACGGCATCCCGAGCGGTCAGGAACACGATCGGCACATCGCCCCGTGCACGCAGCTGGCGGGCAAGCTCGAAACCGTCTCCGCGTGGGAGGCCGACATCGAGCACGATGAGGTCGGGCATGGTCGCCTCGATTGCCTCGACCTCGACGGAATCGGCAAAGGCCGAGACGGCCAAGCCCTCACGTTCGAGCGCCGCGCCGACACCTGTGCGTACCGCCGCCTCGTCCTCGATCACCACGACGCGCGCGCGCTCCTTCACCTGCCGAGTATCGCGCCCATAGCTGAGCAGTTGCTGAAGATCCACCCTCTTCAGCCCCAGTTCAGCCACGACGGCGATCGTGGGGGAAGCTCGCACAACGCGCGGCCACATCCATCGCAACCGGGCAGGAGGTCCACCATGATCGACGAACCAGGGCGCGTACGGCGCCTGCTCGTGCTCGCAGCAGCAGCGGTGGCGCTCGTCGCCGTCTCCGGCGGAAGCGTTGTGCTCGCCGGCAACAATGGGACGAAGCCCAACTCGTCGGACGTCGCCGCGACCACCGCCCCCGTCGCTGCGACCACGGCCCCCGCAGCCGGTCAGAGCAACCCCTTCGATGTCGCCGTCCAGGCGCTCGTGGAGGACGGAACGATCAACCAGGCGCAGGCAGTGGCGTTGCGCCAGCAGATCGATGCGGGCACGATCGATCCCCTCGAGCTCGTCGACACCGGGGTCCTGACCGCGGCCCAGATGCAGGCCGTCGAAACCCGGCTCGGTGCCGTCAAGCAGTCGCTGGGAGCCGCGGCGGGAGGCACCTCGCCGTCACCGTCGTCTTCGACGTCGAAGACAGCCCTAAAGGAAGCCGCCGACGCCGCCGTCCAGGCGCTCGTCGAGGACAGGACGATCAACCAGCACCAGGCGGACGTCCTGCGTCAGCAGATCGACGCGGGCTATATGGATGAGCAGAAGCTCGTCGACGGCGGAGTCCTGACCGCGGCACAGATGCAGGCCGTCCTAAACCGGCTCCTCGCCGTCAAGGAGTCGTTCGCGTCCGGGGCGGGAAGCACGGCGCCATCCGCATCCAAGATCTCGAAGGACCCGTCGACGACGAAATAGCGGTCCGAAACGCGGGCGAGGGCGTCGGTCCCCGGCCTTCGCCCGCAACTCGGTCGGGAGCAGGCGGCGTGGCGGCGCCCGCCAATTTTGGATCGTCGCCGCGCACGGCGTCAGGCATGACAGGGGCGATGCAGACGGGGCGCTCCGATACGCCCGATTGCTATAGACGTACATGGCGATCGCCGAAGCCACGAACCCGACGATGCCCGCGACGACCGACGGGACCAACCCGCCCGCGACCTGGCTGGCGACGATCCCGACGACCGCCCCAACCACGACCCCAGCAGCTGATATTCCGGGGCGTGTCGGCCGCTGTGAAGCTGGGCGGCGGGCGAGTGGGGAAGGACCGCCATCATCTCTGGCCGGGGACCGCTCCTGAAGCCTCGCGCGTAGCGGCTGGGCGCGCCTTGCGTGAATGGATCGGGGTCGGCGGACTGATGTGGAGTTCAACTGTCCTTTGAGCCATGCCGGCCTCGAGCTCGTGTACTTCGGCCATGCCCGGGTCTGAGCGATGACCGCGGCTGGCGGGCCGCGGCGGTCAGAGTTTCGGCACGGCTGCCTCTGCCGCGTCGCGCCTCGCGAAGACTCGACCGCGACCGAGTTGGATAACCGGATGAACAGACGCGTCAGCCGTGGTTCCGCTGGGCCCCGATCCTTGCTCGACTGTGATTTCGACCTCGTCGCCATCGTCGATCCCGCCGCGTAGAAACACGAACTCCGACCAAGTCGTAGATCCTGTCCAGATTGGCGGTTGGACCTCCACGTTTCGGCCTTCCTGGCCATGGGACCCCCGGTCGATCAACCAGCCTTCCCGTACGCGATCGGTTACCAGGTACAGGTTGGGAACGCTCGATGGCGGCAGGCTGGCGAGCTGGTCACGGAACTCGCGGCTCAGGTCTCGGAAGCGTCGCTCGCGAACATCGTCGGGGACCCATCGGCCGTCGACAAGTGCCCCGAACGTGACATCGGACATTGCCCCCATCGTTCCCGTCGTGAGCCGGCGCAGTCGTCGGACGGTCGCGTCAGGAACGTCTGGGCTCTGGTTATCGACCAGCTCGTCGTGCGTGCGCCGCAAGCGCTGTGCGAGGGCAGCGTGCTCGCGATCGAGCATCGAGGCAAGCGCGTCGAGCGTCGATGCAATGGCTTGACGGAGCTCGGAGGTCATCAAGACTTTCAGGCAGGGCCCAAATCCCAGGTCAATCGCTGATGCATGCGCACTCGCCGGATCGGCCGTAAATCAAACGAACCTTCGGCGCTGCATAGGGGTTATTTGCGCTCCGGTTCGGTCTCCCCCGCAGGTGTGCTCCAAGTCGTGTTTCCGCCGGTTGACGCCACCGCCCCTAAGAAGATGGCTTGACTAGCGGCGGCCATGCCCACGAAGGCCGCACCGATCCACCAGGCCATGTGCCACAGCGCCGCGGTCACGCCGATGAATGTGAGCACGACTGTGATTGCCAAGAGCGCGTACGAGTAGCGAAGGACAACTCGCGCGCGCCTCAGCTCGGCCTCGTCTGGGCCTTGCACCCGCCCGCGATCCTTGACTTCGAACCCGACTTCAACGAATGCCTCGGTCGCGACTTGCTCGAGGTCGACGCTCTTCATGTCGGCCGCGAGCCGCAGCAGCAGGAAGCCGGCGATGTCCGGCGGCAACGCCAAGGCGATGGCGGCCGTCGCGATCAGAACTGAGATGTCGACCGGGCCGACGGTCAGCAGTGCGCTGAGGATCAGCAGGTCGAAGGCGATCAGGGCGCCAAAGATCCAGTTGCCCAGGTCAAGCAACCAGGGCGCGATTCGCTCGACCAGCTTGACCAGGCCCGCTTCCGTCCGTGCCAACGTGTCATTAGGGTTGGGGCGTGCTATCACCAACCAATGATGCGCCCGTCTTGGCGGTTACGGCATCAGAGTTTGTGCTGACCGGCGACATGAGGTGGGAAACCTCCGGCTACGCGTTGACCGCGTTCTTCAGGTCATCTCGGGCGCACCAGGCGAAGTAGCCACGATCGAACCTCCTCGGCGCGGGGTCCGAGTGAGCTCGAAACCGCAACATCTGGTGGTGCGACGAGGCGAGATCTCGCGCGAGGAATCCGACCGCGCGTCAGATGTCATGTCATCTGATGCGAAGCGCACCGGGAAACCGTGACCAGTGCACGTGCGATCGAGACGCGGGACCTCACGCGCCGGTTTGGGAGCCGCATCGCGGTCGATCGGCTGAACTTGTCGGTCAATCGGTCCGAGGTCTACGGCTTCGTCGGCCCGAACGGCGCCGGAAAGACAACCACCATTCGGATGCTGCTCGGGCTGATCGCCGGTTCGTCCGGCGAGATCGAACTGCTTGGACGGCCGGTGCGGCGAGGCAGCGTCGATCTTGCCGGCGTCGGGGCCATCGTCGACAAGCCGGGCTTCTACCCCCACCTCTCGGGCATCGACAACCTCAATGTGCTCAACGCGACTCGCGGCTCCTCGATCCCGCGGCCGCAGCTGACTGGCGCGATGAAGCTTGCCGGCCTCGATCCCGTCGATCGTCGCCCGCCACTTTGCCGAGGCGATCGCCCACGCCGCGTTCGATCGCGACCTCCGAGTCAGCTGGTTCACCCTCGAGACGCTGACCGCGACGATCGCTCGCTCGCGGATCGATGCCTCGACCGGCAAGGTCGTCGAGCGGATCGTCCGCTCAGAGCTCGTGGTCGTCGATGACATCGGCCTGCTGCCCGCCGGCGCGGACGGAGGCCGAGGCCCTCTATCGCTAGGTCGACGCCGCCTACGAGAAGCGCTCGCTGATCCTGACCTCGAACCTCCACCCCGCCCGCCTCGACACAATCTTCCCCAAGGGCCTCGCGACCGCCGCCGTCGACCGTCTCCTGCACCACGCTCACATCATCGTGACCGAGGGCCGCTCACCGCCTCACCGAGGCGCTCGATGGACGCGGGGTCGTGTCGCTCGACCAGCCCTCACGGTGATCGTGCCTTGACGGTTCCCTGCGCATCGGCCACGGTGTCGTCGCGTGAGCCGGTTGACGAGAGGTTGAATGTCGGTATCGATCCGTGCGGGCCACTCCACGTTTGAGATCGGCAGCCCCGACTTCCTGCACGCCTTCTTCTCGACGATCTTCGTGCGGCTCGAGCACGAGTCTTGGGGCGCCCGGTTTCCAGTGCTGATGAGGGAGCTTTACGCCGGGAGAGTGTCGGCGGCAAGGTGCACGACCAGCTTGGCCGAACTCGAGGTCATCAGACGGGAGCTCGCCACGCTACGTCCGAGCGATGTCGTCTGGGACTTCGAGGATCGAGGAACACGGCCACCATGGGGTGACCAGATCGCACCAACGATCACGTCGCTTGCCGACTACTTCTGGACGAGTGACGGCAGGCCGCTGCTCGATGTCCTTGGCGCGGCCTTCGAGCTCGGCTCCACCCGCAAGGTCAACGTCACCATCGAGTGACCACGCCATCGAGCCAGGCACCGGACGAGCACCACGGCCCAAAAATGGCCGGGCCCGCCGAGAACGGCCAGATGCCATGGCCGAGTACGGGCAGGTTCAGTGGCCGCGAGTGGGCAGCTTGGGTGGCCACCCTTGGGCGGATTCTGCTGTCCCTTGACACTCCGAGTCGTAGGTGCCCTCGTTGCGGTCACGGCGACAAATACAATCTTCTACATGGTCGTCACCGCACCTCGCTGAGATACCTTACCCGGGTATTCGTCCTACCGGTGGGCGCCGGGGTGGGAAGGGGTTCCGTTACGATGGCAGCGTGTCACGGCTGTACTTGCTCGATCCGGATACACGGTGGGCAGAGGCGCGCGGCTTGCTCTGGCCAGAGCCAGTCAATGATCCTGCGCGGTCGGAGATGGTCGTGTGGCGAACGGGCGAAGCGGGGGACCTGGCCTTCAATCCGGCCACCATCGCGGTGCCGAGCGGCAGCACGGTCACGTGGACGAACAACGATATGACGGCCCATACCGTCACCTTCGACGACGCCTCCGCCGATAGCGGGATCCTTGACCCTCGCTCGACCTTCGATCACGCATTCGCGACCGCCGGCACGTTTGCCTACCACTGCAACATCCACTGGCGCCATGGTCCGGGCGTCGAGTCACCTCGTTAATCAGCAGGGATCCCAATCGTCAGCCAGCGTGCTGTAATGACACGCTCCTTGGATCTCGTCACTTCGTGAAAACCTGCTCTGTAATCCGACCGCTGGTTGGATCGATCGTGCAGTCAAACGACTGGGTGGAGTAGGCGATCAACGGCTTGGCCGACGCGATGTGGTAGTAGCAATCGCCCGTCGAGGTCGTCGGCGTTTCAGCTACCCAAACCTGGCGACCGCCCCTGTCGAGCGCGACCACGTTGCGAAATGTGCCGTACCGGCGCGGGTCGGCGTCAGGGTCAAAGAGGACCACGACAACCTCACCGACCTTAACTGCCTCGGTAATCGGGTACGGCGTGGGGACGACCGATCCGTCGATCGAGATCTCGCCACCGTCGATGAGCTCAAACGCGAAATCGTCGTTACGTTCCACCGCCATCGACAGAGTTTAGGCAGGACCGGTTTCGTCTCGTCGGATAAGTAGGCGCCGTGATCACTCAGCGTTCGGGAATGTCACCTGAGGCACGCGGTTCGTGCTTTCAGCGCCCGCTCAGATTGGTAGCAGCGATTCGGCTATCTCGGCAAGGATGGGCGGAAAGGCGACCCGTGGCGCTGACCAGCCATGCCCTGAGGCGGGATCCCAACCGGGAAGGCCAGCCCAACGAAAGGAGCAGCGGAGGTAATTGACGAACATCGTTTGGTGCGGCTCCCAGAGGACCAGTCCATCGGCCCCCGCATTGGGGACCGCAAGGGCGTACGGATCACCCCCGCTGATATTCGCCTTGTGCAGGTAGTCAGGTGCGATATCGACGCGAAACGGTCCTTGGTCCCACTCCGTGCCGCGGTCTTGAAGCCACTGGTCGTACTCAGATTCCACGAATTCAAGCGGAGCGTCGACCACGAGCGGATCGGTGAGCTCGTGTTGCCACCGGGGGTTGCGGCCGACGAGATTCACCTGCCCAACCTCCTCGTACCAGCACCGGAGGGAAACTGGCAGGTGGCCGATCTTCTGTTCGAGCCGATCGAGCGCCCCCGAATCGGCCGGACTGGGTGGGACGAGGATAGTTTCCAGTGGATTCTCGAACTCGAATCCGGCCTCCGGCAGGAGCTTGATCAGTCGTTCGACGTTTGATCGGGCCCTGCGCATGGTTTCCCGGGCCACCGAGATCGCGCCCCCCCAGTCTGCGTCCTGTGAGAGACGATCGCCCATGCTCGCCATCTCGGTCCACACGCGAATGCGGTCACCCGCCAGGTACCGCTCCAACCATCGGCTCATGGATGGATAGTGACATGCGAAAGCTCCAGCTCGTACAACGCGGTGAAGCAACCGTTGCATCAGCCAGCGTGCGGGAATGGCACCCGAGGTCGAGATCTCGCGAGGGGTCGCGCGGGATCGAAGATCGACAGACGGACAATGCGTCTCAGCACTGCCGGCTCAATGGAGAAACGCCGATGACCACGCCGATCCAACTCGTGTTCGACACGGCGGATCCAGACCGAGAGGCGCGATTCTGGGCAGAGGCGCTCGGGTATCGGATTCAGCCGCCGCCGGAAGGATTCGATAGTTGGCCG
>Ga0307308_10001022_pt1 | contig 10905 bp, 9 predicted proteins | sample ER_DNA_195_FD_194501 | JGI IMG/M metagenome (GOLD analysis project Ga0307308, IMG submission 194501) | Bulk soil microbial communities from the East River watershed near Crested Butte, Colorado, United States - ER_DNA_195 | ecosystem: Environmental > Terrestrial > Soil > Floodplain | place: USA...
CCACGAGAGGAGGCGAGACACCGAGGAGGAACAGGTTCTGCAAGGCGTCGATGTCGCCAACCATTGCGGCGAGGAGATCGCCCCGCCGGAGCTCGGGCAGGCGTCCCGGAATCAGCGGCTCGATCTTCCGATAGAAGCCCACGCGCATCCGCGTGAGGACGCGGAACGCGAGATCGTGCCGCTCGAGGCGCTCGAAGTAGCGGGCCACGGGCTTTCCGATGCCGCACGCCCGGACCGCCACGATCGCGACGGTGAGCGAGAGGATCGGTGGGTGTTCGGCCGCGCGAGAGATGACGTACCCGGCGATCGACATCAAGCCGACGCCGAGGAGAACGGAGAGTGCGCCGAGCGCGACGGACGCGAGCACGCGGGCACGAGGCAACCTCGCGATCCGGAGAAGCTCCCACAACGTCTTCATGGGATCACCGCTGGGTTGGTGACTACGATCGCCTTCCCGTCCTCGATCCGGACGATCCGATCGGCCGAGCGCGCCAGCTCAGGGCTGTGGGCGATCAGCACGATCGTCTGGTCGGGCCCGAGCTTGCGGATCGAGGTTGCGATCGCGTCGACGCTCTCGGCGTCGAGGTTGGCGGTCGGCTCGTCGAGGATCACGAGATGCGAGCCCCGAGCTAGCGCTCTCGCGAGGGCGACGCGGCGGGTCTCACCGGCCGAGAGGCTCCGGCCTCCTTCGCCGAGGCGGGTTTCGTAGCCTCGCGGCAGCTCGCTCACCACGTCGTCGAGCCCCGCGGCCGCGGCCGCGAGCTCGATCCGCTCCTCCGTCGCGGACGGGTGGCCGATCGCGATGTTGTCCCGGACCGAGCCGCGGAACACGGTCGGGTGCTGCGGCACCCACGCAACCTGCGTTCGCCATTCCCGGAGGTCGATCGTGGCGAGGTCCGTGCCGCCCACGGTGATCGAGCCACCGTCCGGCCGGCGCAGACCGAGCATCAGGGCGGCGACCGTGCTCTTGCCGGCACCACTGGCACTGACCAAGGCCACGACCTCACCGCGCTCGATGGTGAGGTCGAACCCCTCGAGGACCGGGCGGTCGCGCTCCGGGTTCTCGAGCGAGACGTTCTCGAATCGGATCGACCCCCACGAGCTCGGAACGTGCTCGGTGCCCGACGGCGGTCCGTGCGGCGCATCGAGCAGATCGAGGATCCGCTCCGCGGAGGCGAGCCCGTCCGCGCTCACGTGGAACTGCGTCGCGAGGCTGCGGAGCGGGACGTAGAGCTCCGGGGTGAGCAGGAGGACCGTCAGCGCGGGTCGGAAAGCAACTGATCCCTCGATCAACCGGACGCCCAGGGTGACCGCCACGAGCGCCGTCGCCAGCGTCGCGGCCAGATCGAGAACGGCTCCGGACAGGAAGCTCACGCGGAGCGTCTCCATCGTCGTCCGCCGGTACGCCTCGCTCACCTCCTCGATCCGATCCGCCTGCGAGGCGCCACGGTTGAACGCTCGGAGCGTTGGAAGGCCCCGGACGACGTCGAGGAAGTGGTTCGAGAGCCGCGCCAACGCCACCCATCGCGCCCGGGTCTTCGACTCGGTGTACCGACCGATCAGGGTCATGAACACGGGGATCAGCGGGAGCGTCACCAGCATGATCGCGGCTGAGGTCAGGTCGATCGCCGCCGTCCAGGCAAGCACCGCGATGGGAACGAGCACGGCCAGCACCAGCTGCGGGAGGTAACGGGCGAAGTAGGCTTCCAGCCCGTCGACGCCCGCCACCGCCGCGGCTGCGATCTCCCCGGCCTCGGCCCCGTCCACCGCGCGTGGCGCACCGATCAGCCGTCGCTCCACCAACGACATGCGGAGGGCGGACGTGACGAGCGCCGCCGCTCGCCGGCCGGTCGCCTCGAAGCCTGCTCCGAACAGCGCACGTGCGATCACCACCGCGCAGAACGCGATGATCTCGCCGGGATCGGGAGCGCGATGTTGGAACGCGCGCGCCACGATCGTGGCGAATAACGTCGCCTGGATCAGGAGCGCGATCGTGGCGAGGAAGCCGAAGAGCACGTCGACCGCGAGGGCGACACGCGCGGGCCGAACACGTCGCAGGAGTCGGGGGTCGAGCGGGCGCACAGCCTCAGGACTCTACCGGCGTGCCTCCCGCGGCCGCCGGGGACGGTCCAGGGGGAGATGCGGACGGGGGCGGCTCCGGTCCGGCCGGGCTCGCCAGCCGCTTCCGGAAGACGTGATACGTCCAGCCCTGATAGATCATCACGACCGGAAGGAAGACGATCGCCACGATCGTCATCACCTTGAGCGCGTACGGCGCAGACGAGGCATTCTGCACCGTCAGGTTGTAGGCAGCGTCTGTGCTCGAGACCATCACGTTCGGATAGAGGTCGGTGAAGAACGTCAGGACCGTTGCCGCCATCGCGAACGTGGTCATCGCGAACGCCCAGCCTTCGCGGCGATCACCCAGCAGCCACGCCGATGCCACGATCGCCAGGACCGCGCTCACCGTGAGGAAGTCCGGGAACGCTCCGTGATGGATCACGACCTGGGTCCACACGCCGAAGATCAGGACCGCGGCGCCGGTGACGACGGTGGATCGACGAGCCAGACGGCGCGCGCGCTCCCGAAGCTCGCCGTCGGTCTTGAGCGAGACGTACGTGGCCCCGTGGAGCACGCAGAGGAGCACCAACGTCAGGCCTGCGAACACGGAATACGGGCTGAGGAGATCCCAGAAGTTCCCGGTGAACTCCTCGCTGGAGTTGATCGGTAGACCGTGGAGCAGATCGGCGAGCGCGATGCCGATCAACAACGGCGCCAAGAAGCTTCCCGCTGTTTGCAACCGGCTCCAGTTCTTCTTCCACGCTGCACCGGCGCGCTTGCCGCGGAATTCGAAGGACACACCTCGGACGATCATTGCAACCAGCAGCAACACCATGGCGAGGTAGAGACTCGAGAACATCGTCGCGTACCAGGACGGGAAGGCTGCGAAGATCCCGGCGCCCGCCACGATCAGCCAGACCTCGTTGCCGTCCCATACGGGACCGATCGTTGCGATGACGACACGCTGCTCCGCTTCGTTCCTGCCGATCACCTCGTGCAGCATCCCTACGCCGAAGTCGAAGCCCTCCAACACGAAGAAGCCGGTCCACAGGACGGCGATCGCGATGAACCAAAAGACCTGGAGACCCATCTCCCTCCTCAGTACGCCATCGCTGCTTCGGGCAGGTCGTGTTCGTCCGCTTCGCCTTCTGGTGCAAGCTCCTTGCGGGCATAGCGCACCATCAGGGTCCAGTCCACCACGGCGAGCGTTCCGTACAGCAGGACGAAGATCGTCAGGCTGATCCAGATCGACGTCGCACTGACGGAGGGCGAGACGCCCTGGCTCGTCTGCATCAATCCCTGCACGATCCACGGCTGGCGCCCGTTCTCGGTGAGCAACCAGCCGGCCGTGTTCATCAGGAAGGGGATGGCCGCGGCCCAGATCGCGAGCCACAAAAACCACCGCTTGGTCATCAGCTTCTTCCGCCACAGGAGATACACGCCCAGGAGCGCGATGAGGAACACCACCACCGCCAGGTACGCCATCAGGCGCATCGACCAGTACTGGATGAAGACGTTCGGGACGTAGTTCCCCACCCCGTACAGCTGCTGGTATTGCTGGTTGAGCTCGTTCAGGCCCTCGACCGGTCCATCCCATTGATCGTCCGCGAGCAGCGAGAGCAGATGAGGGATCGCGATGATCTTGGTCGGCGTCTCGTCGTTCTTCCCGCCGCCGATCTGGAAGACCGAGAAGGAGCAGGGTTGGCAGGATTGCCACTGCGCCTCCATCGCGGCGACCTTCATTGGCTGATACCTGGTCTCGATCACGCCGAGGTGGCTGCCGACCATCATCGTGAACAGCGACGCCGGCAGCAGCACGATGAGCGAGAGCGAAGCGGTCTTGCGGAACTGATCCGCTTGTGTGTCGTGCTTCAGGTGCCACGCCGACACGGCCAGCATCACCGCGGCCCCGGTGACGAGTGCAGCGAGGAGCACGTGGAGGTACCCCCACACGAAGACCGGGTTGGTCATCACGGACCAGATGTTGGTGAGCTGCGCCTTGCCGTTGACCACCGCATACCCGACGGGGTGCTGCATCCAGGAGTTGGCGGCCATGATGAAGGCCGCGGACAGGGCCGCGCCGCCCGCGACCGCCCAGATCGTCGCCAGGTGCACTCGGGGCGACAGCCGTCCCCACCCGAACAGCCACAGCCCCAGGAAGACGGATTCGAGGAAGAACGCTCCGAGACCTTCGATCGCCAGCGGTGCTCCGAACACGTCGCCGACGTAGCGTGAGTACGCTGACCAGTTCATCCCGAACTGGAACTCCTGCACCAGCCCTGTCACGACGCCGATGGCGATGTTGATCACCAGGAGGGTGCCGAAGAACCGGGTCAGTCGGAGGTAGGCCTCGTCGCCGCGCCGATGCCAGGTCGTCTGCAGGAGGGCCACCAGGAAGGCGAGGCCGATCGTCACGGGCACGAAGAGGAAGTGGTAGATGCTCGTCGAGGCGAACTGGAGACGCGCGAGGTCGAGGTTCGTCACGGACCGCCACTCCTAGACGCCCTCCGGAGCACCATCAAGTGGCATCCTCGCGGCGTCGGGCAGGGTCTGCATCCCCCGAATCGGACGAAGGCAGGCTCGGCCACGGCGAGGGGTATCGGTGGCTCAGAGCCGTGGGAGGGTGATGACCCCCGCGAGTGCGACCACCATCAAAGCTGCCGCAAGAGCGGCGGCCGCGACGCGAACCCCGCGGAATTTGAAGCGCTGCGCGATGGCCACCAGGAACAGCACCGTCGCGAGCAACACGGTCTCGCGCACGTATCGGTCCGCCGTCTCACGGGCGGCGGTGCCCGCCTCGAAGGCGGCATCGGCCTGTTCGTTCAACGTGGCGGCGAGTTCGGTCTGCGCGTTGTGGTACTCCGGCATGAAGATAGGGCCCGCCGGCGCGTCCGGGTTGGTGAACGGATGGGTCTTCAGCCACGCATCGAACGCGACCCGGTACTCGTCGCTGAACCGCCGGACGTAGAGACCCGCGAGCCGCTCGTTGCCCTCCTCATGAGCTTGGATCCACGTGTTGAACGTGGAGACGTCGAGTAACCGCTGCTGTCCTCCAATGGTGTCCGCCTCATCGGCCTGCACCCGAAGCCGAGATGCGGTGCCGTACTGGAATGCCTGGTGTCCGTCCCATCTGGCTGCCTGGTACCCGCTCCACGCGGTGGCGACCGCAACGATCGCGAGGATGATCACCTCGCCGATCTCGGCCAACTCCTGCCACCGGCGCTTCTCTCTGGCTTCCTGCGCCTCGCGTTCGGTCAACTTGTGGGCCAGATCGACGTTCATCCCTTCGGGCACGTGGTCGAGTCTGCCACGGTCAGGCGTCAGTGACGTTTCCATCCGAACAGGGGGATGCGCGCCGATCGCGTGACCCCTACGGTCGGTACGAACCGGGAACGGAGATCTCGTGGAGGAACCCGAGGAGACCCTGCGCCGCTTGAGCATGCATGACGAACGGGCGCTCGCCCGGGTGATGAGTACGTACGCGCAAGGGTCCGTCCCGGGGCTGGACGCGAAGGGCTCGGCGCTGGCCCGGCTCGCTGCCACGATCGCGCTCCGGGGAGAGCTGCCTTCCTATCTCTCGAACGTCGACGCGGCGATCGATGCAGGGGCAGACATCGATGAGATCATCGGCGTCTTCCTCGCGATCGCGCCCGAGATCGGCGAGGCAGCCGCGAGCAAGGCTGCGGCCGAACTCGATGCGGCGCTGGCTTCCCACCGGCCCTAAGTCCTGTCAGCGCCAACGGCCGGTCGAGGCTTCAGGGCGAACTGGTCGCTTCCGTACCGTTCGTCGTCAGGTATTCCATCGCGCGATCGACGTCGAAGCCCATCGCGGATGCCAGTTTGGGCGCGGCTGACACCACGCGAGCGACGCCCACGGCTGGCGCCACCGCGAAAAGAACGCCCATCATCTCGTCGGGCGAGGCGCCGCTCCTCACGGCGACCTCCACCGCGTGCTCGTAGGCGGCGAGGGAGGCGTCCAAGGCTATGTAGACCGCGAGACATACGACGGCACGCATCTTCGGCTCGAGCTCGCTCGTACCCGTGCCCCCTGACCTGACTCGGCAACCTCCATCGCACCAGGATCGAGGAGCTGAGGACTCCATCCACCGCGAAAAGCGTCTCTCGCGCATCACGCGAAAGGGATGGAACATGCAGAACTCCTTTGTCCTCCAGGCGGCCCGGTTCCGAACCGATCAGTCGGGCAGCAGGCCCATCGAACGCGACCGCTCGATGGCGCGACTGCGAGACGTTTCACCGAGCTTGCGGTAGATCGAGATGGCCTCCGCCTTCACTGTGTGCTGTGAGAGGTGGAGCTGCTCACCGATCTCGCGGAAGGTGAGCTGGGTGGCAAGCATCGGGAGCAATCGAAGCTCCGCTCCCGTCAGCCGCAGATCCTTCGCGACCTTGTTTTCGGCTGCGGTCAGCTGGCTCCGAACCTCCTCGGCGCTCCGCGCGAGCTTCTCGAGGTTGCCCGAGCGGCGGATCAACTCGGATATCTCGTCCAGCCGTCGGCGCGTCAGCTCTTCATCGCCGAGGGCAAGCGCACATCGCGCGAACATGAGTCGGACCTGGATCGCGAGGTAGGGCAGGGACCCGTTCAACGCGGGAAGTGACTCCTCCACGATCGCGAGATGCGCCAACGCGGCTTCGGTCTCACCGCGGTGGCGCGCGACGCGCGCCGCGGCGACATGTGCCGGACCATGGGCCGCGAAGGGTCGTACCGGCTCGCGGTCGGCAAGGTCGCACGCACGATCGGCCCAGGCCGCAGCGTCGTTCCACCGGCCCTGGAGGATCGCGATGAAGGCCCGCTCGGCCGAGGCGATCGCGAGCGTGATGAGCGCGTAGTGCCCCCCACCCGTCTCGGTCGCGTCGGCGAGGTAACGGTCGGCCTCATCCAGATCGCCGGACAACATGAAGGCGATGCCGAGGAGAAGGGAAGCGGTCGGTTGCCAGGGGCTGTACGGCTCCAAGGTTTCGATGGCGAGCCGGGCGTCTTTCTCCATGGCGTCCACCCCGTGACGACACATCGCCGCCCGGAGAACGAAGACCCATGCCTCGTGCGAGCTCCCGTCGGGCATGAGGCCGGTGACCTGAGCATCCTGTGCCACAACGGCAGACAACGCGGCATCGCGCTCGCCACCGAGCAGGAGGTTGATCCACGTCCCGAAGAACGCAACGACGGGGTAGCGCTCGCGCGGTGCCCGTTCGGCGAGCCACTCGAGCCATCCGTCCATCCGCTCCATCCGGCCGGACCACCCAACATCGAGTCCATAGACGCTGAAGAGCGCTGCCGTTCGGTTCACGTCGCCCGCGATCTGTGCGTGTTCGATCGCCATATCGATCAGCCCGTGACGTTCGCACCAGAGCGCCGCCCGGGCGGCGATAATCGCCGAGGCACCTGACTCATCCTCCAGATCAGCTCGCAACAGGTCCCGGAAGAGTGGATGGAGGCGGTACATCTGTCCGGCCATGTCGAGCGGGATCAGCATCGCGCCTGATCGTGCGATCGTGCGGAGGACCCGAGCCGAGCCGGTCCGCCGCAATGCGGCGTCGCACAGAGGACCGGAGAGGAACGCAAGCGCCGAACACCGGACGAGGAACCGGATCTGGGCTCGCGTGAGGCGCGCGAGTACCTCCTCGCGCAGGTACTCGGCGACGAAGCGTTCGTTCCCCGTCATGGGGTCTGTCGGCGCCTGCCTGTTGCGTCTCGCCAATGCCGCGAGGTACAGGCCCACCGGCCAGCCTTCGGTTCGATCGACGAGAACCTGCACGTCCTCTGCCGAGACCGATGGATCGACCGAGCGGACCAACAGGTCCGCTTCACCGAGGCTCATCGTCAGATCAGGCATCTCGATCTCGAGCAGCCGGCCCTCCGAGCGGAGGCGAGCCACCGCAGCCAAGGAGCATCGTGCCACCAATACGAGCTGGCACGACGCGCGGAACTGGTCCGCGAGCCCGATCAGTGCTTCAACGTCCGCGTCGTCCAGGACTTGGGCGTTGTCGATCACGAGGACCAACGGATCGGACCCGGCGATGAGCTCACCTGCGAGGAGGAAGGCCTCGCCGACCGTGAAGAGACGGTCGTCGGCAGCGATGGTCGTGAAGTCACGTTCATCGACGCCCGCCCACTGCCGCAGGAGGAAGCTCTTGCCGTAGCCGGCCGGAGCGGTGATCGAGATCACTTGAGCGTCGCGTGCGCCGCGCAATCGATCGACGAGAGCCACCCGAGGTACCGATGGGATGCGTGGGACGGGCTCATCCCGAAACAGATCAGCATCTGGCACGCGGATGGCCTTCTGCACCCCTCATCTCCCGGATCGGCGACGTCATACCCCGCGACGCGCGGCTCCGTTCGGTCCGGGGGGGCTGGGGATCCGACCGCGGCAACCGTGGGCTGGGATTGCCCGCGGAACAGTAGCATCATCTCGGGCGGAAGGTTTCCGACACCGTCCTTGTGTGGAGGTCAGCTGGGCGTCGGGACCCTCGTTTCGTCGGATCCATGGATGCCATGGAACTGCGAGCGTTCATGGATCGTTCATCCCGTTCGGGGGATGCAGATGTTCGGCGGCCGAGACATACTCATGTGCCGCCCCAGTGGGCGGCATGAGACGCAGCAGCCCTTGGCTCTGATCTGAAGGAGGAGATCGCATGGGGATCGGTCCAGTTGAGTACATGATCGTGGCGTTCCCGGGCAACCAGTTCAAAGGTGAGATCGTGCCCGCCTTGCAGGAGCTGGTCGATGCGGGCACCATCCGCGTGATCGACCTGGCGTTCGTGATCAAAGACGGCGAGGGCAACATGGCGGCCCTCGAAGCGGGGGATCTCGATTCCGACGTGGGCGCCGCGTTCGCGAAACTCGGCGGGGTGAACGGCGGCCTCTTGAACCAAGAAGACCTCGAAGCCGCGGCCGAGGAGCTCGAGCCGAACTCGTCGGCTGCGCTGCTCGTGTGGGAAGACGTCTGGGCAACCAAGCTGAAGGACGCGCTCATCAACGCTGGCGGCGAGCTCCTCGACCTCGAGCGGCTCCCGTACGAGGTGGTTGAGGCCGCTGTCGATTGGGCCAAGTCGAACACGTAGAGGCGGAAGGGGGAACGAACGATGGCGTTCGGAAGAAGAAGAGGTCCAGGGCTCGTAGGGATGGCGGCACGTACGGCTGTGGTTGCCGGAACGGCCACGGCCGTGTCGGGTCGGGTCGGACGACGACAGCAGCAGAAATACGCGAACCAAGATGCCGAAGCGATGCAGCAGCAGGAGCCTGTTATGGAACAAGCCCCGAGTGCCGGCGGCGGGGACGACACGACGGCTCAGCTCGAACAGCTCGCGAAGCTGAAGCAAGAAGGCATCCTCACCGAGGAAGAGTTCACGGCCAAGAAGAAGCAGATCCTCGGGATCTGAACGGACGGCCGGGCGAGCGTCGCCTCGCCCGGCCCCCGATTTCATCCGGTTCGGGCGATGAAGCACCCAAGCATCGTTCCTACCGTGGAACGATGGCACCCCTGAATGGAGTCCCGCAATGACGAACTCTCCCGACCGGCATGCACGCGCGGTCTTGCCGATCCCTGATCGGCCGGTGCCCGGCCTGACAACGTATGACGCGAAGGATCCGGACACCGCCTACCCACCGATCGAGCCGCGGCTCCCGCCAACGGGTGCCCCCAACGTTCTGATCGTCCTTCTCGATGACGTCGGCTTCGGCGCATCGAGCACGTTCGGAGGTCCCTGCCAGACGCCAACGGCGGACAGGCTCGCCGCAGGCGGTCTGAAGTACAACCGGTTCCATACGACGGCGTTGTGCGCGCCGACCCGGGCGGCGATGCTCACCGGCCGCAACCACCATTCGGTCGCGATGGGCAGCATCACCGAGACGGCCACGTCGGCACCCGGCAACAGCTCGTTGCGGCCCAACACGAAGGCGCCGCTCGCGATGACGCTGAAGCTGAACGGATACTCGACAGCACAGTTCGGCAAGTGCCACGAGGTGCCGGTGTGGCAGTCGTCGCCGATGGGTCCGTTCGACGCATGGCCGTCGGGTGGTGGCGGGTTCGAGACGTTCTACGGCTTCATCGGCGGGGAGAACAATCAGTGGGACCCCGCGCTGTACGACGGGACGACGCCGGTGGAGCCGCCGGCGACACCCGAGGATGGGTATCACCTGACCGAAGACCTGGCCGATCGGGCCATCAGCTGGGTACGTACGCAGAAGGCCCTGATGCCCGAGAAGCCGTTCTTCGTGTACTTCGCGCCGGGAGCGACACACGCCCCGCATCACGTCCCTAAGGAGTGGGCCGACAAGTACGAAGGTCAGTTCGCCGACGGGTGGGACGCACTACGGGAGCGCACGTTCGGGCGGCAGAAGGAGCTCGGGGTGATCCCGGCGGACGCCGATCTCACCACCCGTCAAGCCGAGATCCCGGCATGGGACGACATGCCGGATGAGCTGAAACCCGTTCTCGAGCGCGAGATGGAAGTGTACGCGGGGTTCCTCGAGCACACCGACCACCATGTCGGCCGGTTGATCGATGCGATCGACGATCTCGGGATCCTCGACGACACCCTTATCTACTACGTCATCGGGGACAACGGTGCGTCAGCCGAAGGCACCCTGAACGGCGCCTTCAACGAGATGGCGAACTTCAACGGGATGGCTGCCCTCGAGACCCCTGAGTTCATGGCGAGCAAGATGGACGAGTTCGGCTCACCAAGCTCTTACAACCACTACGCGGTCGGCTGGGCGTGGGCGATGGACACTCCGTTCCAATGGACCAAGCAGGTGGCCTCACACTGGGGTGGCACGCGTAATCCCGCCATCGTGCACTGGCCCAACGGGATCGAAGAGAGCGGCGG
>Ga0307308_10001026_pt1 | contig 10893 bp, 9 predicted proteins | sample ER_DNA_195_FD_194501 | JGI IMG/M metagenome (GOLD analysis project Ga0307308, IMG submission 194501) | Bulk soil microbial communities from the East River watershed near Crested Butte, Colorado, United States - ER_DNA_195 | ecosystem: Environmental > Terrestrial > Soil > Floodplain | place: USA...
GCTCAACGAGCTTCGTCGGATGCCCGCCGGCGGGCGGACCGCCGGTCATCCAGATCCTTCCGTCCGGCGAACACCACTCGACAGCGCCACCGGTGAGGAGTCGCGACGCACCGGAGCTGCATTGCCAATCCAGCGCCCGAGGGACGTTCGGGCTCTGCCCCAGCCCTTACCGGGAGACGATCCGTGTCCACACGATCCAAGGCAGCCGCGATCGCCGGCGCCCTGATCCTCGCGACCACCTCGGTCGGCGGGATCCTGGCCTCGAGCCATCGTGAGGCGCCCCTCATCGCCGGTGACCCGGCGGCCGACAACACCGACCTCTACGCCTTCCTCGACCCCAACGACAACACGAAGCTGACGATCATCGCCAACTACGTGCCGCTCGAGGAGCCGGCCGGCGGCCCGAACTTCTTCCCGTTCGACCCGACCGTCCGCTACGAGATCAAGATCGACAACAACGGCGACGGCAAGGCCGACGTCACCTACCGGTTCAAGTTCCGGACCCGGAACACCTCGACGAACTTCGCCGGGATCCCGACCTTCCTGTACAACGACGGGCCCGTCACCAGCCTGACCGACCCGAACCTGCTCGTGAAGCAGACCTACAGCGTCGAGCGCAATGGCCTGACGATCGGATCCGGTCTGCGAACGCCGCCGGTCAACGTCGGACCGCGATCCACTCCCGACTACGCAGGCACGGCCGCCCAGGCGGTCCAGACCCTCGCCAACGGCACGAAGACCTTCGCCGGCCAGCGCGACGACGCCTTCTTCGTCGATCTCGGCTCGATCTTCGATTTGGCGGGACTCCGCAACTTCAACCCGCTGCACGCGATCCCGCTGCCCGCGGCAGCCGGCGTGGACGGGGTCGGAGGGTTCAACACGAACTCGATCGCGATCGACGTCCCGCTGAGCCACCTGACGAAGGATCACCATCAGCCGACCGGCCCGAACGACCCCGACGCCGTCCTCGGCATCTGGGCGACGGCCAGCCGTCAGATGACGCGCACGCTCAACGCCAACGGGACGATGAGCTCCAGCGGTCCGTGGGTCCAGGTCTCACGCCTCGGCAACCCGCTGATCAACGAGGTGATCATCCCCCGCGAGAAGAAGGACTACTGGAACCGCCAGACCCCGAACCATGACAGCCAGTTCGCGAAGTACTACAAGGCTCCCGAGCTGACTGCGGTCGCCAACGTCCTGTACGACGCCCTCGACACGCCGGCCACGACGAATCGCAACGACCTCGTCGCGATCCTGCTGACCGGTCTGGACATCCCAAGCTCGGCGGTGGTCCCGGGTGGCCTCCACTTCACCCGGACCGGCTCGACGCAGGCCGACTTGCTGCGCGTCAACACCGGGATCAAGCCGAACGCCGCGGGTGCCTGCGTCTTCGGGGTCACCGGTGGCGGGACCCCGAGCCGGCTCGGCGCCATCGACGGCGACCTGTGCGGCTTCCCGAACGGGCGCCGGCTCGGCGACGACGTCACCGACATCGAGGTCCGTGCCCTCCTCGAGGGCTACGGCCCAACCCTCAACGCGGTCCTCGGCGTGCCGAACCGCAGCCCGAACAACCTCATCGGCGACGGCGTCGACGAGAATGATGTGCCCTTCCTGGCGGCCTTCCCGTTCATCGGGACCCCGCACCAGGGCTACGAGCACACCCACCACGCGCTGGGGCCGACCCCCAGCTGAGGGTCCTTCGCCCTCGCGCACGAACGGCCCGGGCCACGCCCGGGCCGTTCCGATTCGGGCCGGATTGACGATCGGCCGCGGACGCCGCACACTGCGCCAACATGCACATCTGTAACGTGCAGATGTGCGGACGATCCAGAGACCCGGAGATCGCGTGTCAGACGTCCAGCAGCTGATCCAGGCGAGTCGCCTCTACTACGAGCTCGGCGAGACGCAATCCCGCGTCGCCGAGCTCCTCGGCGTGACCCGACCGCAGGTGTCGCGGCTGCTGAAGCGCGCCCGGGCCGAGGGGATCGTCGAGATCCGGATCGTCGACCAGGCGTCCGCCGGCTCGCCGGCCGCCGAGACGATCGTGCGCCGGTTCGGGCTCTCCGCGGTGCACCTCGCGCCCGCGCTCGTGGGACCCGAGGAGATCAGCCGCCGGATGATCGGCCGGCTCGCCGCCGACGTCCTTCGGGCCGCGATCCGCGATGGAGCCGTCGTCGGGATCGGCGACGGGGCCTCGATCTCCGCGGTCGCCGACGCCATCGCCGCAGACGAGCCGCTCCACGAGACAGGTGCGACGGTCGTCCCGCTTGCCGGCGGCTACTGGTTCGGCGGGCCGGCCCGTGAGCCGTTCCGCCGGGTGGCCGACGGCATCGGTGGCGTCCCGCTCGGGCTCCTCGCGCCGGGCCTCGTCGACGATCCGGCGACGAAGACGGCGCTGTGCGCCCACGCCGGGGTCCGGCGGATCCTCGACCTGTGGGATCGGCTCGAGGTGGCGGCGTTCGGGATCGGCGGGCCGGTCTGGAGCGCGGCCGCCCTCGGGACCGAGGTCGCGACGGAGCTCGACCGGTCGGGCGCGGTCGGCGAGGTCCTCGTCAGCCCGTTCGACATCGACGGCCTGCTCGTCTGCGACGCGCTCCGCGACCGGACGATCGCCTTCGACGCCCGCGAGCTCGATCGCATTCCGGTGCGGATCGGCGTCGCGGGCGGCTCCGGCAAGGTCCGGCCGATCCTCGGCGCCCTGCGCGGCGGGCTGATCACACACCTGGTCACCGACCAGCGAACGGCCGAGGCCGTCGTGGCCCTCGACGACTCGGGTCGAGCGGCGTGACCGCGCCATGACCCCCGGCAATGGCGGCGGGCCGGGCCGCGAGGCCGTCGTCCTCGCGATCGATCTCGGGACGACCGAGGTCAAGGCGGGCCTCGTCAGCCTCGACGGGCGTCTTCTCGGGCTCGCCCGATGTGCTTACGCGACCGATGCGGATCCGGCGACGGGTCGAGCGGAGCAGGACCCGGAGGCATGGTGGGGCGCGATCGGGCTGGCCGTCCGCGAGCTGCTCCGCGCGGACGCGGGCGACGTGGTCGCGATCGGGATCGACGGCCACGGGCCGACGCTCGTCGCCGTCGACGACGCGGGCCGCGCCACGCACCCGGCGATCATCTGGCAGGACACCCGAGCGACGGCCGAGCAGGACGAGCTCGCCGCCGCGACCGGTCTCGAGGGCTGGAGCCTGGCGGGCCTTCCGGCGGCCCTCTGGCTCGAGCGATCCGCGCCTGCGGCCGCCGCCGCGACCCGCTCGTACCTCGCGACATGGGACTTCATCGCGATGCGCCTCACCGGCCGGGCGGCGACGAGCCTCGCGGCCGGGCAGCCCTTCCCGGACGCCGTGACGCTCGACTCCGTCGGGTTGCCAAGCGCCAAGGTTCCTCCCGCGATCGAGGCCGGGTCGATCGTCGGGCCGCTCGACGGCGAGGCCGCGGCCACGCTGGGCCTGCGAGCTTCGATTCCCGTCGTCGCGGGCATGGTGGACGCATGGGCGAGCTTCCACGGCGCGGGGATGGTCCGGGCCGGCGACGCCATGGATCCGGGCGGGTCGGCCGGCGGGTTCGGCGTGTACTGGGATCGGCCACTCTTCGTGCCGGGGTCCTTCTCGACGATCGCGCCGCTGCCCGGGCTCTATTCCGTGGGCGGCGCGATGGCGGCGACCGGCCGCGCGGTCGACTGGCTGCGGGTCGAGGTCCTCCACGGCGCGGCAACGACCGCGGACCTGATCGAGGAGGCGGGGGCGATCCCGGCCGGTGCCGACGGCGTCGTCTTCCTGCCGTACCTGGCCGGCGAGCGATCGCCGCTCTGGGATCCGACGGCCCGGGGCGCGTTCGTCGGGCTCGCGCTGGGTCACGGCCGGGGCCACCTGACGCGGGCGATCCTCGAAGCGTCGGCGTTCGCGATCCGCCACGTAGCCGAATCGATCCTCGCCGCCGGTGTCGAGGTCGGCACGATGCGGGTCTGTGGCGGCCCCGCCCGAAGCGAGACCTGGAACCAGATCAAGGCCGACGTGACCGGCTTCACCGTCGAGGTGCCGGCGGTCCTGGAGACGGCGGTCGCCGGCGCGGCGATCCTGGCGGCGACCGCCGTCGGGGCATGGCCCGATCTCCCGGCCGCGATTCGCGGCATGACCCGCTCGTCGCGCCGGCTCGCGCCGAACCCGGCGAACCGCGACCGCTACGACGCGACGTACGAGGCGTATCGGCGCCTCCATCCGGCGATCTCCCCGATCGTCCGCACGCTCCAATCGAGCGTCACGGACGGGTCGCCCCCACCGGGCCAACCGGAAGCGGCCCGAGCCGGGGTGGGGCGATGAGGGGGCCACGAGCCGCCCGGCCCGGCCGGCTCGTCGCTGACGACATCCGCGTGGCGTTCCGCCCGCCGAACCGCGGCGCCGCCCCGACGGTCGCCCTCGACGGCCTGTCGCTCGACGTCTCCGGCGGCGAGATCGTCGCCCTGATCGGCCCGAACGGCTGTGGCAAGTCGACGTTCCTGCGGGTCGCCGCCGGGCTGCTCGCCCCGGAACGCGGCCGGATCACGCTCGACGACCGCGCGATCACCGAGCCGGACGACCGGATCGGGCTGGTCTTCCAGGAGCCACGCCTCCTGCCTTGGCGATCGGTGGCGCGGAACATCACGTACCCGCTCGAGCTCGCGGGCTGGTCGCCGGAACGCCGGGCCGCGCGCCTCGCCGAGCTCCTCCACGCCGTCGGACTCGAGGATGCGGCCGGGCTGCGACCGGTCCAGATGTCCGGCGGGATGCGCCAGCGCGCGGCGATCGCCCGGGCGCTGGCGCTGGCGCCCGACGTGCTCCTCCTCGACGAGCCGTTCAGCTCCCTCGACGCGCTGACGCGCGAACGGTTCAACCTCGACCTGCTCCGCCTCCAGGAGAGCATGGGCACGACGATCGTCATCGTCACCCACAGCATCCCCGAGGCGATCCTCGTCGCCGACCGCGTCCTGGTCCTGACGCCCCGGCCGGGCCGGGTCGCCGCCGAGGTAAGGATCGACGCCCCGCGGCCGCGCTCGCTGGAGCTCCTCGACGAGGCCCTCGCCTCCCGCGCGGCGGCCGAGATCCGGGCGAACCTCGCGCTGACGGAGCAGGTCGCGTGAGCCGCGATCTGGCCAGCCCCGAGCGCCGGTCGGCGTCGACCGCATCGGCGTCGGGGGCTTCGGCGGCGTCGGTCCTGCCGATCGATCCGCTCCGCGAGCCCGCACCCGTGCCGTCTCCGGTCCCGGGCGATCCGTCGACCCGTCGCCCGGTCGTCCAACTCTGGCCGATCGTCGTCGCCTTCGTCGTCTTCGTGGTCGTCTGGAAGGTGGCCGCGATCGTCGCCGGACTCGCGTTCATCCTCCCGGCCCCCGAGGTGGTCCTGGGCCGATTCGTCGGTGCGTGGGCCGACGGCACGATGGAGCCGCATGCCTGGACGACGCTCGTCGAGGTCGCCCTCGGGTTCGTGACCGGGGCCAGCTTCGGGCTGGCGGCCGGCTACCTGATCGCCCGCTCGCGGCTCGTCGAACGCCTCGTGTCGCCCTATCTCGTCGCTGCCCAGGCCGTCCCGATCCTCGCCCTCGCCCCGCTCCTCGCCCTGTGGTTCGGGCCGGGCCTGCTCGCCAAGGTGGTGATCTGCGGGCTGATCGTCTTCTTCCCGGTCGCGATCGCGACGATGGTCGGGATCCGCTCGGTCGACCGCGGGCTGCTCGAGCTCGCGGCGTCCCTGCGCGCCACGCAACGCCAGGTCCTCACCACGATCGAGATCCCCGCGGCCCTGCCGTCCATCCTGGGCGGTCTCCGGGTCGGCGCGACCCTGGCCGTCGTCGGCGCGATCGTCGGCGAGTGGGCGGGCGCCGACAAGGGCCTCGGCGTCCTCATCAACCTCGCCCGCGGCAGCCTGTTCGACTACCCGCTGATGTTCGCGACCCTCGCGACGATCGCGTTGCTCGGGATCGCCTGCTATCTCCTCGTCGTCCTCGCCGAGCGCCGCCTCGTGGGCGTTCGCTGACCCATCGAGCCCGAGACCCCCAGGAGGAACCGCGTGCCCTGCCGTCATCCCATCAGCTCGCGACTCGCCGTGATCGGCATCGCGATCGTCGCCCTGCTCGCCGCCGCGTGCTCGCCAAACACGAGCCCGCCGCCGACGTCCTCGTCGGCATCGTCGGCCCCGTCTGCCTCGGCCGCGCCAACGACCCTGAACGTCGGTCTCGGCTACATCCCGAGCGTCCAGTTCGCGGCCTTCTATCGCGCTGACCAGGCCGGCTACTACGCTGCCGAGGGCCTCACGATCACGTTCCAGAACGCGATCGACGCGGACCTCGTGCCGAAGGTCGGGGCCGGGACGCTCGACCTCGGCCTGTCCGACGGGACGAGCGTGATCCCGGCCGTCAGTCAGGGCATCCCGATCAGATACGTGGCCACGGTCTACGCCAAGTTCCCCTCGATCGTCTTCGCCAAGGCGAGCAGCGGCATCACCGACGCGAACGGCCTGGTCGGCAAGAAGCTCGGGATCCCCGGCAAGTACGGCTCGTCGTGGATCATGCTCCAAGCCCTGCTCGCGTCGAAGGGCCACACGACGAGCGACCTGACGGTCATCGAATACCCCGACTTCGGCCAGGGTGCCGCCGTGGCCACCGGCGCCGTCGACGCCGCGACCGGGTTCGACAACAACGAGCCGGTCCAGCTCGCCCTGACCGGCGAGACGGTCACGGTCCTGCGGGTCGACGATGTCACGCCACTGCCGGGACCCGGGATCATCGTCGGCACGGCCACACTGGCGAGCAAGAAGGACGCGGTCGCGGGCTTCGTCCGGGCGACGCTCAAGGCGATGAATGAGATCGCGGCGACGCCGTCGGTCGGTGTCGACGCGGCGATCAAGGCCGTGCCGGATCTCGCCAAGAACCGGCCGCTCCAGGAGGCGATCCTCGCGGCGACGATCGCCGACTGGCGCCCGAATGGCGCCGCGGCCGGCCCGCCGATCACGGGCGCGGTGGACACGGCTTCGTGGGACAAGACGGTGACCTTCATGACGTCCCTGGGCCTCGTTCCGAAGCCGGTGACCACGACGGACCTCGTCGACACGTCCATCGCGACGGGGTCGTAGGGCACCGAGGTCGCATGGCGCCCGGCTGGCGCTGATCGGCGATTCCGGCCGCGGCGGGCCGCCTATCATCGGGTGATGTCCCCGACACCCGTGCCCACGGCGCCACCGTTCTTCGTGCGCGCGCGCGTCGTGTCGCCGCTGACCGCGGGCGGGACGCTCGATCTCGCCGACGGGCTGGTCGAGGTCGATGCGGAGGGGCGGATCGGGTCGGCCGGCTCGGTCGCGGACCGGCCCGGCGGTGCCCCCGCCGACGCCATCGACCTGCGGCCGTGGGTCGTCCTGCCCGGGATGGTCGATCTCCATGCTCACCTGCCGCAGGTGCCCAACGCCGGGCTCGGGTATGCGCTGCCGCTCCTCGACTGGCTCGACCGCCTGACCTTTCCGACCGAGCGCTCGTGGGCCGACCCGGCCGTCGCGGAGCGGCTCGCGCCGGCGATCTTCCGGGCGTTCGCGGCGGCCGGCACGACGACGGTCCTGGCCTACGGCGTCGTGTACGAGGCCGCGATGGACGCCGCCTTCCGTGCGGCGGAGGCGCACGGGATCCGGGCGATCCTCGGCAAGGTGATGATGGATCGGCTGACCTACGACCCGACGATCGAGCCGTCGACGATCCTCGAGCGGACGCTGCGCGAGAGCCGTGCCCTGGCGGAACGCTGGCACGGAGCGGCCGACGGACGGCTCGGCTATGCGGTGACCCCGCGGTTCGCGATCTCGTGCACCGCCGAGCTGCTGCGCGAGTCGGCGGCGCTCGCCGCCGACCTCGGCTGCTGGTGGCAGAGCCACGTCTCCGAGGACCGCGCGGAGATCGACGAGGTCGCGCGGCTGTTCCCCGACGCGCGGGACTACGTCGACGTCTACGACCGGGCGGGAGCTCTTGGTCCGCGATCGGTCCTTGCCCACGCAATCCACCTGTCGCCGCGGGAGGAGGCCCGCCTGGCCGACACCGGCACGCGCGTCGCCCATTGCCCGACCTCGAACCTGTTCATCGGAGCGGGGGTGATGCCGCTGGCGGATCGGCTGGCCGCCGGGCTCCGGGTTGGTCTGGGCTCGGACGTGTCCGGTGGTGCGGAGCTCTCGATGTTCGGGGTCATGCGGACCGGGGCCTACGCGCAGCAGGCGCTGCGGGCCGCAGCGTCGTCGTCGTCGCATGGGTCTGCGTCTCCGGCCGCCACCGCCACCACCACCGCGCCCGCGCCCTCGCCCGCCCCGGCCCTCGGGCCGCTCGAGTGGCTGCGCCTGGCGACCCTCGACGGTGCCCGGGCGCTCGGGCTCGACGATCGGATCGGCTCGATCGAGGCGGGCAAGGAGGCTGACCTCATCGCCGTCGATCCCGGTGCGACGGCGCCGCTCGGGCCGGAGCTCGACGGCGCCGGGCTCCTCGACGACCCGTCGCTGCTCGTCAGCCGGCTGATCTTCCGCGGCGACCCGTCGATGGTCCGCGCCGCGTGGGTCCGCGGGCGATCGCTTGAGGGACCGTCGTGATCGACGCTCGATTCGGCCACGTGAACCTGATCGCACGCGACTGGCGCACGCTGGCCGACTTCTACATCGCGATGTTCGGGTGCGTCCTCGTGCCGCCGGAGCGCGACTACTCCGGTCCGGATCTCGAGCGTGGCACCGCCGTCCCGGGCGCCGCCCTGCGCGGCGCGCATCTCCGGCTGCCCGGCCACGGACCGGACGGCCCGACGCTCGAGATCTACCAGTTCTCGTCGATGCCCGACGGGTTGCTCCCGATGGTCAACCGGCCCGGGTTTCAGCACATCGCGTTCGCCGTTCCATCGGTCGCCGCCGCGCGCGCGGCAGTGCTTGCGGCGGGCGGTGGCGTCGTCGGCGACATCGTCACGCTCCAGACCGCGGACGGCCGGTTCGTGACCTGGACCTACGTGACCGATCCGGAGGGCAACATCCTGGAGCTCCAGTCGTGGTCCGACGAGCCACCCGCGCCGTGAGTTCAGAGGATGACGATGCCGCTGCCGCCGGGGTCGCGGCCCGCGCCGAGCGCTCGGAGCACGTCGCGGGTCCGAAGGGGCAATGCCGCGAAGGCACCGGGTGCGGCGGCGAGTGCCCGCCGATTCCGTCGTGTATCCGCGACGAGAAGAATCACGTGATCCGCGGCACGGTCACGTTGCTTGAGCGCAAGCCGACGTTCGAGAACCTGGAGATCGTCGAGGACGGTCTCAGCCTCGACGGGCAGCCGCCAGCCGGGACCGCGGATCACCGCGTCCCAGGCGCGCCGATCCCCTTCGATCGGAAGCGCGACTTCCGTCGACCAGCGGAGGGTCGGGTGCAGGCGCAAGCGGAGTCGTTCGAGGAGGCGCTGCTGGCCGACGTCCCGGATCGCGTCGCCCGCCGGATAGGCTCGGAGCCGCAGATCCAGGCCAACCACCGCACACATCGCCGCGAGGACACCAATGTCCACGATGCTGGTGACGCCGCTCTCGATTCGACCCTCCGCGGACCCGGAGATTCCGCATGCAGCCCCAACGGCATCCTGGCTGAGCCCGGCATTCCGGCGCGCGGCCGCAATGTCGGCCCGGACGCGTCGATCGTCCTCGGTGATTCGGCGTCGGGCCCGATCCGCGGGACCCGATTTGGTTCCCATCGAACCGAATTGTTCGTCCACGCAATTGCCTCATCGTCAACCGGTCCTTCACTCGTCATTCACGCGCCACACGCGGCAAACGACGAACAACGGTCGAAGGCGGCCGTTGATCCGGTCCGTGGCGGCGCCTCCTTCGTTCTTTGGCGTGCCCGGCGCGTCAATCGACGCCCCGACGCGGCCCCGAACGCTGTTGGCCGCGTTGGGGGCATCACGGTCGGCTTGACGGCCCGGATCTCGAGGCAGCGATGAGCGATCCCGCGGACCTCCTGATCATCGGCGGCACGATCGTCGACGGGACGGGGGCGCCAGCACGGAACGGCGATCTGGCCATCCACGACGGCCGGATTCGCGAGCTCGCGCCCGGGACGGAATGGCCGCAAGCTGCCCGCACGATCGAGGCGCACGGCAAGGTCGTCGCGCCCGGCTTCATCGATCTCCACTCGCACGCGGCCCTGATGCTCCTCGCCGATCCGGATCACGGCGCGAAGGTCCGCCAGGGCGTGACGAGCGAGCTCGTCGGCGTCGACGGCCTGAGCTACGCACCGTTCCCGAACGCCGCCGACCGGGACGCCATGGTTCACATGAACGCCGGTCTCGATGGCGACCCGCGCAATGCGGACGGCGCGCGCGGCACGAGCACGCGCGGGCAGCCGATCACGATCGACTGGGCGACCGTCGAGGACGTCCTCGCCCGCTACGACACCGGCACCGCGGTCAATGTCGCCCAGCTCGTCGGCAACACGCCGCTCCGGATCGCGGCCCTCGGCTGGGACGACGCGCCGGCCACGAAGGCGGCGACCGACGACCAGCGCGCTCGACTTCGCGAGGCGATGGAGCAGGGTGCCTTCGGGGTGAGCAGCGGTCTCGACTATCCGCCCGGCGCCTACGCCACGACCGACGAGCTCGCCGCGCTCGCCAACGAGGCGGCCAGGCTCGACGGCATCTACCACACCCACGTCCGGTACTCGCTCGGCGACCGCTTCCTCGACCCGTTCCGCGAGGCGATCGAGATCGGCCGGCGGGGAGAGGCGCCCGCTCACATCACCCACTTCTATCACCGCCTCACGTTCCCGGGCACGCCGGACCAGATGCTCGAGCTCGTCGACGAGGCCCGCGCCACCGGCCAGGACGTGACCTTCGACGCCTACCCGGCCGAATGGGCGAGCACCCGCCTCCTCATCCTCATCCCG
>Ga0307308_10001028_pt1 | contig 10889 bp, 11 predicted proteins | sample ER_DNA_195_FD_194501 | JGI IMG/M metagenome (GOLD analysis project Ga0307308, IMG submission 194501) | Bulk soil microbial communities from the East River watershed near Crested Butte, Colorado, United States - ER_DNA_195 | ecosystem: Environmental > Terrestrial > Soil > Floodplain | place...
CTTTCGTCACATCAGGCGAGCTTCAAGTCGCTGCGCGCGGAGACGGGGATTTCGGTGCCGCGGTGCCGCAGCGCGAAGAACGCGGCCGCGCCGATCATCGCGCCGTTGTCCGTGCAGAGGCCCGGACGCGGCACGCGGAGCGGATGGCCGATGCGCCGCGCGATCGCTTCACGGAGCGCGAGGTTCGCTGCGACGCCGCCCCCAAGAAGGACTGTCTCCACCGCGTGCTCGGCGGCGGCGCGCGCCGTCTTCTCCGCGAGCATCTCGGTGATCGCTTTCTGGAATGAGGCGGCGACGTCGGCAACGGGGACATCGCCTTTCTTCTCGAGCTCGCGCACGAGTCGGAGGACCGCGGTCTTGAGGCCGCTGAACGAAAAGTCGAACCGATCGGCGGGCAGAGCACGCGGGAGCGGGAACGCGTTCGGGTCGCCTTCCTTCGCGATCCGCTCGATCACCGGGCCGCCCGGGAATCCGAGGTGGAGAAGGCGCGCGACCTTGTCGAACGCCTCGCCGGCCGCGTCGTCGATCGTGCGCCCGAGTGGCCGGAAGCGACGGTGCGCCTCCATAAGCACAAGGTCGCTGTGTGCGCCGCTGACCACGAGTACGACCGCGGGGAGCTCGGGCTCCGGCGGAATGTCCTCAGTCTCGTACAGCCAGTTCGCGTACACGTGGCCCTCGAGGTGATTCACGCCGACGAAAGGCAGACCCGCCGCGAGCGCGAGCCCGCGCGCGTAGTTCGCGCCGACGAGAAGGCAACCGATGAGGCCGGGTCCGACGGTGGCGGCGACGGCGTCGATCTCGGAGAGCTGCCGACCCGCGTCGCGCAACGCCTTCTCGGTGATGACATCGAGCGTGCGGAGGTGCTCCCGCGCCGCGACCTCGGGGACGATGCCGCCGGTGTCCTGATGGACGAGCTGGGACGCCACGATGTTCGAACGAATCCGTCGGCCGTCCTCGACAATCGCGACGCCGGTCTCATCGCACGACGTCTCGATCGCGAGGATCCTCAATCCGCCTCCTGCAGCTCTGCCTTGAGCTTCGCGAGGCGTTCGCGCACCGGACGCTCGCGCAGCCGCTCCGTCCACATGATCAGCGCGTCTTCGTTGTTATCGGAGTAGTAGCGACGGCGGACGCCCGCGCGGCGGAAGCCGTACTTCTCGTAGAGCTTTTGCGCCGGGAGGTTCGAGGCGCGGACCTCGAGCGTCAGCCACTCGGCGTTCAGCGCGGCCGCCAACTCGAAGACGCGCACGAGCAGGCGTTCGCCGATCCGTCGTCGACGATTTTCGGGATGCACCGCGAACGTGGTGATGTGCGCCTCGTCGACCATCAGCCAGAGCCCCGCGTACCCCACGATGCGGCCGCCATCGCGGGCCACGAGGTACCGAGCGTTCTTGTTCTGCGTGAGCTCGTGACGAAATGCGTTCGCCGGCCATGGGACCGGGAATGACGCGCGCTCCACGTCTTGCACGCCGTCGATGTCGTCGAGGGTCATGTCCTCGATGACGATCGGAAATGTTGCGACCATCCCTCTGAAACTACCTCACGAGCGCTTGGGAAGACCGAGTGCGCGTTCGTCGGATGGCGGCGCCGCGAAGGGCTGCTCGAAAGAAACGCGGATGGACGGCTGCCGGACATAGAGGGGCTCGATCTCGTTGATCTTCGTCTGAGTGCGCGTTTCGAGCTCGCGCCAGCCCAGCTCCGCGAGGTAGCCGGCGCGGCGGACGCGCGACGCCGGCGACGCGAAGAGCGCTTTCGGGCCGAGCAGGTCGTGGAGCGCCGCCTCGGTCTCGGCCTCGATCTCGCCGACGAAGAGCGTGTGCGTGCCGATCTGTCTGCAGATCTCGTCGAGGGTCGCCACGAGGAACGGCGACCGGCGCATCCACTTGCGATTCCGCTCCTGATAAAAGGCCGCGTAGAACGTGTCGCGCCCCGCGCGGAGCAGAGGACAGGTGCGCTGCTTCGAGGGCGCGTGCGGATACGCGAGAACGTCGAGGGTGGAGATGCCGACGAGCGCGGCGCCATTGCCGCGCGCGATCCCCTGTCCCGCCGCGATCGCGACGCGCAAACCCGTGAACGATCCGGGGCCGACCGCGACGGCGACGCGATCTACGGACGAGAGCGCCGTCCGCGTCATCAAGAGGGCGCGCTCGATCGCCGGGAAGAGCTCGTCGCCCTGACGCCGCTGCGCGTGCCACGTCTCCTCCGCGAGGACATCGCGGCCGTCGAAGAGCGCGACCGATGCCCAGTCGGTCGACGTGTCAAGCGCTAATAACACTCGCCCGCAGCTCCTCCACGAATTGTGCGGAGCGTGGCCCAGTGGCCGCGACGACGATGCGGCGCTTCGTGTCGGCGATGTGCTCGAGCGTTACCTCGAGGCGATCGTCGGGCAGCAGCGCGCCCGCGCGGTCAGGCCACTCGATCACGGTGACTCCGCCGGCATCGAGACACTCCTCCCACCCGGTGTTCGCGAGGTCGACGCCCTCGAGGCGATAGAGGTCGATGTGAAAGAACGGAAGCCGGCCGCCTCCGTGCTCGCGCATGATGATGAACGTCGGACTCGAGATGTCGCTCGCGTCGAGGCCGAGCCCGATCGCGACGCCGCGCGCGAGCACCGTCTTTCCCGTCCCGAGCTCGCCGGAGAGAGCGAAGACGTCGTTCGGGCGCGCGGCGCGCCCAAAACGCTCGCCGAGGCGTTCGGTGTGCAACGAGGAGTGGCTCACCAGATCGAGCGAGGCCACCGGCTTCTGCCGATCAGCCACTGGCGAGTCCGCGAAGGAATCTGCGACGCTCGAGGAAGAGCCTGAGATTGATGCCGAGATACGAGCCGAAGACCGCGGCGAAGGCAGCCCACAACCATTCCCCGGGGATTTGACAGAGCGGGACTATGCCGATGCCGCAGCCGAACATGCCAAAGAGCGGTAGGAAAGCAAGCGCACCAACGAACCTGCGTCGACGACGCAGGGACGCCTGATCCGCCTCGAAGGTTTCGCGACGCTTCTCGTCGGACCGCTTCTCGCGGCCCTCGGGCTTCGCCGGACGAGGTTCGGCTGCATCGCGCCTTTCGCGGCGCCGTCGACGTCGTGCCACCCCGCGGAGGCTAGCGCTCGGAGGGGCTTTGGTCGCTCGCGCTCGGGCTCAGCTCTTCGTCGGTCTGCGCCGGCTCCTCCTGCTCGATGTCGCCTGTATCGGCGTCGGCGTCGGGACGGACGGGCGCGTAGGCCGCCGGGCCCTCACCCGTTATCGCGACATCGGGTGCGGGCGTCTCGGTCCGGCCGATATCGGCGGTGCTGAACACGAAGAGCCGCGCCGATGCCGTGTGGATCGCCGCGCGCGAACCGGCGAGCGCGGCGAACGGGTCGTAGATGGCGCGCGGCAGGACCGCCGAGCCGAAGCCCATGAGGCAGAGGACGGTCGGCCGGTCGCCGCGGCTCGGCGCGCCGGACGCGGTCACCGTGTCGCCATAGACCACACGAAGACCAGCCGGCGGGACCCCGCCCGCAACGAGCCCGGCGACGCCGCATGCGTGCGCCCGCGTGATGACCTCGGCGGAGACACGCGCACCGCCGACGATGATCCGTCCGCTCAGGCGCACGTCGATACGCGACGGGGCGAGATCCGCGTTCGGTCCATCGACGCCGAGCGTCAATTCACCGATCGCGTCCGGCCCAAACGCGGCGGCGGCGTGAAGGCACCACGCCTCGCCTTCGATCTCGACGACCGCGTCATCCGAGCGCGCGACGACTCCGTCGAGGGTCGAGCGCACAGTCCAGCGATCGACGATCGGCGCGATATACAGATCGCCATCGACCGTGACGTGCAGCAGCCGTCCGTCGATCGGCGCCGTGATGCTCCGCGCGAAACGGCGGCCCACGCGCGCGAGCACCGCTTTGGTGGCCACGTCGCTGCCAACGCGCACGCGCAGCTCGCGTTCGAAGTCCGAAGGTGAAAGGCCAAGACGTCGTGCGCCGGGCACGCGTAGCGCGCCCGCGAGGGTCGCGCCCGAGGCGATGATGTCGCCCGCGCGCACGAGCTCGCCGACCTGCGCGCGTTTGGTCACGCCGATGGGGAGCGGGTGATCGGCGCTCCAGCGCTCGCGCCGCCACGTCATGTCGAGGTCCCGTCTTCGGCGATCGCATGCAGCGCCGCGTGCCAACGTGTGACCGCCGGGATGCGCTCGGCATCGCGCTCGGGAAGCACGAGCGGTCGCCCGCGCGCATCGATGAGCACGCCGAGAGTGCCCGACCGTCCGTGACCACGGACGCCCTTGCCGTTCACCGCGACCTCGACATCGGCGCCCGTCGCTGCGAAGCCAAAAGATCCGGGCACCACTCGCGCAACGCTCCGGCCAGACGCCCGGACGATGCGAATCTTCGCGGAGCCACGCGGCGCCACCGAGACCACCATGCCGATGCGCTCGGCGCGCCCCTCGTCGGGCTCGCGGAAGACGGTCGAAACGGCGATCGGCTCGAGACCGTCGACCAGAACAAGAAGGCTCTGCCCAGCCTTGGGGAAGGATGCGACGCGGCCGGTGATCAGGATGGAGGGCGCAGAACGCATCGCGACGACGTCGAAGCCGGCCTCGGCCGCGTTGCGGAGGGCGTGTGCGATCGCTTCGCGGGCGAGGGCCATCTCGAGGAGGACCGCGGCCTCGGTCGTCGCAGGAACATCCGGCCGGCGCGCCCGGTTGAAGACGCGCTCGAGCAGCGCTGGGGCATCGATCGGCCAGGGCAGCCAGCGGCGCACGTTGTCGAGGCTGGCGCGAGCGACGACGTGATCGGCGCCCATACCAAGTCCGAGAGGGACGAGATGTGCGGCTTCGATCCGACCGTCCGGGTGGGCGAGAACGAGCGACGTTGACCGCTCCGTCACGTCGACGGCAAGGGCCTTCGTCGCGTTCGTCGTGGCGAGACTCCGTGCGCCGTCCTCGATGAGGGCGTCACGCAGCACGACGTCTCCGTCGCCGGCGCGGCGCAGATCGCGGAGGCTCTCCACCACTTCCGATGGCGCCGCGAACCGCTCGAACTCGAACGGGCTGGCCCGCATTTGCAGGGCGTGAGCGACGCCTGTGTCGACCAGGCCAAAAATGCGCGGCATCGGCCGCTGCGCACCGCAGCCGAGACGCAGCGCCTCGAGAAGCTCGGCGAGCGCCCGCTCGTCCTTCGCTCCACCGTGGATGACGACGACGTCGGGCTTCGCATCGCGGAGGGCCTGCGCGGCCTCGACGAACGATCGCGGATCGGTCGCCCGAACGCGCGCGACGATCTCCGCGCCTGACGCGATCGCAAGATGAACGACCTCGAGGCGCGACGCCTCCTCGCGGCCATGGACGAGCGCGACGCGAAGCGGCCGCCCGAGCGCGACGCGCGTCTGCTCGACGGGGACCCCTACCCCGACAGGGGCCCCTACCCCTCGGGCTTCGGTCCCGGTCGAGACCGTCATCGTGCCGCCGTCGTGGTGCGCGCCGCCTCCTGGACGAAGGCGTCGAACACGCCCTCCACCTCGGGAGACATCCCCTGGTCTTTCCCGATCCGCTCGGGATGCCACTGCACGCCCACCACCCAGCGATGTTCGTCGGACTCGAACGCTTCTATGAGGTCGCCGACCGAGGCCGTCGCGCGAAGGGACGGAGAAAGCTCCTTCGACGTCACCGCCTGATGGTGTCGTGAGTTGACGTCCAGCCGGGCGCCGCCGGACGCTGCGGCGAGCTTGGAATTCGCGTCGACGGAGACATCGCGGTGAAGCCGGACGGAGTCGAGGTCCTCGGGCTCGTGGTGATCGACGTTCAGAACGAGCCGACCGCCGAGAGCGACATTGATGAGCTGGAATCCGCGGCAGATGCCCAGCACCGGGATGTCCCTACGGAGGGCGGCGTCGATCGCTGCGAACTCAAGATCGTCCCGCTCGAGGTCCGGCTCCTTCGCCAGGTGCGTCGGATCGGATTCCCCGTACCGCGCCGGTGAAATATCCGGCCCGCCGGCCAGGCAGAGACCGTCGACGTCGGCCGGAATGGCTTGGCCGGGCTCCACCACGATCACCTCCGCCCGTGCACGCTCCAGCGCCGCGACGTAATTCGCACGGGACGCCAGCGCGCGGGCTGAGGTCGGTTTGCCGATCGTGAGAGCGATTCGCGCGCGTCTCTGCACCTTGGTCATGGTATGAAATCGCGAAGGCTCGCGCGGTCGATGAGCTCGATGAGCACCCCGCCGGACGCACGCGGGTGGATGAACGCGACCATCCCCTCGGCACCTCGCCGCGGCGCACGGTCGACGAGCTCGACCCCGTCGCGGGCCAGCGTCTCGAGGGTTCCCGCGAGATCGTCGACCACGTAGCAGACGTGATGGAGGGTCGGTTTGGGATGCTCGGCAACGAACTTCGCGACGCCCGACTCGCCGTCGGTCGGCTGGATCAGCTCGATCCGTCCCTTCGCGTCGCCGAGGAACACCATGCGCACGCGCTGGTCGGGCAGGTCGCGGATCGGCTCGGCCTGAAGCCCGAGCGTGTCGCGGTAGAACGGGAGCGCATCCTCGAGCCGTGGGACGGCGATCGCGACGTGATGCAGCGGGCCGAGCCTCACAGACGCGGCGGAACGTACGTGCCGAATACCTCGCGCAGGTCGGCGCAGATCTCTCCGAGCGTCACGTCGGCCTCCACCGCCGCGACGATGAGCGGCACGAGGTTGGCGGTACCTCGCGCCGCCGTGATGAGATCTGCGCGGGCTTTCTTCGCGCTCAAGGCGTTCCGCCGCGTCCGCAGCTCCGCGAGACGCGAGCGCTGCCTCTCGAGGACGGCCTGATCGACCCGCGTGATCGGCACCTCGGGCTGGTCGCCCTCGGCCCGGTACGCGTTCACGCCGACGATGACCTTCTCCGTGCTCTCGATGGCGCGTTGCTGCTTGTACGCGGAGTCCTCGATGGCGCCCTGCTGATACCCCTGCTCGATGCCCGCGAGCGCACCGCCCAGGCCGTCGATCTTCTTGATCTCGGCGAGCGTCCGGCGCTCGATATCGCCCGTGAGCGCTTCGATGGCATGCGCGCCGCCCAGCGGGTCGATCGTCTCCGCGACGCCCGATTCTTCAGCGATGATCTGCTGTGTCCGCAGCGCGATGCGCACGGACTCTTCGGTGGGAAGGCCGAGCGCCTCGTCGTATGCGTTCGTGTGAAGCGACTGCGTACCCCCGAGCACCGCGGCAAGCGCCTCGATCGCCGTGCGAACGATGTTGTTCTGCGGCTGCTGTGCCGTGAGAGTCGAGCCCATGGTCTGCGTGTGGAAGCGAAGCGCGAGCGACGCCGGCGCCTTCGCGCCGTAGCGGTCGCGCATGACGGAGGCCCACAGGCGCCGCGCGGCGCGAAACTTGGCGACCTCCTCGAGAAGCGTCGAGTGCGCGGCGAAGAAAAACGAAAGCTGTGGGGCGAACCGGTCGATGTCGAGACCACGCTCGACCGCGGCGTCCACGTACGCGATCGCATCCGCGAACGTGAACGCCAGCTCCTGCACCGCGTCGGCGCCGGCCTCCCGGATGTGATAGCCGCTGATCGAAATCGCGTTCCACCGAGGATGTAGCTCGGAGCAGTAGGCGATGAGATCCGTCGCCAGGCGCATCGACGGGCGCGGAGGAAAGATGTACGTCCCGCGCGCGATGTACTCCTTCAGGATGTCGTTCTGCGTCGTGCCGGCGACGCGGTCGGCCGCGACCCCCTGGCGCTTCGCGATCGCGACATACATCGCGAGGAGGATCGCCGCCGTCGCGTTGATCGTCATCGACGTGGTCACCTCGCCCATCGGAATTCCTTCGAAGAGGCGCGCGAAATCGTCGAGCGAGCTGATCGAGACGCCCACCTTCCCGACCTCGCCGGCCACGCGGGGATCGTCGGCGTCATAGCCCATCTGGGTCGGCAGGTCGAAGGCCACAGAGAGGCCCGTCTGGCCATGCTCGAGCAGGTAGCGGTATCGCGCGTTGGATTCCTCGGCCGTGCCGAACCCCGCGTATTGGCGCATCGTCCAGAGCCGCCCCCGATACATCGTGGGTTGGACGCCGCGCGTGTACGGGGGCTCGCCTGGAAGTCCCGGATCGGCGGCAACCGGATCGAAGATCGGCGGCAACGGCGCACCGTAGGTGGTCTCGAATTTCGCGCGCTCAGGGACACGCTTGGTCGCTTCCGCGTACTTGGTTCGCTCCCATTCGGCGCGGTCGCGGCTCTTCTTCGGCACGCTCGGATGGTACGGCGCGGTTTTGCGCGCGAGCGCGTGCCTAGTGGAAGGGCTTCAGCATCCCGATGTCGGCGAGCTGGTGGGTGACCTGCCTGTTTGCGAGATCGAGGCTGAGAGAGCGGCTGACCATCCTCGCCGGAAACTCGATCTCGATGACGCTCAGCGCGTTGCGGTGCCGAAAGATGACCTCCACGTACGACGCGTCCACCGCATAGTTATCGAGACGCAGGGCAACAGACTCATCGCCGGCACCAACCGTGCCCAAGCTGTGCGCACCGAGCGCGGTCGCGAGGCGGTCGAAATCTTGGAACGCCTTGTGGGCGCCCGCGCCGTCCGCAAGGAGAGCGGTGCCGCTCCTGATCATGCGTGGGTCCTTGCCGAACTGGCTGTTGCGGGTGAAGACGCGTCCGTAGGCCGAAACGAAACCGTGCTCCACGAACATGGCGGCCATGGCCGCATCGCCGGAGGTGAAATCCTCCACGCTCATCGGCGCCGCGTTCCGCACGCGCATGCCGGCCGGCACGTCCGCCACGGTGAGTACGAGGCCGGTCGCGAGAGTGTGCACGGTGCCGAACGGCTGGACTCCCGCCGGCAACACCGGCGCGGAAATGCCCACGCCGGCCGGCGCGACGGCTTTCTGGAGCGCGAGCTGCGTCCGGGCGAGGGCGATCACGTACCTCGGGTCGTCGTCAGCCGACGCCACCCGGTAGGAAACCAGGCTCAGCGCGTTCGCATGCCGGAAGACAACTCCGGTCGTCGTCTGCGAGATCGATGCTCCGAACGAATCTGTCAGGTCACTGTCGACCTGAAAAGCGGCTGACTCGTCGCCGATCGCCGTGCCGAGCGCCATCGGACCGGCGCCCGCGGCGTCGGCTGCGTCGGTGAAGAGCGACAGCGTTCGATGCGCGCCGGCCGCATCCGCGAAGAGATAGGTGGTGCTCGCGAGTACCCTCGTGACCGCGAGCGACGGATCTTTCCAAGCGAACGCGCGCACGTATGCATTCGCAAATCCGTTGCGCGCGAGCACGTCCGTCGTAATGTCGGCAATGGCGAGCAGCTCCGCCGTGTCGGCGGCGGTGAGCGCCGTATCGACCGTCACCGTCGCGCCGCTCTTCACGTCGTCGAGGCGAAGAACGAGCCCGTTCGCCGTTTCGAGGCGCGCCGGTGCGGTCGCGATACTGGCAGCGGCGGGAACGCATGCGGCGGCCAGGACGACAAGGCCGACGTTCGCGATCTGGAACAGGCGCGGCATGCCCACCGGATGGCGATAGTCGAGGTCGAGGCCGACGCCGGGAACCACCTGATGGGACTACGCGAGTACTACACCTAGCGCGGCCTGAAGACGAGCATTCCCTCGATGCAACCGATCCGATCCTTCGAGAAACGCGCGATGGCCGCCGCGACGACACCCGCCCTGCGACGCCGGCTAGTCAATCGCGATCACGATGAGAACCGCGCCGGCCTCCACTTTTGTGCCTGCGGTCGCGCGCACCTTCGTGATGCGCCCCGCGGATGGGGCGAGCAGCTCGTTCTCCATCTTCATCGCTTCTAGCGTCGCGAGCGGAGCGTCCGCGTCGACGCGGTCGCCCTCTTTGACGTGCACGGCTTTGAGGAGACCCGGCATCGGCGCGCGCAGCTCCACGCGGCCCGTCCGAATTCCCACGGCTCCGCGGCTCGCGCGGAGGGCGCGCTCGTCGATGACCGTCGCGCGGAGATCGTGGCCATCGAGGTCTAAGCGGAGCGGGTCGTGCGTCACGACCGTGATCTCGTGGCTCTCGCCGTCGAGCGTCACGGACCACTGACGTCCGCGTACCGTTTCACGGACATCGGCCGCGACGACGCGGTCATCGACGGTGAAACGGCCGTCCTGACCGAGATCGACACGCAGGCGACGGTCCTCGAGCGTCACTTCGTATCGCATCAGCGGAGCGCATCCTCGCGGCCCGCTCGAGCCCATGCCGGATCGGTGACCGGCGAAGCCGCGCGGCGTTCGCCATGTGAGCGCATCGCGAGGACCGCGGCGAGCGCACCGGCGGCGATCGCGCCCTCGGTAAGCTCCGGCGCCTTCTTCGGGTCCCATCGTGCGACGAAGTCCGTGTCATAGCGGCCCGCGATGAAATCTTGCTCGTAGAGCGCAGCACGATGGAACGGCAACGACGTCGGAATGCCGGCCACGAGCATCTCCTCGAGCGCTCGGCGCATCCGGGCCATCGCCTCCTCGCGATCGCTCCCGTGCGCGATCACCTTCGCCAGCAACGAGTCGTATTCGCTCGGCACCGTCATCCCGGAGAAGAGCGCCGAATCCACACGGATCCCGGGACCGGCCGGCTCGCGGACGAGAGCGACGCGTCCGCTCGCGGGCACGAATCCCGCGAATGGATCCTCGGCCGTGATACGGCACTCGATCGCCGCGCCGCGCCTGGTGATCTCGTCCTGCGTGAGCCGGAGCGGCTCACCCCCAGCGATCCGGAGCTGCAACGCGACGAGGTCTAAGCCGGTGACCATCTCGGTGACGGGGTGCTCGACCTGCAGACGCGTGTTCACCTCGAGGAAGTTGAACTCCCCGCTCGGGTCGACAAGGAACTCGACCGTGCCGGCGTTCACGTACCCCGCGCGTTCGGCGATGCGCACGGCGGCCGCACCGAGCTTGGCGCGCAGACCGTCAGTGACGCCCGGGCCGG
>Ga0307308_10001029_pt1 | contig 10887 bp, 10 predicted proteins | sample ER_DNA_195_FD_194501 | JGI IMG/M metagenome (GOLD analysis project Ga0307308, IMG submission 194501) | Bulk soil microbial communities from the East River watershed near Crested Butte, Colorado, United States - ER_DNA_195 | ecosystem: Environmental > Terrestrial > Soil > Floodplain | place...
CGAGCCGAACCATCGCGCGCTCGTCGTCGAACATGAACTCAGCGAGCGCCCGCGCCAGCTCCGTCTTCCCGACTCCCGTGGGGCCGAGGAAGATGAACGAGCCGATCGGGCGATTCGGGTCCTGGAGCCCGGTTCGCGCTCGGCGCAGAGCATTCGCAACCGCCTCGACGGCCTCGTCCTGCCCGACGATCCGCTCGTGCAACCGTTCCTCCATGTGGATGAGCTTCTCGGTCTCGCCCTCGAGCAGCCGTGACACCGGGATCCCGGTCCAGCGCCCGACGACCTCGGCGACGTCGTCCTCGTCGACCTCTTCCTTGACCATCGGCTCGCCCTCAGGGACCGCGCCGTCGCGGTCGGCAAGCTCACGCTCGAGCTCCGGCAGCTCGCCGTAGCGGATCTCCGCGACACGCTCCAGTTCGCCCGCGCGCTCCGCGCGCTCGGCCTCCGACTTGAGCTCGTCGATCCGCGCCATGATCTCCTTGACCCGCTCAAGGGCTTCCTTCTCCTTGGCCCAGCGAGCAGCCAGCCCGTCGCGGCGCTCCTGCGCCTCGGCGAGCTCGCGCTCAACCGGCTCGCGGGTCTGCTTCGATTCCTTGCCCATCGCGGCGAGCTCGATTTCGAGCTGCCGTACCCGTCGGTCGGCCTCGTCGAGCTCCAGCGGCGACGAGTCGATCTCCATCCGCAAGCGCGAAGCCGCCTCGTCGATCAGGTCGATCGCCTTGTCGGGCAGCTGCCGGTCCGAGATGTACCGGTCGGAGAGCACCGCGGCGGCAACCAGGGCAGCGTCGCGGATGCGGACGCCGTGGTGCGCCTCGTAACGCTCCTTCAGGCCGCGCAGAATCGCAATCGTGTCGGAGACGGACGGCTCACCGACGAACACTGGTTGGAAGCGGCGCTCGAGGGCGGCGTCCTTCTCGATGTGCTTGCGGTACTCGTCGAGCGTCGTCGCACCGACGGCGCGCAGCTCTCCGCGGGCGAGCATCGGCTTCAGCATGTTCGCCGCGTCAACAGCGCCCTCGGCGGCGCCGGCCCCGACGATCGTGTGCAGCTCGTCGATGAAGAGGATCAGCTCGCCTTCCGCGTTCTTGATCTCCGTCAGCACGGCCTTCAGCCGCTCCTCGAACTCGCCGCGGTACTTCGAGCCGGCCAGCATCGCGCCGATGTCCAGCGCCCAGACGCGCTTGCCCTTGAGCCCCTCCGGCACGTCGCCGGCGACGATCCGCTGGGCCAACCCCTCGACGATCGCCGTCTTGCCGACGCCGGGGTCGCCGATCAGGACCGGGTTGTTCTTCGTGCGGCGCGAGAGCACCTGGATCAGCCGCCGGATCTCCTCGTCCCGGCCGATCACCGGGTCGAGCTTCCCCTCCTCGGCGAGCTCGGTGAGATCACGGCCGAACTTCTCGAGCGCCTGATAGGTGCCCTCCGGATCCTGCGAGGTGACGCGCTGGCCGCCTCGCACGGACTTGATCTTCGCCTCGAGCTGGTTGCGCGGAACAACGTCGAGCGCGAGCAGGAGATGCTCGGTCGAGACGTAGTCGTCCTCGAGCCGTGTGGCCTCCTCGAAGGCCCGGTCGAGGACACGCGAGAACGCCGCGCCGACCTGCGGCTGCTGCGCCGCTCCTTCGGTCGAGGGCTTCGTCCGCAGGGCGGCCTCGGCCTCGGCGCGCAGCGCCTCCGGGTCCGGGACCAGCTCGCGCGGCAGCTCCTGGTCGAGGAGCGCGAGCACCAAGTGCTCCGGATAGAGCTCGGGATTGCCGTTCCGGCGCGCGAGCTCCTGCGCCGCGGCGACGGCCTCCTGCGATTTCAACGTCAGCTTGCTGAAGTCCAAGTGTCTCCTTAGTGCTGTCGTGTCGGAACCGGCCGCGGCGCCTCGTAGAGCACGAGGTCGCGCCGGTATTGCTTGTGGATGTTCTGAATCTCGTCTCGCATCTCGAGCTGCAGCCGCTCGATTTGCGCGCGTGCTCTGCGCAGCTCGTCCTCCATGCGCAAGACGACCTCGACGCCCGCGAGGTTGAGCCCCAGCTCGCTGGTCAGGCGCTGGATCAGGCGCAGTCGGTCGAGGTCCGCCTCGGAGTAGAGCCGCGTGTTCCCGCGGGTCCGCTTCGGGCTGACGAGCCCCTTGTTCTCGTAGATCCGCAGCGTCTGCGGGTGCATCCCGACGAGGTCGGCGGCGACCGAGATCATGTAGCGGGGGTGATCGTCGATCACGGCTGCTCCTCTTCTGCCGGTGCCGGACCCCAGATGTGGTCCATGACCGCCTCGCCGACCTCGTACGCGGAGAGCCCGCGACGCCTGCGCGCCACGTAGGCGCGAATGTCGAAGTACGCCGACGTGCCGAGGAAGATCGCGACGAGCAGCCAGAGCAACGGTCGGTTCCAGCGCGCGCCCGCGATCACGAGCGTGATGAAAAGCAGGGCGCCGTTCAGCAGCGTCCCCACAGGCGAAAGCGACCAGACGAGCAAGTGCGTGAAGGCCCGCCTCACGAGAACAGAGCCTCCCGCGGATCTTCGTTCGTCTGCCTCTGCAGCTCCTCGAGCAGCTCGCGCTCGCGCTTCTTCAGCTTCTTGGGCACCGTCACACGCACGCGCGCGAGCAGATCGCCGCGGCCGGAGCCCTTGAGCTTCGGCGCGCCCTTGCCCTTGACCCGCAGCAGCGTGCCGTCCTGCGTGCCTGGCTTGACCTTGAGCGAGACCGTGCCGTCGGGGGTCGGCACCTCGACGGTCGCGCCGAGCGCCGCCTCGGTGAACGTGACGGGCAACTCGACGACGAGGTCGTCGCCGCGCCGCTCGTAGAGCTTCGACGGCTGCACGCGCGTAACGACGTAGAGGTCGCCCGCCTCGCCGCCCGAGAAGCCGGCCTCGCCCTTGCCCTTGAGGCGGATCCGGGTCCCGTCCTTGACGCCGGCGGGGATCTTCACGGTGTAGCGCTTCGTCCGCCGCTCACGCCCAGAGCCTCCGCACCGTGGACACGGATCCTCGATCACAGTCCCGTTGCCGCGGCAGCGCGGGCACGGCTGGGAGAGCGCGAAGAAACCCTGGCTCTCCGCGACGACACCCCGTCCATTGCACTCGGGGCAGATCTTCGGCGCCGTGCCCGGCCTCGCGCCCGAACCGTGGCATTCGGAGCATGCGGTCTCGAGGGTGACCGGGATCTTCGTCTCGATCCCCTTGAGCGAGTCCTCGAACGAGAGGTTGACCTCGACCTCGACGTCGCTCCCTCGCTGCGAGCGCGACTGAGCGCGCGTCGCGCCGCCGCGTCCGCCGAAGAGGTTGCCGAAGAAGTCGCCGAGATCGCCGAAGTCGTCGACGTTGAAGTTGTAGTTGCCGCCCGGGAAGCCGCCTGCCCCCGCACGGCCGTTCGCCGCGCCGAAGGCGTCGTACTGCTTGCGCTTCTCGGGGTCGGAGAGCAGGTCGTAGGCGCCCTGTACCTCCTTGAAGCGCTCCTCGGCGGCCTCGTCACCCGGGTTGCGGTCAGGGTGGTACTCCCGCGCGAGCTTGCGGTAGGCCTTCTTGATCTCGTCCGCTGAAGCACCCTTGGCGACGCCGAGGACGTCGTACGGGCTCTTAGGCGTCGTCGCCATTCGCTTCCTTCGGCGCGGCCACGACCACGCGCGCCGGCCGCAGGACGCGGTCTCCGAGCCGGTAGCCCTTCTGCAGCACCTCGATCACGCTGCCTGCCTCTGCCTCGGAAGGCTGGGAGAGCAGCGCCTCGTGCACGTGCGGGTCGAACTTGCCGTCAGCCTCGATCTCGGCGAGGCCTTCGCGCTCGAGCACGGAAGCGAGCTGGCGGTGCACCAACCGCACCCCCTCCTCGAGCTCGGCCTCCTCGTGGTGCTCGGCAGCGCCGAGCGCCCGCTCGAGGTCGTCCACAATCGGGAGCAGCTCCTTGACGAGCCGCTCCGTGGCGCGAAACGACAGCGCCGCCTGTTCCCGGGCGGTGCGCTTCTTGTAGTTCTCGAAGTCGGCCGCGAGACGCTTGAGGTCGGTCAGATGTTCCTCCGCGCGCGCCTCCGCCGCGGCGAGCGGGTCCTCCTGGACCCGCTCCTCCTCCTCCTCCTCCACTGCGGCCTCGTCGAGTTGTTCCTTGGCCGGATCGCTCATCAGGAGGTCTTCGCCTCCTCGTCGACGATCTCAGCGTCCTCGATCACCTCGTCGTCCGAGGTGGAGGTGCCGTTCCCGTCGGGGGTCCCGGAAGCCTGCTGGGCCGTGGCCTGCGCGTAGACGGCCTCGGCCAGCTTCTGCGCGGCCTCCTGGAGCGCCTCGGTCTTCTGCCGGATCTCGTTCACATCCGAGCTCTCGAGCACGCCCTTGAGCTCCATCACGCGACCCTCGATCGTCGAGGCGTCTGCCTCGTCGAGCTTGTCGCGATGCTCCTTCAGGCTGCGCTCGGTCTGGTATGCGAGTGACTCCGCGAGGTTGCGGGCGTCCGCGAGCTCGCGCAGCTTGTGCGCCTCGTCGGAGTGTGCCTCCGCCTCGCGAATCATCCGCTCGACCTCATCCTGCTGGAGCCCCGAGCCGCCTTCGATCTTGATCTTCTGCTCGTTGCCGGTACCGAGATCCTTCGCCGAAACGTGAATGATCCCGTCGGCGTCGATGTCGAAGGTGACCTCGATCTGCGGCATCCCCCGGGGGGCGGGTGGGATCCCGACCAGCTGGAACTTGCCGAGCGTCTTGTTGTACAGCGCCATTTCCGACTCGCCCTGGAGCACGTGCACCTCGACGGAGGGCTGGTTGTCCTCGGCGGTCGTGAACGTCTCGGACTTCTTCGTCGGGATGGTCGTGTTGCGCTCGATCAGCTTCGTCATCACGCCGCCCTTGGTCTCGATTCCGAGCGACAGCGGCGTCACGTCGAGCAGGAGCACGTCCTTGACCTCGCCGCGCAGCACGCCGGCCTGGATCGCGGCGCCGACTGCGACGACCTCGTCCGGGTTGACGCCCTTGTGCGGGTCCTTGCCGATCAGGTCGCGCACCTTGTCGACGACCGCGGGCATGCGGGTCATGCCGCCGACGAGGACGACATGGTCGATCCCCGATGCATCGATCCCGGCATCCGCGAGCGCCTGCTTGGTCGGACCGACGGTGCGGTCGAGCAGGTCTGCAGTCAGCTCGTTCAGCTTCGCGCGCGTGAGCTGGAGGTCGAGATGCTTAGGGCCCTCCTGCGTCGCCGTGATGAACGGCAGGTTGATCTGCGTCGCCATCGTGGACGACAGCTCGATCTTCGCCTTCTCGCCGGCCTCGTAGAGACGCTGAAGCGCCATCTTGTCCTGCGAGAGGTCGATGCCGTTGTCGCGCTTGAACTCGGCGACCATCCAGTCGACGACCGCCTTGTCGAAGTTGTCGCCGCCGAGGTGGTTGTCCCCGTTCGTCGACTTGACCTCGAAGACGCCCTCGCCGAGCTCGAGCACCGAGACGTCGAACGTCCCGCCACCGAGGTCGAAGACGAGGATCGTCTGGTCGTCGCCCTCCTTGTCCAGGCCGTAGGCCAACGACGCGGCGGTGGGCTCGTTGATGATCCGCAGGACATTGAGGCCGGCGATCTTGCCGGCGTCCTTCGTCGCCTCGCGCTGCGCGTTGTTGAAGTAGGCCGGGACCGTGATCACCGCGTCGGTGACGGACTCGCCGAGATACGACTCGGCGTCGGCCTTCAGCTTCTGGAGGATCATCGCGCTGATCTCCGGCGGGGCGTAGTCCTTGCCCTCCACCTTGACGCGAACGTCCCCGTTCGGCCCTTCGACGACCTCGTAGGGGACGATCTTCATCTCCTCCGAGACCTCGCCGAACTTGCGGCCCATGAAGCGCTTGATCGAGAAGATCGTGTTCTGCGGGTTCGTCACCTGCTGGCGCTTGGCCGGGGCCCCGACGAGCCGCTGCCCGTCATTCGCGAACGCCACGACGGACGGCGTCGTGCGCCCGCCCTCGGCATTCGGAATCACGGTCGGCTCGCCGCCCTCGATCACGGCCATCGCCGAGTTGGTCGTGCCGAGGTCGATACCGATTGTCTTTGCCATGCGTTACTGCTCCTTTTTCCGAGTTGCGTCTCTGGCTGAGAAAATCTAAGCGTGATTGTATCAAGTACCTAGACCGGCCTGCAAACGTACGATGGCGCCCATGGACCCGCGCATTGAGGCGTACGCGAAGCTGCTCGTCGAGCGCTCGCTGGACGTGCAGCCTGGCTGGCAGGTCTGGATCAACTCCTCCTGGCTCGCCCGTCCGCTGGTCCAGGAGGTCGTGCGCGCGATCGCGCGTCGCGGCGGCTATCCCCTCGTCCGCCTCGGCGATGCCGGCATGGAGGACGTGCCTTTCGAGGTGATGTGGGCCCGCGAAGCCTCGCAGGAGCTACTAACGACCGTCGCCCCGGCCGATCAGCACGCCTGGCAGACGATGGATGCCTGGATGAACATCGGCGCGCCCGAAAACACCTCGGCTGCAGCGGGCCTCTCACCTGAGCGCCGCAAGCTGATGGCGCAGGCGCGCCACCCGATGCGAAGGCGCCGGCTCTCGGACGAGATCCCGTGGGTGGCGTGCCGCTTCCCCACCCCCGCGCTCGCCCAGGAGTCGCGGATGTCGCTCGAGGAGTTCGAGGACTTTCTCTACGGCGCCTGCCTGCGCGACTGGGACGCCGAGGCCGAGCGGATGGCCAAGATCAAGGAGCGGTTCGACCGCGCCTCTGAGGTCCGGATCGTCGGCGCCGGAACCGACCTCACGCTCAGTCTCGAGGGCCGCGAGGGCGAGGTCGACGCCGGGCACGCAAACCTTCCCGGGGGCGAGGTGTACTTCAGCCCGGTCGAGAATGCGACGGAGGGCGTCGTCCACTTCTCCGAGTTCCCGGCCTTCCAGGAGCCGAACGAGATCGAAGGCGCCCGCATGGTCTACCAGGGCGGTCGTGTGGTCGAGGCATCGGCGACACGAGGCGAGGAGGTGCTGGTCGAGACGCTCGACCGCGACGAGGGTGCACGGGTCCTCGGCGAGCTGGGGATCGGCTGCAACCCTGGCATCCAGCGCTACATGAAGAACACGCTCTTCGACGAGAAGATCGACGGCACGGTGCACCTGGCGATCGGCGCAGGCTTCCCACAGCTCGGCGGCACGAACGTCAGCGTCGTGCACTGGGACATGGTCAAGGATTTGCGTCCGGGCGGCCAGCTTGTCTGCGACGGCGAAGTCGTCCAGGAGAACGGCCGCTGGCTGTTCTGAGGAAGTCGGCCGCCGCGGGCTCGGCAAGCAGGATTCCCGCCAGGATCAGCGCGCAACCGCCCCATCCGAGCCAGCCGAGGCGCTCGTCCTTGAGGACGTAGCCGAAGAAGCCCGCCCAGACCGTCTCCAGCGAGAAGACGAGCGCGATCCTCGCCGCGCTAATCCTTCGCTGGGCCCAAATCTGGATCAGATAGGCGAGGGCGCTCGCGAACACGGCGGTCACGAGCAGAGCGCCCCAGACCGTCCAGCCTCGGGGGACGCTCAGGTCGCCGAGCGCCAGGGCGATCGCGAGGAAGGCGACGAAGCAAGTCGCGAGCTCGACGAAGGTCAGCGCGATCGCGTCGTAGCGGCTGGCGTAGCGCTCGACCATCAGAATCTGCAGCGCCTGCGCGGAGGTCGAAGCGAGCACGAGCAGGTCGCCGAGCGTCGAGCCCGCCTGGACACCGGTGAGCAAGGCAAGGCCGACCAGCGAGAGAGCGACCCCGGCCCAGACCTCGACGCCCACCTTGATCCGGAACAGCGCCAGCCCGAAGAGCGGGGTGAGGACGACGTAGAGCCCGGTGATGAAGCCTGTGCCCGAGACAGTCGTCCGCTCGAGCCCGGCGGTCTGGAGAGCGACGCCGATCCCGAGCAGGGTGCCGAGGACCGCGCCCGCCTGGAAACCTGGCCGCCCCAACGACCGAATGTGCGAGGCGCCTGCGATGCCGAGCACTCCCGTCGCGATGGCGTAGCGAACCGCCAGGAACGCGAACAGCGGATAGACCGTGATCGCGTCCTTGACCTGGACGAAGGTGACGCCCCAGACCGCTGTGACCAGGACGAGGGCGAGGAGCGGCACGTGTTCGGAAGATCTTTCTCCAGAACGGGCGAAGGCGCCACGATGGGCGCCTTCGCGAACTACGGCAAGGCTAAGCGGCCTGGCTACGACTCGCCGCCGCCTCCCATGCCGCCGCCCTCTTCTTCGGAGCCGCCGCCCATGCCGCCGCCCGACTCACCGTTGGAGCCGCCGTCACCCGTGCCGCCGCCACCCTCTTCGGTGCTGCCACCCTCTTCGGTGCCGCCGCCGCCCTGCTCGCCGCCGCTTTCCTGTTCCCACTCAGACATTCCGATGCCTCCTTTGTGGATGTAGGACGCGGCATTCCGCGCCCTTGCCTGCGTGAAACGTGGCTAGTCTCTCGCAGATGCTCCCCGTTCGGGACCCGTTGCGCGATTCCTGGGGACGCGAAATCCGCTCGCTGCGGGTTTCGGTCACCGACAAGTGCAATTTTCGCTGCCGCTACTGCATGCCGGCGGAGGGCCTCGACTGGCTCGAGCGAGACGAACTGCTCAGCTTCGAGGAGATCGAGCGCTTGGTCGGCGTGCTCGCCTCGATGGGCGTCGACGAGATCCGCCTCACCGGCGGCGAGCCGCTCGTCCGCCGAGACTTGCCTGCGCTCGTCGGTCTGCTCGCCCGCACACCGGGCGTTCGCGACCTCTCGCTGACGACGAACGGCGTCCTGCTCGACCGCTTCGCCGGCCCGCTCGTTGATGCCGGGCTGCGTCGACTGAACGTTTCGCTCGATTCGCTCTCGCACGTCCGCTTCGCCGAGATCACCCGGCGCGACGCGCTCGACCGGGTGCTCGCAGGGCTCGAGGAGGCCGAGCGCCACCCGAAGCTCGGGCCGATCAAGGTCAATTGCGTCGCGATCAGAGGCTTCACCGAGGAGGAGGTGCCCGCACTCGCCGAGCTCGCGCGGAGGAAGCCTTACGTCGTTCGCTTCATCGAGTTCATGCCGCTCGATGCAGATCAAGCCTGGAAGGGCGATGACGTTCTGACGGGGGGCGAGATCCGAGCCTTGATCGAGGAGCATTGGCCGCTCGAGGAGATTCCGGCGAAGCCGTCGTCGACGGCAAAGCGCTACCGCTTCGCCGACGGCGCCGGTGAGATCGGCTTCGTCAACCCGGTCTCCGAACCGTTCTGCTCCAGCTGCGACCGGATCCGGCTGACGGCGGACGGCCAGCTCCGGACTTGCCTGTTCTCGCGCCGCGAGTGGGACTTGAAGGCGCCGCTCCGCGACGGCTCTTCCGACGAGCAGGTGGCCGAGGTGGTCCGCTTCGCGGTCGCGCACAAGGAGCTCAAGCACAAGATCAACGATGCGGGGTTTGTGCGAGCGTCGAGGTCAATGAGCCAGATCGGCGGCTGAGCAGGGATTTTTCGAGGGATTTCGCGGGAGCCTCCGCGCCCTTTAAAATCGACCTGTCTCGCGATGACGACGATTGCCGCCGTAGGAAGCCGGGTTCTGCCTCGAGGGTGGAGCGACCTGGCCAAGCAGCTCGCCATCTGGTTCGGGTTCCTATTCGCCTACCAGGCCGCGCGTGGCATTGCCGACCGCAATCCGCCGAAGGCCTTCGACAACGGCCTCAGGGTGATCGGCTTCGAGAAGCACGTGCACGGGCTGATCGAGCTCTCGTTCCAGCGCTTCGTCGACTCGTCGCAATTCCTGATGAGCCTCGCCTCGTGGACCTACTGGAACTCCGAGTTCACGGTCGTCGGTCTGGCGCTGCTCTGGGTCTACCTGCGCCGCCACGACTACTTCATCCGCTTCCGGAACACGATTCTGCTCGCGAACGTGATCGGGCTGATCGGCTATGTGCTGCTCCCGACCGCGCCGCCGCGAATGTTCCCCGACCTCGGCTTCGACGACACGCTCTCGCAGTTCGCCAGCCTGAACCACGGCAGCGGCCTGATCAACTTCGTCGCGAATCCCTACGCGGCGATGCCGAGCCTGCATGCCGCCGACGCACTCATCGTGGGGATCGTGCTCTGCGTGATCTGCCGGAACGTGTTCGCAAAGGTCGTCTGGGCGCTCTGGCCGGCCTGGGTCTGGTTCTCCGTGATGGCGACCGGAAACCACTTCTGGCTGGACGTCTTGGCCGGCGTTTTCGTCGCACTGGTGGCGCTCGCAGTGGTCTACCGGCGCGAGCTCAGGCAACATCGCCTGCGCCCTGCCGCCGCTTAGCGGCGGGGATCGACCGCCTGCCGACTCTCCGACGGCCGGCCCGAAAGGAGGCTGGTACGGTCCGAGACGTGAATCGAACCGCAGCGATCGGCTCCGTCAAGCAGGGCTACACGGACGGAACCCGCCGACTCGCCTCCCGCTACGTCTCCCGCCTGGCGCGCACGCGCGTCAGCCCGAACGCGCTAACCGCGGGAGGAGTGCTCCTGTGCACCGCGGCCGCGTTCGTCATCCCCTTCGAGAACCGGAACGAGTATCTCTACTACTGGCTCGCGGCCGGCCTCTTCATCGTCGGCTCGGTGCTCGACATCCTCGACGGCGCTCTCGCCCGTGAGAGCAACAAGGCGACGCCGTTCGGCGAGTTCCTCGACTCGCTCTCGGACCGGATCAGTGAAGGGTTCGTGCTCGCGGCGATCGCATTCGTCTTCGCACGCGCTGGAGACGACGTCAGCGTCGCCTTCTGCGTGGCGGCAGTCACTGGTTCGTTCCTCGTCTCCTACGCTCGCGCGAAGGCAGAGCTGATCGGCCTCAAGGGAGACGTCGGCATCGGCAGCAGGGCCGAGCGCGTGATCGTGATCGCCAGCGGCCTGATCCTCGCGCCGCTCGGCGTTCCGCTGCAATGGTTCATCTACCTGCTGGCGGCAACCGCCGGGCTGACGGTGCTCCAGAGAATCCTGTCCGTCCGCAAGCAACTTCTG
>Ga0307308_10001030_pt1 | contig 10886 bp, 10 predicted proteins | sample ER_DNA_195_FD_194501 | JGI IMG/M metagenome (GOLD analysis project Ga0307308, IMG submission 194501) | Bulk soil microbial communities from the East River watershed near Crested Butte, Colorado, United States - ER_DNA_195 | ecosystem: Environmental > Terrestrial > Soil > Floodplain | place...
AAGGCACGCCAGGCCGCTGAAAGCCGACGGTCAATTCCCACCACGACGGACGCGTACATCGCGAGCCGTTTGGCATGGTCGGGCTCCGCGAGCAACGCCCTCATCTCCGGCCGTTCTGCCAGCGCCGCGGGCTCGTCGTCGCCAACGATCGCGAAGTCGTACGCCAACTTCATCAGCTGAGCCTTGCCGCCAACGGAGTCAAAGACCGTCTTCCGACTTACCCCAGCGGCGGTCGCGACGGCGTCGATGGTGGTGCCGGCGTACCCGTGTTCAGCAAAAAGCTCCGCAGCCGCATCAACGATCCGCCTCCTGGTCTGCCTGGCTTGATCAGCTCGCAGTGTCGAGGAGTACGTGCGGTTCTTGTCCGCCATGAACACCATCTAAGCGCCACCCACTGAAGTTTTGATTAAGTCGTTGACTTAGTTAATTTACTCTAAGTATAGTGAATTATGTGCCGCCAAGCCAGCAGGAGGGAGGTGCGGCGTGAGTACGAGTCTTCCAGTGCTCGCTGGATCGGTATCCACAGCGATCTTCATCGCTAGCACCCTGCCCATGCTGGTGAAGGCCCGACGCACCAAGGACCTCGCCTCATACAGTCTCGGCAACATCCTGCTCGCCAATATCGGCAACCTGACCTACGCCGTGTATGTCTTCAGTCTGCCGTTGGGGCCGGTCTGGGCATTGCATGGCTTCCATCTCGGTGCCACAGGCCTGATGCTGTTCTGGTATGTCAGACATGCTGGCCGGCATCGACGACCCGCGAGGGCTTACACGAACCGGCCGGACGGAATCTATGGCGCAACGGCTGAGCCGCGCAAACATGTCAGTTGATGTATCGACCTTTCGCCGCCTGTGCTGTGAGACGTACCTATGCACGCTTCAGCGCACGGTCGGCCTGACGTTTGTGTCGCGAAACGTACCCTGGCCGGGCCTCCTGCGAACGGGCCGCTGAGGCAGTCGTCCACTCCTTGCGGCCGGAAGTCACGTTAGTCTGGATTGCCGGCGAGCCTGAAATGGGACGGCACCGCCACGCACTGCACAGAAAGGCCTCATGAGCATCGACCTGGGTCTGCCAACCCTTCCTCCACCTACCCTCGCACCGCGTCGCAAGAGCCGGCAGATCAAGGTCGGCAAGGTCGCCGTCGGCGGTGATGCGCCGATCAGCGTGCAGTCCATGACGACGACGCTCACCGCAGACATCAACGCCACGCTGCAGCAGATCGCTGAGCTGACCGCGACGGGTTGCGACATCGTCCGCGTCGCCGTACCCAGCCAGGACGACGCCGAAGCATTACCGATCATCGCCAAGAAGTCCCAGATTCCGGTGATCGCCGACATTCACTTCCAGCCCAGGTATGTCTTCGCGGCGATCGACGCCGGCTGTGCTGCCGTACGCGTCAATCCCGGCAACATTCGCGCTTTCGATGATCAAGTTAAGGAGATCGCGCACGCCGCTGCTGCAGCCGGATGCTCGATCCGTATCGGAGTCAATGCTGGATCGCTCGACAAGCGGCTGCTTGCCAAGTACGGCAAAGCCACCCCTGAGGCGCTGGTCGAGTCCGCTCTCTGGGAAGCCAGCCTCTTCGAGGAGCACGGATTTCGGGATTTCAAGATCTCCGTGAAGCATCATGACCCGGTCGTCATGGTGCGCGCGTACGAGCTACTGGCCGAGGCCTGCGACTACCCACTGCATCTCGGCGTGACCGAGGCGGGTCCGGCCTTCCAGGGCACGATCAAGTCTGCCGTCGCTTTCGGCGCGCTGCTGTCCAAGGGAATCGGCGACACCATCCGGGTGTCCCTGTCGGCACCGCCTGTCGAAGAGGTCAAGGTCGGCATCAAGATCTTGGAGTCGCTGAACCTGCGGCCGCGCCATCTGGAAATTGTTTCCTGTCCGTCCTGCGGCCGCGCCCAAGTCGATGTTTACAAGCTGGCCGATGAGGTAACTGCTGGCTTGGAGGGGCTGGAGGTACCGCTTCGCGTTGCGGTGATGGGTTGTGTGGTCAACGGACCAGGAGAGGCGCGCGAAGCTGATCTTGGAGTTGCCTCCGGTAATGGCAAGGGCCAGATCTTTGTACGTGGTGAGGTGATCAAGACGGTCAGGGAGGCCGACATCGTCGAGACTCTTATCGAAGAGGCGATGCGGCTTGCGGAGGAGATGGGTGAATCGATGCCCGCCGGAGACGGCGTGCCTGTGGTCAGCGTGCACTGAGCATGCGCAAGGTCGCTAGCACGATTGCGTCCCGATGGGCTCGCGAGGGCTCAGTGCGGGTGCTGAATCGAAGCGATCTACCTGCCGCCATCCGGCTGCTGTCGGCCAATCCGATTGAAAACGTCTTTGTCGCCTCTCGGGTACGGGCGGCAGGACTCGAGCAGGCAAGCCTTGGCTGTCCCGTCTGGGGATATGAGCGCGGCGGCTTGCTGCGTGCTCTCTGCCACGCGGGGTCCAACCTGGTGCCTGTCAACGCTGACGAGCTGGCACTTGAGGCATGGACGGAGTTCGCTGGTCCAAACCGGATGTGTGCCTCGATCATCGGCCCCTCGCACACCGCTCTTGAGCTGTGGAGCAAGCTCTCCGAGCGTTGGGGTGGCGCATGGAGCGATGTCCGCGACGTACGGCCGCATCAGCCAGTGATGTCGATCAGCTCGCCGCCGGCCATCCCCGTCGACCGGCGAGTGCGGCGGGTGGCTCTTGATCAGTGGGACGCCTACACCGAGGCGGCGGTGAAGATGTACACCGAGGAAATTGGCGTCTCACCCGTTCAGGGCAGTCCGGCGGGCTACCGCTTCTACGTCCGCCAACTGATCTCTTCGGGTCGTGCCTTTGGCATCTTCGACGGCAATCGCGTGCTCTTCAAGGCCGATCTTGGCTCCGTATCGGGCTCGGTGTGCCAGGTCCAGGGCGTCTGGTTGGAGCCTGAGCTGCGAGGGCAGGGCCTGGCTGCGCCGGCGATGGCGGCCGTCGTCCAGTTGGCGCGCACGGTCGTTCCGACCGTGTCGCTCTACGTCAACGACTACAACCAGCCTGCGCGGGCGACGTACGCGAGAGTGGGGTTCACCGAGGTCGGCGAATTCGCGACGGTTCACTTTTGATGGAACTACCTGCCCGGCTGGCAGCAGCCTGGATCGGTCTGTTGATGATCTTGTCCGGCTGCGCAGATGCCCAGCCGGCGGGCGATCGCACGCCGACGGCGCCGACTCCCACCCCGGCCGCAACACTGAGCACGCCAGCGGCAGGCCCCTCACCTGGTCAGGCCACAAAACAGTCAGGGGCCAAACCCCAACGGACCAGCGTGACGGTAGTGATGAACGGGGATCTGCTGTGGCATAACACCTTGTGGTTTAGCGCCAAGGAGGACGCGCGGCGTCGCGGACGCGGTGGTTACGACTTCGCGCCCCTCTTGTCGGGTATGAAGCCGGTCGTCGCATCGGCCGACTTGGCGATCTGTCACGAGGAAGTGCCGCTGGCTGCAGCGGGCGGGCCGTACCGAAACTATCCGCTCTTCTCAGCTCCGCCGCAGGTCGTGAAAGCCGTCAAGGCGACCGGCTACGACGTCTGCACAACTGCGTCCAACCACGCTGTCGATCAAGGCTTCGCCGGCGTACGGCGGACTCTCGATGATCTTGATCAGGCCAAGATCGCTCATGCCGGAACGGCACGTAGCAACGCCGAATCGCAGCGGTCAACGATCTTCACGACGCGGCAGGGCATCAAGATCGGGATCGTCGCTGCGACATTCAGTTTGAATGGATTGCCCATGCCGAAGGGTAAGCCGTGGGCCGTGCACCGGCTCAGCACCAAGGAGCTGCTCGGTCAGGCACGTCGGGCGCGGGAAGCTGGAGCAGATATCGTGCTCGCTGCCGTCCACATCGGAACCGAATACTCAACGAAGGAGAACGCCCAGCAGGTCGCGCTTGCCAAAGCGCTTACTGCCTCGCCCGATATTGATCTTGTGTATATGCATCACCCCCATGTCGTGCAGCCGTGGACCATCGTGAACAAGAAGTGGGTGCTCTACGGCGTCGGGAACACGGTGGCTCAGCAGGAAGCCAATCGCACCTACGAAGGTGCAACTGGGCGGTTCACCTTCACCCGCGTGCGGAATGGCCGATTCACGGTCAGCAAAGCGGAATACATTCCGACCCTGGTCACCTTCTACCGGCCTGGCCGACCAGCCCGGCTCTATCACGTATCTGCGAAATTGAAGACCGCTAAAGGATCATTTCGTGTCAGGCTGCTCGACGCCCAACGGCGTACCACCGCAACGGTGACGCGCAAGCACCCGCCAGGATTAAAGCGGGGATAGCCATCCCATTGTTTGCAATACAGTGCTCGGGTGATCACCCGAATGTCGGAACTTTTTGTCCGTACGCTGCGCGAAGATCCGGCCGATGCGGAGGTGCCCAGCCACCGCTGGCTGGTGCGTGCCGGATATATCCGCCGGGCGGCTCCCGGCATCTACACCTGGCTGCCGCTGGGCTACCGCGTGCTACGCAAAGTGGAGCAAATCGTCCGCGAAGAGATGGATGCGATCGGGGCCCAGGAGGTGCATTTTCCTGCGCTGCTCCCGAAGGAGCCCTATGACGCATCTGGGCGCTGGAGTGAATACGGCGAGACTATATTCCGCCTCAAGGACCGCAAGGGCGCGGACTACTTGCTCGGTCCGACACATGAGGAGATGTTCACGCTTTTGGTGAAGGACCCGTACTCCTCTTACAAGGACCTTCCATTGTCGCTCTACCAAATCCAGACGAAGTACCGCGACGAAGCACGCCCGCGAGCCGGGCTGCTGCGCGGCCGCGAGTTCGTGATGAAGGACTCCTACTCCTTCGACATCGACGATGAGGGCTTGGCCAAGTCGTACGACGCCCATCGCGACGCGTACATCAAGATCTTCAACCGACTTGGCTTCGAGTACGTGATCGTGCACGCCATGTCAGGCGCGATGGGCGGCTCTGCGAGCGAGGAATTTCTCGCCATCGCTGAGAACGGCGAGGACACCTTTGTACGCTCGCCCGGCGGATACGCCGCCAACGTGGAAGCAGTGCGGATCACACCCCCCGAGCCGCTGGCATACGACGACGCTCCTGTTGCGCATGTCGAGGACACTCCCGATACTCCGACAATTGAGACTCTCGTCAACTTGGCAAACGCTCGGTTCGCGCGCGGCGACCGGCCCTGGCAAGCCAGCGACACGTTGAAGAACGTCGTCGTGATGATCAGCGAGGTGGACGGCGCTCGTCATCCGCTGATTATTGGCGTGCCGGGTGATCGGGAGGTGGACATGAAACGCCTCGCCGCGCAGCTCGAGCCGGCGGTGCCGGAGCCGTTCAGCGAGGAGGATTTCGCCGCGCACCACCATCTCGTGAAGGGTTACATCGGGCCCGTGCGATTCGCCGACCATGGTGCGCAGCCGCACGCGGTACTCGGGGAAGAGTCCGAGACCAAGATCAGATACTTGGTCGATCCGCGGATCGTGGCGGGCACCCGGTGGGTGACTGGGGCGAACGAGCCGGGCCGGCACGTCTTCGAGCTGGTTTGCGGGCGCGACTTCACGCCTGACGGCATTATCGAGGCGGCGGAAATTCGTGAGGGTGATCCTGCCCCGGACGGGTCGGGACGGCTCACGCTGGCTCGCGGCATCGAAATGGGACACATCTTCCAACTTGGTCGCAAATATGCCGACGCCCTCGGACTCAAGGTGCTTGATCAAAACGGCAAGCTCGTCACAGTAACGATGGGCTCCTACGGAGTGGGTATCTCGCGGGCTGTGGCAGCGGTGGTCGAAGGAACCTGCGACGAGAAGGGACTTCGCTGGCCGCGGGAGCTGGCACCGTTCGACGTGCATGTGCTGGCAGCCGGCAAGGACGACTTGGTGACCACGACTGCGGCCGATCTCTCCGTGCAGCTCGACGAGGCCGGCGTCTCGGTGCTGCTGGATGATCGCATCGTCAGCCCCGGCGTCAAGTTTGCCGACTCCGAGATCCTGGGCATGCCCACCATCGTGGTGATCGGTCGGGGCCTCAGCCGAGGCGTTGTCGAACTGCGCGACCGGCAGAGTGGGGAGCAGGTCGAGGTGGCCGTCGAGGATGCGGTTCCCGAAATCCTCGCGGCCGTGCATGACAGGAGCGCGCGGCGCCGTGCTGAGAAGGAGTGAGCAGGCAACGCTCTTTCGTCTGCGAGCGACGACGAAGTAGGCGGCTCTGAGCGCGCTCCGAGCGAGCGGAGCGAGCTATTGAACACAGCTGAAGCTCTTGGTGCGCTCAACCTCTCCGTGCTGACCCTGGCGGCGCTGATCGTCGCCGCCTTCGTTGCGGGTTGGGTTGATGCGGTGGTCGGTGGTGGCGGCCTGATTCAGCTGCCGGCATTACTGATCGGCTTGCCGAGCGACACAGCACCAGCGGTCATCTTGGGCACCAACAAGATCTCCTCGTTTTGCGGCACTGCCACCAGTTCGCTGACGTACGCCCTGCGGATTCCGCTTGATTGGTTGACCGTCCTGCCCCTGGTCATTGCCTCGGCTATCGGATCTGCCGTCGGTGCCTTGCTGGCGAAACTGCTTCCGAAGGAGGCCTTCACCCCGATCGTGCTGGCGGCGCTGATTGGCGTGGGTCTTTACATCTGGCGTCGGCCGCAACTGGGCATGGTCTCGATACGAAAGCACGCCGGGCACCGGCACTATGGCTGGACGGCTGTGATCGGCCTAGGCGTCGGCGCGTACGACGGGTTTCTTGGGCCTGGTACCGGTTCCTTCTTCGTGATCTTGCTTGTCGCCGTGCTCGGCTACGGATTTCTGGAGGCGAGTGCCACAGCCAAGATCGCCAACTTGGTGACCAACTTGTCCGCGATAGTGGTCTTCGCCCTGAACGGCTCAGTGTTGTGGGCCCTCGGCTTGACAATGGGCGCAGCCAATCTGATTGGCGGTTACCTCGGCGCCCGGACCGCCATCAGTCGTGGCAATTCCTTTGTCCGCAAGGTCTTCTTGATTGTTTTGAGCGGCTTGATCATCAAGCTGGCCTACGACGTGGTGGTCCAGCTGCTGCGATGATCAACTGCTCCAGCCCGGCCAGGCGCCGATCGGGGCTCCCCACGAACGGGCGATCTTGACCTCCGAGCCCAATGCGCTCAGAGCTTGCGTGCGGTCGGCCTGGCTTTCAGCGCCGGCCAGCCAGAGGCCGCAGAACGGTTGCAGCGCAGTGTGCATTCGCATGATCAACTTGCCGGCTGTGGCCGCGTTGCGCGGAACGACCGACGGGACGTACGCCGGCTCGGCGGCCGGAACCTCAGCGGAGCGTTTCCGGAGCCAGGCGATCAGTCGATCCCGGAAAACGCGGGTGCTGAGCAGCTCGCGCTCGGCCCGAGGACGCGTCTTGCTCAGCACCTTTAATTTCCCGATCGCCAGCTGATATCCGTACACCATCGCGTGCAGTTGGCGCACCATTTCCTGGACTGCAGCCACCTCGGACAGCATCTCGACGGGCTTGGGCGCAGTGACCGGGCGGATGCCTGGGGGATTGGCCAAGCTGAGCGCCGCAGCGAAGCTGCCAGAGGCCACCGACAACGAACCCCACAGCAGGGCGTCCTGGCCGGTGCTTTTCAGGGCGACACCGCGGTAGCGTCCGGCGGCGGCGCTCTCCCGCCGGGCAAGCAAGGCCAACGAACTACCCACCGATCGCCCGCCCAGCTTGACCGGCGCTTGACTGGGAAGCGGATTGGCGATGGCGCGGGCGTGTGCCGTATGAGCGTTGCGAACGAAGGTGAGAAGGGTGCGGCGATCCTTGGAGAGTTGCTCACGTCGTGGGCCGCCCAGGATGGCAGCGGCTAGCGCGGCCAGCGCCTGCTCAGGCGCCGCACCAGCAGACGGATGCGACTCGGCAGCAGTTGGGCTGGGACTTGCCGTCGCACTGGCCGGGGGATTCGACGGAGGTGGTGTGTTGATCGGCGCGTCGACCACCGGCTCGCTGGAGCTGCATCCGGCGAGCCATGGCACGGCCAGCGCGGGCGCAGCAAGTCCGAAGCCGATGATCATCCGGCGGGTCAGTTGGGTTGGCTGGTTAACCGGTACGTCCACCTCGGACTCAGCCACCCGCCGACGGTACCTCACCCGAGAGGTATGCTGCCGCACACGCGCTAAGAGAATGTTTCCTTCCTCAGGGCGCCACAACCGAAGGACCTAATCGGATCGAAGGACAGCGCGATGAAAGAGAGCCAGATTGCTGGTGTGCTGACCCCGATCCTTGCCCAGTTTGGCCTCGAGCTGGAAGCCGTGGAAATCATTCCGGCGGGCAAGCGCCGGTTGCTTCGCGTTGTGGTGGATGGTGATGGCCCGGACGGTACCGGACCGCTGCTCGATGAGATAGCCGAGGCGAGCAATGCGGCGTCGGCGGCGCTGGACAGCGCAGACGTTACCGGCAATGCGGCTTACACGTTCGAAGTGACGTCCCGTGGAGTGAGCCGTCCCCTCGAGCGACCTCGGCACTGGCGCAGGAACGCCGGTCGGCTGGTCACCGTGCGACTGGGTGAAGGGGACGCAATTACCGGCCGGATCGTTTCCAGCACAGACGAAAGTGTTCGGCTGGACGTCAACGGAACGGCTCAGGACGTTCCTTTCGCCGACGTCGAACGCGCGCTGATTCAGGTGGAGCTCAACCGGCCCAAAGCGACGCGCAGCGAAGATGAGGAGGGGTGAGATGGATATCGACATCTCCGTGCTGCGACTGATGGAGCGGGAGAAGGATCTGCCTTTCGAAGTCTTGGCCAGCGCGATTGAAGACGCCCTGCTCACCGCGTACGAGAAGACCGAGGGCGCGGTGCACGGCGCACGTGTCGACCTCAACCGCAAGACCGGTCATGTCACCGTCATGGCGCCGGAGTACGACGCGGACGGTCAGCAAATCGGCGAGTACGACAACACCCCCCTGGGGTTCGGACGGGTGGCGGCTTCGACGGCCCGCCAGGTGATCATGCAGCGGTTGCGGGACGCCGAGGACGAGCAGAAATACGGTCACTTCTCCGGCGTCGAAGGTGACATCGTCTCCGGAGTCGTGCAGCAGGGCAGCGACAGCCGTACAGTGCTCGTCGATCTCGGCAAGATCGAGGCGATCATGCCGCTGAGCGAGCAGGTGCCGGGTGAGCGCTATACCCACGGGACTCGAATCCGGGTCTATGTGGTGTCGGTTCGTAAGGAACTTCGCGGCCCGCAAATCGTCGTCTCACGTACCCACCCGGGATTGGTCGAGAGGATGTTCAAGCTCGAAGTCCCCGAGATCGCCGATGGGACTGTCGAGATCAAAGCCGTGGCCCGAGAGGCCGGTCACCGCAGCAAGATCGCGGTCGTGAGCAACAATCCCGACGTCAGTGCCAAAGGCGCCTGCATCGGGCCCATGGGACAGCGGGTGCGAGCCGTGATGCATGAGCTGAATGAGGAGAAGATCGACATCATCGACTATTCCCCTGATCCGGCCACGTTTGTTGCCCAGGCTTTATCTCCGGCAAAGGTGACCTCGGTGACCGTGGTCGATGAGAGCCTGCGAGCTGCGCGTGTCGTGGTACCGGATTATCAGCTGTCCCTCGCCATCGGTCGCGAGGGCCAAAATGCGCGACTCGCAGCACGGCTGACGGGCTGGCGTATCGACATCCGCTCCGACACCGCGCCTGCTTGATCTTGCGCACTGATCATCTGCGTTTGTCATCTTGAGACGATTAACGAGTGTCTTTGGCGGCTTCTGAACACGTGCGAGCCGTCTTGAGACGACTCGAGTCGATCCGCGACGGGTAAAGAGGGTTTCCACAGATTGTGTTGACGACCGCCGCGAGGCGTTCTGGAGCACTCAGGATCGTGTTCATGGTCGTCGAGGCACGGAATCGAGACGCGTTTGATCCACGCGAGCCGTTCAGTCGAGCGGAGGCTCGAGCGGCGGGACTGAGTGCGGAAATGTTGCTTAGCAAGCGGTTCCAGAAGATCTTCTGGGATGTCTACGTGTCGCGCGACGTGCCGATCACACCGCTACTGCGTGCCAAGGCAGTCATCAGATTGGTTCCAAATGGGTCGTACATCAGCCACCACACCGCGGCCGAGCTGTGGGGTGTCGCTCCGCCGCCCGGCGGTGCTACGCACATCACCCTGCCGTCGGCCTGTGGGCGTCAGGTACGGCGGGGAGTCTGCTCGCACTATCGCACGCGGCCGGGGCAAACAACGCTTCGTAAGGGCTTGCCGATCTCGACTCCAGAGCAGACTTTCTTGGACCTCGCTGGCATGGCCATCGGGCTTGTAGACCTGGTGGTCGTAGCCGACGGCATGATCAAGGCGGGGCATACCTCACCGGAGCAGTTCGTCGACGCGGCCGCGCAGTGGAGCGGCAAAGGATGCCGCCTGGCACGCAGAGCCGCGTTACTGGCGCGCAAAGGTGTGGACTCGCCACAGGAGACCCGGCTTCGCCTGCTTCTCGTGCTGGCTGGACTTCCGGAGCCACGTGTCGATCTGATTATTCGTGGGCGGGATGGCAGCTGGCGCAGGCGGTACGACCTGGCGTACGAACATCTTCAGTTGATCATTGAGTACGACGGACGCCAGCATGCTAAAGACACCCAGCAATGGCTGACCGATATCTTCCGACGGGAGGAACTCGACCAGATCCGATGGCGATTGGTGATCGTTACGTCTGAGGGCATCTACCACGAGCCACTGCGGACCTTGGAGCGGGTACGAGATGCCCTGCTGGAATGCGGAGCTGTAGGGATTCGCCGGACGTTCAAGCCGGAGTGGCGGCTGCACTTTCCAGGCCGCTAACGCTAGCCGTCTTGAGATGTCGAACGGCGGCGGATGCGGCCGGAGCAGGGCTCGCTAGCCGTCTTGAGATGAGAAACGCTGCCAGATTCGACGTGAACA
>Ga0307308_10001031_pt1 | contig 10885 bp, 12 predicted proteins | sample ER_DNA_195_FD_194501 | JGI IMG/M metagenome (GOLD analysis project Ga0307308, IMG submission 194501) | Bulk soil microbial communities from the East River watershed near Crested Butte, Colorado, United States - ER_DNA_195 | ecosystem: Environmental > Terrestrial > Soil > Floodplain | place...
TGGATCATGGGCTACGACCTCGAGCCGCTCAGGACGCTGGAGAGCAAGCGCCGGCTGCTGGAAGACGCCGTCGCCGGCGGCTGGCGACTCATCTTCGAGCACGACCCCACCGTCGCCTCGGGGATCCCGGTGGCGGAGGGGAAAGGCGTCGTGCTCACCGCGACGACGCCAGGCGGGACCGCGACTTCCGCGGTTGACACCCCCCACGCCCCCGGCTAGCTTGCCCCACCTGTACAAGTGGGGACCAGCTCCCCCACCCTCAGCCTGCCGGCCCGGTGCCGCAGCGCAACCGGGTCCTGGCAATCCCAGCCGATCGGCCGAGCAGCGGCCCTGGCGGCGGTGGGCATCGCGGGCACCCGAAGGTTCCGAGGGGGCCCGTTTTCTTTTTCTGGTTGGAGGCGCGCACTGTCCACGAACGAACGCGATAAGCGAACCCGCGTCAACCGCATGATCCGTATCAGCCCCGTCCGGGTCATCACGGCCGCGGGCGAACAGCTGGGAGTCCTGCCGATCGAGGAGGCGCTGGCCGCCGCTCAGGATCGCGGGTTGGATCTCGTGGAGGTGGCGCCGACCGCCCGGCCGCCCGTCGTCAAGATCATGGACTACGGGAAGTACAAGTTCGAAGAAGCCAAGGCGGCGCGGGCCGCCAAGAAGAAGCAGCACATCATCCTGTTGAAGGAAGTGAAGTACCGCCCCGGAATCGACGACCACGATTTCGACTTCAAGACCCGCCATGCGCGGGAGTTCCTGGGAGACGGGAACAAGGTCAAGGTCACGATGATGTTCCGCGGCCGGCAAATCGCCCATCTCGAGCTGGGCAGGGCGGTGCTGGACCGGGTGGCGGCAAGCCTGGCGGACGTGGGCAAGATCGAGTCCGACGCCAAGCTGGAAGGGCGGAACATGACGATGGTGATTGCGCCGAAGTAGGACGGGAAGGACGGGAAGGACGGGAAGGACGGGAAGGTAGAAGCGGGAGGCGGCTGGAGTTCATGGAGGTGGGCTGGGTGGACCTTCCCGCCCTTCCCGTCCTTCCCGCCCTCAAACGGAGCACCAATGCCTAAGCAAAAAACCAAGCGTGCCGCCATGAAGCGCTTCAAGAAGACCGGCACGGGCAAGCTCAAGCGCTGGCACGCCAACCACACCCACATCCTGACCAAGAAGACGCGCAAGCGGAAGAACCGGCTCAAGAAGGGCGATCTGGTGAGCTCAGCCGACTTCCCCCGCGTCAGCCGCCTCCTTCAGGCGTAAGGATCGACCATGCCTCGCGTCAAGAACGGTGTCGCGCACCACGCCCGGAAGAAGAAGATCATGGAGGCCGCGAAGGGTGCGCGCGGCGGCCGGAGCAAGCCCTACAAGGCAGCCAAGGAGACGGCCGAGCGCGCCATGCGGTACGCCTACCGCGACCGGCGCAAGAAGAAGGGCGAGTTCCGCGCGCTCTGGATCACCCGGATCAACGCGGCGGCCCGGCTCCACGGCATGAGCTACAGCCGGCTGATGGCGGGCCTCAGGAAGGGCGGCGTGGAGATCAACCGGAAGGTGCTGGCCGACCTCGCGGTGCGTGACGCAGACGCCTTCGGCCGGCTGGCCGACGTCGCGAAGAACAACCAGTAAGGCACCGCCGACCATAGAGCGGCAGTCGGTCCGCTCCTGTCGTCGCCCGGATGGGGCCGTTCGCGCTCGGCGGGCGGCCCCATCTACGCACAGGTCCCCATGTCCGTGAGTCCGACATCCATGTCCACGGGTTATTCCGACCTCGATGCGCTCCTGCCGCGGCTGGAGGCCGTCCCCACGCTCGGCTCCGAGGCGCTCGAGGCGGAGGCGGTGGCCCTGCTGGGGCGGAAGAGCGGCGTGCTTACGGCCGCGCTCAAGCGGTTGGCGACGCTGCCGATCGAGGAGCGGAAGCCGTTCGGCGCGGCGGTGAACCAGCTCAAGGCCCGGTTTGAGACCGCCTTCACCGACCGGCGCGAGATTCTGGAGGCGGAGCGGCGCCGGGGTGAGGCGGCAGGACTCGACCTCACCATGCCGGGCCGCGCCCGGTGGGTCGGTGCGGCGCACCCGGTCACCCAGGTGGTGGACGAGATCGTGGAGATCTTCCGCGGGATCGGGTTCGCCGTCGCCGTCGGGCCCGAGGTCGAGACCGACTGGTACAACTTCCTCGCGCTCAACTTCCCGCCCGACCACCCGGCGATGGACATGCACGACACGCTCTACCTGGACGCCCCGCCGGTCGAGGGCGAGCCCGATGGGCGCCTGCTCCTCCGCACCCACACCTCACCGGTGCAGATCCGGACCATGCTGGAGTCGCCGCCGCCAGTGCGGGTGGTGATTCCTGGCATGGTCTACCGCAACGACGCCTTCGATGCGTCGCACTCGCCCGCGTTCTCCCAGATCGAGGGACTCGCCGTCGACGAGGGGATCTCGTTCGTGGACCTGAAGGCCACCCTGATCCACTTCGCCCGCACCTTCTTCTCGCCTACGACGAAGACGCGCTTCCGGCCCTCGTTCTTCCCCTTCACCGAGCCGTCCGCCGAGATGGACGTCGAATGCCAGCTCTGCCATGGGAGCGGCTGTCCCGCGTGCAAGGGCACCGGGTGGATGGAGATCCTCGGCTGTGGGATGGTTCACCCGACGGTGCTGGAGAACTGCAAGCTGGACGCTGAGCGGTATACCGGCTGGGCCTTCGGGATGGGCCCCCATCGCATCGCGATGCTCCGGTACCGGCTGCCGGACATCCGGCTGCTGCTGGAGGGCGACATGCGGTTCCTGGACCAGGTGGGGAGGCCGGGAGGAGCCGGATGAACGTCTCCCTCCGATGGCTGGAAGCATTTCTCCGCCGCGCGCTCGATCCCCGGGACGTGACCGAGCGTCTCGTGATGCTCGGCGCACCGGTCGACGCCATCGAGCCGCTGCACATGGACCTCGGCGAGATCGTGGTGGCGCGCGTGCTCGAGGTTACGCCGCATCCCAACCCCAAGATGACGAAAGTCCGGATGACCCTGGTCGACGACGGAAGCAGCGAGCCCAAGGCCGTCGCCTGCGGAGCCGCCAATGTCACCGCCGGGAAGCTGTATCCGTTCGCGCGGGTCGGCGTGACCGTGTCCGGTGGAAAGCGCGGGCCCCTCGAGATCGGCGCTAGAGCGGTCGGCGGGGTGACCAGCTTCGGAATGCTTTGCTCGCTCTCGGAGCTCGGACTCGCCGACGAGAGCGAGGGGATCTGGGAGCTCGACGTGGACGCGGCGCCCGGCACCCGCCTCCTCGATGCGCTCCCGCTCGCCGACCACCGGCTGGTGGTGGACGTGACGCCGAACCGGCCCGACCTGCTGGGGCACAAGGGCGTCGCCCGGGAGCTTGCCACGTCCTACGCCACGCCGTTCCGCCTCCCGACGATTCCCGGCAGCAGCGGCATCGACGTGCCGCCACCGCGCCGCGGCACGACTTCGGGTCAGGCCGGCGGCGTGCGGATCACCATCGAAGACCCGGAGTCCTGCCCCCGATTCCACGGTGCCATGGTGCGCGGCGTCACGGTCGGTCCCTCGCCCGAGTGGCTCCGGCGGCGGCTCGAGGCGGTCGGAGTCCGGTCGATCAGCAACGTCGTGGATGCCACCAACTACGTGATGCTCGAGCTGAACCAGCCGATCCACGCGTATGACGTCGCCCGGCTCAGGAGTGGGAGCCTGGTCGTGCGGCGGGGCCGCGCGGGCGAGCGGCTGGTGACGCTGGACGACGTCGAGCGGGCCCTTACTCCGGACATGGTGGTCATCGGGGACGGCGAAGGCGTGATCGGGCTCGCTGGCGTGATGGGCGGTGCCAGCACCGAAGTGAGCCCGGAGACCCGCGACGTGCTGCTCGAGGCCGCGTACTGGGATCCGCGGCGGATCCGCCGCACCCGCCGCACGCTCGGGCTGAGCACCGAGGCGAGCTACCGCTTCGAGCGCGGCATTGATCGCTGGGGCGGCGCGGAGGCGATGCGCCGCTGCGTGGAACTGGTGCTGGCGACCGCCGCCGGCGAGCTGGCCGAGGCGCCGCTGGATCTCTGGCCGGCTCCGTCCAATCCACCTCGAATCTTCCTCCGCCCCGCCCGGGTCGCGCAGGTGCTCGGCGTGGAGCTGCCCTGGCATGCCCTGGAGCAGCATCTCGTCGCCATCGGCGCTACCGTGGTCTCCAAGCCCGACGACGGGAGGATGGCGGTAGACGTCCCGGGCTGGCGTCCCGACCTGGTCCGCGAGATCGATCTGGTCGAGGAGATCGCCCGGCTCCACGGCTACGACAACTTTCCGTCCGACCTCCGCCGCTTCCGCCTTGGCGGGCTGCCCGACTCGCGGATCGAGCGGGTGGTCGACGGCGTGCGCCGGGGAATGGCGGAGCAGGGCCTGTACGAGGTGGTGAGTCTTCCCATGGGCCCGCCCGACGGCGAGCAGAGCGTCCGCCTGTTGAACCCCCTCTCGGCGGACGACGCCTACCTCCGGCGCCGGCTCTTGCCGGGGCTGGTGCGGCTGGTGGAGGGCAACTGGGCCAACCACGTGTCCGACGTACGCCTGTTCGAGATCGGCACGGCGTTCGCCTCGGGGCCGCCTGGCGAGCGGCCACGGGAGGAGCGGCGCCTGGCCGCCGTGCTCACCGGCAGGCGCGAGCCGGAGCACTGGACCGGCACCGGCGAGGCGCGCTTCGATCTGTGGGATCTGAAGGGTCGGCTCGAGGCCGCCGCCGCTCTGGCGGTTCCGGGGGCCGTGGTACAAGTTCAGGACAACGCCTGGGTTGTCAGGGATCGGGAAGGCCGGGTCGTGGGTCAGGCCGGCCCGCTCGAGGCCGACGCGCCCCCATGGGCGGCGCCGCTCTTCGGCTTCGAGATGGTGATCGATCCCGCTCCTCGGGGCCCCGCGCCGTTTCGGTCGCTCCCCACCACTCCCTCGTCGGAGCGCGTGCTCGCGCTGCTCCTCCCGGAGGGAACCAGCTCGCAGCAGGTGCTCGATCTGCTGCGGCGCGTCGGCGGGCCGCTGCTCGAGCAGGTGGACATCGAGAGCGACTATCGAGGTCCCGAGCTGCCCGCCGGCACGCGCAGCGTCGCCTTCCGGCTCACCTTCAGAGCGCCGGACAGGACGCTTCGTGACACCCAGGTGGACGAGGCCGAGACCCGGCTGCTCGCCGCCCTCGCGAGCGAGCTGGGCATCGAACGGCGCGATGCGGGGCCTCCCCGCAGCGGAGAGTGAGCGTGGCGTACTCCTACGACCGTCCCGACATGCCGGCGCTGGCGGAGCTGGAGAAGGTGCTCCACAGCATCGCCGAGGAGCTGGCCGGCTGGCGCCGCCGCAGCCTGCGGGCGGAGGCGGAGCTGAAAGAGGCCCAGGCCAGCGGAGGCGTGGTCGCGGGAGTGGAGCTCAAGGAGGCTCGCCATCGCGTGCTCGAGCTGGAGACGGAGAACCAGGCACTGCGCCAGCGCATCGATGCCGCCAAGGAGCGCCTCAGGGTGCTCGCCGCCCGGTTGTCGTTTCTGGAGCAGCACGGGGGAGGGAACGCGGCATGAGCAACGCCAAGAACGCCGTCCGGGTCACCATCGGCGGCGAGGAGTACACCGTCCGGTCGGAGCTGCCCCCCGAGTACACCCGGGAAGTCGCGGCCTATCTCGATGCCGCCCTCAAGCGGGTACGGGACTCGCTCCCCATGGTGGAGACCCACAAGGCCGCCATCCTGGCCGCCCTGTCCATCACCGATGAGCTCTTCCAGGCCCGCCGGGGCGATCGCGAAGTCGCCACCCGGTTGACGGCCATGGCGGACGAGTTCGCGCGTCTGCTCCCGCCCGCCAAGCGCGGCGGTCGCGCCGCCGCCTCCTAACGGAGAACATTGATGCCCACGTCCCTCCTCCTGCCGGGTCTCGCGGGGGTGGCTGCCGGTCTTTGTATCGGGCTGATCGCGCTGGCGCTCCATGCCCGGGCCCAGCGGCGCTCCGCCACCGGCGTGCTCTCCGTCGCCCGGGCGGACGCCGAGCGCATCAGGAACGAGGCGGTTCGGGAGGCGGAGACCGCCAAGTCCCAGGTGCTGGTGGACGCACGTATCGAAGCGCTCACGCTGCGCGACGAGCTCGACCGCGAGATTCAGCGCCGGCGGGAGGAGTGCGAGCGACTCGAGCGCCGTACCGAGGAACGCGGCCGGGCCCAGGAGCGCAAGGTCGAGGAGATCGACAACCGGGAGCGCAATTTCACCAAGCGCGAGGAGACGCTGGCACAGCGGGACCAGGCTCTCCGCTCCCGCGAAGGCGAGGCGGACCGGCTGGCCCAGGAGCAGCGGCAGAAGCTGGAGCGGATCGCTGGGCTCACGGCAGAGGATGCCCGGCGCGAGATCCTCCAGCGGGTGGAGGACGAAGCGCGGGGCCAGGCGGCGGCCCTGGTGCGCGACATCAAGGAGCAGGCCAAGCGGGGTGCCGACCGGGAGGCCCGCCGGATCATCTCGATCGCCATTCAGCGCCTGGCGGCGGAGCACACGGCGGAGAGCACCGTGGCGGCGGTGACGCTACCCAACGACGAGATGAAGGGCCGGATCATCGGACGCGAGGGCCGCAACATCCGGGCGTTCGAGACCGTCACCGGCGTCGACGTCATCATCGACGACACGCCCGACACGGTGATCATCTCCTGCTTCGACCCCATCCGCCGCGAGGTCGCCCGGCGCTCGCTGGCGGCGCTGATCCAGGACGGCAGGATCCATCCGGGGCGGATCGAGGAGCTGGTCGCCAAGGCGCAGAAGGAGCTGGAGGGTCAGCTGGTGGAGCTGGGCGAGCAGGCCGCCTACGACACCGGCATCCACGGCCTGCACCCCGAGATGATCAAGCTGGTCGGGCGGATGCGCTACCGCACCTCGTACGGCCAGAACATCTACGACCACTCCAAGGAAGTCGCCTGGCTCGCCGGGATGATGGCGGCGGAGCTGCACCTCGACGTGCTGCTGGCCAAGCGCGGCGGCCTGCTGCACGACGTCGGCAAGGTGATGACCCACGACAACGAGGGGACTCACGTCGAGCTCGGCGTGGAAGTGGCCCGGCGGTACGGCGAGACCGCCGCCGTCATCAACTGCATCCAGGCGCACCATGACGACGTGCCGCACGAGAGCGCGGAATCGGTGCTGGTCCAGGCGGCGGACGCCATCAGCGGCGCTCGCCCCGGCGCCCGGCGCGAGGCGTTCGAGACCTACGTGAAGCGGCTCACCCGGCTGGAGGAGATCGCCAACGCCTTCCCCGGCGTGGAGAAGAGCAACGTCATCCAGGCCGGCCGCGAGGTGCGTGTGGTGGTCACCCCCGAGCGGATCGACGACGACGCGGCAGCGGCGCTCTCCGAGTCGATCGCCAGGAAGATCGAGAACGAGCTGCAGTATCCCGGCCAGATCAAGGTCGTGGTGATCCGGGAGACCCGGTCGGTGGACTACGCCCGATGACCGCGCGGGTGCTCGATGGCGCGCCGATCGCCAACGCGATCCGCGCCGAGGTGGCGGAGCAGGTGAAGCGGTACCGGGAGCTGGGGCAGCAGCCCGGTCTCGCCGTGGTGATCGTGGGGGAGAACCCCGCGAGCCAGGTCTACGTCAAGGCCAAGGGAAAGGCGTGCGAGGAAGCGGGGATGCACTCCGAGACCGTCCGCCTTCCGCAGACGGCCTCCGAGGCGGAGCTGCTGGCGGTGGTGGACCGGCTCAACGCCGATCCGCGGATCCACGGCTTCCTGGTGCAGCTCCCACTGCCGGCGCACATCAACGGTGAACGGGTGCTCAACCGGGTCAACCCGGCCAAGGACGTCGATGGGTTCCATCCGGTGAATGTCGGCAAGCTGGTCATCGGCGATCCGACGGCGCTCCGACCCGCCACCCCGTTCGGCGTGCAGCAGATGCTGCTCCGCTCGGGCATCGACACCAAGGGCGCCAACGCCGTCATCGTGGGCCGCTCCAACATCGTCGGCAAGCCGATGGCCAACCTGCTGATTCAGCCCGGCAAGGGGGGCGACGCCACAGTGACCGTCTGCCACTCCAAGTCGAAGGACCTGCCCGCGGTCTGCCGCGGCGCCGATCTCCTGATCGTGGCCATGGGCAAGCCCGAGTTCGTCACCGCGGACATGGTCCGGCCGGGCGCGGTGGTCATCGACGTCGGCATCAACCGGGTCGACGATGCCACCCAGGCCAAGGGCTACCGGATCGTGGGTGACGTCGCCTACGGACCCGTGTCCCTGGTCGCTTCCGCCATCACTCCGGTACCCGGTGGCGTCGGAAGGATGACGATCGCCATGCTCCTGCAGAATACGCTTCAGGCTTTTCAGCAGGCGGAGGCTCGGTAGCTCCATCCGATGTCACTCTCCATTCCGTCCCTTGCGATCGCTCCGACCGACGCGGTCTGGTCCGTGAGTGAGCTGACCACGGCGGCCAAGCGCGTGGTCGAGGGCGGGCTCATGCCGGTGTGGGTGCGCGGCGAGGTGGTGGGCTGCAAGGCCTGGCCCAGCGGCCACTGGTATTTCACCCTGCGCGACGCGGCCAGCCAGGTGCGCTGCTCCATGTGGAGGCTGGACGCACAGCGGCACGGGAAGCCTCCCGCCGACGGCACCGAGGTCTTCGCGCTGTGCCGCCCGGTGATCTACGAGGCCAAGGGCGAGTTCCAGCTCAAGGTCTCGCGCATCATCCCCACCGCCGCCATCGGCCGCCAGCAGCAGGAGCTGGAGCGGGTGAAGGGGCTGCTGCAGAAGGACGGCCTCTTCGACCTCGCCCGGAAGCGCCCGCTTCCGGAGTACGCCTCCGCCATCGCGGTAGTCACCAGCACGGCGGGGGCGGCAGTCCGGGACATCATCACGGTGAGTCGTAAGCGCTGGCCCAGCGCCCGCTTGTTCGTGCTCAATGCGCGGGTGCAGGGAGACGGAGCGGTGGACGAGCTGGTCCGCGCGCTCCGGGTGGTGAACCGCCTCGAAGTCGACCTCTGCATCCTGGCTCGCGGCGGGGGCGACAAGGAGGATCTCGCGGCGTTCAACACCGAGGCCGTATGCCGCGCCCTGGCGGAGGTGCGGGTTCCCACCATCTCCGCGGTGGGGCACGAGATCGACATCTCGTTCACCGACCTGGTGGCCGACGTCCGCGCCGCCACGCCGTCCGCGGCGGCCGAGCTCGCGCTGGCCGACCGGCGGGAGGTGCTGCGGCAGCTCGACGACCTGGCGGCGAGGCTCGGCGCCGGGCTCGGCGGCCGCACTCGGTTTGCCACTGAACGGCTGGAGCGGACCAGCGACCGGATGCAGGCCGCGGTGGCGGCGCTGCTCCAGCGGAATCAGCACCAGCTCGAACGCCTGGGCGCGCAGCTCGACGCGCTGAGTCCACTCCGCGTCCTCGACCGCGGGTATGCCGTCCCGCTCGCTCCCGACGGCCGGGTGCTCAAGCGCCGGGCGGAGTTCCTGCCGGGTGAGCCCTTTCGTCTGCGGGTGGCGGACGGAAACGTCCCCGCCCGCGTGGAGCCCGAATGACCATCATCGCCGAGGAGCTGGCACGACTCGAGGAGATCGTGCGCCGGCTCGAGTCGGACGACGTCGAACTCGATGCCGCGCTGGCGTTGTTCGAAGAAGGAGTGAGCCGGCTTCGGGCCGCGCGCGAGCGGCTGCTGGCCGCCGAGCTGCAGGTGCAAGCCGTGCTCGGGGAGGCGGGCGGCGACCTTCGGACAGCCGACCTGGATGGCTGAGGCCCCACCCGTCGCGCCGGCCGAGCTGCTCGCCGAGGCGCGTGAGTGCACCGACCGGCTGCTGGGCGAGTGGGCGGACCGCCTGCAGGAGCAGCTGGGCGGGCGCCGGGGCGAGGCGCTGGCGTACGCGCTCCGCACGCCCGGGAAGCGGGTGCGCGCGGCGCTGGTGCTCGCGGCCTACCGGTCGGTCGGAGGGCGGTCGCCCAGGATCGCCGGAGTGGCGGCGGCGGTGGAGACGGTGCACACCTATTCCCTGGTGCACGACGATCTCCCCTGCATGGACGATGACGATCTGCGCCGGGGCCGCGCCACGACCCACCGCCACTTCGACGTGGCGACCGCCACGCTGGTCGGCTTCCTGCTGGTGCCGGTCGCGGCCCAGGTGCTCGCCGCCGCCGCAGACGACCTCGGCCTTCCGGCGGACGCGCTTGGCCGCATGGCCTCGGAGCTCTTCCAGGCCGGCGGCATCGAGGGGATGGTCGGGGGACAGTGGCTCGACCTCGAGGCCGAGCGCCGGTCGCTCACCCTGCCGGAGCTCATGGCGGTCCACCGGGGGAAGACCGGCGCGCTGATCCGCGCGTCCTGCATCCTGGGCGGCCATGCGGCGGAGGCGGATCCCGCGCGGCTCGGCGCACTGGCGGCGTTCGGCGGCGATATCGGGCTCGCCTTTCAGGTGGCCGACGACGTGCTCGATGCCACGGGCACCAGCGCCGAGCTGGGCAAGACTGCCGGGCGCGACGCGGAGCTCGCCAAGTCGACCTACGTGGGCCTGCTCGGGGTGGATGGCGCCCGGCAGGAAGCCGAGCGGCTGGCCGGACGGGCGGTCGAACACCTCCGTACGGCAGGGATTCCCTCGACGGCGTTGGGGGCCTTGGCGGAGTATATTGTTACGAGGAACTCGTAGTCGATACGGAGCTGTCATTCCGAGCGGAACTGTCGTCCTGCGCGGAACTGTCATCGCCAGCGGAACTGTCATCCCGAGCGGAACTGTCATCCCGAGCGGAGCGAGGGATCTTCTCATCAAGTCCCGGAACCTCGCGGCGGTCCGGGATGCTCGGGCAAGATCCCTCGTCGCTTCGCTCCTCGGGATGACAGCCTGGCGCGCTCCTCGGGATGACAGCTGACAGCGCGCCGAACCTACTGACCCCAGACTCCCGATGACCCTCCTCTCCACGATCCACTCTCCCGCCGATCTCAAGCACC
>Ga0307308_10001032_pt1 | contig 10885 bp, 11 predicted proteins | sample ER_DNA_195_FD_194501 | JGI IMG/M metagenome (GOLD analysis project Ga0307308, IMG submission 194501) | Bulk soil microbial communities from the East River watershed near Crested Butte, Colorado, United States - ER_DNA_195 | ecosystem: Environmental > Terrestrial > Soil > Floodplain | place...
TCTATCAAATACGCTGGAGGGCAAATCGCGCCCCGGACATTTCCGCGGTGTTTGCACCGTCGTCGCAAAGTTATTCAACATTCTTTCAACGGACGCCGCTTTGTTTGGTGAGAAGGATTTTCAGCAATTAGTCATCGTTCGCCGTATGGTACGCGACCTCAATTTCAAGATCGACATCATTGCAGTGCCTACGGTCCGCGAAAAAGACGGCCTGGCATACAGTTCGCGCAATCAGTATTTGAATATCGAAGAACGGAAGCAGGCACCAGTTTTGCATAAGGCTTTGTTGGCTGCGGCAAATGCCGGCAACAAATCGGCGAGAGAAATTGTCGATCTTGTCCGCAAAGTGATCGGCGAAGCGTCGCTGGCGCGGATTGATTATGTGGAGGTTGCTGATGCGGAAACTTTGCAACCCATTGAAACGGTCAGACCGAATTCATTGCTCGCGCTTGCTGTGTTCTTCGGGAAAACTCGCTTGATCGATAATATCCGGTTGGGATGAAGGAATACGATTTCGTGGTGATTGGCAGCGGTATCGCCGGCCTGAGTTTTGCATTGAAAGCGGCGAAGCACGGATCGGTAGCTGTTATAACGAAACGCAAAGGCTCCGACACAAATACCGCCTGGGCGCAAGGCGGGATCGCCTGCGTGACGAGCGATGAAGATTCGTTCGAGTTGCATGTGCGCGATACGCTCGAAGCTGGCGCCGGCCTGTGTGACGAGGCGGTTGTGCGTGCAATTGTGACCGAAGGTCCGAAACGTATCCGCGAGCTGGTAGAACTCGGTCTGCAGTTCGATGAGCGTGAAATTTCGGGACACCGTGAGCCTGATCTCGGCAAAGAAGGCGGTCATTCCAAGCGTCGCGTCCTACACGTACGAGACGTAACCGGGAAGGAGATCGAAAATACTTTGCTACGCGAGCTGGGCCGGCAATCACACGTCCAGCTAATGGAAAATCACATGGCGGTTGATTTGATCACCGCTGCCAAGCTCGGTTTCGCGGCAGAAGATCGCTGTCTTGGTGTCTATGTCCTGGATGAAAAAACTGGAGAGGTTGAAACCATTCGATCGGATCGGATCGTGCTCGCGAGCGGCGGTTGCGGGAAGGTCTATTTGTACACGACCAATCCGGACGTTGCGACCGGAGACGGCGTGGCGATGGCATGGCGCGCGGGCGTTGAGATCTCCAATATGGAGTTCATTCAGTTTCATCCGACGTGCCTTTTTCATCCGCTGGCGAAATCGTTTCTCATTTCAGAAGCGGTGCGTGGTGAGGGGGGCATCTTGCGTAACAATCGCGGCGAAGATTTCATGAAGCGGTACGACGCGCGCGGTTCACTGGCGCCGCGCGATATTGTAGCACGCGCAATCGACGCGGAAATCAAGCGCTCGGGCGCCAAGTGTGTGTTTTTGGATGTCACACACAGATCGCCGGAATTCGTTCAAGAGCGTTTCCCCCATATTTACCAGACATGTCTGCGGTTTGGGATCGATATGTCGAAGCAGGCAATTCCGGTGGTACCCGCTGCGCATTATCAATGCGGTGGAATCAAAACGGACGTGAATGGCGCGACGAGTTTGCACGGGCTTTATGCGATTGGCGAAGTCGCGTGCACTGGGTTGCACGGCGCGAATCGGCTTGCGAGCAACTCGCTGTTGGAAGGTTTGGTGGTGGCGCATCGGGCGGCGGCCGAGGCTGTGCAAACACGACGCGCCTCGAAACACAAGGTTCCATTGCCGGAATGGAAATCGGGAAACGTGCAGGACGTAGATGAACTAGTTGTGATCTACCACAATTGGGATGAGATCAGACGCTTGATGTGGGATTACGTGGGAATCGTGCGCACGGACAAGCGCCTGCAGCGCGCCAGCGCGCGCCTGCGAAATCTCCAGCGCGAGATTCGTGAGTTCTATTGGAATTTCAAAGTATCGGTTGATCTACTGGAGTTGCGCAACCTCGCGGCCGTAGCCGCCTTGATAGTCGATTCGGCGCTGTACCGCAAAGAAAGCCGCGGGCTCCATTACACGCTGGATTATCCAAATAAAGACGATCGACACTTTAAACGCGATACAGTCCTGAGTCGCGGCTAATGCTATAGCTGGGGTAGTCGAGGCGGTTTCTCTGAATTGCGGCCATCCCACGGTTCGGATCATGCAACACTACCTCATTATCGGATTCCGGAAATTCGCCTTGCCTAAGAGCGCAAAGTCGGATAGAAGATGGCGGCGTTTGAAGATGAGGAGACTTCTTGCGGCTTGTGCCATTCTCGCGATTGCCGGCGCCCCGGAGATCTTCGGGGACGAGCAATCCACTTCGCCTTATGCCACGGCGGCCGACTTTGCGAAGTATGCAATGAAACTGCGCGAGCAGGCCCTGCTCAAAGTTGAGCCGCAGGTTTTTATCCCGACCAGCTCGCGTCCCGCGGTCCAGCGTTATCCGTGGAAGACCAATATCGTGACCACGGTGTTTTGGGTTGGAGAACAAGCCGGAGGCAATAATCCGGTTCCAAACTACAAAAGTTCCTGGGACTTTAATTGGTCGGAGAATTATGGCGGAACCGATACCCCTGATACCGGTGCACGGCGGAATTACATTCCAATAGCGTTTATTCCCAAGCAAAACCCCTTTTACTGCGCTTTACCGTACAACGATGTCACGCATGGTCAGTTCAAACCGGAAGCCCCGCTGGTGATTCCGTGGTTTAAACATGAGTATAGGGGACCGGGGCAGTCGGTATGCCGAGACCGTTGGATTTCGATTCGTAAGGGCAATCGCACGTGTTATGCGCAATGGGAGGACTGTGGTCCGTTTCGCACAGACCATTTTCAGTACGTGTTTGGAAATGAGCGTCCCAAACCGAATCTCAATCACGGTGCTGGCTTGGATGTTTCTCCGGCTGTGCGGGATTATCTGGGACTGGCGCCAACCGATGTGACCGATTGGCAGTTCGTCGAAGTTCGTGATGTGCCCTCAGGCCCATGGCGGAGCTACGGCGAAAACAACCACTTTGTCATCGCGCGTCGTCAGAACGAGCAACGAATGGCAGATCGCGGCCTTGGCGCCGCAAAGAAGTAGACTCCAAGACGCCAACCTAACCGCCTGGCGAAGGAGGCGGGGAAGGGGATCCTATGGTGCTCGGCGGAACGTTTCCGTCGGGTTGAGGACTCGGATGGGAGGGTCGAGCCGCCGCCATGCGAATTAGTTCTGATACCGTGACGAATTTGAATCCTTTTGCCTCGAGCTCATCAAAAGTTGAAGGCATCGCCTCGATCGTTCCCGGGTGAATGTCGTGAGATAACACGATCGAGCCTGGCCGCGTCTCTTTAAGAATGCGAGTGCGGACCACAGCCGGGCCGGGACGTTTCCAGTCATACGGATCGACGTCCCAAAGAATGATGTCGTAGCCGAATTCATCGTGAATCCAGCGTTTCTCGCGGGCCGTGATCGATCCATAGGGCGGCCGCAGCAACGTGGGACGTTTGCCCGTGGCGTTCTTGATTGCATCATCGGTTTGCTGGAGTTGGCGGCGAACGCTTTCGTCCGACATCTTGCCGAAATTGGGATGTGACCAACTATGATTGGCAATTTCGTGACCTTCCCGCGCAGCTCGCGCAACGATCTCCGGATGTTCCGCGACGTTTTCGCCGATCACGAAGAAGGTTGCCTTAATGTGATGCGCCGCCAGCAAATCGAGCAATTTTGGGGTCAGTGTCGCGCTCGGTCCGTCGTCAAAGGTCATCGCGATGTAAGGACCGTCGACGTGGACCGAGTTGAATGTAATGCTCGGTTCTTCCGGCGTCGCTCGAGTCTCTCGTGCTGCTGCAGCTCGCTTTGCCGGCGTAGGTTCCGCACCGAGCCCGAGGGCAAAGCCTAACGTGGCGAAACAAAAGAACAGCAACCGGTAAGCAGACATAAATGGGAACTTGGCGAAGGTGAATGCGTGTCTAGCAGAGGCTGCCAGTTACGCAAGGCGCGGCTGCCTCCCTTGCACCAAAGCGACAAATCCGCAGCCGATTTTATTCGCGGCAGAAATCAAGGCCGATTCAGCCTTTCCGCAATTTCTGCAGTTGCGCGATGAATGCGGTCGGACCGTCGGGAAAGTAACCGTCGTACCGCCAAACCTTCTGTCCGTCGGCGCTAAGGACCACGATAGTGGGAAACCCTACAATCTCGTACTGCAGCGCAAGTTCGCGGTTTTGTTTTTTCAGCTCGGGGGTTTGCTGTTTGCCACGCGGGAAATCGAGTTCTACGACGACCAGGTTTTCCCGCGCAAAGTCCTTGAATTCCGGTTGTAACAGAACCTCCCTGTCGAACTTTTTGCACCAGCCGCACCAATCTGAGCCAGTAAAATCAAGCAGCAGGAATTTGTTACCCGCTTTGGCCTCTTGCTGCGCTTTCTTGTAATCGGTGAGCCAGCCAGATTCTGCCCTGGCGAACGGCCCGGAGATAAGAACAGAGGCCGCAAGGGCGAAAAGAAAAAAACGGTAGGTTTTCACGTCACCATCTTCGATGGAAATACTGCCTGGCGCAAGAGCGGTACATCACCGCCAGCGCGGCACTTATTTTCTCAGTCCGCAAATAGCCCGGCGAACGAACGCCGGGCTATCGACGGGTTTGGGATCTAGCGCAGATGCTTCGAGACGAGTTTGGTCATCTCGAACATACTCACCTGGCTCTTGCCATTGAATACCGGCCTAAGTGAGTCGTCGGCGTTGATCATGGTTCGTTTCTTTTTATCCTGGCAACCGTGCTTCTTGATGTAGTTCCAGAGCTTTTTGGTAAGCTCCGAGCGTGGTAGCGGCTGCGACCCGACAATGGCAGAAAGCTTATCGTCAGGCTGGACCGGTCTCATGAAGGCGGGATTCGGTTTGCGCTTGGAAGTTTTCTTTTTGGTTTTCGGCATGGAGGCTGATTAACGTTTCGCTGGAGAGAGAGCAACACTAATTTTAAGCAAACGAAAAAAAATTAATGAGGGGCCGTTGCCATCCGGCGCACCGCCAGAGCTGTCATATCATCAGACAAGGAGTCTTCGGGGTTATTTGGCGTTACGCGTTCTAAAATTCTCTTGAGTAATACTTCGGCAGTCGGAGCAGAGTAATCTAGCATCTTCTCTAACTGCTGTGGCGTCACTCGACGCCGTCCATTTTCTGACGAGCCGAACAAGCCGTCGGTATAGAGAAGGAAGGCGTCTCCTGGTCCAAAGTCGAGCGCGGTCTCCATAAATTCGGGCCGTTCGATCAACCCCAACGGAGGCGCGACCGACGCAATCGATTCCGTTGCACCGTTAGGGCGAACGATGAGAAGCGGCGGATGACCCGCACCCACGGCGTGCGCTCTCCCGGTTTTGTGATCGATCGCGACACACATCGCGGTCATGAAAGAGCGCCCGCCAAAAATGCTGCGAAAGTCATCGTTAACTGCTTCCATCACGCTGGCTGGCGCGTTGTGTTCCGCACCGCCATGGTGAAAGAGAAGCTTTGCCAGCGTTGTAAGCAGTGCAGCAGCGGCCCCGTGACCGGAGCCATCGGCAATCCAGAACAGGATCCGGCCATCTTTCATTCGCAGCCAACCGTAGATGTCGCCTCCTACCTGGATCACTGGGCGGTAACAAGCTGCAACGTCCCATCCAGGAAGCACCAGGGGCTTTTGGGGAATTAACGATTGCTGCGTCAAGCGCGCTGCCGCCAGATCGCGCTCAAGGTCTCGACGCCACCTTTCGAGTTCGTCATTTTGCCTCTCCAATTGCCGCCTCATGGAACGCAGACGAAGCTGGGTCTCGATTCGCGCACGCAACACTGCCGCATTGACTGGTTTTGTCACAAAATCATCTGCGCCAGCTTGTAAACAATTGACTTCGCTTGCCTCGCTTCCGTGCGCGGTCAGCATAATTGTCGGAACCTGCGCAATTGCCTGCTGCTGATCCGAGCGAAGCTGTTTTAGCACTTCGGCGCCATTTGCTCCTGGCATATCGAAGTCGAGCAGCAGAAGCGAAGGCGGCTTGGCGTGAATCATCTCCAACGCTTCGGCGCCGTCCCCGCATACCTGGCAGTTGTATCCCGCGGACGTTAGCACTTGCGCCAGGATTTTGCGGCTCAAAGCGTCATCATCCACTATCAAAATTTCTGTGTGGGAGTTGTTTACCATCGACATCTCTATCTTGGATTCGGATGGAAGGCGGACCCTCATTGTATCCACACGAGTTTTTGCAAAGCGTCGCTGAGTGTGAACAAAAAGAGATTTAATGATTGGCAACGACTCAGACTGTGGATACGATTGTCGCAGTATTTTCCATTTATGAAATTCTCATTGTCGCTTGCTCTGTTCACGGCCTTCCTTGTCGCCTCATGCAGTGAAGAGCCGCAGCCACCACCCTCCCGACATCGGGCTGCGAGCTATGCCCCCACTCAGCCGGACCAGTACCCGCCACCGCAACAGCCGTTCAATCCAAATGGGCCCGCTCAACCTACAGGCACACCGCCCGTGGAGACCGCAGCAGCTCCACCGCCTCCAGCAGCCGCGCCGACGAAGATCGCAAAGGGGGATTATCCGTACGGAATTCCCGTTCCTGGCAAGCCTCACCTGGTAGAGAGTCCTTATTCACCTGGCAAATATATCGATGTGGAAGGCTTTCCGCCGGGAACGGAAGTTAAAGATCCGTACACGGATAAAATCTTTCTTGTTCCGTAACTGGGTTGCCTTGAGCGCGTTCGAGGCTGATGCTGGATGCTGGTATCGGGTGCTGAATTAGCGCAGCGCCTGTCTTTTTATCGAGCATCGGGCATTAAGTATTCACTATCGGTTTCTTCTTATCTATGGAATTGCGAGTAAAACGGGCATCTCGAATTGACATCGAGATTACCGTGCCGGGCGACAAAAGTATCTCGCACCGCGCGGTAATCATCGCTGCCTTATCGAATGGAGTGTGCACTCTGCATGGATTTCTTCCCAGCGAAGATTGTATGCACACGGTGAATGCGCTCCGCGCACTCGGGATCAAGATCGAACAGCCTGATCCGGCAACGCTGATTGTGCACGGGAAAAAGCGGGTCCTTACGCCGCCCAAAAGCGAAATCAATTGCGGCAATTCCGGCACCACCATGCGGCTTCTCGCCGGGCTGCTTGCTGGGCAGACATTTGAAAGTCGCCTTGTCGCGGACGCCGGGCTGTCAAAACGTCCGATGGAGCGCGTCATCGCGCCGCTTCGTCAGATGGGTGCAAATATTGTCGCGGAAGGTCCGGAAGATACGCCACCGCTGCGCATCCAGGGCGGTTCTTTGCGTGGCATTCGTTATCGACCGCCTGTCGCAAGTGCGCAGGTGAAAGGCGCACTGTTGCTGGCCGGCCTCTTTGCCAAGGGCAAGACTACCGTGATCGAGCCGGCACCAACTCGGAATCATCTGGAAATGATGTTTGATTATTTCCTGGTCCGAATAGCGGTGGACGGGAATGGCAGCATCACTGTATTTGGCGATCAGGTCCCAGAGTCCCGCGACTTTGCCATTCCAGGCGACATCTCTTCTGCGGCCTTTTGGCTGGTTGCCGCTGCGGCGCAACGGCGAGGTCACCTGCTCATTCGCGATGTTGGCTTGAACCACACGCGAACGGCGTTACTCGGTGTTTTGCTTCGAATGGGTGCGCAAGTACGCGAGGCCGTTGAAGACATCGATCAAGTCGAACCGTGCGGAATTGTCGAAGTCACGGGTTTCCCGCTTAAAGGCACTGTCATTCAGGGTAAAGAAGTGCCGCGGCTTATTGATGAACTGCCGATCCTTGCAGTCGCTGGCGCTCTTGCCGACGGCAAGACGATTATTCGGCACGCGGAAGAGTTACGCGCAAAAGAAAGCGATCGCATCGCTGCAATCGCGCACAATCTGCGCGCCATGGGAGCACAAGTAGCCGAAATGAACGATGGCCTGGAGATACTTGGTCCGGCGCCGCTGCACGGAGCCCGAGTGCCAAGCTTTGGCGACCATCGCATTGCGATGGCGTTTGCCATAGCGGGCTTGTTCGCTGATGGCGAAACTGTTGTTCAGGAAGCCGAATGTATTCGTGAATCTTATCCTGGATTTGAAACCGTGCTTGAAGAGTTCACAAATCCAAAACGGATGCAGATCAGCACGCCCGTGATCGGTTCACTTACTCCCGGTCCGATCGAGAAAGAAGCATGATCCCCTGAAGTATTTTGGGGTCGCATGTACATCACTGGACGCTTGCCTGGCATCTTTCCGGCGCGCTAATTTCCGGGATGCGGGAACAGTTTCATCGGGTAATTGCTATTGACGGCCCGGCGGCCTCTGGAAAAAGCAGTGTCGCACGAGGGCTCGCCAGGCAAGTGGGATTTGTGTACGTTAATTCCGGCGCCATTTATCGAGCGATCACCTGGCACATCCTTCAAAAGAAAATTCACCCGGAAGAAAACGAGCGTATTGCTGGCGCCCTTCAGGCAGCCGACATCACATGCTGCCTGCAAGACAATGAGTCGCGCATTCTGATTGATGACGTGGACCCCGGGGAGCACTTGCGTGATGATCGTGTAAACGAAAGCGTTGCGGGCGTCAGTCAGTTCTCTGTGGTTCGCCAAATTGTCGCGAAGAACCTGCACGAGCACGCGCAAAGCCACGATCTGATCGTGGAAGGCCGGGATATTGGGTCGGTCGTTTTCCCCAACACGCCGTACAAATTTTACCTTAATGCTTCGCCTGAAGTGCGTCTCCAGCGTCGCGTCGCACAAGGGGGGCGCGACGAAATCGCGATACGGGATCGCGTTGATTCTTCGCGCCCGGTCTCACCGCTCGTCATCGCGAAAGATGCGCATGTCATCGACACGTCACATCTTACGATTCAGGAGGTCATCAACGAGATTGTTCGCGTACTCGAGAAAACAGATCTGCGGACTTAGCGATTTAACGATTTAGAAATTCAAAGAATGAGTGAAAACGAATCGCTAAATCGTTTACGATTAAATGAATTTCTATTACTGGCTCGGGTATCATCTTAGCCGCATCGTTGGCCGGTTGTTTTTTCGTCTTCGTGTAGTTCATAGGGAGCGGATGCTTCAGAGCGGCCCCGTCATCCTCGCAATGAACCATCAGAGTTATCTCGATCCGCCGCTTGCCGGCATCACGTGCGATCGGGCGGTTTACTTTCTGGCGCGGCGAACCTTGCTCGACGTACCACTGCTCGGCCGGCTTTTGCCAAAGCTCAATGTAATCCCGGTCAACCAAGAGGGCATCGACCGCAGCGCCCTGAAGGCTTTGATTCGTGTTCTAAAGGCCGGGAACGCAGCTCTGGTCTTTCCGGAAGGCTCGCGCACCGTCGACGGTAGCTTGCAGCCGGCTGAGCCGGGATTGGGCCTCGTAATTGCAAAAACGCTGGCACCAGTCGTGCCGATGCGGATCTTTGGCGCCCATGAGGCCCTGCCGCGCGGTGGCGGCGGTTTGCACTTTGTGCCAATTACCATCGTAATTGGAGAACCGATTCTCTTCACGGCTCCCGATCTAAACCCACCAGCGAAGGATCTCTACAGGCGGCTAAGCCAGCGAGTCATGGATGCAATCGCGGCTTTGCGCTTAAACTGACGTGGGTTATTCCCTATCGCCTAATAAGGAAAACGAATAAGGCCTCCTTGCGCCCGTGAGATCGATATCGATACTTCACACGTGAATTCACCGCAGCAGCATGCCAAAAAACTTCGATCGTCTCAGGTTCCAAGGAGTGCCGTCATGCTGATGATCATCATCGTCGCCTCACTCGCGCTGGTGGCCATCTTTGCCAATATTCAACGCCTTCGCCGTGGGCAGATCGAAACGATCGTCGTGGTGCCGGCAAGCTCGACAACGCCCCAGCCGCGTTAACTTTCATTTGACTAGCAGCCGCTGTCTCGGTTTGTTCGTGCCAGTTAACGGAAAACCACAAATACGACCTCTGATATGAAAAAACTCTTTGTCCTCTCGATGCTTATTCCTTTGGCAATGGTTTGCTCCTGCCAAAAACAGAATGCAGCGGCCGAACAACAACTCGCTCAGCGGAAAGCCGAGCTGGATACGCGCGAGAAAGCATTAGACGAACGAGAGAAGGCATTGGCCGACAGAGAAAAAGCAGTAGCGCGTGCGGCGATGCTTTCAGCCGACCATCAATTGCGAGGTTTGAAAAAGGACGCCTCTTCGAATGTTCCGCCTTCTGCAACAATCCCTCCAGGTTTAGCGCCGCCTGACAACTCGCAGCTCAAGGCTAGTAGAGAAAAAAGAATGGAAGAGCTGCGCGCCATAAGACAGCGCAGGTTGGAGGTAATACAGAGAACGAGATCCATGCGGGCACAACCCAATTCCGGTGCCGGGGCGCCTGCCGACACCAGCGCGTCTGGCAACACCAGCGGGTCTGCCGATACCAGCACGTCTGCCAGCACCGGCGCGGAGGCGACTTCACCCTCTCCGTCGTCCACGCCCCAGTAAATACGAGGGGTTGACCAATCGCTTCAGCGTAAACTAGCCGGCGAACTTGCGCGTTGCGTTGCCAGCTCGCGAGCGTATTGCAGGGTGTCGATTGAATCGACATTCTTATCGCGCCGGATTGCCTTGATTCTCGGGAAACGTAGCGCCAGTCCACTGGCGTGGCGTGGGCTGGGCTGAATTGAATTAAAAGCCACTTCGAGGATCACGTCCGGTTTCACTTCGCGATACCGGCCATGGTCTGCGATCGTGTTCTGCTTGAAGTGCTCGGTCAACTCTGCAATCTCCGTATCGGTTAATCCGCTGTAAGCCTTACCGATCGGTAAGAGCTTACCAGTAGTTTCATCGCGCACGGCAAATGTGTAATCGCTCAACACATTGTTACGCTTGCCATGCCCAAACTCGGCCCCCACGACCACAACATCCAGCGTCGCCA
>Ga0307308_10001034_pt1 | contig 10883 bp, 13 predicted proteins | sample ER_DNA_195_FD_194501 | JGI IMG/M metagenome (GOLD analysis project Ga0307308, IMG submission 194501) | Bulk soil microbial communities from the East River watershed near Crested Butte, Colorado, United States - ER_DNA_195 | ecosystem: Environmental > Terrestrial > Soil > Floodplain | place...
CGGGGCCCGGCGGTCGCGGACGTCGCCGACAACTTCCGGATGCGTTGGCGCGAAGTGACGAACGAGCCGTTCCCGTCGCCGTCGCACCCGGACGAGGCGGGCTCGGTGGAAGCCCAGATCGTGAGAACGGTGCCGGAGGGCATCTATGAGGCGTGTCCGCGTGGGGACTTCCGTATTCTCGAGTCCTACCTCCGAGCGTTTCGCTCGGCCGAGCGGTTGATCTACATCGAGAACCAGTTCCTCTGGTCCCGCGAGATCTACCAGATCCTTTGCGAGAAGTTGCGTACGGCGCCGAACGAGGAGTTCCGGATCGTCGCCGTGCTTCCGGCCAAGCCCAACAGCGGTGGCGATGACACCCGGGGCGCGCTCGGGGAACTGATCGAGGCCGACGGCGATCGTGGCCGCTTCCTTGCCTGCACGCTCTTTGCGCGCGCCAACGGTGTCGCGGATCCGATCTATGTCCACGCGAAGGTGGCAGTCGTCGACGACCGCTGGCTAACCATCGGGTCCGCCAACCTGAATGAACACTCCCTCTTCAACGACACGGAGATGAACGTCGTCACGCACGACGCCGACCTTGCCCGTCAAACCCGGCTTCGCCTCTGGGCGGAGCACCTCGAGCTTCCGCGATCGAAGATCGACGGGGAGCCCGCGGAGGTCGTCGAGCGTTACTGGAAGCCAGTCAGCGAGGAACAGCTTGCGCGCAGGCGGGCGGGGGAGCCGCTGACGCACCGGCTCGTATTGCTTCCACACCTCTCCAGGAGCTCGGGGCGCTTGCTCGGCCCGCTTCAGGGACTACTCGTCGACGGTTAGGCGTCTCGTGGTCGGCCTTCGGGATACCGGGGCAGTCCATCCTCCGGAATGTCCTCCCAGGCCGCCGCATAGGCCACGAACTGCCTGTACTCCGGCCTGATTCCCGGGTCCTCGTCGAAGGCGCCGAGCCGGATGCTGATGAAGTCGGGATCGTCGGGATGCCTGCTCCAGAGCGCGGATCCGCAAGCGGAGCAGAAGACCTTCGCAAAGCCCTCGTCCGGGACGTACGAACGGATCAGCTCATCTCCCGACACAACCCGTAAGGATCCGGGCACGATGCGGGCCGAGACGGAGGCCGCGGTTCCCGTCCGCCGCTGGCAGCGAGTGCAGTGGCAGTAGCCGGACGAGACGAGTGGCTCGCTGACCTCGAAGCGCACGCCGCCACAAAGGCAGCCGCCGGTGAGCGGGAAGTCGACCACGTGCCTAGCCTAACCTTCGTCCCGTGCGCGTCCCCGACTCAGCCGTCGCCCGCGAGGCGGAGGAGCTCGTCCGCGAGGCGGCCCCGGACTTCCTTACCAACCACAGCTTTCGCAGCTATGCGTGGTCGGTCGCGCTCGCTAACCGAGACGACGTTCGCTACGACGCAGAACTGCTCTATGTCGCGGCCCTGCTGCACGACATCGGACTGGTCGCGCCGTTTGATCACGGCGGCTCTTTCGAGGACGACGGAGCCGAGGCCGCCGCGCGGTTCGCAGGGGAGCAGGGGTGGACGGCCGAGCGGCGAGAAGCGCTTGCCGAGGCGATCCGTCTCCACATGGCGGCGGAGATCGCCATCGAGGACGGTCCTGAGGCCTATCTCCTCTGGCACGCGACCGGGCTGGACGTCCGGGGCCACCGCCTTGGCGAGATCGATCCGCGAGAGGTGGCTGCGGTCTTGGCTTCCTACCCCCGGCTCGACTTCAAGCGCGGCTTCGCCGAGCTCTTCGCAGACCAGGCCGAGCGCAAGCCGGATTGCCAAGTCGCGGAGCTGATGAGGGGCGGCTTCGCGGATCGCATCGCCGCGGCGCCGTTCGAATCCTGACGGAGGCCCTCATCTCGAAAACGATCCAGGAGGTCCGCCCCCTATGAAGCATCCGAGCTTCCACCACCACCCCGACTTCGACAACCAGTCGTTCCTGCTGCAGCGGGTTCAGCCCGGCCTCAGTGGGCTCATGGACGGGTCTCTGTCCACGCTCGCGCCCATCTTCGCAGTCGTGCTGGCGACCCATCGACCCCTCACGGCCTTCTACACCGGGCTTGCGACCGCGCTGGGGGCCGGCGTGAGCATGGCCTTCTCAGAGGGGCTCTCCGACACCGGCGACCTGACCGGACGCGGCAGCCCGTTTCTACGCGGCGCGATCACGGGCGGCGGGACGTTCTTCGGCGGCGTTTTCCACACGCTGCCGTTTCTGATCTCGAACTACCACGCAGCAATCGTCGTCGCGATCGTGATCGTTGCCTTCGAGCTCGTCGTCTTGGCTTGGCTCCGCTACAGGTTCTTCAAGACCAGCTTCTTGCGTTCGTTCGTCTCGGTCACGGTGGGCGGCGCGATCATCGCCACCATGAGCGCAGCCCTCGGAGCCGCCGCCGGCTGACCCTGATCTCCGCGGCGCCGTTCGAGCCCAGCTACTGCCTTTTCGCGTATGAGGCTGATGCACCGAAGTCAACCGTGACACACGCCTCGTCGCCGACGACCCAGGCATCGTGGCCAGGCTCGATTCGAGCGACGTCTCCCGGGCCGACGTCGTGTTCCGTACCGTCGTTCATCTCGACGTGCATCCGACCCGACACGGTGTAGAAGAAGTGATGCGACTGGCAGCTGTCGGTCTGGGCGATCGGCTTCACGTGCTCGGACCAGCGCCATCCCGGCTCGAAAGTCGCTCGTAGAACCGTCTCGCCCTCCAGGTTGACGACCTCCGCCTGACCCTTGTCGACGAACGGGCGTGTTTCGTCCGGCGAGTCCATGCTCTTCACATCCAGTCCAGCCATCTCCACTCCTTCATGCAGGGTACAAACGCGGGTTGTTATCCCCTAAGCACCGGCGCGCGTCAAGCACAAATGGGGCGCGAGAGAGCCTCGCACGACGCAAAAGGCGCCGTTTCCAGCGCCTTTGGCAGTAGCGGGGGCAGGATTTGAACCTGCGACCTCCGGGTTATGCGCTCTGGGGCTGGATTCAGTCGGGCGGTAAAACGACGTACCGCCTCAAAGGAGGGCCGCCTCTGCACCATGGCAAGGAGGCCGCCTGGCTGGGCGGCCTCCTCAGTTTCGATTACCGCTCGCTAGCCGCAGCGCAGCTTGTCGAACGAGAGCGTGGCGCCGCTCGCGCTCGTGGAGATGTGCCCGACCTCGTGGAACATGAGCGTGGAGCCGTCCGAGCCCGTCCCCCTGACCATGAAGGTGACCGTCTCGGTCGTGTTGCGGTTGTTCCAGTTGTCTCCGTCCCAGACCGTGAAGTGGCCCGTGTAGCTGGGCTGGGACGAGTCGAACGGGACAAACGAGAAGGCGCCGGTCTGGGTGAAGGTCGCCCAGTAGGTCCCGTTCTCAAGCATCGTGAGGTGGAAGACGGCGTTGTAGGTGAGCGTCAGCGTCCCGGGCGCACCCGTGCAGGGATTTACGTCCGTCGACGTCTCGGTGACGTTGTGCCAGTTCTGCGTGAAGCTCACCGCTCCCGCACCGGCCGGCGAGGCCACGGGCACGGCAACAAGTGCCGCGACCGCTACGACTAGGACGGCGACCGCAAACTTTGCCCTCATAGGGGCACCCCTTTCTCCCGATTGGCGGCGATCCTACGCCTCGACGCTGTGCTCGACAACATCAACCGATCGGCCTACGTCGGATACGAAACAGCTCGCTCGCGAGAACCGCGGCTCAGGTCGGGCGGTCTCCCCACAAAGGTCGCACGCCCTGAGTGCACATTCGCGCGCGACTAGCTCCTCGGGGCCATGGACGCCGAGGCAAAAGTTGGGCCAAAAGTTCTCCGCGCTTAACGGCGGGCCTAAACGAGAAAGGCCCCGTTTCCGGGGCCTTTCGAGGTAGCGGGGGCAGGATTTGAACCTGCGACCTCCGGGTTATGAGCCCGGCGAGCTACCTGACTGCTCCACCCCGCGTCGCGACGCCAAGGATAGCATCGGTCTTCATGCCCTGGTGGACGTGGATCGCGCTTGCTTTCTTCCTTCTCGCGGTGGTCGTCGGCGCCACGGTCGCCTTCCTCAGCCTCCGCCAGATGCGGCGCCTGCAGGCAACCGGCGCCCAGGTCGCCGCCGCTCTCGACGACGTCACGCGCAAGACCGAGGAACTCGAGCGACGCCTTGAACACGCAAGCGAACGCGCTGAGATAGTCGAGAAGCGGCTGGACCGCCTAAGCGAGTCGCTGGAGCGGCTGTCGGTGCTCACCTGGGCGCTGGGCGACGTGGGCAAGACGATTTCGCAACTTCGCAGCGCGATCGTACTCAAGAAGTGACGCGGGTCGGCGTCGTCGATCTCGGGACGAACTCGACCCGGCTTCTCGTGGCCGACGTCGTGGACGAAGAGGTGCGCGAGGTTGACCGCCGCCTCGAAATCACCCGTCTCGGCGAAGGCGTCGACGCGCGCCGCCAACTCCTTCCTGAAGCGGTGGCGCGTGTGCGAAATGTCCTCACGGACTATCGCCGGATCATCGAGGAGCACGGTGCTCAGCGCACGCTGGCCTTTGCCACGAGCGCCGTTCGCGATGCAGAGAACGGAGAAGCCTTCCTCGGCGAGATCGAGTGGAGCTATGGCTTCCAGACGCGCCTGCTGACCGGTCACGAAGAGGCCCTCCTGACCTTCCGCGGGGTCTCCACGGGCCTCGAGATCGAGGACAACACGCTGGTCGTGGACGTCGGGGGCGGCTCGACCGAGCTCATCGTCGGCGGCCCTGGCGGAGTGTCGTTCCACGACAGCTACGACCTGGGCTGCGTTCGGCTCACGGAGCGCTTCCCCGGCGATCCGGAGGGGTGCGCGGCCTACGTTCGAGCGGCCTTGTCCGAGAAGGTGCCCGCCGATGTGCGGCCCCGGCTCGCGATCGGCGTCGCCGGCACGATCACCCAGCTCGCCACGCTCGACCTCGGGCTCGAGCGCGAGGAGGCTGAGCTCGTCCACGGACACCGCCTGAGCGCGCAGGCGATCGAGCAGCTACTGCGAAAGCTCGCACCCATGCCGGTGGACGAGATTTGCGAGCTGCGCGGCATGCACCCCGACCGGGCGCCGGTCATCGTCGCGGGCACGGTCGTCGTCCTCGAAGCGCTCCGGTACTTCGACTTGGCCGAGCTCGAGGTGAGCGAGCGCGACATCATGCACGGCGCCGCGCTCGCCGCAGCCGCTCTTCCAGCGCCGGTCGAAGGCGATGCACCGCCGGGCGCTTACACCTGCTGTTGATCTAGAAGTGCTCGAGGAGCCACGCGTGCACCTCTCGGATTCGGCCCAGCTGAATCGTGAGGTGACCGTCTTCGTCCGTTAGATGGGCGTCGACTCCGGGAATGCGTTCGGCCAACCAGCGGCCGTGGGCGATCGGGACGAAGCGGTCCTGCGCGCCGTGCCAGAGCTGGACGGGAACGCGGATATCACCGAGCTCAAAGCCCCAGGGATCGAGGAACGCGAAGTCATCCTCGATCCAGCCGTCCAGCTGTTCCTGAATGCCTACTTTTGTCGCCTCATGCAGGTACTCGGCGAACTCGCCGGTGAGCACGGCGAGGTCAGGCGGGCTGAGCAGGGAGCGAAGGGCTTCGGCGATCGCGTCGGGCTCCGCGGACAGCATCCTGTCCGCCTGCGCGCGCAGGTAGCGCTCGAGCTCTTCGCGCCCGGCCACGGTCGCCGCGAATTCGTCCAGGTTGTCTTGCCCCATGCCGTCGAGCCAGTCGAGGCTGTCCGCGGTGTAGGGAGCGACGCCGGCGAGCGACGCGACTGCCACCACCCGGTCAGGGAGGAGGGCAGCGCACGCCAGAGCGTGCGGCCCCCCGCCGGATCCGCCCTCGACAGCGAGCTGTTCGATGCCGAGCTCGTCGGCGATGGCGGCGATGTCTCCGGCGGCGTCGGCGACCTTTCGGCCGGGATGCGGATCCGATCCGCCGTAGCCGGGTCGGTCGTAGCTCAGCAGCCGCATGCCACGTTCCTCAACGTCCTCGATCAGCTCGCGCCACAGCAATCGGGAGCCGGGCGTGCCATGACAGAGTGCGACCGCCGGCCCATTCTCGTTGCCCACCTCGACGACGGAAAGGGCGCGCCCGTCGACCGAAACCCGGTGCTCGCGCGTCACGCGGGCTCTTCCTCCGCAAGTCGGCGCGCGACTGTTTCACGCTGGAGGACCCCAAGCAGGCGCCCGTCCTCCGTCACCGCCAGGCGCTCCAGACCGCTTTCAGCCATGAGATGAAGGGCCTCGTCGAGCAGCATGTCCGGCGAGACCGTTTTGACGTCTGGATCGCATACATCGCGGACCGTAGCCGAGAGGAGATCGACGCCCTTTGCGAGTGCCGAGACGATGCTCTCGAGCGTGACCGAGCCCAGCAGGCGCTCGCCGTCGGTAACGAGGGCATTCTCCACCTGGGGGCGGGTGAGGAGCTCCGCCGCCTCGCGGGCGCTCGCGTCCGCAGACACGACGCGGGGATCGGAAACAAGTGCCTCGCGAACGATCACGGATAGATTCCCCGCGCTTCGAGCGCATCGGCAACGTCGCGGATGCTCGCCACGAGAGCGGCGCTCCGGAAGGAAAGCGACTCCACCTCGGCGAGCGTCCAGACCCGCGCGAGCGCATCGCTCATGAGGTCGCGCAGACGGCCACGGATTTCTTCGCGGTCCCAGAAGAAGCGCTGGATGTCCTGCACCCATTCGAAATAAGAGACCGCGACGCCGCCCGCATTCGTGAGGATGTCCGGCAGAATCGGGATACCACGTTCGCCGAGAATCCGGTCGGCCTCCAACGTCGTCGGCCCGTTCGCCCCCTCGGCAACCAACCGGGTGGCCAGTCGGCCCGCGTTCTCAGCGGTCACCTGCTCCTCGGTCGCAGCGAGCACGAGGACGTCGCAGGGAAGCTCGAGCAGCCCTTCGTTCGTCACCTCGACCGCCCCCGGAAAACCGGCCAGACCGCCGTGAGCGTGGCGCCAGCCGTCCACCGCCTCGAGATCGAGGCCTTCTTCGCTGTGGATCCCACCCGAAATATCGGAGACGCCCGTGACTCGCGCGCCGTGCAGGACGAGCTCGTGCGCAGCGACACCGCCGACCTTCCCGTAGCCCTGGACGACGCACGCGGCCCCCTGAAGCGACCAGCCGAGCCTTTGCACAGCGTCCTCGACGACCATCACCACGCCGATTCCGGTCGCCTCGGGCCGCAGCACGCTGCCTCCGACCGAGAGGGGCTTCCCGGTGACGATCTCCGGCACCGCGTGGCCGACCTGCATCGAGTACGTATCCATCATCCACGCCATCGTCTGCTCGTCGGTCGCCATGTCCGGCGCCGGAATGTCGCGTTCGGGGCCGATGATTGGCAGGAGCTCCGTCGTGAACCTGCGCGTAAGGCGTTCGAGCTCGGCCTGCGAAAGGGCACGCGGATCGCAGCGGACCCCTCCCTTCGCACCGCCGTACGGAAGCCGCAGCAGCGCGCATTTCCAGGTCATCCACATGGCGAGAGCGGCGCACTCCCCGAGCGTGACCGCCTTGTCGTAGCGAATGCCGCCCTTGGTCGGCCCGAGCACGCTTGAATGCTGGACGCGGTACCCCGGGAAGACGCCGAGTGACCCATCGTCGAGCTGGACGGGGATGGAAACGGAGAGTGCGCGCTCCGGGAAGCGAAGGCGGTGCCCGATTGCCTCATCGACGTCCGCGTGCTCGAGGGCCTGGTCGAGCTGCCCGACGGCCTGAAGGAAGAGAGGGTCTTCCAGCTCGGGCGGGAGCTCGCCGCTCGGGGCGGCCGCGGGCTTCGCCTGGGCCATGCGCTGGAGTCTATTCAGGCTCTACAACGAGGGTGAGGCCCTCACGGCCGACGATGCGGACGGTCTCGCCCGGCTCGGCCCCCGCCTCGCACCGCGCCCGCCAGAGCTCGCCCACGACCCGCACCTGTCCAAGCGGCCGGCACGGAGACGCGACCTCGGCGCGCGCTCCGATCAACGTCTCTGCGCCCGCTCGAATCTTCCGCCGGCGCGAGAGGTGGATCCAGAAGAAGGTCTCTCCGATCTCCACGATTGCTGCAAGTCCGACGAGGACGAGTCCCAACGGACCCTTGATGACGAAAAGCGCGACGAGAACCGCGCCGACGAAGAGCATCGACGCGATTCTCCCTGTTCCGTCTACCTATGCGGGCTGTTCGGCGGCAGCGACTCGGCGACGCCCGGCGGTGAGCGTCAAGAAGGCCACCACGACCGCCGCACCTAGCACGCCGACTCCCCACCAGAGGCCGGAGATGTTGTCGTCCCAGCCAATGGCGTGGTCGATCGCGAACCGGCCCGGTCCGGTCGCAGCGATGGCGACCGCAGCCGAGGCAATCAGCAGATTGAACTCATAACCGCCGTTGCCGTTGAAAAAGCCCTTCGACCAGTGGACCAAGTAGACGGCGTTCAGCATCACGACCGTGACGGCCAGCGCGCCAAGGGGCGTCAGGAAGCCCATGGCGAGCGACAACCCGCCTCCGAACTCGGCCAGACCGGCGGCGAACGCGATCAGAACAGGTGCCCTGAAGCCGAAGTTTCCGAAGAAACCACCCGTCCCCCGGATCCCGCTACCGCCGAACCAGCCGAAAAGCTTCTGCGCTCCGTGCGCGAACATGGTCAAGCCGAGCACGATCCGCAGCAGGAGCAATCCGTACGACATTCGCCCTCCTTATTGCTTGACCCCTCAACTAACGAGGCTCGGAGGGCTCTTATTCCCGAAAAGTGCCGGGGGTGAGACTCGAACTCACACGGGCCGAAGCCCAGAAGATTTTGTCCGTTCGCGCATGAAGGGACGAAAACGGACTAGAGGTCATTCGCCTGCAAATCTTGCGTTTCCGGCCATCGCGATCAAAGGTCGAGAAAGGCCGGCGGGCAGGGCCGGGTTCCCGCATTGGTTACCGCAACAAGCGTTCAAGTATTCGGTTTCTCGTGCCGACGGATTTGGGTGAGGCCGGGGAAGCCTCCGGCTTGCCCTTCCCGGGCGGAGGCAAGGGAGTATCTACGAAGGCTGCAACCGTAGAACCTCCGAAACCCCGGCCTCTCTAGCCTCGCGAAAGTGCGAGGAACGAGTTTCGGAACCAGCAGCATTAGCGTTCCTTCGGAGGTTCCGGGGGCGCTTGTGCCTCTACGGCGAGTGCCGGGGGTGAGACTCGAACTCACACGGGCCGAAGCCCAGAGGATTTTAAGTCCCCCGCGTCTACCGTTCCGCCACCCCGGCGAGGCCAGCTTATGTACTGCCAGGCTGTAACAGGGAGATCGGATAGTTCGGGGTCTCGGGCCCGTCCCCCTTCGGGTTGCGGTAGTCGTTCCGGAAGCGTGTGAAAGCCCCTTCGTCGAAGCTCGAACAGCTCGCGACGTGCGTCCACGCGGTGAGGTAGATCTTGCTGTCGGCGTCCGCGGGCACCTTCGAGTGGAGGTCCTCGGTGGGCAGCGGCGCGACGATCATCGCGAGGGGGCTCGCCGCATACCAGGCGACGATCCCCTGAATGGTCGACTTCGGCACCTTGGAGCCGTACTGGACGACGATTGCGCCATGTTCGAGGTTGTGCACGAGCCGGATCTCCGGCAGAGGCTGGTCGTAGACGTTGTAGACCGCCGTGACGGGATAGTGGGGGCCGCTCGTGGGCGGGAAGGAGTTGTATTCGAATGTCTTCTTCAAGGTCGAGACGTGTTGCCGTCCCATCGGCGGAAAGGTCTGACGCACGCAAGCTCCGTCGACACCGTTCGCGAGCGGGCCGCTGCCGCCTTTGAAGGCCATCGCGATCCCGACTCCGACGGCCGCGAGCACGATCGCGGCAGCGAGGGCGACCAGCCACAGGCGCGAGCGCCCAGTTCCGGGGGTCCGGTGCTCGACCCTCCGTTGGGGTGCCTGGACGCGCCGACTAGGAGCCTGTACCGGCCTGGGCGGGGTCGGTACGCGGCTCTTTTTCTTCTTGGCCACGAGGGAAAAAGGTATCAGGCAGTCGCGCGCGCTCCGGTACCGAAGAAATCGGCTACGGCGGCTCTCTCCGCGACGAGCGGAGCAGGTGGAAGCGCCTCCAGAAACCGCCTTCCGTACGCTCGCGTGCGCAGCCGGGGATCGAGGATCGCGACAACTCCCTCGTCGGCGTGGCCCCTGATCAGACGACCGAATCCCTGCCGGAGCTGGAGCACCGCTGACGGGAGCGCGTAGTCGACGAACCAGTCCCCGCCGTCGCGGACGATGCGCTCGCAGCGAGCCTCGATGAGCGGATCGCCGGGGGCCGAGAACGGCAGCTTGTCGACGACGAGGAGCGACAGCGACTCGCCCTGGATGTCCACTCCCTGCCAGAACGTGGCGGTGGCGAAAAGGACCGAGTCGACGTCGTCCCGGAAGCGCTCGAGCAGACGCTCCCGCGGGGCTTCGCCCTGCACGAGGACTGGATATGCGAGCCGAACCCGCGCACGGTCGACGAGCTCGTCCAGGGCGCGGTAGGAACAGGTGAGCACGAGGGCTCGCCCGCGGGAGAGGTTGCAGAGGGCGACCACCTCGTCCGCAAGGCTCGCGTAGTAGCCGTCGGCGCGCGGCTCGGGCATGCGCGCGGGAACGTAGAGGAGCGCCTGTTCGCGGAAGTCGAAGGGAGACGGAAGGACGAGCTCGCGCGCGTCGTCGAGACCGAGACGGCCACGCAGGAAGCGAGCCTCGAGCGTGGCGGAGACCAAGACCGCCGTCGGGCCGTGGTCCCACAAGGCGTCCCGCAGGATCTGCGACACATCGACCGGCGCCCACGCGAGAGCGCCCGGCTCGGCCCAGGAGACCTGGTCGGGGTCGTCGAGCGCGAGGCACGCCTCGACGTCGCCCGCGGCCGCAAGCGCCCGGCGCGCCAGCGCGTCGGCGTCTTCTCCCGTTCCCTGCAGCTCCGCGGCAAGCCGTCCGAGTGCGGCGCCCAGCATCAAGCCGAGGTCCTCGAGCTCCTC
>Ga0307308_10001035_pt1 | contig 10879 bp, 9 predicted proteins | sample ER_DNA_195_FD_194501 | JGI IMG/M metagenome (GOLD analysis project Ga0307308, IMG submission 194501) | Bulk soil microbial communities from the East River watershed near Crested Butte, Colorado, United States - ER_DNA_195 | ecosystem: Environmental > Terrestrial > Soil > Floodplain | place: USA...
CGGCGGCTCCGGCCTCCGCGTTTCCGCCGTCGGCCTCGGCTGCAACAATTTCGACCAGCGCACCGATCTCGAAACCTCGCGCAAGGTGATTCACAGGGCGATCGACCTCGGTATCACGCTGTTCGATACCGCCGACATCTATGCGGGAATGGGCGGCTCCGAGACGGTGCTGGGTGAGGTGCTCGGCGACCGGCGCAAGGATATCGTGCTGGCGACCAAATTCTCCAAGCCGATGAGCCAGGACGGCACCAGGCAGGGTGCGTCGCGGCGCTACATCATGTCCGCGGTCGAGGCCAGCCTGAGGCGGCTGAAGACCGACTATATCGATCTTTACCAGCAGCACGATTACGATCCCCTGACGCCGATCGAGGAAACCTTGCGGGCACTGGACGACCTGATCCGGCAGGGCAAGGTGCGCTACATCGGCAATTCGAATTTCCCGGCCTGGCGCGTCGCCGAGGCCGAATTCACCGCGCGCGCCATCAATGTCAGCCGGTTCGTGTCGTGCCAGGACGAGTACAGCCTGGTAGTGCGCGACATCGAAAAGGATTTGCTCCCCGCGGCGCAGGAATACAAACTGGGCCTGCTGCCGTTCTTTCCGCTGGCCAGCGGCCTGTTGACCGGAAAATACAGGCGCGGCACTGCTGCCCCGGAGGACACGCGCTTTGGCAAGCTGCCCGCGTTGCGCGATCGCTACGTCACGCCACACAACGAAGAAATCGTCGAAAAGCTGCAGGCGTTCGCGCTGGCGCGCGGGCACACCCTGCTCGAGCTGGCGTTCTCATGGTTGCTATCGCGGCCGCAGGTCGCAAGCGTGATCGCCGGCGCCACCCGCGTCGAGCAGGTCGAGCAGAACGTCAAGGCCATCAACTGGACGCCGAGCGCGGAAGACCTTGCCGAGATCGATGCGATGACGAACTAGGCTCGTCATTCCGGGATGCGCCCCCTTGGCGCAGGCCCGGAATCCATACTCCCGATCGTGGTTTTGGATTCCGGGTTCGCTCGTTTCACTCGCGCCCCGGAATGACGACAGCTACCCCACCAAGCCCTTCATCGGTTTCACCGGCGCGCTGTCGGGAAATACCGTGTCCGCCAGCAGGCGCTCGGCGAGGCCGAGATGATCGTGCAGCACGCCCTTGATGACCGCGCGCAGGTCGGTGGTCGGCGCAAGATCGCGGCCCTCATGGAGACTGGCGGGCTTCAGCCCGGGCCAGTCGGAAATCACCCGTCCGCCTTGCACGGCGCCGCCGGCGAGCAGCGCAATGGTGCCGGTGCCATGATCGGTGCCCTGGGTGCCGTTGATGCGCGCGGTGCGGCCGAACTCGGTCGCGATCACCACCACGGTGTCGCGCCAGCGTTCGCCGAGCCCGCTCTCGAATTCCGCCAGCGCGCCGTCGAGGCCTGACAGCAATAGCGCCAGACGACCCACCGGCCCGCCTTCATTGGCATGGGTATCCCAGCCGTCGAAGGCAAGCGCCGCGATTCGCGGGCCGTCATCGGCCGCCATCAGCCTGGCGGCGCCGCGCGCCACCAGCCGCATCGCGCCGGCATTGTTGGTGCCCGGCTTCGGTTTCATGTCGTCGCCTTGCGCGGTCTTGTCGAGCCGCAGGCCCTGCGAGAGCGCCGACGCCAGCGCGGGATCGCGATGATGGTAAAGGTCGACGAGGCGCATCGCGGTATCGTCGTCGGCTTGCGGCAGGGCGACCGGCGTCCAGCCGACGGTCGGCGCCGCGCCGCGCAGCACCAGCGGCGCGGTCGGGCCGATGGCCAGGCCGCTCATCACGCGCTCACCCTTCGGCAGCACTTCCAGCGCGCGGTTGAGCCAGCCGGATTGCACCCGGCCCGGGCCTGCAAAACCGCTTTCGAGCACGTCCTGGCCGTCGAAATGCGAACGGTCACGATAGGGCGTTGCCACCGCATGGATGACGGCGGCGTGCTTCGCTTTATACATCCGCGCAAATTCGGGCATCGCGGGATGCAGCGCGAAGAAGGAATCCAGCATCATTGCCGCGTGCGGGCCGTCGGCACTGAGCGCAATCGAACCATGCAGCCCGGCATAATCGGGATCGCCCGTTGGAGCGACAGTGGCGAGGCCGTCCAGCGCGCCGCGCAGGATCACCACAATCAGCCGCGGGTCGCGCCCGTCGGCGGCGCGTGCGAATTTCGGCAAATACGCCCAGGCGGCGAACGACGCGCCGCCGAGCAGCAGTGCGCGGCGTGATGTTGCCGGTGATGTCGGGCTCTCGCAGCAATCCATCGTCATCTCCTCTGGAATTCCGGCGACATCAACAACAGCGCCAGCGCCTGCTGCCGCGATTCCGCAAGCTCGATGCTGCGCCGGGTTTCCGGCGAGGCCGCATCGGCGGCGGCGAGTTCCAGGAGATCGCGGGGGTCGGCGTTGGCGGCGAGACGGGAAGCAATTTGCGCCGAGATGTCCAGCCGCAGCTTCATCCCCTCGGGAGCCGCCCATGCCGCATTGCTGTCGGGAAATCCATTTGGTCCGGCCGGAGACCACAGCGGCTGGCCCAACACATTCAGGCCGCCGAGGTAGCGGGCAGGATCTTCCGGAATTTGCGCCAGCAGCCGGCCGGCCGCGACCAGGAATTCATAGGGGCTGCGCAGCTTGGTCAGCGGCGCCTGCCAGGCCTCGTCGGAGTCCAGAAGGGCTACGGTCAGCGCCCGGAGGTCGCCGTCGGATTTGCGGAACACGTCCTGCAGCCGCGCCACCAGCGCCGGCGGCGGATCGTCGGCCACGAAATGGCGCGCGAATTTGGTCGCGATGAATTTTTCGGTGGAGGGATGGCGCGCGATATCGGTCAGCGCCGCTTCGCCCTGCGCCACGCCGTTGTCCTCGTAGATTTTGCCGAGCAGCCGCTGCGCGCCCGGCTGGTGCGCATTGGCGTTGAACACGAAGCTGCCGGGCACGCCGAGTTGCCCTTGCCGCCCGGCAAAGGTCCAGCCGGTGATGATGCGCGCCAGCGACGTCACGTCGTCCTGGGTGTAGCCGCCGCCGACACCGAGCGTATGCAGCTCCATGATCTCGCGGGCGAGATTTTCGTTCAGGCCGCGCTTGCGGTTTTGCCCGGCGCGGGAATCCGGACCGAGCGATTGCTGGTTGTCGAGAAAAAACAGCATCGCCGGATGCTGCTCCACCGCCTTGAGCATGTCGCCGAATCGTCCGAGCACATGGGGCCGGATCGCCTCGCGCTCAAACGAGCCGGCCCAGATCCGCGCCAGTTCGCCCTTGTTGGCGGAAATGCAGAAGTGGTTGGACCAGAACACCACCAGCCGCTCGACGAATCCGCAATCGGCGACAATGGCACGTTGCAGCCGCGCCAGCGCCTCGGCGCGGTAGGTTTTCTGAATGACGTTGAGCGGCTGTGGCGGCTTGGCTGCGTTCGGCTGCGGCGCGTTCGGCGGCATCGGATCGGTTGGCACCATCGCCGCATTGGCGCTGCCGTTTTCCTTTCCCTGCATCGCGCCTTCTTTTGCCGACATGTCCATCGCGACGCTGTTGAGCGAAAGATCGCGTCCTTGCGCCTTGGTGTCCGGCGATGGCGGCGCGGCCTCTGACGCAGGCGCGCCTGATTTCGCCGCGGCGGCGCGCGCTTGCTGGACTTCCAGCTGATACGCAAACACCGCACTCGCCAATGCCGGGGTCGATGACAGTCCGGGCACCTCGAGCTGCCCGCCATTGGGACGGCTCAGCTCGGCTTTGACAAAGCCGCGCGGATCGGACGCCGCATTGACGAAATCGCCCGCCGCGCCGTCGCGCGCGCCAAATCCGAAGCGATTGAGCGCGACCAGAGCGGCTTGCGGATCGCGGGCCATCGGATTTCCCTTTACGCTTCCCTTGGATTTTACCGGGCCTATATTTGGTTGCAAATTATACCGCCGTTCGACATGAACCCGACATGAAAAGCGCAGGCACGATTCGGTTCGATTCATGACAAATCAGTTAGAAAATCCGCCGTCGCGGCGGCTGGCTTGTTCCGGCTGCGGCACGGAATTCACCTGCAGCCCGGCGGGAGCGTGCTGGTGCGCCGAGGAAGTTGCGCGGTTACCGATGCCGCTCGATGGCGGCGATTGCCTGTGCCGCGATTGCCTGCGGAAAATGGTGGCGCAAATTTCAGGCAGCCAGGTACCCCTGTGCCGTCTTTGCGAGGAGTGCTCGCAACGAAGCAATCAGTCTTGCTTCGCGTTCTCGGCGGAGCGATCGTAGCTCAGCTCGTCCAGACCGTATCCTCTGTCCACCCCAGCTCTGCAAACTCCGTCGCGCGCAGCGGCGCCTCTCCTGCAGCGAAGAACTCGTCGAGCTGCGGCGGCGGGACTTCGGTAGCGCTCAACATCGCGTGCGCCTGACCTCGATGATGAACCTGATGCTGAAACAGGTGCAGCAGCAGCCGATCGATCCGCTCGCGTTGAATGCGATCGCCGCGGTGTATGTCAACGACGCGATCGAGATCGGCCATGCCCAGGCGCTCGACGACAGCAATCAATCGCCGGTCCACCTGCCGCTGCGCAGTTCGGAGCATGATTGCAGTTTCGCACGGCTCCGGGTCCGCCCAGGCTGCCGGCCCAAGCGTGCCGCCCTCCATTGCATCCACGTAGAAGCGATCGATAATCAGGATGTGGTTGAGCGTCGCGCGCAGGCTTGGAAAGAAGCCGGTCCGCGGCGCCACGAAATCAGCCTGCGGCAGCCGTATACAGGCCGCGAGCAGACGGTGGTTGGCCCAGCCATTGTTGTAGGCCATGGCACGGTAGGGAAGGACAGCATCCATCGGCACCTCCACAGTCCAAATCACTCTGGCATGCCGATCTCGCCTGCTCAGATCTCATCCATCAGCAAAGGCTACCGGATAAGAACCGTCATTGCGAGGAGCGTATGCGACGAAGCAATCCATGCTTCCGCGGTAGCTCTCTGGATTGTTTCCCCGTCATGCCCGCGCCTGTCGCGGGCATCCACGTCTTACTTTCTAATCCAGCCTTGAGACGTGGATGGCCGGGACAAGCCCGGCCATGACGACGAATGCTTTTCAGCTACTTCACCACCGCCGCGGTCTGGCCGAACAACAGCTTGCGCTCTTCCTCGGTGCGGATCGCCGGCTGGCCGTAGTTCGGATTGACCTCCTTGGCCAACGCGTAGGCGCGTAACGTCGCCGGCCGCTCGCGGATGGTCTCGAGCCAGCGCTTCAGATGCGGAAAATCGTCGATGTTCTGGCTCTGGTTCTTGTACGGCACGACCCAGGGATAGCTCGCCATGTCCGCGATCGAATAGTCGCCGGCGATGAACTCGCGATTGGAGAGACGCTTGTTGAGCACGCCGTAGAGCCGGTTGGTCTCGTTCACATAGCGGTCGATGGCGTATTTGATCTTTTCCTCGGCGTAATTCGAGAAGTGATGGTTCTGTCCCGCCATCGGCCCGAGCCCGCCCATCTGCCAGAATGTCCACTGGATCGCGTCGTAACGGCCGTAGATGTCGGCGGGCAGGAATTTTCCGGTCTTCTCGGCGAGATACAACAGCATCGCGCCGGATTCGAAGATCTGTAGCGGCTTGCCGCCGCCCTTCGGCTCGTGATCGACCATCGCGGGAATGCGGTTGTTCGGGGCGATCGCCAAAAACTCCGGCTTGAACTGGTCGCCCTTGCCGATGTTGATCGGGAAGATCTTGTATTTCAGCCCGGTCTCTTCGAGAAACATCGTGATCTTGTGGCCGTTCGGCGTGGTCCAATAATAAAGGTCGATCATGGTGCGTTCCTGTCCTGCTGTCGGGTGCCGACTGGCGATCCAAATTGGATGCGATTGCATGAAGTTCACCGCATCGGGCACGCGAAGTCAATGGCGGGCGTTTTGGATGGCGGCGAATTGATCTGCGCCAAGGTAATACGACGGATGCGCCTTGCGATCAGCTTGGGTCAGCCGACGCGGCCGTGCTCGCGCAAGAGCCTTTCGCCGTCTTCGGTGACCGTCACGATCAAGCCGAAACCTGCGATGGTTTCGCGCGCGACGTAGCCGCCATCGACCGCGTCCTCCCAGATCGTCAGCCGCGGGCAGGACGTCCGCCAGGTCGCGATCACCTCGGAGTAAGGCCTGGGCTCGCGGGCGATCCATTCGACGAAATCGAGCACCAGCGGATCTGCCGTATCGGCCATCGGGCTTCTCCATCCGTCAAAACGCAAGCGCATGGCTCCGCACCAGCAGCAGCCAGCTTCCGTAGATAATGTAGTAGCTGGCAACCGTCGTGATCAGCCGTCCCGCCCAGGTGCGAAATTGCGTATCGGTCATGGCTTCGAGAATGCGCCGCGCCAGCGTGGTGCCGGTCATCGACGCCGCAACCGCGACGCCTGCGAGAACCGGATCGAGCGTGGCGGCCTGATCGATGATGCCGCCGAAATAGATCAGCTTGACGAAATGGCTGGCCACCTGGCAGGCGGCCTTGGTGGCGACGATGCCGCGACGGTCGAATTTGCCGCCGAGGAAGAAGGTATCCATCAGCGGCCCGGAGACCCCGGTCATCAGCATCAGCCCCATGCAGATCGAGCCGTAGAAGGTGCCCTGCCAGATGCTGTCGGGATTCGGTTTCAGATTCGGCGGCGTCAGCCGCGCCATGAAAGGCGTCACTCCGAGCAGAAGCAGCGCGATCGGCTTGTCCGGCACATAGCGGGTGATCGACCACGCGCCAAGCGCCAGCGCGCATCCGATCATGTAGATCGAAACCGGCCGCCACCTGATGTGGCTGCGCCACAAGAAGGCGCGCCAGCCATTCGAGGCCATCTGCGTGATCGCGTGCAGCACCATCGCCGAGGGAAGCGGCAGGATGGTGAGCAGCACCCCGATCAGGATCAGCCCGCCGGCCATGCCGAACAGGCCGGACAAGAACGCTGTCGCGACCATCAGCAGGCCAAGGGCTGCAATCATCAGCGGCGTCATCGCGAATCTCCGAAAGCATTTCTGCCTTGCTTGGACTTGCGGCGCAAACTGAGTTATCTTGGCCTGGCATCAGTTTTCCTGAGGGTGGGACGGAATGCGGCGGCTATTGTTTCTCAACGGCATCAAGGCGTTCGAGGCCGCGGCGCGGAGCGGAAGCTTTGCCGGCGCCGGCGCCGAGCTCAACGTGTCGGCCGCGGCGGTCAGCCGGATGGTGCATCTCTTGGAGCAGCGGCTCGGCGTCGCGCTGTTCGAGCGCAAGGCGAACCGGCTGGCGATGACCGCTGCGGGGCGCGCCTACCAGAGCGGGCTGACGCCGATCTTCGATGCGCTGGCGAGCCTGACCGCGCAGGTGACCGCCCCGTCCGGCGTGCGGGTGCTGACCATCGGCGTCGGCCCGACCTTTGCCATGAGATGGCTGATCCCGCGGCTGGCGGATTTTCGAAAACAGGAGCCCGGCATCGACGTGCGCATCACCACCGGCGGCGCGGCGGCGCCGTTCAGCGATGACTGGAGCTGCGGCATCAAGCTCGGCGACGGCGAATGGCCTGGCCTGGTGGCCGAACCCCTGTTCGCGGCCGATCTATTGCCGGTGTGCGCGCCACGGCTGGCGGTGCAGTTGAAACGCGCAAGCGACCTCAGGGGACCGAGCCTGCTGCGCGTTGCGCACGCTTCGGAGGACTGGCCGTTATGGCTCAAGGCCGCCGGCCTCGCACGCGTGACGGCGCGCGGGCCGGAGTTTCAATATTACGGCCAGGCGCTGCAGGCCGCGGTCGACGGCTTGGGTGTCGCGATGGGGATTCGGCCCTACATCGACGACGATCTCGCCGCCGGACGGCTGGTCGCGCCCTTTGTCCTGACGGTGCCGAAGGGCATGCGCTGGTATCTGGTCTATCGCAGCTTTCAAACCGGGCAGCGGGATTTCGCCGCATTCCGGCGCTGGATTATCGCCGCCGCGGCGGGACCTGCCGCGCGCGGCGTTGATCGCGGTTTGGCTCGAGAATCGCATCTCCGGCCTCATGGTTCGAGACGCGCGGCGTTGCCGCGCTCCTCACCATGAGGGTTTAAGAAAACCTCATGGTGAGGAGGCGCCAACGGGTCCGCGCGAAGCGCGGCCCGATGATAAACTCCACGCCGTCTCGAAGGATGAGCCCACCACAAATACCCCCCAAATGTGAACGAGTTCACACGCGTTCTGGCCGGCTCATGTTTCCCTCGACCCGGGAAACAACGGGAGCCACGCCATGCAGTGCGACCATGACGGCTTTAAAATCGAGGCTTTCGAGGCTGGAAAAGGGCTGTGGCATGCCCGTATCAGGCGGGCGGACCTAAAACCCGTGATCATCGATGACGTTTCGTTTCCTGCGCTCGAGGTCGGCTTTGCATGGTTCGACCCCGAGACCGCCATCGCGGATGCGAAAACCCAGATCGACCAGCTCAAGCTGAATCGATACGCGGCAGCCGGCCAGATATCGCAGCCGGAACAGTCGGTTGCCTAGAGCCTTTCCGTTTCGATTGAATCGAAACGGGGCTCTAGATTCTTGATTTGACGCGTTTTCTTGACGCGAACCGGTCTCCACTTCGCTTGAAAACGCTCTAACCCGATTTTGAAAATGGCGCATCCCATGGTGGAATCCGAGACCGCCCCGACCCAGTCGCCTTCCGCCGTGGTGCTGTCGCATTGTCCGGAGTGCCAGGCGCCGCTCGCGATCCTGCGCGTCATCGCGGGAAGGCCGGGATCGGAATACTGGACGTTCAGATGCACAAGGTGCGGCGGGATTCATCTGGATATCGTCAAACCCTCGCCGGCGTCTCAAACGATCTAGGGCACTAGTAGAGGCACGATTGCGCATCCACGGCCTCATGGTTCGAGACGCGCGGCGTTGCCGCGCTCCTCACCATGAGGGTTTGAGAGAGCCCCATCCTGAGAGGGTGTGAAGCAATACGTCTCGTGTCCCGGACGCGGTGCAGCGTTCTGCACGATGCACCGCAGAGCCGGGACCCAAGCCGATGCGGAGTGCACAATGGACCCCGGATCAGCAGCGCACCGCTTCGCGCTGCGCAGCATCCGGGGCACGCTTCCCTCATCCTGAGGAGCGCGCTCTTGCGCGCGTCTCGAAGGATGCTGAGCCGCAGGCTCAACCCTTGAATGCCGTGTCGATGGCGGACTGGGCATCCTGCTGGATTTGCCGCAAATGGGCCTCGCTGCGAAAACTCTCCGCATAGATCTTGTAGACGTCTTCGGTGCCCGAAGGCCGCGCCGCAAACCATCCGCTCTCGGCAATGACCTTGATGCCGCCGAACGATTGATTATTGCCGGGAGCCGCCGTGAGAACGGTTCGCACCGGCTCGCCGGCGAGTTCGGCCATCGCGAGTTTTTCGCCGGTCAGCGCCTTCAGCTGATTCTTCTGCGCCGGCGTCGCCGGCGCGTCGATCCGCTCGTAGAAGGGCATGCCGAGTTCGCGCGTCAGATCATCGAACAACAGGCTCGGGTCCCGCCCGCTTCGCGCCGTCATCTCGGCGGCGAGCAATCCCAGGATGATGCCATCCTTGTCGGTGGTCCACACCGACCCGTCCCGCCGGAGGAACGAGGCGCCGGCGCTTTCCTCGCCGGCGATCCCGAACGATCCGTCGATCAGCCCGTCGACGAACCATTTGAAGCCGACCGGGGTTTCGACCAGCCTGCGGCCGAGTTTTTTGGCGACGCGGTCGATGATCGCGCTGGAGACGATGGTCTTGCCCACCGCGCTGTTTTGGCGCCATTGCGGACGGTGCTCGAACAGATAGGCAATGGCGGCGGCGAGGTAATGGTTCGGGTTCATCAGGCCGCCAGAGCGGGTCACGATGCCATGCCGGTCGGCGTCGGTGTCGTTGGCAAAGGCGACGTCGAATTTTTCGCGCATCCCGATCAGCCGCGCCATCGCATAGGGCGAGGAGCAGTCCATCCGGATCTTTCCGTCCCAATCCACGGTCATGAAGCGGAAGGTGGGGTCGACGACGTCGCTGACGATGGTCGCGGCAAGCCGGTAGCGCTCGATGATCGGCTGCCAGTAATGCACGGCGGCGCCGCCCAGCGGATCGATGCCTATTCTGACCCCCGAGGCGCGGATCGCCTCCATGTCAACGACATCCGCGAGGTCGGCGACATAGGGCCCGATGTAATCGTAACGATGAACGCACGAGGATTTGCGCGCGCGGTCGTAGGGGATGCGCTTGACGCCTCGCAGAGCGTCCTCGAGAAAGCCGTTGGCGGCGCGCTCGATGGCCGCGGTGATATCGGTATCCGCCGGGCCGCCATTGGGCGGATTATATTTGAAGCCGCCGTCCTCAGGCGGATTGTGCGACGGCGTGATCACGACGCCGTCGGCAAGGCCGCTGTCGCGGCCCCTGTTGGCGGTGAGGATGGCGCGGGAAATAACCGGCGTCGGCGTATAACCGTCGCGCTCGTCGATCATCACCTCGACGCCGTTGGCGGCGAACACTTCCAGCGCGCTCGCCAAAGCCGGCTCCGCCAGCGCGTGGGTGTCGATGCCGGCGAACAGCGGGCCGGTGATGCCCCGGCTCTTTCTGTCATCGCAAACCGCCTGGCTGATCGCGAGGATATGCGCCTCGTTGAAGGCGTTGTTGAAGGCGGAGCCGCGATGCCCCGAGGTGCCGAACGCCACCCGTTGCGCCGGCACGGAGGGATCGGGCGCTCCGGCAAAATAGGCCGTCACCAGCCGGGGGATGTTCGCCAGCATCGACGCCTCGACGATCTTGCCGGCGAGCGGATTGATCTTGGCAGTCACTTGGTCACCTTGATGTTGCTTACGGAGAGAGATCAACCGCAGCATTGCAGATAGGTTCGACTGCGGCGCGGATGAAGGGAACTCGTGAATCTCCAGACTGGAATGTGATGAAGCGGCGGGACCATTTCCCCCTCGCCCCGCTTGCGGGGAGAGGGTCGGGGTGA
>Ga0307308_10001036_pt1 | contig 10877 bp, 9 predicted proteins | sample ER_DNA_195_FD_194501 | JGI IMG/M metagenome (GOLD analysis project Ga0307308, IMG submission 194501) | Bulk soil microbial communities from the East River watershed near Crested Butte, Colorado, United States - ER_DNA_195 | ecosystem: Environmental > Terrestrial > Soil > Floodplain | place: USA...
CGGCCATGCCGGGCCTCATGATCGGTGGCGGCCTCGCGATCGCTCCGCGTATCGCGGTCGACTGCGGGGCGAACGGAACGGCGGCCACGGTCGCGGCGCACGATGGCGTCTTCGACGGCCCGGCCCGGATCAGTGTCACGACCGGCTGCGGAACGCTCGACGTTGCGACGGCTCCGGGCAGCGCGTGGCACTTCGATGACGGCGGCTCGACGGGTCGAGCGGCGATCGTGGATGCGACGAGCCGGTCGCTCACGATCGACGGCGGCCGGTCGAATGGCCTGCATCTGCGCGGTCTCGGCCGCGACGAGTGGCGCCTCACCCTGCCGATGGCCCCGATCGACGTCCTCTCCTTGGACGTTAACGCGGGACAGGGGCGGATCGGCCTCCCGGGCGCCACCATTGGCAACCTGGCCATCACGACCAACGCCGCCGAGACCACGGTCGACCTGTCCGAGGCCGCGGTGACGACCCTGTCGGCTGCCGTGAATGCCGGGAAGCTGACGTTCCGCCTCGCGCCCAACGCCGACATCGTCGGATCGATGGACGTGAATGCAGCCGAGCTCGAGGTATGCGTTCCGAGCGATCTCGGCGTACGCGTCCACCACACAGGGGCGCTGAGCGGGCTCACGGTCGACGGGCGGCAGCAGCCGGGCGTGGACTGGCAGAGCCCGAACTACACGTCGGCGGCACACCGCGCCGATCTCACCGTCGGCGTCAACCTCGGGAACGTCGCAATCAATCCGATCGGAGGATGCAAGTGAACCGCCGTCTCTATCGTTGCCAGCACGACCGGATCCTGGCCGGCGTCGCCGCGGGCGTGGCCGAGCGCCTGGACCTCGACCCCACGCTGGTGCGCCTCCTTTGGGTCGTGTCCGTCTTCTTCGGGGGCTTCGGCCTCCTGGCGTACATCGTCATGGCGATCGTCGTGCCGCTCGAGCCCGTGGGCGGACCGGTCGCCGGAGTTTCCGCGTCCGATCCCAGGGCGGTGGGGGCGAGCGGTGGCGACGCGGCCGGCCCGGCCCCCGCCGGCTGGCACCCGACGCCCGTCGAGCATCGTCACGTAACCCGCGACACCGGCCGCCTGGCAACGGGCGTCGGGATCGTCCTGATCCTGTTCGGGGCCCTGGCCCTCGTCGACACCGTGCTGCCGGACTGGGCGGACCATGGCCGCTTCCTCTGGCCGGCGTTCATCCTCGGGATCGGGGCTCTCCTGGTGGTGAGCGCAATGCGACGCGAGTCGACCGAGTCGACCGAGTCGACCAGGTCGTGATCGGTGCCGCAGTCCTCCTCATCGGACTGCTGCTCATCCTGACCGGGTTGGCATCGGCCCGGATCCCCGACGGAGCGACCTTCGCTTCGTCGGGGTTCCTGCGTCCCGACCCCGACGATCCCCGAACGGTTGGACCGCTCGGGCTGGCCCGCCGGGCGCGAAACCCGATCCGAGCGTTCCTGCTCTCCCCGATCCACCCGGCCACCTGGTATGCGAACGCGGCGATCGGGTTGGGCATCTTCGTGGGGGTGTTCGCGTTCGCGATCGTCGTCGCGGTCGCGTCGGCCGGGTTCGCCACGCTCGTCGCGGGCGTCGGCATATTGCTCGTCGCCGTCGGGATCGAGGCCTCGCGGCTCGTCGCCCGGCTGGAACGGTGGCGCGTCACGCTCGGGAGCCGGGAGCGCCTCCTCGCCCACCCCTATCGGCCGCTCCGCGGCGGCGTGTTGGCGATCCTCCGCGCCGAGTTCGCCGACGAGAGCCGCTGGCGCGACGTGCTCTACGTCGGGGTCAACCTTCCGCTCGCAATCATCGAGTTCATCGTCGTCCTGGTCGTCTGGGCGCTGACCATGTGGTTCCTGACGACGCCGGTCTGGTACGACGCCGGCGGGGGAGGGAGCCTGCCCGACTTCCTCGGCGCCCTCGCCGGCCATGAGCTCCCGATCGTCGCGGTTCGTGTCCTGGTCGGCGCCGCCTTGCTGCCGGTCGCGGCGTCCCTCTCCCAGCTCGTCGTCACGCTCCACCGCGGACTCGTCGCCGGGTTGATCTGCACCTCGGAGAGCCGCGAGCTCCGGCGACAGGTCGAAACGCTCAAGGAAAGTCGCTCGGCGATCATCGACGTCGAGGCGAGCGAGCTGCACCGCATCGAGCGCGACCTCCACGATGGCGCCCAGCAGCGCCTCGTCATGCTCACGCTCGATCTCGGGCTCGCGAGCGAGAAGATCGACACCGATCCCGCGGCCGCGCGACAGCTCGTCCTCGAGGGCCAGGAACAGGCCCGCCAGGCCCTCGCTGAGCTGCGCAACCTCGTCCGTGGGATCGCGCCATCGATCCTGATCGACCGTGGCCTCGTCGCGGCCCTCAGCTCGATCGCCGGGCGGGGTCCCGTGCCGACGAGCGTCCGGAGCGAGCTGCCGCCCGATGAGCGGCTGCCGGCGGCGATCGAGCGAGCGGCGTACTTCGTCGTCGCCGAGGCGCTCGCCAACGTCGCCAAGCACAGCGGCGCCCGGAACTGCGAGGTGCGCTGCCGGAAAGAAGGCTCGCGCCTGGTCGTCGAGGTCTGGGACGACGGAGCGGGCGGCGCGTCCGTCGTGCCGGGCGGAGGTCTCGCCGGGCTGGCCGGGCGGGTCGAAGGCGTGGATGGGTCACTGGCCGTTTCCAGCCCGATCGGCGGCCCCACCCTGGTGCGCGCTGAGCTGCCGGTCGGTGCGTGGGCGCTACCCGTCAGCTAGGAGCCGAGCCAGGCGAGGACCGCGAGCACGCGGCGGTGGTCGTTCTGCGAATCCGGCAGCTCGAGCTTGCCGAAGATGTTGCTGATGTGCTTCTCGGTCGCGCCCTCGCTGATCCCGAGCAGCGCCGCGATCCCGACGTTCGTCCTTCCCTCGGCCATCGCGGCAAGAACCTCGCGCTCACGCGGCGTGAGCGCGCCGAGCGGGTCCCCGACCTGGTGGCGGACCATGAGCTGGGCCACGACCTCGGGATCGAGCGCCGTCCCGCCCCGGGCGACGCGCCGGAGGGCATCCATGAAGTCGCGGACATCGCCGACCCGGTCCTTCAGGAGGTACCCGACCCCGCCGGCCCGATCCGCGAGGAGCTCCGTCGCGTACTGCCGCTCGACGTACTGGCTGAGGACGAGGACCGGCGTGCCCGGCACGCGGCGGCGCGCTTCGATCGCGGCGCGCAGACCCTCGTCGCGCTGCGTCGGCGGCATCCGGACGTCAACGACCGAGACGTCGGGGCGGTGGGCGACCACGGCCTCGATGAACGACGGACCGTCGCCGACCTTGGCGACGACCGTCCCGCCGGACTCCTGGATCAGTCGCGTGATGCCCTCGCGGATGAGGGCCGAGTCCTCGGCGATGACGACGCGGAGCGGGGAACCGTCCACGCGTGGATGATGCGCGCCCGCGGTGCTCTCCGTTCTGGCGAAGCGCCGTGCGACCGTGCGACCATCTGACGGATCGATTGGACGCATGAAAGGGAGGACGGATGGTCGAGGCAACCGCTCGGATCGCGCCACACCACATCGAGCAGCTGCGCCGATCGTGCGCCGAGGTGATCACGCCCGAGGACGCGGGCTACGACGACGGGCGCCGCCTGTGGAACGCGATCCACGATCGGCGGCCGGCGGTCATCGCCCGCCCGTCGAGCGCCGAGGAGGTCGCCACCGCGGTCCGGTTCGCGCGCGAGCACGACCTCGAGATCACCGTCCGGTCCGGCGGCCACAGCGCCGCCGGGCTCGGAGGCGCGAACGGCGGACTCCTCGTCGACATGTCCGCGATTCGCGGGGTCGAGGCGGATCCGCGGACCCGGACCGCCCGGGCGAACGGCGGCGCGCTCCTCGGAGAGCTCGACGTCGCCGCGCAGGCGCACGGGCTCGTCTGTCCGACCGGCGTCGTCGGCCACACGGGCGTCGCTGGGCTGACGCTCGGCGGGGGAGTGGGCCGCCTTCAGCGCCACTTCGGGCTCACGATCGACAACCTGACCGCCGTCGAGCTCGTCACCGCCGACGGCCGGCTCGTTCGCGCCACCGACACCGAGGCGCCCGAGCTCTTCTGGGGCCTCCGCGGCGCGGGCTGGAACTTCGGGATCGCGACCGCCTTCGAGTTCCGGCTCCAGCGGTTCGGGCCCGAGCTCCACCGGGGCGTCCTCACGTTCCGCGCGAGCCAGGTCCAGGAGATCTGGACCGTCTTCCGCGAGTACGCGCCGAGCGCGCCTGATGCGGTGGCGACCATCTTCGGCATCGCCCAGGCTGGACCCGACGAGGGCTACCCCGAGGACCTTGTCGGCAAGCCCATCGTGTACCTGGCCTGGAACCACAGCGGGTCCGCGGACGAGGTCGAGGGGGACACGGCCGGCCTGCGCGTTGGCCCGGAGCCGCTGACGGCGACGATCGGCAGCGCGCCGTATCTCGATGTCCAGACCGCGAACGACCTCGCCTTCGCCTGGGGCAGCCGCTCGTTCATCAAGAGCCACAACGCGAACGATGTCCGATCGGAGGCGTTGGACGAGCTGGTCGAGCACGGTGGAGCCGCGCCAGCGGACTCGAGCTTCTCGATCACGGCGCTCGGTGGAGCGATCGGCCGCGTCGCCGAGGACGCGACCGCGTACGCCGGCCGAGCGGCGGCGTTCGACCTGAGCGCCGACTCGTCCTGGACCGATCCTTCAGCGGACGACGCGAACTTCGCGTGGTGCCGGCGGGCGATGCAGATCGTCGAGCCCGACCGAGCCCTCGGTGCCTATGCGAACGGCAATAGCGACACCGGCCCCGAGGAGAGCCGCCGGATCTACGGCGACGCGAAGGTCGCCCGCCTCGCCGCCCTGAAGCGGACCTGGGATCCGGACAACGTGTTCCACGTGAACCCGAACGTGGCGCCGGATCCCGACGGCGCCTGACCCGATCGCCCTAGTCGGTCCGAGGTCGGAGAAGCCCTCGCTCGTACGCAACGGCGACGGCGGCCGCCCGGTCGCCGACATCGAGCTTTTCGTAGATGTGGATCAGGTGCGTCTTGATGGTCGCCTCCGAGACGAACAGGCGGATCCCGGCACCGCGGTTCGTCTCGCCCTGGGCGATCAGCGTGAGGACCTCCAGCTCGCGATCGCTGAGTGTCTCCCGGGTGGGGCGGCGCAGTTGGGTGACGAGGCGGCCGGCGACCGAGGGCGCGAGCACGACCTCGCCGCGGGCCGCGGCCCGGATCGCGCGGAGCAGCTCCGGCCGCGGAGCGTCCTTCAGGAGGTAGCCCGTTGCGCCCGCCTCGAGCGCCGGGACCACGTCACGGTCGCTGTCGTAGGTCGTGAGGACGAGCACCCGCGCCGGCGAGCGACGCGCCGCGAGCGCTCGGATCGCGTCCACCCCTCCGACGCCGGGCATCCGCAGATCCATGAGGATCACGTCCGGTCGGAGCGTATCGACGAGCTGGAGTACCTCGGCTCCGTCACCGGCCTCGCCCACGACCTGGAGATCCGACTCCGCCCCAAGCATCCCCCGCAGGCCGTCGCGGACGACCGGATGATCGTCGGCGATCAGGATCCGGATCGGGCTCATCGGGTCGCCGCCGGCGCGGCGTCGCTCGGGATCGCGGGAACGCGGGCGGAGATGGCGGTCCCGCCGTCCGGCTCGGATTCGACCTCGAGCGAGCCGGCCACCCGCGCTACACGCTGGCGCATCCCGTGGAGCCCGAACCCGCCTGTCGTGGGCGGCGGGCGGTCGACGTCGAAGCCGATTCCGTCGTCCCGAACGTCGAGGGTCACGACGTCGTCCATGAACGAGAGCGTGAGGTTGACCCGGCTGGCTCGGGCGTGCTTGGCGACGTTCGCGAGGGCCTCCTGGGCCGTCCGCAGAAGGGTGACCTCGATCTCCGGGTCGAGTCGGATGCGGTCGCCGGTGATCGTCACCTGGGCCGGCACGCCCGAGCGCTCGGACCAGTCACGGGCGAGCTCGCGGAGGGCGTCCGGAAGGGTCGCCGCCTCGAGGGGGCCGGGCATTGAGCCTTCGACGGAGCGGCGCGCCTCAGTGAGGCTCTCGCGGGCGATCCGCTCGGCGTTCGCGAGATGCCGATCCCGCTCGTCCGGCCGGTCATGGGACTGCCGAGCCGCCCCGAGCTGGGTGATCACCCCCGTCAGGCCCTGGGCGATCGTGTCGTGGATCTCCCGTGCGAGGCGCTGGCGCTCCTCCAGGACTCCGGCCTCGCGCGCCTGGGTGAGCAGCTGGGCGTGGAGCCCGGCGTTCTCTGCCAGCGCCTGCTCGAGCCGGACGACCGTCTCGCGACGCTGTTCGTTCTGCTCCGACACCTTCGCCGCGATGATCGTCCCGGCGCTGATGACCGCGGTCTGGATGACGATGATGACCAGGTAGTAGGTCCAGGCGGTGGGCGTCACAGGAACGCCCGTCAGGAGCGTGTTCACGAGGATCGAGGTCACGGCGATGCCCGCGACCGTGACGGGATAGGGCCGGAGCGCCGTGGCGTAGAAGAAGCCGCTGATCATGAAGATGAAGAACAGCGGCTGGAGCAGCATCAGGGCCGAGGCGAGGACCAGGACGCCGACAAAGAAGCCGACGAGCCTGGCCTGGTGGTCGGCGCGCGGCCGCGGCAGCCGGGTGTACCCGACGTAGAGCCAGGCCGCCGCCGCCACCGCTACTGCCAGCGTCGTCGCCGACGGCCGCGGATCCGGACCGCCGGCGAGGAGCGCGAGGATCGTCGCGATGGCGAGGAGGACGTAACCGCCCAGGGACAGCATCGCCTCCGAGAGCCCATCCAGGGATCGATCCGCGAACACCCTCATGGCCGCACGCTACCCGATCCGCCACGATCGGCGACGGCCGATGTTCGCCGGCCTGCCGTTACTCCCACCGGAAGGTCCGCACGGCGAACGCTCCGGCCACGACCGTCAGGATCGCCATGGCGACGAGCGGCAGCGGCTGCGGCGCGATGCCCAGCCAGGCGTCCTGGAGCCCCTGGACCCCGGGCGGGATGAACTCCCCGATCCGGATGAGGGCGTCCGGAAGCGCCGCGCGCGGGACGTAGACGCCGCCGAGGAACATCACCACGAAGAAGGTCGGGATCGCGACGGAGGTCGCGATCCTCGCGGTCGGCGCCAGCGCTGCGAGCACGAGGCCGACCGTGAACAGCGACGAGGTGCCGAGCGCGAATGCCGTGACATAGCCCACGACGTCGCGCGGGAACGGGACGCCGAACGCAACGCGGGCGACGAGGATCAGCAGCGCGAGCGCGATGATCGCTGTCACGACGTAGGTGACGAGCTGGGCGACGAGGACGCGCAGCGGGTGCGCCGGCGTCGTCGACAGCCGACGCAGGAAACCGCGCTCGCGGTACGTGGCGAGGCGGATCGGCAGGGTCTGGATGCCGAGGGTCCCGACCGTGATCACGACGAGCGACGGCACGAAGACGTCGATGAACCGGAGCCCGCCCAGCGCGGGATCGGGGGCCTGCGGTGGAAACACCGTCCCGAAGATCAGCAAGATGGCGGACGGGAGAGCGACCGCCGCAAGCCACGAGATCGGCTCGCGGTAGAGGAGCTTCGCCTCCACCCGGAGGAGGGAACGCCATTCGTTCATCACAGGGTTCCTTGCGCTTGGGCCGTGGGGCGGCCGGTGAGGGCGATGAAGGCGTCGTCGAGGCTGGCCTGCTCGATCCGCAGGTCCCTGGCGACGATCCCGTTGCGGGCGAGGACGGACGTGACGGCCGAGAGCAGGTCGCCGCGGCCCATCACGACGACCGTTTCGCCGAATGTCTGGAGGCTCCTGACCTCCGGCAGACCAGTGAGGAGCTGCGGGTCGAGCGCACTCGACGGCCGGAACTGGACGCGCTGCTCCGGATCTGCCCGAGCGACGATCCCGGCCGGCGTGTCGACGGCGATGACCCGGCCCTCGCGGAACACCGCTACGCGATCGGCGAGCCGTTCGACCTCTTCCATGAGATGCGTCACCAGGAGGACGGTGGTGCCCCGGTCGCGGATCGACTCGACGACCCGCCACGTCTCGCGGCGGCTTTGGGGGTCCAGCCCGGTCGAGAGCTCGTCGAGGATCGCGAGTCGAGGCCGCCCGACGAGGGCGAGCGCGATCGAGAGCCGCTGCTTCTGACCGCCGGACAGGTTGCGGTAGGCCGTGTCCTGCTCGTCCGCGAGGCCGAGCTCGCCGAGGAGCTCCGCCGGATCCGCAGGCGCGGCATGGAACGATGCGAACAGGTCGAGCGCCTCGCGCGGCGTCATGCGGTCGGGCAGCTCGCTTTCCTGGAGCTGGACACCGACGAGCGTCCGGAGGCGCTGTCGGTCGGCCCGGGGGTCGAGCCCGAGGACGCGGATCCGGCCATGGTCGGGGGTTCGGAGGCCCGCGATCGACTCGACGGTGGTCGTCTTGCCGGCGCCATTCGGCCCCACGATCCCGAAGATCTCGCCTTCGCGGACGGTGAGCGTGACGCCGTCGACGGCACGGCGCGCGCCGTATCGCTTCTGGAGGTCTGTGACTTCGATGACGTTCATGGGTGGATCTGCCTGCCCCTGATGGCAGGACGGGCGGTGACGCCTGGGGCGTCGACGTAGGTGTTCATGCGGCCAGCATCCGGGACCCCCACCGCCCAGCGCATCGGACATCGCGCCGCTTCCGCCGCGGCGCTTGGGGGATGAGCCGATCAACCGATCGGTGGATGCGGTAACCCGCGAGCCGGCGCCGGCGCCCTAGTCAGCCTGACTCGTCCTAGCGCTCCGAGGTCCCCACCTCGAACAGCTCCCATGTGCCGGGCACCCCGCGGAGGCTCGTTGGTCCGAGCGGCGTGAACGAGAGGTCCGTGCCGGTCACCAGGTCGCGCACGGTCGAGGTCACGACGACCCGCCCGGGCGTGGCCGAGCCCAGGAGCCGCGCGGCGATGTGGACCGCGATCCCGCCCACGCCCGTCTCGCGCCGTTCGATCTCGCCGGTGTGGACGCCCGCCCGGATCTCGACGTCGAGGCCGCCCGCCGCCTCGACGAGCTCGAAGCCGCAGCGGAGCGCCCGGGTCGGCGCATCGAAGACCGCCATGACGCCATCGCCTGTGAACTCGATGTTCCGGCCGTTCCACCGTTCGATCACGGCGCGGACGGCCTGGTGGTACGCGTCGAGCAGCTTGCGCCAGGCTCGGTCGCCCATCGCGTGGGCCCGCCCCGTCGAGTCGACGACATCGGCGAAAAGGACCGTCGCGAGGGTGCGATCGAAGTCCTCGGCCGCCTGGAGCGACCGCATCTGCTCGGCCGTCCAGCGGTACTCCTCGACGAAGCGGCTCGTGGGGACCTCGGGATCCGGCCGGTACGTGACGAGCACCACCCCGGAGCTGAACCGACGCGTGTCGACGAGTCGCAGGTGGTGGGTGTCGATGCGGTCGCGGAACAGGTGCTTTCCGCTCCCCAGGATCACGGGGTAGATGAGGAGCCGGTACTCGTCGACGAGCTCGTGCCGGAGGAGCTCGTCGACCAGGTCCGGGCTGCCGTAGACCACGAGCTCGCCGCCCGGCGCCGCCTTGAGCCTCCGGATCTCGGCGGGCACGTCGCCCGTGATGATGGTCGTGTTGTTCCAGTCGGCCCGCTTGAGGGTGTTCGTGACGACGTACTTCGGGATGCCGTTCATCTTCCCGACCATCTCGGGGTCACCGCCGGCGGTCGGCCAGAACGCGGCCCAGATCTGCCACGTCCGACGGCCGAGGAGGAGCGCATCGGCGCCCATCACCTGGGCCCGGTTGTAGACCTCGTCCTCGTCGTTCTGGACCCGCAGGGCCCAGGCGTTCCGCCCGGTCCGGTGCTCGTCGAAGCCGGGCCCCTCGACGACGCCGTCGAGCGTCACGAACGCGGTCACCACGAGCTTCATGGCGCAAGACTAGAGGGCGCGGCCGGCGGCGACAGCGGTGTCGTGCGCGTCGATCCGGTCAGCCCCGCTGCAGGTCATGGCGCTGGAGGCGATCGCCGCCGCGGCCGATCTGCACGCGTCCGCGGCCCGCTGATCCGGGCGAGATCCAGGCGCGCCAATCGTTCCGGGTCGGCGAGGATGTCGAGCTCCACGATGCGGCCTCGCGCGACCGTCACGGAGATCACCGCGAACGGCCGGCCGTCCGGTGTCCAGGCGACGCCACCCGGGACGCCGTTGATCAGGGCCCGCGTCCCCGTTTCGGCGAAGCGGCGATAGGTGAACGCCTGCGCCGCGACGGCCTCCGCGCCGCGCAGGACCGTGACGAGCGCCGGTCGCGCCTCGCCGCCGTCCGAGCGGAGAACCACATCAGGATCCAGCAGCTCGAGCAGCCGTTCGAAGTCGCCGCCCCGCGATGCCGCGAGGAACGCATCGACGACGGCCCACTGGCCATCGAGATCTGTGTCGGGGACCGGCGCCACGCGCACGCGCCGGCGCGCCCGGCTTGCGAGCTGACGGGCGGCCGCGGGGGACTTGCCCACGATCCGAGCGACCTGGTCGAACGGGACGCCGAACACGTCGTGGAGCACGAACGCAACCCGCTCGGCAGGGGAGAGGGCGTCGAGGACGGCGAGCAACGCGAGCCCCAGCGAGTCGCCGAGGATCGCTTCCTGCTCCGGATCGACCCCGACGTCCGGGCTGACGAGTGGATCGGCCACGGACGGCTCGAGTGGAGCCTCCCGCCTGGTCCGGCGCGAGCGGAGCATGTTCAGGCTCACCCGGCTCACGACCGTGGTCAGCCACGCCCGCAGGTTGTCGACGTCGCTTGTGTCGCTCCGGCTCAGCCGGATCCAGGCTTCCTGGACGGCGTCGTCAGCCTCGGTCACCGAACCGAGCATCCGGTATGCCACCGCGCGGAGATGGCCCCGATGGGTCTCGAAGCGCTCGGCCAGCCAGTCCTGTTCTGTCACGTCAAAGGGTTCCCTTGTCACGTTCGTCGGC
>Ga0307308_10001041_pt1 | contig 10849 bp, 12 predicted proteins | sample ER_DNA_195_FD_194501 | JGI IMG/M metagenome (GOLD analysis project Ga0307308, IMG submission 194501) | Bulk soil microbial communities from the East River watershed near Crested Butte, Colorado, United States - ER_DNA_195 | ecosystem: Environmental > Terrestrial > Soil > Floodplain | place...
GCGCTTGATGTGACGGGTCATGGCGATACGCGCCGACTCGATCTGGCGGTTGGTGAGGTATGCACTCTCCATTGCCTGGATGCCGAAGTCGCCGAAGGCCAGCCTCGTGCCGCCCTTTGCTGCACCGGTCCGTTTCGGGTGATGCTGCTTGCGGAACTTGATCTTGCGTGGAACGAGCACGACTCAGCCCTCCTGTCCCGACGTTTCGGCCGGAGCGGGTGCTGCGACAGTGACCTCGGCTGGCGCTGGCTCAGGCGTAACGTCGGGCGCACCTTCGGTTCGAGCCAACTCGGGCGCACCTTCGGTGCGTGTCAACTCAGGCGCACCTTCGGTGCGTGTCAACTCAGGCGCACCTTCGGTGCGACGCCGCGCTCCGCGATCCGGACGATCAGCACGGACCGGCCGATCACCGCGACCCGGGCGACCTGGACGGCTACGACCGCCTGCCGCGTTGCGCGCGGCCTTCTGGGCCGCCCGCTCAGCGCGCGTGCCGGAAACATCGCCCTTGTAGATCCAGACCTTGACCCCGATCCGCCCGAACGTCGTCTTGGCCTCGTGGAAGCCGTAGTCGATGTCTGCCCGCAGCGTGTGCAGTGGCACCTGACCCTCGCGATAGAACTCCGAGCGACTCATTTCTGCACCGCCCAGCCGCCCCGAGCACTGAATTCGAATGCCGCGGGCGCCGGCCCGCATGGCACTTTGCTGTGCCTTGCGCATAGCGCGGCGGAACTGCACTCGGGACGCGAGTTGCTCGGCTACGCCCTGAGCGACCAGCTGGGCATCGGTTTCAGGGTTCTTGACTTCGAGAATGTTCAGCTGGACCTGCTTCCCGGTCAGCTTCTCCAGGTCGCTCCGAACACGCTCGGCCTCGGCGCCGTTGCGTCCGATGACGATGCCGGGGCGAGCGGTGTAGATATCCACCCGAACCCGATCACGAGTCCGTTCGATCTCCACCGAGGAGATGCCGGCACGCTCCAAGCCCTTGGTCAACAACCGGCGGATCTTGACGTCCTCGCCGATGTAGCTGGAGTAGAGCTTGTCGGCGTACCAGCGGCTCTTGTGGTCGGTAGTGATGCCGAGACGGAAGCCGTGCGGATTGATCTTTTGCCCCATGCTCATTTCTCCTTCGAGCGGGTGCTCGCTTGCCCGCGGACTGCCAGTTCGGTTCTGGGTTCGACGACGACGGTGATGTGACTGGACCGCTTGAGGATGCGGCCCCAGCCACCTCTGGCCCGCGGACGGATCCGTCGGATGGTGACGCCCTGGTCGACAAACGCCTGGGAGACGTATAAGTCCGCCCGCCTCAGGTTGTCGCTCCGCTCCGCATTGGCAGTGGCGCTGGCGATCACCTTGTAGACCGGCTCACTGGCCGCCTGCGGCGAAAACCTGCAGGTGTTCAGCGCATCCTCGACGTCCATGCCGCGAATCATGTCCACGACACGGCGAACCTTGGTCGGGGACATCCGGACCTGGCGCGCGATCGCGTACGAACCAGGACGGTCGCCGAGCAACGCCTGGCGGCGGGTGGGACGTGTGTCCTTGCTCATCTAAGTCAGATTCCTTCTCTGTCAGCCGTTACCGCGCGTCAGCGGCGACGAGACTTTCGGTCGTCCTTGACGTGGCCGCGGAAGGTTCGGGTAGGCGCGAACTCTCCCAATTTGTGGCCGACCATCATCTCGGTAATGAACACGGGTACGTGCTTACGGCCGTCGTGCACCGCGATCGTGTGACCGATCATGTCGGGCACGATCATGGAGCGGCGCGACCAGGTCTTGATCACATTCTTGGTCCCGCGTGCGTTCTGCACCTCGACCTTTTTGGTGAGGTGATCATCGACGAAGGGACCCTTCTTCAGACTGCGTGGCATCTCTTTTTCGTGCTCCTGCTCAGCGCTTCTTGCCGGCCTTGCGGCGACGGATGATCATGCGTGAACTTGCCTTGTTCTTGTCGCGGGTACGGCCTTCGGGCTTGCCCCACGGTGAGACCGGGTGCCGACCACCGGAGGTCTTGCCCTCACCACCGCCGTGTGGATGATCGATCGGGTTCATTGCCACGCCGCGGACGCTGGGTCGCTTGCCCTTCCAGCGATTACGGCCGGCCTTGCCCCAGTTGATGTTGGACTGCTCGGCATTTCCCACCTCGCCGACGGTGGCGCGGCACCGCACGTCAACCATCCGCATTTCGCCGGACGGCATCCGGAGCGTGGCGTTCTTTCCCTCTCTGGCGACCAACTGGATGCTGGAACCAGCCGACCGGGCGAGCTTGGCGCCGCCACCAGGCCGGAGTTCGACCGCGTGGATCGTGGTCCCGACCGGGATGTTACGGAGCGGCAAATTGTTGCCCGGCTTGATGTCGGCGCGCTCGCCTGCTTCAACCTGGCTGCCTTGACCAAGACCTTCCGGAGCGATGATGTATCGCTTCTCACCATCGGCGAAGTGCAGCAGCGCGACACGGGCGGTGCGGTTCGGGTCGTACTCGATGTGAGCAACCTTGGCCGGCACACCGTCCTTGTCGTAGCGCTTGAAGTCGATCAATCGGTACGCCTGCTTGTGTCCACCACCAATGTGCCGCGTAGTGATCTTGCCCGAGTTGTTCCGGCCGCCGGTCTTGGGGTTGGGTACGACCAGCGATTTCTCCGGCGTGGATCGGGTGAGCTCGACAAAGTCAGCGACGCTGCTGCCGCGGCGGCCCGGCGTCGTTGGCTTGTACTTACGGATACCCATGTGATCTTTCCTTCGCTTCGCTGCTCAGCTGCCCGGTGAGGAGAAGATGTCGATGCGCTCGCCAGGAGCAATCGTGATGATCGCCCGCTTGGTGTCGGGACGCCTGCCGAAGCCGTACCTGGTGCGCCGCTTCTTGCCCGGCCGATTCAGCGTGTTCACCTCAGTGACCCGGACCTTGAACACCGTCTCCACGGCAATCTTGATCTCGGTCTTGTTGGCGTCCGGGGCAACCAAGAACGTGTACTTGTTCTCATCCAGCAGCCCGTAACTCTTTTCGCTGACTACGGGCGCGAGCAGGATGTCGCGATGATCACGAACCTTAACGCTGCTCATTTCTCATCCTCCTCTGATGCGCCCTGAGCTTCCTCTGATGCGTCCTGACCTTTCTCTGCGCCCGGAGCTTCCTCTGATGCGTCCGACGCCTCCGCTGATGCGCCCTGAGCTTGTCGAAGGCGCCGTCCTGAGCCTGTCGAAGGGGCATCATCGCGGCCATCGACGGGCTCAGGCCGGATGCTTGACTCACCACGATTGACGAAGCCCTGCAGCGCAGCCGAGGTGAAGACGACCTCATCGTTGACGAGTACGTCATAAGCGTTCAGTTGATCGACGACCAGCACATGCACCGTGACGACGTTGCGCAAGCTCAGCCAGGCGAGATCCTCGTCACGATGAATCACCACGAGCACCTTGTCGGATGTGGTGACGCCGGCCAGTGCGGCTAGCGCGGCCTTGGTAGCAGGCGCATCGCCTGACACCAGCTCCGCTATCACGTGGACCCGGCCATCGCGAGCCCGATCGGACAACGCACCGCGCAATGCTGCGGTGATCATCTTCTTGGGGGTGCGCTGCGCATAGTTGCGCGGCTGCGGGCCGTGCACGATCCCGCCGCCTACGAATTGCGGCGATCGCCTCGAGCCTTGACGCGCGCGGCCGGTGCCTTTCTGACGGTACGGCTTTGCCCCGCCGCCGCGTACCTCGCCGCGAGTCTTGCTGGCATGAGTTCCCTGTCGCGCTGCTGCAAGCTGCGCGGTCACGACCTGGTGGATCAGGGGAATGTTCGCAGGCACGTCGAATAGCTCGGCAGGCAACTCGGCGGTGCCGGATTTGGCGCCTTTGGCATCGAGCACATCGACCGTACGGGTGTCGCTCATGCCGCATCTCCCTTCTTGGCAGCGGTCCGCAGGACGACCAAGCCACCCTTGTTGCCCGGGATGGCGCCCTTGATCAAGATCAGGCCACGGTCCGCGTCGACGCCGTGCACGACGAGGTTCTGGACGGTGACGCGCTCGGCGCCCATCCGCCCAGCCATCCGAAGCCCTTTGAAAACCCGCCCCGGTGTGGCGCAGCCGCCGATGGAACCGGGTGAGCGGTGCTTGCGATGGACGCCGTGGGAGGCGCGCAGACCCGAGAAACCGTGCCGCTTCATGACGCCAGCAGTTCCCTTGCCCTTGCTCACACCGGTGACGTCAATAACGTCTCCTGCTGCGAAGACGTCAGCGCTGAGCTCCTGGCCGAGGGTGTATTCGCTGGCGTCGCTGGTCCGGATCTCGACCAGGTGCTTGCGTGGCGTGACCCCAGCCTTCTCGAAGTGACCGGCACTGGGCTTGGTCAGCTGCTTGGGCTTGACAGCACCGAAGCCGAGCTGGACGGCCGAGTAACCGTCGACATTGGGCGTGCGAACCTGGGTGATCACGCATGGCCCTGCCTGGACCACGGTGACCGGGACAACGCGGTTGCCGTCGTCCCAGAGCTGTGTCATGCCGAGCTTGGTGCCCAGCAGGCCCTTGACTGTGCGTTCTGTCTTGGTGGCGCTCATCGTTGATCGTCCTCAGAGCTTGATTTCAATGTCGACACCGGCCGGCAGGTCGAGCCGCATCAAAGAGTCGACGGTCTTGGGAGTCGGGTCGATGATGTCGATGAGACGCTTGTGCGTCCGCATCTCGAAGTGCTCCCTGCTGTCCTTGTACTTGTGCGGGGAGCGGATGACGCAGTAGACGTTCTTCTCCGTAGGCAGTGGCACCGGTCCGGCGACCTTCGCGCCAGTACGTGTCACCGTGTCGACGATCTTGCGCGCCGACGAGTCGATGACCTCGTGGTCGTAGGCCTTCAGCCTGATGCGGATCTTTTGTCCCGCCACCGTTCGTCCTTACTTCTCGTCCTAGGTTTACGGGTGTGATCAACACCCGCTCGCTCCGACCCCCGTGGTCGGGCGTGTCGGCCAACTTTCGGCGCACCACACCCACCATTTGCGTGCTGAGGAGGTGGCCCAGCCCTGGACCGGGCGTCCAGGCAACCGGGCAATCAAGGATCTCGCGGTTCGGCGACCTCACCATCAGGCTTGGTGTTCATGCCTGACAAGCATGGCTCACCCCGGCGACCCCGTCGGAGCAACCTGACGATTCTGTCAGACACCTTCGGTCAGATCAAATTTTCGCGCCCCATTTAGATGGGTGGGTATTGCTGGGGTGGTTTTGGCTGACCTGGCGGCGGCTGAGGGCCAGGCTGCGGCGGGTACTGCTGAGGCCGGTACTCCTGCGGTGGGTATTGCTGCGGCGGATACGGCTGACCGGGTGGCTGCTGCGGCGGATACGGCTGACCGGGCGGCTGCTGCGGCGGATACGGCTGACCAGGCGGCTGCTGCGGCGGGTAGGGCTGCATCGGATAACCACCAGGTTGTTGTCCCGGAATGGAGGTCGGATACACCGGAGCTGCCGCGACGGCGGCCGGCTTCTTCCCCAGCACGAAACCAAGGATGCCCGCCAACAGCAGCACGCCCCCAGCGATAAGGCAGATGATCCCTGAAATTCGCAGAGTGGCCGCGACACCACTGAGATTTGCGAGGCCCGGCACGTTAACGACGAGAATCTGGCTCGGATCGCTGGTGCTGTAGTAGGTCGAGACCTTGTCACCCACCTTTGGCGGCGCAGCGCCGGATGCGGCGCCCTGGCCAGTCTGCGTCTTACCCTGCTTGTCGGTGTAGGTCACTGTGACGATCACCGGGCTGGTCTGCTCCACCGACTTCACGGTTCCCTCGACAGGCCCGGTGTATCCAGACTTGGCAAGCTCCTGCTCGAACGCGCCCTCGCCTTTGCTGGCGAGTACCGATCCGGCGAGTAGCCCACCGCCGGTCAAGAGCAGCAAGATCCCGAACACGATTCCAAGGATCTTCAGGGCCTTCATATTTCCCCCCTTTTAGTGCTCTGCTCGCGCAATCGCGCGTGGAGTCCGCCTACTTCGTCGTCGCTCGCAGAGGAAGGACGCCTCCGCCCACTCCTCCTCAGCACGGCGGCGCGCGATTTCCCGACGCTCGCAGAGCGATCGGCGTAGCCACCGTGTCGCAAAGACTCTACGGCCGGCAGCGGTCACAAAGCACGCCGGAGCTGCACGATTACGTCGCAGCTGAACGACCAGCACAGCAATCCGAGCGCGAGCAGCAGAAATATGGTTGGCACCCAGTGCTGGCCGTGTGTCAGCCCAAAGATCAGGGCGGCGATCAGCGCGACAGCCTGGACCACCGCAACGACTTTCGCTGAATAGCGTGAGGGCAGCTGGGTCCGTAGTGCCGGCAGGACGAGTGACAGGGCGACGTAGCCGTATCGCATCGCGCCGATCGCCAGCACCCACCAGCCGGCGATACCGAGCGCCGCAACCGCAATACTCAGGATCGCCAGCATTGCCGCATCGGTTTCCATATCGAACCGTGCACCGAAAGCGGTGGCCTCTCCCCTGGCTCGCGCGACCTTGCCGTCCAACCCGTCGAGTGTCAGGCACAGTGCGCTCACGATGATCATGGTCAGCACGCCGGTTGGGGCAAGGCCTTCGGCCAATGCCTGCAAGGCAAGTCCGGCCAGGAAACAGACACCCAGCCCTCGAGTCAGGGTGACAAGATCGGCGATGCCTAAGCTTCTGCTGCGGGAATACTTTGCCACCAGCGCCGCGAGCAGCAGAAAACAGAATGTCGCGGTGGATGCCGACAGCCAGCTCAGCCACCAACCGACCAGCGCAGCCCCGAGCAACACCAGTCCGGACGCAGCAACCAGCCAATACTCCGTACTGCTTCGCCTGCTTGTCCATAGCTGCGGCGACACAAGAGTCTTCATCACCGACTCAGACGACCAACAAGCCCCATGGGTTCAGCCTCTCAGCCGAAGCGGATCGGTTGCGGTACTCCCCGTCGGCGATGCGCAATCCTCCTGTAGCCAGGACTGTCGGCCGTTAGGCTCGCAGGAGTGAGAATCGGGGTGCGATGAGGATCCGCGTCGGCGTCGCCGCCGGGCACCCGTCGACGGCGCAGGCCGGGGCTGACATCCTCTCCCAGGGTGGCAGCGCGGTCGACGCGGCCGTGTCGATGATGCTCGTCAGCTGCGCAGCGGAAACCATCTTCACTGGGTTGGGTGGCGGTGGCTTTGCGACCGTCTTCGATGCAGCAACCAGCCAGGTGCGCTGCCTGGACTTCTTCGTCAGCGTGCCGGGCCTTGGCGGCAAGCGTCCAAGTCACGCCAAGTCCATCGAAGTGATCTTCATCGGGCAGCACGTGCCGTACGAGATCGGACCGGCGACCGTGGCCGTACCCGGCATTCCCGCCGGGGCGCACTACTTGTGGCAGCGGTGGGGCCGGCTGTCCTGGGGAGCCGTTACGGCAGCAGGGCGAGAAGCCTCGTACGGCACACCGTTCCCAGCCATGCACGCACAGGTGCTGCCTCGCGTTGCCGCGGCGATGTGCGTTGGAGAGGGAGTCGAGGTCTATCAGCGTCCAGATGGTTCCCTGCTGCACGCCGGCGACCCGCTGCGCCATCCTGATCATCACCGGGCGTATGAGCTGATGCTGCGTGATCCGCAAGCTTTCTATCACGGCGCGTACGCCGATGCGTTGGTCGTTTCGGTTGCCGACGGCGGCGCTCTCAGCCAAGAGGACCTCGATGCATATCACGTCATTGAATCGCCCCCGCGCACCATTCGAGTGAACGACTTCACGGTGCACGCCCGCGGCAATGATCTTGATGATCTACTCGGCACTATGGGCCGGGTGGCGCCGATGGTGCAGGAGGATCCCACAACTGATGCCACCTCGGCGGCGGCGCTGGTCGACGCCCTACGGGCACCGAGCAAGCGGGCCGAGACGACCAATGTCGTCGCAGTCGACGAGCGCGGCAACGGCTGCGTGATCACGACGAGTCTTGGTCTCGGTTCTGGGGTGTGGGTGCCGGGCTACGGGGTACACCTCAATTCAATGCTGGGAGAAGGGGAGCTGGTGAGAGGGCTGGTGCCCCCTGGAACTCGAATGGGCTCGATGATGTCGCCGCTGATCGCACTCGACGATCATGGACAGCTGGCCGCCATCGCCGGCGCCGCGGGCGGGAGCCGGATCCGGCCGGCCCTAGTGCAGTGCGTGCTCAGAATGTTGCGTGGCGCAGCGCCTCAGGATGCCATCGACGCGCCAAGGCTCAATGCACTGCCAGATCTGGTGAGGCTGGAGCCTGGCTTCTTCTCACATGTCATTCGCTCCCTTGAGGCGGCCGGTTACCAAACTGCGATTGCCGACCATCGCGACCCATACTTCGGCGGCGTCTCCGCTCTCAGCCCTCTCGGTGGCGGCGCCGACCCCCGGCGTAGCGGCTTCGTGATCATGTTGTGAGTTGGGAGAAACACGTGACCATCCCCTCCTCGACGTATCGGCTGCAGATCAATCGCCGATTCACCCTTGACGATGCGGCTCGACTGATCGGTTATCTCAGTGAGCTCGGTGTGGGCGCGGTCTACCTGTCACCGATACTGCAGTCGACGATGGGTTCCGATCATGGCTACGACACCACGGACCCTTCACGTGTCGACCATGATCGCGGCGGCGAGCCCGGGTTGACCCAGCTGTTAACCAGCGCCCGACTCGGCGGCCTTGGCGTGATCATCGACATCGTGCCGAACCACCTGGGCATTGAGCATCCGATCGAGAATCCAGCCTGGTGGGACGTGCTGCGGCTGGGCCAGGATTCGCCGTACGCCTCGTGGTTCGATATCGACTGGAGTCGGGGTCGCATCGTGGTGCCCGTCCTCGGCGATGATCCACAGCTGAGCGTCGTGGACGGTGAGCTGCGCTACTTCGAACACCGCTTCCCGCTTGCGCCGGGAAGCTGGTCCGAGGGCGAGGATGTCACCGCGGTGCATGATCGCCAGCATTACGAGCTGATCCACCACTCGCGCGGCAACCAAGACCTGAATTATCGCCGATTCTTCGCGATCACCACGCTTGCTGGGGTACGCGCCGAGGATCCTGAGGTCTTTGCGGCCACGCATGCCCTGATCCGAAGCTGGTGTGACGACGGCATCACCGGGTTGCGTATCGATCACCCCGACGGCTTGCGGGACCCGCTCGACTATCTGGATCGACTTCGATCCTTCGCCGCACAGCAATGGATCACGGTGGAGAAGATCTTGGAGCCCGGTGAGGAGTTGCCAGCCAGTTGGCCGGTAGCTGGTACCACCGGCTATGACGCCATGCGTGAGGTCAATGGAGTCTTCATCGACCATGATCATGAGCGGGATTTCACGCTCCTCTATCAGCGTCTCACCGGAGATCAACGCATGATCACTGATCACATCGAGGCCGGCAAGCGGATGGCAGTCGAGGTTTTACTGCCGGCCGAGGTGCGACGGATGGCAGCTCTTGCACCCGACGTACCGGATGCCGCGGCCGCCCTCGCTGAGGTGGCGATTGCCTTCGATGTCTATCGCTCCTACCTGCCGGAAGGAGTTGCTGATCTTGATCGCGCCATCGCAACCGCCAAGCAGCGCAGGCCCGAACTCGCCGCTGTCATTGATCAGCTCAGCCCCCGTCTTCATGATCAATTTGACGACCTCGCCTTACGCATGCAGCAGCTGAGCGGTGCCGCAATGGCCAAGGGAGTCGAGGACACCGCCTACTACCGGTACTCGCGGTTTATCGCGCTCAATGAAGTCGGCGGCGATCCAGGAGAGTTCGGCATTCCGCTGAACGATTTCCATGCCCTGCAGGTCGCTCGTCAAGACCAACTGCCCGCCTCCATGACCAGCCTGTCGACCCACGACACCAAGCGCGGTGAGGATGTTCGCGCCCGGTTGGCCGTCCTGTCGGAGATTCCCGAGCCGTGGGGCGATTTCGTCGAGCTGTTCTTGAGCATGACCGCAATCCCGAATCGGCTTTTCGGCTACTTCGTTGCACAGACGCTGGTGGGCGTAGGCCCGATCGATCCCGCCCGCCTGCACGCGTACGGCGAAAAGGCCATGCGTGAGGCGAGCGATGGCACCACCTGGACAGCTCCGGATGCAGCCTTCGAAAAGGCGGTGCATGATGCGGTCGACGCAGCGTACGAGGAACCGCAAATCCGCACAGCGTGGGATCAGATGGACGGACTCGTCACGGCTCCGGGCCGGTCGAACTCGCTTGGCCAGAAGCTCGTGCAACTGACCATGCCGGGCGTTCCGGACGTTTACCAGGGCACGGAACTGTGGGACGACTCTCTGGTGGATCCCGACAATCGGCGACCGGTTGATTTTGCTCGACGCATCCAGCTACTCGAAGACCTCGGCGACGGCCCGCCCAGTATCGACGAGACCGGTGCGGCGAAGTTGTGGATCACTCGGCAGGCCCTTCGGCTGCGCCATGCCCGACCGGACTCGTTCAACGGCTACCGGCCGGTGGTCGCAAGCGGTGCCGCGCATGATCATCTCATCGGCTTCGACCGCGGCGGGGCGATGACGCTGGCCACTCGACTGCCCGTCCGCCTCGCAGCTTCGGGTGGTTGGCGAGATACCAGCGTAGAGCTTCCCGGCAGCTACGTTGATGTGCTCACAGGCCGCCGATGGAGCGTGACCGTGGCTGTGGACGACCTGCTAGCCGCGTACCCCGTTGCTCTACTCGCGAGTGAGTAGCGGGGGTCTACTCGAGAACGAACGTCACCAGCAGGTTGACGCGGTAAGCGACGACGGCGCCGTTCTCGATCTCGATCGACTGCTCCTTGACCCAAGCGGAAGTGACACCGCGAAGTGTCGAGGTGGCCCGATCAAGACCAACCTTGAGGGCGTCTTCGAAACTGCTGTCGGACCTGGCGCTGATCTCGGTGACGCGGGCGACGGTGCCTGCCACGATGACA